>OLFX01000051.1_pt1 | contig 181283 bp, 143 predicted proteins | sample 1605091 | NCBI WGS metagenome assembly OLFX01 (sample SAMEA3888906, study PRJEB22519) | human gut metagenome | biome: human gut; feature: human-associated habitat; material: faeces | place: Denmark | collected 2012
TTCAAATTCCCGCTAACTGGGTTCAACGAGAAATATTTAGAGCAGTTCATATAGAAACAAAAGCAACACAACATTCTTAAAAGGAGAGAGCAGGGAGGAGGGGAAAATTTTCTCGCGCGTTTTTCTCAACAGATACGAGGACAGACTTTGCGAAAGGGGTATATTTATAGGCCCCTTTGCAAAGTTTGTCCTCTCTTATTCAAATATAAGATTATCAACTAATTCACTATTGTTTAACCAGCATTGAGTTTATGCAAATGTGTCAACCAATGTGTCAACCGAACGAACAGCCAGCGAAAAAAGATTTCCCAAAATGAAGCGAGGACTTGCAGGAATGATTTATTTATCATACATTTGCACTCGCAATTCAGCAAAAGGGGAGCTTAGCTCAGTTGGTTCAGAGCGTCTGCCTTACAAGCAGAGGGTCGGGGGTTCGAATCCCTCAGCTCCCACGACAGAGACCATCCAAAACAGGATGGTTTTTTATGCCGGGAGCATAGCTCAGTTGGTTTAGAGCGCCTGCTCGACAAGCAGGAGGTCTGCGGTTCAAATCCGCATGTTCCCACCAATGAAAATCAGACAGTTGCAGAAATGCAGCTGTCTTTTTTTATATGCGCTGTTTTCGTGGTTTACCACCGTTTTTAGCTGTTGAGTTAAACCGAGAGTTAAACCACAAACTCGCATGGCAACAGGTGTCAGCATTCTATGCTACAAGTCGAAAACGCTTGCAAACGGAGCGCATCCGTTGATGATTCGTCTCTGTAAAGACGGAAAAAAGAAATACGTCAGTCTTGGCGTAGCGGTTTTACCTCAATTCTGGGATTTCGAGAAGAATAAGCCCAAACGAAACTGTCCCAATAAAATAGTGATTGACAAACTGATTGCTTCGAAAATGGCGGAGTACAACGCATTGGTTGTCGATATGATGGCTGAACGCAAAGAGTATACCCCTCGATCGTTGGCACAGGCTGTTGAACAAAAGACCCAAGGGCGAACTGTTGCGGAAATGTACGGCAGGTTGTTTGCGGAGATGAAGAAGATGGAGAGGCTGGGTAATTTGGCGGTCTATAAATACTCCTTTAATTCGTTGATGAGTTACACGCGTAATAAACTCGATATTCCCTTTCGAGAGATTGATTGTGTGTGGCTGAAAAGATATGAAGAGTGGTTGCACGCCAGAGGATGTAAAGACACCACGATAAGCCAACTGTTTCGAACGCTCCGTAGCGTCTTCAATAAAGCCATAGAGCAGGACGTTATCAAGCAGGACGCATACCCGTTTAATAGATTCAAAATAAACAAGTTTGATATTCATACAGAGAAACGGTCGATTTCCAAGGAGGAGGTGCAAAGAATCCTCGCACTCGAACTTTCCGATTCTGGCTTTTATATGGGACTTGCAAAGGATTTATTTCTGTTCAGCTATTTTGGTGCAGGAATAAATTTCTCGGATATTGCATTGCTCCGCTTCTGCAATTTGAAGGATGGTAGGGTTTGCTATGTAAGGAAAAAGACAGGCAAGTCGATAAGTTTCCCACTGAATGACATTTCAGCTAAAATCGTAGAAAAGTATGCCAGTCCGTTTGGAAATGATCGCGATTATATTTTTCCAATTCTCGATGCTGCCGTACATAGGACTGAACAGCAGAAACGTGACCGTATCCGTAAGTGCCGCCGCGCGGGTCAGGATGATGTTGTTCTGACGGATGATGTAGGTGATGCCGGTTCCGCGCAGGGCTTCGTCGAGCAGCTGGGAAACCGATTTCGTCGATTTGGCGATTTTTACGGGGACGTTGTCCGCCAGGTTGCCCTGGTAGGAGATCCGGTAGGAGGTCTGCGATTCGATCTCCTGAATCAGCCCTTTCAGGCTGGTTACGTTTTCAACGCGGACCGAAGTCTGCTGGGGCGACGGCGCCGCCTGCATTCCCCCCCCCCCACGGAATAAGGAGTGTCAGGCATGCTGCCAGTAGATACCAGGCATGCCGCATACGGAGTAACTTTTGTTTCATAGAGGTTTGGTTAAGATTGGATTATTTGTGAATGGTGATTTTTTCGCCGTTGCGGTTGAAACGGGTGTTCGTCGAAAGCGTCAGCACTTCGAGGATATGGTCGATCGGCATGTTGAAGTCGAGCGTTCCGGTAAACTGGATGTTTTTGAGCGCCTCGCTGCGGAAGGCGACGCCGATGCCGTAGAAATCCTCGATCACCCCGGCGATCTGCGCCAGGTCGACGTGGCGGAACGTGCGCAGCCGCGCGGCCAGCTCCGCCTCCACGTTGACCGTTTGCAGCGTCAGGTCGTTGTCCGTGGGGTTGTAGGAGACTTTCTGCCCCGGGTGCAGGGCCACGACGTGGTCCGCGGCGCGGAAATCGACGGCTCCCTCGACCAGTACGGTTTCGACGTCGGAGCTGTCGTCGTAGGCTTTCAGGTTGAATTTGGTTCCGCGGACCACGACTTCGGCGTCGTGGACCGTGGTGACGGTGAACGGCGCGCCGTTGCGCTTGCTGACTTCGAAAAAGGCTTCGCCGGTGAGGTGCACCGTGCGGTTCCCGTCGTCGAACGAGGCCGGATAGTTGAGCTGCGAACTGCGGGTGAGCCGGATGACGGAGCCGTCGGGCAGCGTCACCGAGCAGTCGCTGCGCTCGGCGCTGACCGTGCAGATGCGGTCGTCCGGCCGGTTCTGGTAGAGATACATGCCTGCGACGATCACGCCCGCGACGAGGATGGCGGCGTAGCGCGCCGCGATCTGCCGCCATTGGGGCCTTGTTTTCGTGCGGCGCAGTTCGATGCGCCGCTGCAACGATCTGAAGGCCTGGTCGGTGTTGACCGATGCGGCGGCACGGAGCCGGTCTCCGGCGAAGAGCACGAAGTAGAGCGCTTCGAGCCGGCGGCGGTTCTCCTCCGAGGTGTCGTACCAGTTTTCGATCTCGCGGTTGGCGGGTTCGTCGAGTTTTCCTTCGAGAAATTCGGTCAGCAGGTTGTCGTCGATCTCTTTCATAAGTTCGGTTTCTAACAGTAATACGGTTTTGGGGAAATAGTTACTAAACGAAAACCCGATTTTTTTTCGGGCTTTCGTTTTTATTGCATATGGTCGGTTGCAGGGGGCAGGGGTTTCAGTTGTTCCCGGGCATTTCGAAAAACAGCGCGATCAGCGGCAGGTAGTCCTTCAGCGCGACGCCGAGGACTTTGAGCGCCTGGCCGATATGGTAGTTGACGGTCTGGGGCGACACCTCCATCTCGGCGGCGATCTGCTGGTGGGTCATGCCCTGGAAGCGGCTCATCTCGAAGATGCGCCGGGTCTGCTCGGGGAGTTGGGCGAGCGCCTCGCGGTAGAGCCGTGCGAGTTCCGTGCCGAGGTAGAAGTCCGGGGAGTCGAACTGGTCGGCGAATCTCTTTTCCAACTGCTGGTGGACGCGTGAATGGACCTTCTGGCTGGAGATGCGGTCCAGCGACTTGTTGCGGACGATCATAAACAGAAGTCCTTTCAGCGAAAGTTCCTCCATCAGGCGGTCCCGGTTTTCCCAAATGTACAGCATCGTGTCCTGTACGATGTCCTCCGCCACGGGGAGGGATACCCAGCGCGAAGCGAAGCTGCACAATCCCTTGTAATAGAATCGGTAGCACGCTTCGAAACACTGCCGGTCCCCGGCGTTGAGCCGTCGGATGACCAGTCGGTTGTCGAGGATGTCGTATTTGGTGTTCAGGGACATAAACCGTCGTATCTCGCGTAATTGAAAGGTTAAAATTACAATTTTTTCCGGAAAACGGGCCGGATTCCCGAAAAAAGGGCCACCTTTGCAGTAAAATGGAACCGGGCTGCCGGGAAGTCCGCGCCCCGGGATCGTCGTTTTACATCGCTTATGAATACCGTCTGGATCGTACTGCCTGTATTGATCGCGCTGATGTTTCAGCTCGGCATCGAACTCGACCGGCAGGCCTTCGCCGGTGTGGCCCGCCGTCCGGCGGCCGTTGTCGCGGGGCTGCTGGGCCAATTGGCGCTGCTGCCGCTCATCGCCTTCGGCGTGGGGCTGGCCTTCCGCCTGCCGCCCGTCTATTTTCTGGGACTGCTGCTCGTCGCCTGCTGTCCGGGAGGCAGTTCGTCGAACGTCTTTTCGATGCTGGCCAAGGGCGACGTGGCCCTTTCGGTGACGCTGACCGCTTTGAGCAGCCTCATCACGCTCTTCACGATTCCGCTGGTGATGGGTTTCGCCGCGCGTTTCGTCGCGGTGCATGCCGGTGCGGCCATCGAACTTCCGGTCGGGAAACTGCTGGTGCAGAACATCGTCCTGCTGTTCCTGCCGATGATCTGCGGGGCGCTTTTCAGGCATTGGCGGCCCCGGGCGGCACGGCGTGTGCACGAGCTGCTGGGGCGTGTGGCCTTCCCGGCCCTGATGCTACTGGCGGCGGTGTTCTTCGTGCAGTACGCCTCGACGATTCTGGAGAATCTCGGCGTGCTGGGTCTGGCCGCGGGTGCGCTGATCCTGCTGGCGATGGCGGGCGGATCGCTGCTGGCCCGCCTGTTCCGGCTCCGGCGGGCGGTGCGCCGCACGATCGTCATCGAGGTCGGGATGCAGAACGCTGCGCAGGCGATCGCCGTCGCCACCTCGCCGCTGATCTTCGACAGCGGTGAAATGGCCGTTCCGGCCATCGTCTACGCCCTCGTGATGAACGTGGTTCTGCTCTCGTACCTGAAACTGCTGCCGAAATGTACCGATGAAACGGCGTCGGAAGGCGCTTGACCGAGTATCTTTGCCGTATGAAATTCCTGAAAGTCGCTGTTTTGTTTTTCGGCCTGGCCGCGGCGTTTGCCGTGCGGGCGCAGGGCGGGACCTATCCCGTCAGCGGGCGGGTGATCGACCGTTTGAGCCGCCGCCCCGTGGCCTATGCCGCCGTGGTGCTGGCCGGGCAGGAGCAGAAGGGAGCCTCGACCGACTCGCTGGGGAGGTTCCGCATCGAGCGCGTGAAGCCGGGCATCTGGCGGCTGGCGGTCTCGTCGGTGGGCTACAAGAGCCTCACGACGCCCGAATACATGGTCTCGGCCGCCACGCCCTTTATCGAAGTCGAGCTGGAGGAGGATGCCGCGCAGCTGGAGGCCGTGACGGTCCGTCCGTCGCCGTTCCGCGTCACGGCGGAGAGTCCCGTAAGTTTGAAGGTGATCGGCCTGCGGGAGATCGAGAAAAGCCCCGGCTCGAACCGCGACGTGTCGCGCATCGTGCGCTCGTATCCCGGCGTGGCCTTTTCGCCTGTGGGGTATCGCAACGATTTGATCGTGCGCGGCGGCGGGCCTGCGGAGAACAAGTTCTACATGGACGGGATCGAAATCCCGAACATCAACCATTTCGCCACGCAGGGGGCGACGGGCGGTCCGGTGAGCATCGTCAACGCCGACCTCGTGCGCGAAATCAGTTTTTATACGGGAGCCTTTCCCGCCGACCGGGCCGGGGCGTTGAGTTCCGTGCTGGACTTCAGTCTCCGCGACGGCAATGCCGAAAAGCAGACCTTCAAAGCGACGTTGGGCGCCTCGGAAGTGGGGTTGAGCGGCAGCGGGCACATCGGCGGCAAGACGACTTATCTGTTTTCCATCCGCCAGTCCTACCTGCAACTGCTGTTCAAACTGCTGGGGCTGCCCTTCCTGCCCAACTACATCGACGGGCAGGCGAAAGTCAAGACACGCCTTTCGGAGCGCGACGAGCTGACGGTGCTGGCCCTTGCGGGATTCGACAACATGCGTCTCAACGTCGACGAGAAGGGCGAGGACGCCGAATACCTGTTGAGCTACCTGCCCCGCATCCGGCAGGAGACCTTCACGGTGGGGGCTTCGTGGCGTCACTATGCGGGCCGCCACGTGCAGACCGTGACCTTGAGCCACAACTACCTGAACAACCGCAACCTGAAATACCTGCGCAACGATGATTCGTCGGAGGACAACCTGACGCTCCGGCTGCGCTCCGTGGAGCAGAAGACCACGCTCCGGGCCGAGAACCGCACCTATCTGGGCCGCTGGACCGTCCGCGAGGGCGTCGAGGTGAATTATTCCGACTACACGAACCGCACGCTGCAACGGCTCTATACCGACAGGACGCAGTTGTCGGACTACCGGACCCGGCTGGGAATCGTCGGCTGGGGGCTGTTCGCCGGGGCCGAATACGCCTCGGCCGACAAGCGGTTCACCGCCTCGGCGGGCCTGCGCGCCGACGGGTGCGACTACTCGGGACGTATGGCGCGGGTGTGGCGCCAGCTGTCGCCCCGGGCTTCGGTCTCCTATGCGGTAGGTCCCGGCTGGTCGGTGAGCGGCAGCGCGGGACTTTACTGCCAGCTGCCGCCCTACACGGCGTTGGGATTCAAGGTGGACGACGCGCTGGTCAACCGATCGCTCGATTACATGCGCGTCGGGGTCTTCAGCGCGGGTGTCGACTGGCGGCTGCGCGACCGGCTGATCGTCTCGGTCGAGGGATTTTACAAACGCTACGGCGATGTGCCGCTGTCGGTGGCGGACGGGATTCCGCTCTCGTGCAAGGGCAACGATTACGGCGTGGTGGGCAACGAGAAGCTGGTCTCCTCGGCGCAGGGGCGCGCCTACGGCGTCGAGGCGATGGCCCGCTGGCAGATTCCGGGGCGAGTGAACGTCGTGGGGTCGGTGACCGTGTTCCGCTCGGAGTACCGCAACGACCGGCAGGCCCCGTGGATCGCCTCGGCGTGGGACAACCGTTTCGTGGTCAACGTCAGCGGAACCTACGACCTGCCGCGCCACTGGAGCTTCGGTGCGAAGCTGAGCGCCGTGGGCGGTGCGCCCTACACGCCCTACGACGTGGAGCGTTCGTCGCTCGTCGAGGCGTGGGATGCGCAGGGACGGCCCTACTACGACTATTCGAAATACAACGCCGGGCGGCTCGACGCCTTCGCACAGCTGGACGTGCGCATCGACAAGGTGTTTTACTTCCGCCGCTGCATGCTGGGTCTCTACATCGACCTGCAAAACGTTGCGGGCGGTCGTTTGCGCCAGCCCGACGTGCTGATGTCCACGGGGGAGATCGAGAACCCCTCGGCTCCGGCTTCGGAACGGCGTTACCGCATGAAATACCTCGAACAGGTGAGCGGCACGCTGCTCCCGACGCTGGGCCTGACGGTCGAGTTTTAAGCCTCCGGCGTCCGCCGGGCGTTCCGTTTGTCCATTGCGAAACTGATGATGAAAGGGATCGCGAGGAAGACCGCCGTGCCGGTCACCACCAGCCACGTGTACGTCGCCGGACTGCCCACGGGCAGCTGCGAAGGCGGGAAGAAGGTGACGATGAACGAGAACAGCACGGCGAGGAACCCCACGCCTCCGATCAGCCACATGCCCGTGTTTCCGCCCGGTACGCGGTAGCTGCGGATAAGCTTGGGCTGCGTGTAGCGCAGGCGGATTCCTGCGGCGTACATCATCATATACATAATGAGGTAGAGTCCTACGGTCAGGGCGCTCAACAGGAAGAACGCCACGCTGACGTCGTCCATCACGATGTAAAGCGACGAGAGGAGCGTCACGATGCAGCCCTGGATAATCAGTATGTTGAGCTGCACGCCGTTCTTGTTGGTCTTCTGGAGGAAGCAGGGCAGAGCGCCGTCCCTGGCCGTCCACAGCAGGCCGCGGCTGGGGCCCGAAATCCACGACATCACGCCCGCCAGCGCACCGAAGGCCACGAGCAGTCCCATGACGTTCGAGAGCCATCCCACGTGGTAACGTTCGAAAGCGATCTGGAAGGTGGTGAACAGCCCCGACTGGAGGTTGATCTGGTCGTAGGGGGTGATGATGGCCACGGCCAGCGCGCCCAGCGTGAACAGTCCGAACGAGATCAGCGCAGCGAGGAACATCGCCCGCGGGAACTGCGTCTGGGGTTTGGCCAGTTCCGGAGCGTGCACGGCGTGCACCTCCACGCCGGCGAACAGCAGCAGGATGCCCGCCAGGAACGCGATGTCGCTCATGCCCGCGATGTGGGGGAAGAGCCGCGGGTGGACGTGCTGCGCGGCGTCGACGCTGACGATCTGCGAGACGCCGGCCGGAATCTCCTTCAGGGCTATTTCGTTGCCGCCGGCCATCCAGATGACCGCCATCACGATCACGACGACGCCCGGGAGCACCGTGCCGATCAGAAATCCCTTCGAGGTGATGCCCGAGATGGCCGACGTGCCGCGCAGGGTCACCAGCGTCGCGCACCAGTACATCGCAATCGAGAACAACCCGACGTACAGTCCGTTCTGCGCCAGAGCCGGAACGCCGATCATGTAGGCGATCGACGCGGCGGCGAATCCCAATACGGTGGGATACCAGACGACATTCTGAATCCATTGCAGGAAGATCGCCGAGAAACCCAGGTGGCGGTTGAAAGCCTCCTTGACCCAGGTGTAGACGCCGCCGCCGCGGTCGGCGAAGGCGCTGCCCAGTTCGGCGCCCACGAGGGCCGCGGGAATCAGGAAGAGGAACGTCGCGAAGAAAATGTAGAAGAACATCGTCAGTTCCTCCTGGGCCATCATCGGGAGCCCGCGCAGGCTGATGACGGCCGCAGCGGTCATCAGCGCCAGCTGCGTCGTGGTGATATTTTTACGTTTTGCCATGGTGGGTAGGTTGGATTTTGCTGTTTTCCCTCGTCGTCCGCCGCACAGTTTTCGTGCCGGAGCGCATTGCCGCCCCGTGAAATCGGCGGCCGGGGCGTTGCAAAGAACCGATCGGAACACCGGGCGGCTTTTTCGGACCCTGCGCACGCGGGAACGGCGCGCCCGGTATGCGGACGCAAAAACAGCAGGGAATCTCGCGATTGCCTGCTGTCCCCGGAGGTCGCCCTCCTAAAACTACTAACCCAAACTTAAATAAATGAAGAAACCTCACTGCGGTTGCTGTGCCGCAGCTGACCGGAATAAGTACAAAGCGCGTGCCGAACCTGCAATCGCCGTCCGCCGGGGACCGTTTGGCCGATTATCGGGTCTTGTCGTGGAATTTTCACCGGAATAATTTTGGTTTTATTTCTTTTTATTGTTTTATTTGTGGCATATGCCTGATGATAGTGCCTTTAAAGGAAAATTTGCAGCCTTCGCCGTTGCGGGAGCCGATGCTACGACCCGCGTGGTGTTCGCCCCGGCGGTCAAAAGCAAGAACCGCGTGCCGTTCGATAACTTCCGCGCCGAATCGTTAACCCGTAAATTTGAAAGACAATGAAGAACCTGAAACTGTTTTTGTTGGGCCTTATGCTCTGCGCGGCGCTGCCGTCGCAGGCATGGGACCGCACGCGTCACGATGCCATCGCCTACATCGCCGAGTGCAACCTGACGCCCCGGGCGAAGAGGAACATCGCCCGCTACCTCGACCATTCGATCGTTTACTACGCTTCGTGGATGGACAAGTACCGCGACACCCCCGAATTCCGCAATGTCGAGCACGTGAGCTACGTGGATGCCGACATGCAGCTGGTCGACACGCTGCGCAAGGGAAAAACCAACTGTGTCGTGGAGCTGATGCACGCCATCGACCGGCTGAAGGACTACCGGAACATGAGCGACTCGCTCGTGCGGTTGAACCTAATGTATGTCATTCACATCGTGGGCGACATGCACTGCCCTTCGCATGTCAAGTACCCCGGTTGCAAGAGCGGCCGTGCGGACCTCAACGGGAAAAAGATGTCCTACCATGCGATGTGGGACTGGGGCGTGCTGGACGGCGCCCACGGCTGGAGTTACAGCGAGTACCGGCTGCTGCTGGACACCTTCTCCAAACGCGAGAAGGCCGGGATGGCCAAGGGTACGCCCCGCGAATGGCTGTACGAAACGGCCGTCGCCTGCCGGGTGATCTACGACTGGCAGCGGGCCGACGGGACCTACGGCAAGCAGTTCGTGACGGACACTTACCTGCTGCCCGAACGCCAGCTGATCCTGGCGTCGTATCGTCTGGCCGCCGTGCTCAACGACCTGTTCGGTTAGTGATGCCCTCCGGGGATAAAAAAACAGCAGGGAATCTCACGATTGCCTGCTGCCCCCAGGAGGTTGCCCTCCTAAAACTACTAACCCAAACTTAAATAAATGAAGAAACCTCACTGCGGTTGCTGTGCCGCAGCTGACTGAAATAAGTACAAGGCGCGTGCCAAAGTCGCGCCGCCGTCTGCCGGAAAAGGGACGCATCGTGGTCGGAACGGTCCGCTGCGCAGAGCGGCGGGGCGCGTTTCGCGGAAATATTCCGCCGGATCGCTTGCTTCCTGCCGATAAAAGCGTATCTTTGCCGTGCAATGGTTTCCCCGTGGAGGGGAATTAAAAGGGAATGCCGTGTGAATCGGCAACAGTTCCCGCTGCTGTGAGTCCCGCCCGCAAGGGCTTTTTCGTTGCGGCATTCTTGAGCCACTGGTCCTCCGGGACCGGGAAGGCGCCGCCTCGGGGGACAAGTCAGAAGACCTGCCTTGCGCGATAGGGTGTTTGCTCCTGCGGAGAAAGGGAGCGCCTGAAGTCGTCGCCGGCGGTTTTTCCGTGCGTCCTTATTTGCTTCGGCCCTCTTTTTCCTGTTGCTGCGAACCTCTTCGGACAGACTTTTTTACGGTTGGATGAGGAAGTCGTCGCCATGCTTTGCCGGGTCGTCATGCCTGTTTTTGCCTGCGCGGTATTCTCCGTGAAGTCTGTCCCTTACGGACGGAACAGATGGAACCATTAACTAAAAAACAAGGTATGATGAAAAAATTATTTGTGATCTGCTCCTGGGCGCTGCTTCTCGGCGGCTGCAAGAGCGAATCCGGGGCTTCGGACCCGGATGGAGACAAACCTGTTCCCCCCCCCCCTCGGCCGAACTGTTGCAAAAGATCGAAGACCTGAATGCGGGCCTGGTCTCGCTGAAGACGCTGGCCGGAGCCGTGTCGCAGTCGGAAGTGCGGTCGCTGGCCGAGACGGAGGACGGCGTGCGCCTTACGTTCTGCGACGGGACCGAAGTGACGGTAGCCTGCAATGCGGCGGCGGAAGCGCCGCTGATCGGCATTGCGGTCGATGGGGATGCGTATTACTGGACACTCGCCGCGGAAAAGGATATTCCCTGGCTGAAAGATGCCGCCGGAGCGAAAATGCCTGTTTCGGGGCCTGTCCCCGTCGTGGGGCGCGATGATAAAGGTTTCTGGACCGTGACGACGGACGCCGCCGTGACGCCGTGGCAGATCGAGGACGGCTCCGGAAATCCGGTCGAAGCCACGGGCGACGAGCAGGTGGAGTTGTTCCGGTCGGTAAAGGCCGGAAACGGCCGGGTGGAAATCGCGCTGACGGACGGCGGGACTCTTTCGGCGGCGCAGGTCAACGACTTGAGCGTTGCGGGGACGGCCAACTGCTATGTGGTTTCGGCGCCCGGAACGTATGTTTTCAATGCCCGGGTACGCGGAAACGGAGCCGGCGAAGGGGTCGGATTCGAGCCGGCGATCGAGATGGCGGACGGCATGACGGCCGACTGGCTGTGGACCGACTCCGAAGGACTCGTTTCGGGAGTCGCCCTCGACACGACCTCCGGCGATATTTTCCTCACGGTCGGCGAAGGCAGGGGCAACGCGCTGGTCGCCCTGATGCAGGACGGAAAGGTCGTCTGGAGCTGGCATGTCTGGGTGACCGACGCTCCGCAGACGATGACCTACGGGAACGGGACGGTCTTCATGGACCGCAACCTGGGCGCCGCAGGTACGACCGCAGGCGGTACGGACGCTTACGGCATGTATTACCAGTGGGGGCGCAAGGACCCGTTCTACGGGGGCGAGAAAACGGAAACTTCGGCCAATGCGTTCCTCGAAGCAAAGAACGGCACGGTGGTGAATCCCGCTTATCCGGCGCTGGACTGGGCTTTCAGCAAGAGTGCGACGACGACCGACGGGGCTGCCGCCAATCCCATGACGTTCTACAACGATAAGGTCGGAACCGGCTATAACTGGCTTGCGTCGCCGAACGCGACATTGTGGGGTGAGGCCAAAACGCTCAACGACCCCTGCCCGCCGGGGTACAGGGTTCCTGAAACCGGTGCATGGGAGGATCTGATTTCGGGACGTCAGTACATCGACGGCGTTTCGGTATGGGACGGAACGAACTACGGTATGACCTATACCCACGGGGAACAGACGGCCTGGTATCCGGCGCAGGGCTATCGCAATTACAGTTCGGGCGCCATCGTGGGGCTGCGCAGCTCGACCGGCGGTTCGGGCGCTTACTGGTCGGCGGAAACCTCTTCGGTCAAATCCTATTACCTCTTCTTCCGCAGCAAACTGTCGAGCAGCGGTTCGATCAATAATGAACTGGACATGAACCGGTCTTACGGCTATACGGTGCGTTGCTGCAAGGAGTGACGGTCCGTCGGGACGAATAAAGGCAGGACGCTTTCGGGTCCTGCCTTTGTTTTCGATGCCGGTTCCGGCCTACCGGAACACGCCCGTGTAGGTCGAGGGCGAGAGGGCGCGCAACTCCTCCTTGACCGATTCGGCGACGTCGAGCGTTTCGATGAATGCCGCGATCGACTCGCGGGTGATGTGGGCGTTGGTCCGCGTCAGGGCCTTCAAAGCCTCGTAGGGCTTCGGGAAACCCTCGCGGCGCAGGATGGTCTGGATGCCCTCGGCCACCACGGCCCAGTTGTTCTCCAGGTCGCGCGCCAGCGCCTCGGGGTTGAGGATCACCTTGTTCAGCCCCTTGAGCAGCGATTGCAGGGCGATCACCGCGTGGGCCATCGGCACGCCGATGTTGCGCAGCACGGTCGAGTCGGTCAAATCGCGCTGGAGGCGCGAGACGGGCAGCTTCGAGGCGAGGTGCTCGAAAACAGCGTTGGCGATGCCGAAGTTGCCCTCGGCGTTCTCGAAGTCGATGGGGTTGACCTTGTGGGGCATGGCGCTCGATCCGACCTCCCCGGCCTTGATCTGCTGTTTGAAGTATTCCATCGAAATGTAGGTCCACATGTCGCGCGAGAGGTCGATGAGGATGGTGTCGATGCGCTTCATGTTGTCGAAGATGGCCGCCAGGTTGTCGTAGTGCTCGATCTGCGTGGTGTACTGCGAGCGGCACAGCCCCAGCGTCTCGTTCACGAACCGGTTGGCGAAAGCCACCCAGTCGATTTCGGGGTAGGCCGCGCGGTGGGCGTTGAAGTTGCCCGTGGCGCCGCCGAACTTGGCCGGAACGGCGATGTCGTGGAGCATGAACAGCTGCTTTTCGAGCCGCTCGACGAATACCGAAAACTCTTTGCCCAGCGAGGTCGGCGAGGCGGGCTGCCCGTGCGTGCGCGCCAGCATCGGAACCTCGCGCCACTGCTCGGCGAACGACGCCAAAGCGTCGCGGACCTCCTCGACGACGGGGTAGTAGACGCCTGTCATCGCCTCCCGGAGCGAGAGCGGAATGGCCGTGTTGTTGATGTCCTGCGACGTGAGGCCGAAATGCACGAACTCCTTATAGGCCTCCAGCCCGAGGGTGTCCATTTTCTCCTTGATGATGTACTCGATGGCCTTTACGTCGTGGTTGGTCACCGACTCGATTTCCTTCACGCGCCGGGCGTCGGCGTCCGAGAAATCGAGGTAGAGCGCGCGCAGGGCGGCGAATTTCGAGCGGTCGATGCCGGTCAGCTGCGGCAGCGGCAGTTCGCACAAGGCGATGAAGTATTCCACTTCGACGCGGATGCGGTAGCGGATGAGGGCCTGCTCCGAAAAATAATCGGCTAATTTCTCCGTTTTATTACGGTAACGCCCGTCGACGGGCGAGATGGCGGTGAGGGGAGTTAACATATGGGATTGTGATTTGTTTTTCGTTTCCAGACGCCAAATTTACGACATTTAATTGAAATACGCATAATTTTCCATACCTTTGTGGAGATGTAAACCGAAATCGGAATGAATTTCATACTGGCAATCATCGACTCCCTGGTGGGCTTCGTGCAGCGCAATCCGCTGACGACGCTCCTTATCGTCATACTGGCGCTCGGCGCCCCCGCGCTGCTCAAGGGCATCGCGCTGTTTATCTTGTATTTTCTTATGGGACTTGTTATTTTGGTCGTCGTGCTGATGCTGGCTTTCCGCTGGCGGATCTACAAGGTCCGCAAGCAGATGGAGCAGCAGTTCGGCGAAGGCTTCGGACAGCAGTCCGGACCGAAGGGATTCGGCGGTTTCGGCTCGCCCTTTGCAGAGCAGCCGCGCAAGGAGCGCGAAGGCGAGGTGAAGGTGCACAAAACCCCGGGAACGCCCGAGAAGCGCGTGTCGAAGGACGTGGGCGACTACGTCGATTTCGAAGAGGAAAAGCAGTAGCATGTTGAAGATTTTCGAACTCATAGGGCGCTATTTCATGCTGATGGGAAAGGTCTTTTCCCGTCCGGAGAAGGCCGCCATCTACCGCCGGCGGATCATTTTCGAAATGGAGTCGCTCGGTGTCAACTCGATCGGCCTGACGGCCATCATCTCGGTCTTCATCGGCGCGGTCATCACGTTGCAGATGTGCATCAACCTCGATTCGCCGTTCATTCCCCGCTCGCTGGTGGGTTACGCCACGCGCGAGACGATGATCCTGGAGTTTTCGTCGGCGGTCGTGGCGCTGATTCTCGCCGGAAAGGTCGGGTCGTCGATCGCCTCGGAGATCGGAACCATGCGCATCACCGAACAGATTGACGCGCTCGAAATCATGGGCGTCAACTCCGCCTCGTACCTCATCCTCCCGAAGATCGTCGCCGCGATGGTCTTCTTCCCCTTTCTGACGATCCTCTCGATCCTGATCGGCATTCTGGGCGGATACCTCATCGCCGCCGCGACGGGCATTATGATCCCCGCCGACTATGTCGACGGCCTGCTGATGGATTTCAAGCCCTATTCGATCACCTACACGCTGATCAAGACCGTCTTCTTCGCCTACATCATCACCTCGATTTCGGCCTTCTACGGCTACAACGCCCGGGGCAACTCGCTGGAGGTCGGCACGGCTTCGACGCGCGCCGTGGTGGCCAGCTGCGTGGTGATTCTGCTTTTCGACCTGATCCTGACACAAGTCCTGCTTATATGATACGCGCCGAACATATCGTCAAGTCGTTCGACGGCCGGGTGGTGCTCGACGACATCTCGGTCGAATTCGAGACCGGAAAAACGAACCTCATCATCGGCCGCAGCGGCTCGGGAAAGACCGTGCTGCTCAAGACGCTGGTGGGCCTGCACGAACCCGATTCGGGCGACGTGTGGTACGACGAGGTGAACTTTTCGAAACTCGGTTTCCGGGAACGCAAAAGTATCCGCAAGGACATCGGCATGATCTTTCAGGGCGGGGCGCTGCTGGACTCCTCGACCGTTGTGGAGAACGTCAAGCTGCCGCTCGACCTCTTCACCTCGCAGAGCGAGCGGGAGAAGATGGAGCGCGTGAATTTCTGCCTCCAGCGCGTGCGGCTCGACGGGGCCAACGAACTCTATCCGGCCGAACTGTCGGGCGGCATGATCAAGCGCGTGGCCATCGCCCGGGCTATCGTGATGAATCCCCGCTACCTGTTTTGCGACGAACCCAACTCGGGACTCGACCCGCAGACCTCGATCGTCATCGACAACCTGATCCACGAGATCACCCAGGAGTACGGCATCACGACGATCATCAACACCCACGACATGAACTCCGTGATGGAGATCGGCGAGAAAATTGTATACATCCACGACGGCCGTAAGTGGTGGGAGGGGACGAAGGACGACATCCTGCATGCGGACAACCGCGAGCTGAACGATTTCGTCTTCGCCTCGGCCATGGCCAAACGGGCCAAACTGGCTGCGCAGTAGGCTTCCGCGGTGTTGTGCGCCTGAAGACGGCGGAGGTTTCCGGCGGACGGGTGCGTGCCGGGAAACGGATGCGTCCGCGGTTCGTAAAAAATTTAATTTTTTATTTGCGTAAATTATATAAAGTATGTACTTTTGTGCTGTTAAAAAAATAACGCAATTTTTTATTAACAAATAATTCAAATTATTATGGCAACTATTAAAATCGGTATCAACGGCTTCGGTCGTATCGGCCGTCTGGTGTTCCGTGCCGCTTGCACGAACGACAACATCGAAGTGGTGGGCATCAACGACCTGGTTCCCGTGGACTACATGGCTTACATGCTGAAGTACGACACGATGCACGGCCGTTTCGACGGTACGGTGGATTTCAACGTGGAGAAGAGCCAGCTGATCGTAAACGGCAAGGCTATCCGCGTAACCGCCGAGAAGGACCCCGCAAACCTGAAGTGGAACGAGGTTAACGCCGAGTACGTGGTAGAGTCGACGGGTCTGTTCCTCACCAAGGAGAAGGCCGAGGCTCATATCGCAGCCGGCGCCAAGTACGTCGTTATGTCGGCTCCCTCGAAGGACGACACCCCGATGTTCGTATGCGGCGTGAACACCGATACCTACAAGGGCCAGACGATCGTTTCGAACGCATCGTGCACCACCAACTGCCTTGCCCCCATCGCCAAGGTTCTGCACGACAAGTTCGGCATCACCGACGGTCTGATGACCACCGTTCACTCGACCACCGCAACGCAGAAGACTGTCGACGGTCCCTCGATGAAGGACTGGCGCGGCGGCCGTGCCGCTTCGGGCAACATCATTCCCTCGTCGACCGGCGCTGCAAAGGCCGTAGGCAAGGTGATTCCCGAGCTGAACGGTAAGCTGACCGGTATGTCGATGCGTGTTCCGACCCTCGACGTTTCGGTTGTCGACCTGACCGTAAACCTGGCCAAGCCCGCCAAGTACGACGAGATCTGCGCTGCCATGAAGGAGGCTTCGGAAGGCGAACTGAAGGGCATCCTGGGTTACACCGAGGAGGCTGTCGTTTCGTCGGACTTCCTGGGCGACGCCCGCACGTCGATCTTCGACAAGGCTGCCGGTATCGCGCTGACGGACACCTTCGTGAAGGTCGTTTCGTGGTACGACAACGAGTGGGGCTACTCGAACAAGGTCCTCATGCTGATCGAGAAGATGGCCGCTTACAACAACAAATAGTCGTAAGCCATCCGATAGAAAAAGAGGGAACCAGCGATGGTTTCCTCTTTTCTTTATATCGGCTTCCGGGTCGGCCGGGAGCTTATTTTTTCGAATCTACCCGCATTTCGACCGAGGCGCCCGACCATTGGTTGATCTCCCGCTTTTCGGTGCGCAGGCGGCGTCCGGCATAGGAGATCCTCACCTCGATCCCGAAGGGCCTGGTCGCGTCGATTTCGTTGTCCGCGGGCAGCGTGTGGGGAATTATATATAGGTAGAGCACGAGGTGGTCGCACGGCATGGTTTGCAGCGCGGCCGTGCGGTCCGCGGCGATGTCTGCGGGGCGTTCGGTGAGGTTCGAGCCGACGTCGGCCACGGTCGATGCCGACGAGGCGAATCCGATGCGCCGGCCGGCGGCGTCGAAACAGCCGCACATCAGCGCCGCATTGTACCGCCACCACCCTTCGTAGCGGCTCGTGACTTCGATTGTAAATCCTTTTTCGTCCATGTTCTGTCGGGGCCGCGCGGGCCGGATGCAGCGCCGGATCGATTCGGCGGGCCGTGCGCGGACTATTTTTCCGTAAAAATAATACAACTGTCGTGCAACGCCAAATTTATTTGCGCCCCGCCGGGCCGGGAACGCTAAAACTCGCGGTTTTCTTTGCAAATGTCTTATTTTTTCGTAACTTTGCGCACTAAATGTGCGTAAATGGAGGTAGCTCAACGATATTCGATTGCCTGGAAAGGGCTGAAAAACGGTCGTCACGACTTCCGTTTCGAGGTCGACAAGGCGTTGTTCGAAGCCTTCGAAAGCACGGAGATCAAGGACGGACGGTGTGAGGTCTCGGTCGGTGTGGACCGCTCGGAGAAGCAGCTCACGCTCGATGTCGGGATCACGGGCCATGTCGTCGTCGAATGCGACCGATGCCTGGAGGACTGCCGTGTGCCCATTGATTTCGAGGGGCAGCTGGTGGTGAAATTCTCCGACGAGGTGCACGAATACGACGGCGAGGTGATGTGGATGCTGCCGGGCGAGGACCGCGTGGAGCTTGCGCAGTACATCTACGAAAGCATCGTGCTGTCGCTGCCCTACCAGCGGGTGCATCCCGAGGGGGAGTGCAACCCCGAGATGCTCGAACGCTTCCGGATCGTTTCCGACCGGGAGTTCGCGTCGATCGAGGCTGCGGCCGAAGGCGCCGGGGAGCGCGGCGGGGGCGAATGGGCCAAGCTGGCCGCCCTGCGCGAGCGGATGGAGGCCGAAGGCGCGGACGGCGGAGAAGGCGGTGAGGAACCCGGCGGCGCGAAATAAACACGGATAAAGATACGTTTAAACTTATAAATTATATTTAAAAATGGCACATCCTAAACACAAAGTCTCGTCGACGCGACGCGATAAGCGCAGAACCAACTACAAGGCTACCGTTCCGACGGTGGTTACCTGCTCGAACTGCGGCGCAGCGGTGCTCTATCACCGTGTATGCCCCGAGTGCGGCTTCTATCGCGGAAAGCTCGCCATCGAGAAGAAAGCTGCCGAATAATTCCGGCGCTCAAAAGAGTGCATCCCCGCGGGGAGTGCCTCTTTTTTAATTTATGAAGGTTCCCTTCCGGCCGCCTGAATCCCCGGTCGTGTATGTTTTCCGGGGCGGGTCGGGAGCGGGACAGGATATCAACCAACACTCGTACGAGTATGATAAAGATTGGCGTAGATGCCATGGGCGGCGATTATGCACCCGAAGCGGCTGTCAAGGGAGCCGTCATGGCGCTCGATGCGATCGGGTCGGACAGCCGTATCGTGCTGTTCGGCGACGAAGAGAAAATTAAGTCCGTGCTCGCTTCGGAGGGATGTCCCGCCGAGCGGTTCGGAATCGTAGCGACCACCGAGGTGATCGAGATGGGCGACCATCCGGCCAAGGCTTTCCAGGCCAAGGCGGATTCGAGCATCACGGTCGGGTTTGGCTACCTGGCCAAGGGAGCTGTCGACGGTTTTGCGAGCGCAGGTTCGACCGGCGCCATGATGGTCGGTTCGATGTATGCCGTCAAACCGATCGAGGGTGTCGTGCGTCCCACGATTTCATCCATCGTTCCCACCATCGCAGGGCGTCCTGCGCTGCTGCTGGACGTGGGCCTGAATGTGGACTGCAAGCCCGAGGTGCTGGCGCAGTACGGCCTGATCGGCTCGATTTACGCCGAGGCGGTGCTGGGCATCGAGCGTCCGCGCGTGGCGGTGCTCAACATCGGCGAGGAGGAGACCAAGGGCAACGCCCAGACCAAAGCCACCTACGAACTGCTGAAGGCGGAGAGCCGGATCAATTTCGTGGGCAATGTCGAGGGTTCCTACCTCTTTTCGGGCAAGGTCGCCGATGTGATCGTCTGCGACGGATTCGTCGGCAACACGGCGCTGAAAATGGCCGAGGGCCTCTACCGCATCAACACGGCCTTGGGCTGCCGCAATGCCTTCTGGGACGCCATGAATTACGAAAACGTGGGCGGAACACCCGTCCTGGGCGTCAACGCGCCCGTTATCATCGGTCACGGATGCTCTTCGCCCCAGGCGATCCGGAGCATGATCCTTTCGACCGAACAGGTCATCAAGGCCGATCTGACAGCGAAACTGCAACGTGCGTTTCAAAATTAACCAAAACACGAAAAGCCAAAGCTAATGGGTAAGATAACAGCAGCTATTACGGGTGTGGGACAGTACCTTCCGGAATATATCCTCACCAACGACGAATTGAGCCGGATGGTCGACACCAACGACGAGTGGATCATGTCGCATACGGGTATCAAGACGCGCCATATCCTCAAGGGCGAGGGTATCGGCAGCTCCTACATGGGCGCCCGTGCGGTCATCAATTTGTTGGATAAGACGGGGGTGGACCCCATGGAGATTGACGTGGTGATCTGCGCCACGGTGACCCCCGACATGTTCTTCCCCTCGACGGGTAACCTGATCGCCGACCAGGCTGGCTGCAAGAACGCCTTCGCGTTCGACGTTTCGGCAGCTTGCAGCGGCTTCCTGTTCGCCCTGACCACCGGCGCGAAGTTCATCGAGGCCGGCACGAGCAAGAAGGTCATCGTCGTGGGCGCCGACAAAATGTCGTCGATCGTCGACTATACCGACCGTTCGACCTGCCCGCTCTTCGGCGACGCCGCCGCCGCCGTGCTGCTGGAAGCCAATACCGAAGGTCTCGGAATCGTGGATTCGATCCTGCATTCCGACGGCTCGGGCGAGATGCAGCTCTACATGAAGGCGGGCGGTTCGCGCTACCCGGCTTCGGTCGAAACCGTGCAGAACAACTGGCACACGATCATGTGGGACGGCCATGCCGTGTTCAAGGCTGCCGTGTCGAAGATGTCCGACGTTTCGGTGGAGATGATGGAGCGTCACAACCTCAAGGGCGAGGACATCCGTTTCCTGGTTCCCCATCAGGCCAACCTGCGCATCATCGACGCCACGGCGCGCCGTATGGGCATCACGCAGGACAAGTGCATGATCAACATCGACCGCAACGGTAATACCACGGCCGCCACGATTCCTTCGTGTCTTTGCGACTACGAGAGCCAGTTGCGCAAGGGCGACAACCTCATTCTGTCGGCTTTCGGCGGCGGATATACCTGGGGTGCGACCTATGTAAAGTGGGCCTACGACGGCCTGAAGGCATAAGCGGGGCGATCCCCGGCAAAAGGCGGAAACATCGGTTTCCGCCTTTTTTTGTTCGTTTTCGCGGAATTTTTTTATCTTTGGAGCCGTAACGCCCCTTTTATATCAGTAGGCGGTTTTACGGAATCTTGTACGATTCCGTTTTGCAACCCATTCGACTTTTTCGTATCTTTGTTGAGCTAAACCCATTGCCGATGAACCGTCTGAACCGTATTTTTCACAACAAACAGATCAAACTGTTTTGGTTCCTGCGGAGTTTCGCGCGTTACCTTACGCCGAAACGGTTGTTGCAGTCCCGTCTGGACCGGGTACTCGCCGAGGCGGAACGCCGCCCCGACTGGGAGTACATCTGCCGGCGGGCGGATTATTACAACAAACTGTCGCCTGCGCCTGCGACCCCCCCCCGCGAAGGGCTGCGTCCGTTAGGCGACCACAAGTTCCGCCGGGGCGTCAAGACGGCCTATTTCTTCGATACCTACGAGTTCACCCGCTGGTTCAGCGACCGCCTGCTGTGGAATACCGTTCCCGGGGACGTGACGACGGTTCCCGACGTGCCGTCGATCGTCAAGAGCAGGCCGATCTGCGGCGACAACGCCAATTCGGTGCTGCTGAACCTCGACAAGGTCCGCCATTTCATCTTCCTGCGGGACGACATTCCGTTCCGGAAGAAGTCGGACAAGGCGATTTTCCGGCTGGCGATCACGCGGCGTCCCCACCGCGAACGTTTCATGCGCATGTATTTCGGTTCGGAGTGCTGCGATGCCGGCATCTCGACGCCCCGTCCCGAATATCCCCCGGAGTGGACCAAACCCCATATTTCGATGTACGACCACCTGAACTATAAGTTCATTCTGGCGATCGAGGGCTACGACGTGGCGACGAACCTCAAGTGGATCATGTCGTCGAACTCGCTGGCCGTGATGCCCCGTCCGACCTACGAGACGTGGTTCATGGAGGGCACGCTCATCCCCGGTTACCACTACGTCGAGATCCGGCCCGACTATTCCGACCTCGAAGAGCGGATGCGCTACTACATCGAGCATCCGGACGAGGCCGAGGCGATCATCGCGCATGCGCACGAATACGTCGCGCAGTTCCGCGACCGCCGGCGCGAAAAGATCATTTCACTGCTGGTCTTGCAGAATTATTTCCGGCGCACCGGGCAGCGCTGATTCCCGGCATTTCAGTTTCCTTTCGGATTCGGGCCGTAATTTCGCCCGTCTGAAAGACGGGTTTCGGAGGGCGGTGGCGGGCCGCGGGTTTCAAGACCGGATTTTCGCCCCTCCCCCTGTCCCGAGAAAAAGGAGTGTATTATGAAGATACTCATTGTTGAAGACGAACCCTCCCTGCGGGAGATCATGGTCCGGACGCTGACCCGGGAGCAGTACGTCGTCGAGCAGGCCGCCGATTACGCCGCGGCGCTCGACAAGATCGCCGCATACGACTACGACTGCATCCTGCTGGACATCATGCTGCCCGGCGGCAGCGGCCTGCGGCTGCTCGAAGAGCTGAAGAGGCGTCGCAGCCCGGCTGCGGTGATCATCATTTCGGCCCGCGATTCCCTCGACGACAAGATCGAGGGGTTGGAACTCGGCGCCGACGACTACCTTCCCAAGCCGTTCCACCTGGCGGAATTGAGCGCCCGCATCCGCAGCGTCCTGCGCCGTCACCAGCGCGGCGGTTACGAGAGCCTCGACGCGGGCAACGTGCGCCTGTGGCCCGACAGCCGCCGGGTCGAGGTGGCGGGCCGCGAGGTGGAGCTGCTGCGCAAGGAGTACGACATCCTCCACTACTTCATGTCCCGCCCCAACCACACGGTCGACAAGACCGCGCTGGCCGAAGGGGTCTGGGGCGACCATATCGACCAGGCCGACAATTTCGATTTCGTCTATGCGCAGATGAAGAACCTGCGCCGCAAGCTCCACGATGCGGGCGCCGACATCGAGATCCGCGCAGTCTACGGCTTCGGCTATAAACTCGTACAGCCGTGAAACTGGTTTACCGCATCCTGCTGCACCTTTCGTGGGCGCTGTCGCTGCTTCTGGCGGCATGGGCCGTGTTGTTTTACTTCACGCTGATCGACGAGATCAACGACGAGGTGGACGACGCGCTCGAAGCTCGTGCCGAAGTGATCGTCAAGCGGGTTCTGGCCGGACGGGAGCTTCCCGTTCCGGCGGACGAGGGCAACAACGGCTATTTCCTGCACGAAGTGTCGCCCCAATATGCCGCCGCACAGCACCACGAACGCTATTCCGACGAGGAGATTTTCATTCCCGAACGCGACGACAAGGAGCCGGCCCGCGTGCTGCGCAAGGTGTTCCGCGACGGCGCGGGGCAATGGCGCGAACTGACGGTGATGACTCCGACCATCGAGAAGGACGACCTCCGGGAGTCGATCCTCCGGTGGATGGTCTGCCTCTACCTCTTCCTGCTGCTGATGATCCTGCTGGTCTCGGTCATCGTGCTCTACCGCACGATGCGGCCGCTCTACGCCCTGCTGCGGTGGCTCGACGGTTACACCGTGGGGGCGCGGAATGCGCCGCTGGCCGTCGAGACCTCCGTCACGGAGTTCCGGAAACTCAACGATGCCGCGCGCCGCTATGCCGAGCGGGCCGAGTCGTCGTTCGAGCGGCAGAAACAGTTTATCGGCAACGCCTCGCACGAGATGCAGACTCCGCTGGCGGTCTGCCGCAACCGGTTGGAAATGCTGGTCGACGATGCGCATGCGCTCACCGGGGAGCAGTTGGGCGAGATCGCCAAGGTGCAGCGGACGCTGGACTACCTCGTGCGGCTCAACCGTTCGCTGCTGCTGCTGTCGAAGATCGACAACGGCCAGTTCCCCGAGGCCGAAGAGGTCGACGTGAACGCACTGGTGCGCCGCACGGCCGAGGACATGGAGGAGATTTACGCCTACCGCAGCATGCGCTTTGCGCTCGTGGACGAGGGGCCGCTCACGGCGCGGATGAATCCGTCGCTGGCCGGGAGCGTGGTCGCCAACCTGCTGAAAAACGCATTCGTTCACGGCGACGAGGGCGGCGAGGTGACGGTGCGCGTCGCTCCGCGTCGCTTCACGGTCTGCAACAGCGGTGCGGGCGGTCCGCTCGACGCCGGGCGTATCTTCGACCGGTTCTATCAGGGAACGAAGAAGGAGGGTTCTACGGGGCTGGGCCTTGCCGTGGTCGACGCAGTCTGCCGTCTCTACGGGTTGAAGGTGTCCTATTCTTATAAGGAGGGGCGGCATTGCTTCGCGGTCGATTTCCCGGCGTGAAAAAAAATGCAGGAAATCCGCTTTTTTCAGATTCGTTTCAGTTTCGGGCCGCAACTTTGCAGTACGAAATTCAATTAAAACACTACGATTATGAAAAAGTTCACGATTCTTCTCGCTTCGCTGGCCGTCATGGCCTCTTCGGTTCCCGCTTTCGCCGGTAAAGACCGGATCATCACCGTCGGCGAACTTCCCGCCGTTGCGCAACAGTTCGTCCAGACCCACTTCAAGGCTGTCGAGGTCTCCTACGCCAAAGTCGACGAGGAACTGTTCGACAAGGATTACAAGGTGGTCTTCGTCAACGGCTCGAAGGTCGAGTTCGCCAAGGACGGAGCGTGGAAGGAGGTCGACTGCAAGTACGGCGAGGTTCCCGCAGCCATCGTTCCGCAGCAGATCCGCGACTATGTCGCCAAGAACTTCGCAGGCCGCAAGATCGTCTCGATCGACCGCGACAAGCGCGACTGGGAGGTGAAGCTCGACAACGGTCTCGACCTGAAATTCGACCTTCAGTTCCGCCTGATCGAGATCGACGACTGATCCGCATTCCGCTGAAAACCATCCGACGGCGCCCGAATACGTATTCGGACGCCGTCTATTTTGTTTTATAATGTCTCGCCATTTCGATATAAAATAATTTGATGACTATTTTGATACAAATCACGAAAAACTATTGTATATTTGTATCACGAACGATGATAAACCGCAAACTTAAAACAATACAGTTATGTTAAGCAAGAAATTACACGAAGCGATGAACGCGCAGATCAATGCCGAGCTTTGGTCGGCCTATCTCTATCTTTCGATGTCGATGGACGCCGAGGCCAAGGGGCTGAAGGGTGTCGCCAACTGGTTCTACGTACAGTTCCAGGAGGAGCAGGACCATGCGCGGATCTTTATGAACTACATTCTCTCGCGCGACGCCGAGGTGAAGCTGCTCCCGATCGAGGAGGTGCGCACTGCTTGGACTTCGCCGCTGGAGATGTTCCAGGACACGCTGGCCCATGAGAAGGAGGTTACGGCCATGATCAACAATCTGGCCGCCATCGCCGCCGAGGACAAGGATTACGCTTCGTCGAACATGCTCGTCTGGTTCGTCGACGAGCAGGTCGAGGAGGAGGAGTCGGCACGCGAGATGATCACCGCCTGCGAGGCCGTCGAAGGCAACAAGTTCGGGCTGTACATGCTCGACAAGGAGCTGGCCGCCCGCACCTACACGCAGGCTTCGCCGCTGGCGACCGCCAACGCATAAACGAAAGTTTTTGTCATAGTTATTTATAGTGGGTCCGGCCTCCGAAAGGGGGCCGGATTTTTTGGTTAGTCGGATTATTTGACTATCTTCGCAATAGAAAATAGAAACAAAGGTTAAGACAAACCTTTATACCTACAGTAAACCGTTACCTGTTGTAGAAATACGGCAGTTTTTATGATGGTGTAATATTTGTCTGAAACTTGAGCCTTGTCCCTGCCCGTTCGGGTGGGGGACAGGCTTGGGCGTAAGGGCAACTACCATCATAAGGCTGTAACGGGCCGACTGTAGGGGTTGTACCTGCGTCCTTGCTTTTTTATAGGAGGACTGCCCTGCGGGCGGCGGCGTGAGAACGGACCAGGTACATGACTGGAAATAACCGTCACCCGGCAAAAATGCACCGGAACAATACGGCTGTCGTCTTTTTCAGCCGCCATATTTGGAGTTTCCCGACATTTTTCCGAAATTTAACCGATCGGACCGCGCCGGACATCCGGCACAGCGGAAACCGCTTCGGCAGACTATGCCTAAACCTTAAAAACAGAGATAACCGATGAAGAAAATCCTCTTATGCTGGCTGGCCGCGGCGACGGCGCTGACGGCCGGCGCGCAGAGCAACGAATGGCAGGACGCCGGCGTGAATGCCGTGAACCGAATGCCGATGCATGGCTCCTGGTTCGCGTACGAATCGCCGGAAGCCGCACAAACGGGCGACAAGACCCTCTCGGAGCGGTTCGTCACGCTGAACGGAAACTGGAAATTCAACTGGGTGCGCGACGCCGACCAGCGACCGACGGACTTTTTCCGCGTCGGCTACAACGACAAAGGCTGGAACGACATGCCCGTGCCGGGACTCTGGGAGCTGAACGGATACGGCGATCCGGTCTACCTCAACGTCGGTTACGCCTGGCGGGGCTGGTTCAAAAACGATCCGCCGCACGTTCCCGTCGAGCAGAACCACGTGGGTTCCTACCGCCGTACGGTCGACATCCCCGCGGCATGGGCCGGCAGGCAGATCGTCGCGCATTTCGGCTCGGTGACGTCGAACATCTACCTCTGGGTCAACGGCCGCTATGTGGGTTACAGCGAGGACAGCAAGCTGGAGGCCGAGTTCGACCTGACGCCCTACGTGAAACCCGGCCGGAATCTCATCGCGTTCCAGGTCTTCCGCTGGTGCGACGGCACATACCTCGAAGATCAGGACTTCTTCCGCCTTTCGGGCGTGGGCCGCGACTGCTACCTCTACGCGCGCGACAAACGGCAAATTACGGACATTCAGGTCGACGCCGCGCCTTCGGCCGACTACACCGCGGGAACGGTAGCCGTCAAAGCCTTCTTCCCCAGGCAGGCGCGGGGATGCAGCGTCGAACTGGCGCTCACCGACGCCCAAGGGCGCAGCGTCGCGTCGCAGCAGCTGCGCGTCACGAAAGACGAGGAGCGCTGCACGCTCGACGCCGGGAAAGTCGCCCTGTGGAGCGCCGAGACGCCCGTGCTGTACGGACTGACGGCGACGCTCCGCGCGCCGGCGGGCGAAGTGATCGAGGTCATTCCGCTCCGGATCGGATTCCGCGACGTGAAGATCGAGGGCGGGCAGCTGCTCGTCAACGGCCGGCCGGTGCTGATCAAGGGCGCCAACCGGCATGAGATGGACCCCGACTACGGCTATTACGTCTCCGAGGGGCGCATGCTGGAGGACATCCGCATCATGAAGGAGAACAACATCAACGCCGTGCGCACGTGCCACTACCCCGACGACGCCCGCTGGTACTCGCTCTGCGACCAATACGGACTCTACGTCGTGGCCGAGGCCAATATCGAGTCGCACGGCATGGGTTACGGCGAAAAGATGCTGGCCAAGAATCCGCTCTACGCCAAAGCGCATCTGGAGCGCAACGAACGCAACGTGCAGCGCAGCATCAACCATCCGTCGGTCATCATCTGGTCGCTGGGCAACGAAGCGGGCGACGGGCCGAACTTCGACGCCTGCTACGACTGGATCAAGGCTTACGACCCCTCGCGGCCGATTCACCACGAACGGGCCGTCTATTCGCCCGGCAGCCGCAACACGGACATTATCTGCCCGATGTACTGGGACTACGAGCGGTGTGAGAAATACCTCGCCGAGAATCCCGCCAAACCGCTGATCCAGTGCGAATACGCCCACGCCATGGGCAACTCGATGGGCGGATTCAGGGAGTACTGGGAGCTGATCCGCCGCGAACCGAAATATCAGGGCGGATTCATCTGGGATTTCGTGGACCAGTCGCTGCACAAAAAGGGGCGCAACGGCGTGACGGTCTACGGCTACGGAGGCGACTGGAACCCCTACGACCCCTCGGACCAGAACTTCTGCGACAACGGCCTGATCGGTCCCGACCGCATTCCGAACCCACACATGGAGGAGGTGCGCTACTACTACCAGTCGGTCTGGACCTCGTGGGCCGGCGATGCGGGGAATACGGTGGAGGTCCTCAACGAAAATTTCTTCCGCGGCCTCGAAAACTACGACCTCCATTGGGAGGTGCTCTGCGACGGGACGCCCCTCCGCCGGGGCGTCGTCGACGGACTGAAAGCCGCGCCGCAGCAGCGCGTGCGCATCACGCTCCCCTACGATCCGGCCACGCTGCCCGCGGCGGGCGAACTGCTGCTCGACGTGGCCTACAAACTCAAGACGGCCGAAGGCATCCTGCCCGCGGGCCACACCGCGGCGCGCGCCCAGCTGCCGATCCGCGAATACGTCTTCACGGCTCCCGCGGCGAAATCCGCAGCCGAAGGTGAATCGCTCTTCGTTGCGGACAACCACAAAGACTTCCTGATCGTCGCGGGCAACGGCCTGCGGCTCGACTTCAGTCGCAAGACGGGCTTCATCACCCGTTACGAAGTCCGCGGGCTCGACTTTCTGGCCGACGGCTCCACGCTGCGCCCCAACTTCTGGCGCGCGCCGACCGACAACGACTTCGGCGCCGGACTGCAACACAAAATGGCCGTCTGGAAACAGCCGGAAATGAAACTCAAGACGCTGACCCATGCCGAGGCCGACGGCATCGTCACGGTGAAGGCCGGCTATGAAATGCCCGGGGTGCAGGCCACGCTGGAGATCGAATACGCCGTCGACAACACGGGCGCCGTCACGATCGCACAGTCGCTGCACGCCACGCCGGGGGCCGAGGTTCCCGACATGTTCCGCTTCGGCATGCGCTTCGAGATGCCCGAGGCGTTCGACCGCCTGCAATACTACGGCCGCGGACCGGGCGAGAACTACGCCGACCGCAAATCGTCGGCCTTCGTGGGACTTTACCGCCAGAGCGTCGACGAGCAGTTCCACCCCTACATCCGCCCGCAGGAGACCGGCACGAAGAGCGACCTGCGCTGGTGGCACCTCGCGGACATCGGCGGACGGGGTCTTACGGTGACCTCCGACGCTCCGTTCTCCGCCTCGGCGCTTCACTACCCGCAGGAGTCGCTCGACGAAGGCCCCGCAAAACGGCAGGGACACTCGCCCGAGGTCGAAAAGCAGAAGAACGTTTCGGTATGCCTCGACAAGGTGCAGTACGGACTGGCGTGCGTCAACTCGTGGGGCGCGCTGCCGCTGCCCGAATACCGGATTCCCTACGCCGACTACACGTTCCGCCTGAAGATCGCGCCTGCGACCCGCCTATAAGCCGCGCCACACGCCCGAAGGCCGGAGTCCCCCGCGGATTCCAGCCTTTTTATCGGCCGCAGGACTTGCCGGGGAGACAAAAAATGCGCATCTTTGTCGTCCGTTAAACTACCCCGAACATGTTATACACCGAAGATACGCGCATCGAAGCGCTGGCCGTACACGTCGTCGGCAACAAATCGAAGGACGAACCCCTGACGGTCTCGCCCCAACTCTCGGCACAGGTCGCCGACGAAGGGCTGATGCGCACGCTCACGGCCTATTTCCTCGGCGGCTTCAAGAGCGAGGAGTGCTACAACCTCCACCACGAGACCGACCTCGGGTGCAACGAGGTCTGGAACTTCGCATGCAGAATCTTCGACGATCCGGAGGCGCTCCTCGAACATTCGGTGAGTCTGGCCAAGCACCTCTACGAGAGCGGCATGCACCCGCAGATCAAGGGCGGCGAATTTTACACGGCCTACTTTTCGGACTGCAATTTCGGCGGCGAACGCTGCGACGCGCTGGGGCTGTTCAAGTCCGAGACGCGCGACACGTTCCTCGACGTCGAACAGCAGGCCGGAGGGGTGCACATCGCGGCCCGCGAAGGCATCGACATCAAACGGCTGGACAAGGGAGCCGTCATTTTCAACACGGAACGCGAGGAGGGGTTTGCGGTCTTCGTCGTCGACAACACCAACCGCACCGAAGCTCGCTACTGGATCGACGACTTCCTGCGCGTGCGCCAGCGGCAGGACAACTACCACAATACGCACAACACGCTGGCGATGTGCAAGAAATACGTCACGAAACACCTCTCGAAGGAGTTCGAGGTGTCGAAGGCCGACCAGGCCGAGCTGCTCAACGAGACGATGAAGTATTTCCAGGAGCAGGAGAGCTTTTCGATGGACGATTTTTCGGAGAAGGTGATCCGCCAGCCGGAGGTCGTGGAGAGCTTCACGCGCTTCCGCCAGGAGTACGAACAGGACCGCGACATCCGCATCGAGGACGAATTCGGCATCTCGGATTCAGCCGTCAAGAAGCAGGCGCGGTCGTACAAGAGCGTCATCAAGCTCGACCGCAATTTCCACATCTACGTCCACGGCAACCGCAACCTGCTGGAGCAGGGCGAGGACGAGAAGGGCAAGTTCTACAAAGTCTATTACGAAGAGGAGGAGTAGGACTACCCGAGCATGCCGCCCAGCACCAAACCGAACAGCACGAGGAACAACGCCCAGTGGCACAGCCGGAGGTAATGACGCCCTCCGGCTTTTTCACACAGCAGCGACACCAGCCAGAAGACGCACCAGCCGCCGAACACCAGCAGCAGCAGGAGTTCGAGCGCGAAATTGCGCGGCAGGACGCCCGTCCCCAGCAGCAAGAGAAAAGCCGCGCAGAGGAACAGGTCCACTGAAATCATCTGAACGCCGCAGCGGCCCATCAGCCACGCCTCGTAAGCTCCGGAAGGGGCCGTTGCCGCATCGGGGCGCGCCGCCGAGTAGAAGCGGTTGCCCGAAAACACGTGTACGAAGAATGCGGCGGCGAGCAACGCTCCGGCCGCCAGAAACCATCCGTTCATCATCATCCCATTTTACGGTAAATACACTCCGGCATGTGCTGGATCAGCCACGCAGGCAGCTGCCAGCGGCGTGTGACGACCGCCACGCTACGGCGGCGGCGGATGGCCCGCACGATCCCCTCCACAACCCGGTCGACGGGCATCACCCAGAACAGCCCCTCGCCCTTGGCCATCTCCGTCGCGACGAATCCCGGACGGATGTCGGTCACCGGGAGAGGCAGTCCGGACTTCGCAGCCCGCTGCCGCAGGCCCTCGGCATAGTTGATCTGATAGGCTTTCGAGGCGTTGTAGGCCGGAGCCGTACCGCCGCCGCGCAGGCCCCCGACCGACGTGATGACGACCAGATGGCCGCCGCCCCGCTCCTCGAAACGGCCGTAGGCCCAGTCGACCGCCGCGGTCCAGCCCACGACGTTGGTGCGGATGGCCGGCTCTTCCAGCGCATAGTCCAGTCCGGGATTCAGGTCGCCGGTTCCGGCGCTGACCACGCACAAATCCATGCCGCCCAGCTCTCCGGCGAGGCGTTCCAGCGCCGCACAGGCGGCGGCAGGGTCCATGATGTCGGCCGCGGCGTAACAAAAGCTGCCCGGACGGCTGGCCGCCAGCTCCTCCAGCAACGCCTCGCGCCGCCCGGTCACGCCGACCCGGTATCCCTCGGCCGCAAGGCGTTCGGCCAACGCCCGGCCGATGCCGGAAGTGGCCCCGATGACAATCGCTCGTTTCATGGAAACAAAGTTAACGGGTGCGCCCCAAAAAAACGTTGACGCAGATCAAGAAATCAGCGGACACGGCGGCGGATGCGGCTCAACGTCTCGGGACGCACGCCCAGATAGGAGGCCAGTTCCCGCAGGGGAACGAGCTGCAACACGTCGGGACAACGCTCCGTCAGGGCCTCGTAGCGTTGCTGCGGCGAGGCGGCATAGCGGTCCAGCAGACGTTCGTAAACCTCGGCCAGCATGTGTTCGGCCAGCCTGCGGCCAAGCCGCTCGCAGGCGGCATCGGTGCGGTAGAAGGTTTCGAGCCGTTCGCCGGGAACAAGCAGGGCCTCGGCGCCGCACATCGCCCCGATCGTCACCTGCGACGGCGCATCGACGCACATCGAGATATAGTCGCCGACGAACTCTCCGGCAAAGGCGTAACCCACGACATGCTCCTCTCCCGCGGCGTCGGCGTGCACGTAACGGAAAGCGCCCTGCACGACCAGTCCGCAGCGGTGGCTGCGGAGTCCCTGCCCGGAGAGGCGTTCGCCGCGGGCGAAACGCCGTACGACGCCCTCGCGGCGGATAAAGGCGGCGAGTTCCGAAAATTCGGCCTCCGTTATGTAGCGGTTGAAATTCACGGCCGTAAAGATAATCCATCAATTTGGGAGAACCAAACGAAGGCATCAAACATGCTCTGTCTCGCGGCCTTCGCGCTGCTCTGGATCGCCGGTCCCGGGCGGTATGCCGCCGACAGCCGGATCGCCCGGCGGCTCTGCACCCGGCCCCCTGAAAGCCATTCGCACGCCGTCGGCACGCCACCTCGCAGACAAACGCCGCTCCGCTGGCCCGGATTTTGCCGCCCGGAAAGAAAAACCACACCGTCATGGCTCCGAAAACCAAAACTCCCGACCGGCTCACCGTCGAAGAACGCCGCGAACTTCCCGCATCGGCGTTCGGAATCCCCGAAACGCGCGAATTCCCGCTCGTCGACGCAGCGCACATCCGCGCGGCGGAAGCCTATTTCCGTTACGCACCCGACGACAGGAAAGCCGCCCTGGCGCGCCGCATTCTCGCCCGCGCCCGCGAAATGGGCGTCGACGTCCGCAGCCGTGTGATCCGCGGCTGGGCCGGGGAGGCGTAGGAACCGAAAAAATCGCTATCTTTGTCTGCACGGGCCGCCGAAAGACCCGTGCGGATAGATATGGAAACAATCACCGAATTTCTCATCGACTGGGGCTACTGGGGCCTCTTCCTCTCGGCGCTGATCGCCGGAAGCGTCCTGCCTTTCAGCTCCGAGGCGGTGATGGTGGTGCTCGCAGGCATGGGGCTTGACCCCGTGGGATGCGTCGTCGCGGCCGCGCTGGGCAACACGCTCGGCGGCATGACCTGCTACTGGATCGGGACGCTGGGCAAGACTGAATGGATCACCCGGCTGGGTGTCTCGACGCGCCAACTGGCCCGGGCGCGGAAATTCCTCTCGGGACGCGGAGCGCTGATGGCCTTCTTCGCCTTCCTGCCCACCATCGGCGAGGCCATCGCCATCGTGCTGGGACTGATGCGCAGCAACGTGTGGCTGACCGGCAGCGCGATGCTCGCGGGCAAGACCCTGCGTTACATTGTCGTACTGGCGACCTTCCGGGGCGCCCTATCCCTTTTCTGATATGGAAATTCGCAAAACCGAAACCCCTTCGCGGGAACTGTTGCTGCTGGCCGACGAGGTCGAAGCCTCGGTGGCCGACTACATCGGCCGCGGAACGTGCTACGCCGCCTGCGACGACGGCCGGATCGTCGGACAGTACGTGCTGATCCACACGCGGCCCTTCACGGCCGAGGTCGTGAATATCGCCGTCGTACCCGACCGCCAGCGGCAGGGCATCGCCACGGCCCTTTTGGCCCACGCCGTCGACACGGCCCGCCGGGCGGGGTTCCGCCTGCTCGAAATCGGCACGGGCAATTCGGGATTCGGGCAGATCGCCCTCTACGAACGCTGCGGATTCGTCCGCTGCGGCATCGACGTAGACTATTTCCGCAAGCACAGCCCTACGCCGATCTTCGAAAACGGCGTGGAGTGCCGCCACATGGTGCGCCTGCGCATGGAGTTCATGTAACCATGTCCGTTTCGTGGAACCCCTGGCACGGATGCCGGAAAATCAGCGAAGGCTGCCGCAACTGCTATGTCTACCGGCAGGACAGCCGCCACGACAAAGACAGCCGCGAAGTGCGGCAGACGGCGATGTTCGACCGTCCGGTGCGCCGTAGCCGCGACGGACGGTTCAAGGTCCCCGCCGGCGAGATGGTCTACACCTGCTTCACATCGGATTTTCTGCTGGAGGAGGCCGACGCCTGGCGTGCCGAGGCCTGGGAGATGATGCGCATCCGCCACGACCTGCGGTTCCTCTTCTTCACCAAGCGCATTGACCGGCTGGCCGCCGTACTGCCGCCCGACTGGGGCGACGGATATGAGAATGTCGTCATCGGCTGCACGGTCGAAAATCAGGCGATGGCCGATTACCGGCTGCTGCTGTTCCTCGCGACGCCGGTCCGCCACCGGCTCATCGTCTGCGCCCCGCTGCTGGGACCGCTCGACATCGCACGCTATCTCTCGCCCGCCGTCGAGGAGGTCTCGGCGGGCGGCGAATCGGGCAACGAGGCCCGGCCGTGCGACTACGCCTGGGTGCTCGGGCTGCGTGAACAGTGCGTGGCGGCAGACATCTCCTTCTGCTTCCACCAGACCGGGGCGCGGTTCGTAAAAGACGGGCGCATGTACCGCATCCACCGCCGTTACCAGCACTCGCAGGCCCGCAAAGCGGGAATCGACTATCGGCTCAAACGCTAAAAAGACGTGCGGAAGGAACCCGGTCCGGCGAACAAACAGTGACGCCTCATTTTGCTTTGTCCGGAAATTCCATGAAGAATCTCCCAAAAGCCGGACCGGGTTACAGTCCGATGCAGAAATGTGTTGTAACTAGTTAATTTTCTGTTAGTTACGTCGTTAACTGATGCCACAAAAAGACACGCTGTAAAGAGGCGGCAAAACCTTGTTTGACGCTTCATTTCAGGTGTCCGATATTCTCGGAAGAATGTAAAACTCGGGTTCGGAGTCCGATTTTGGGTGGTTCATTTCCCGCTCCGAATCGGGGATTCATCCGGGAAGAACGAGATCTTTTTTAAGCCTTGTTTTGGTGCTTTTTCAGAACCTCCTCTCTGGATTCAAAGTGCTGTTTGCCCGACAAGGCTCGCTCCTCGGCTTTGCGCTGTCGGATGCGTCCGACCCAATCCGGTGCAATTTCAATCGAGACAATCCACACAACCTGCATGGAGCAGTACAGCAGAATTTGCATGGGAAACGAAAACTGCGTTTCGGCAGGAAACAGCCAGTTGTACGTTGCCAAAGGGACGAATGCATTGACGATTAACATCAAGGCTTCCGTTTCTCGTTGCCGGCGTGTATATCCGAGGTGTTTCCAGGCGATCAGAATGAAAAGCACGTTGACCCCGAGCAATGTCCAAACGATTGGCCACGGTTTGATAACCGCTGTTTCCGGGTGCGAGTTCATGATGAACCAAGCCGGAATAACAGGGACCAGTCCGTTTATCAGCAGCGTGAAAACCTTGAAAGCCATCGTGAAACCTATTTGCTCTTGAATCCAAAGTTAGGAAAATATTTCGAATTCTCGCTTTGTTTATGAAAATTGATGCCAATTTTTCTGATTGGCAAATTGTTTGTCGTTCATCTATCACCCCGACGGAGGAGATCGGGAAAGTACAGGTACAGGTAACACTGAAAAAGAATGTCTAACTTAAAACCGCAATTTGTTATGAGAAGTATCACAACATTCGATCTGCAGTATGCACACCGTTTCTACGGTTTTCAAGGAGAGGCTCAGTATCTCCACGGCCACACGGGAAAGTTGACCATCGAGGTGGAGGATAGCATCGAGGCGGGCGTGAACATGGTTTACCCCTGCAACGAGATTCAGAAGGTAGCATGGGACGTGCTCCGGAATTTCGACCATGCGCTGGTACTGCGCGAGGATGATCCGCTGCTGCCGGCCGTTCTGGACGTCTACGAGAAGCAGGGCATCCGCAACGGACACCCGCAGAACAAGATGAAGGGCCCGGCCTTCAAGACGGAGTTGGCCACGGCCTATCCCGATTGCCGTCTGGTGGTCACGAAAGAGACGCTGACGGTTGAGGGGATGATCAAGATTGTCTACGACCTGCTGAAGGATAAGCTCAACATTGCCAAGATCACCTTCACGAGCGGTGTGAATGCGGCCTCGGCGGAGTTCGTGACCAAGAACGACATCGACCGCTGCCCGCTGTGCGGCGTTGCACTCAACGAGGAGGGTGTATGTCCGAAGTGCGGGTATCGCAAGAAGAAGTAACCGTCACACTTTGTGGATAGGGTAGTCGGGTTCCGAATTTCGGAACCCGACTTTTTTTATTCAGGGCGCAATTTTTTACTGAACGTCATGCCCTTTCCGCCGTGGTCAACTATTGGGGGTATTATTTCAGGAGGAATATTATAAAGAATAATATTTTGTTTGTTGTTGGATGTAAATGGCATCTATGAATAATATATTAGCAGTTAATGCCTTAAATCCAGGTGAGGTGACGATACAGATTGCGGCGAGAGTCAAGTCTCGGAGGACGAAACTGGATTTGATGCAGAATGTATTAGTTGCGCGCGAGAGAAGCAAGTTGCGGTATGCTTCAGACTTTGACAAGCGGAAGAGGTCTTGTTAGGCGAGCAATTTACTTTGCGTTGAATGTCCTATGAGTCGGTTGGTTGTTCTGCTTTGATAGTGAGATTGTTGCTGAGTCTATTAAACAATCTTCGATAGTTGATCTTTGATCTTGGCCTCTTCGTCGGTGCCCGTGGTCGAGAGGCGCAGCAGCGGAAGAGCGTAGCGGTCGAGGATGCGATCCTTCATCCGGTCGCGTTCGGATTGGCGGGTTCCTTGTTTGTGAAACTGGTAGCCGTCGGTCTCAATAGCCAGGACGGGCCGTTTGCTCACCCGGTTGTAGATCAGGAAGTCGAGGTGCGTGGCGCCGTTCGAGGCATAGCGGCGCTCCTCGTCGTTGAGAAGCGTCCAGTCGCGGATCAACTGTCGCAGTGGTTGGTGGCAGAGGACGCCCAGATACCGGAATGCCGGTTCAGCCTCTAACACCTGTTCCAACAGGGCATAGATCAGATTCTCGGAGTCGAACTCCGAAATCCGGCGGTGCCGTTTGAGGAACTCCCGCCGAGCCTCGGCGTAGGGTTCGTAGAGCATATCGAAAACCGAATGGATGGTGCTCTCTGTGATCTTGCCTCCGTTGTAGTCGATGTAGGCCAGCAGATCGGCAATGTCGCGGCTGTCGGGCTGCTCGTTGCTCGAGGTGACGAGCGTAAATTGCCGTTTGGCCCGCGATACGGCGACGTTCAGCAGATTGGGATCATCCGTGAAGGCGGTAATCTGATCGTCGACGGTCGACAGGATGATGGCCTCCTTCTCCCGTCCCTGGAACTTGTGTACCGTAGCCACGTCAATGCCTTCGCCCAGCTCGCGGTGGAGCGCATTGACCTGCTCGTTGTAGGGGGAGATAATGCCGATCTCGGCCTGCTCGCAGGGGAGTGACGGCAGCACCTCGCGCCGGATTGTCTCGATCTCGCGGGGATTGAACGCTCCCCGCGCATGATGACCCAGGACGGTCCGCCACGCCGTGATGACGTCGGGTTCGCCGCGATCCTCGGTCATGATCAGTAGGCGCCCGCCGTAGAAGCGCTGATTGCAGAAGTTGATGATCTTCGGATGGCAGCGGTAGTGTTCGCGCAGCAGCGTCTGAGGCGCTTCGGGAAAGACCCGGCAGACGGACTCCAGAAAACTCAGCGCGGCGCAGTCGTAGCGGGGGTCAATCACGTGTTTGGCGCCGATGGACTGCATCCGGAGCCGGTCGGCATCTGTGATGACATTGGGCAGCTGCATCGAGTCTCCGACAATCACCGCGTTGCGGGCACACATCAGCGCCAGCGCCCCTGTTTCGGACGACACCTGCGAGGCTTCGTCCATAATCACGTAGTCGAACAGCGTCTCCGCCCGGAAATTCGATCGCGAGGAGAAGGTCGTGCTCAACACGACGGGGTACTCCTTGAGCAGCTCGGGAGTGATGTGCTGGAAAATCGATCGTTTGTGTCCCTTGCCATAGCGGGATGCCAGTCGGCTGCGCAGGTAGCGCATCGAGTCGTCGCTCAGCTGGGCCACCATCGCCGGAGCATCCGACGTGGCGAGTTGCTTTTCAATTCGGTCGATTTCCGCCGTGAGCTCCTCCTGCCGAACCTGGTAGAAACTGCGCTGGAGGAGGGGGATCAACCGCTGGAGATCCTGCCGCTCCGGGTGGCGGGGAAATCCGTCGAAGAGGCGGCGGATCCGCCGCTTGAGCAAAAACCATCGGATCGCTTCCCTCCATTGGTCGAAGAGTCCGTTCGGCTGCCATTCGACGGCGGCCTGCAATTCGTTCCACAGCATCAGCAGTCGGGCCGACGGCATCTGCCGGCGAAGCGTGGTGGAGGGATCAATCGTTGTCTCCTGCTCGAAATGGAGTTGTTCGGTTTGCAGCCCCGTCAACTCTTGCCGAGCACGAGCCAGCCGCTCCTGCCGTTCGAAAACCGTCTGCAACGATTCGGCCTCGGACTGAATGGCGCGGAGAAACTCCGGAGAGTTGGTTTCGGCCGAATACCACGAGTCGATCTCGGCCGGGATGGACTTTTCGATGGCCTGCGTTTCGACGAAGGCTGTCTTTCGCTCGCGGCTGCCCAGCAGGGCGGTGAGAAATCCCAGCCCCTGCTTTTCCAACTTCTCGACCACATTCTCGATGGCTGAGTTGTTGTTCGAGACGACCAGCACGGTCTTCTCCTGCACCACAAGGTTGGCCACGATGTTGAGGATCGTCTGCGTCTTGCCGGTTCCCGGAGGCCCTTGGATGATGCTGATCTGATTCCCGAAGGCTGCCTGGATGGCTCTCTGCTGGCTAGCGTTGCCCCCGAAGGGATAGATGAGTGGCGGCACCGGGAATTGTCGGGGCGAGCCCTTGCCGGGATTCAGGTAGAGGGCTGCCGCCGAACGGTCGGAGACGAAGTCAATCTTCTGGTACTGCATCATCAGCAGTTTCTGCCCGTCGTCGGTCTTCAGAGGGTTGAGTTCCGCCACCTCGCGCAGATAGGCGAAGCGATCCTGTGCGGGTGGTTCCTCCAGGCACGACCGAACGAGTTCGACATCTGCACCCTTGTAGTGGGCTCCGGTGCCATTGGCGTATTCCACATACCAGAATCGCCGCGAGCCTTGTTGGAAGGCGGCGATGTAGGAGAGAGGCTCTATCCGGCGGCCTTTGTGGAGCAGGTGGCAATGCTGCGGATCAAATACCACGGGATCCTTCAGCCACAACACTTTGCTCGGGACATAGGAGTAGGTCTTCGGAAAATTACAGAAAATAACATGGCAGCGGTTGGGCCTTGAGGTGTACCAACAGCGCTCGACGGAGTCGGTTTTGTCCTCTCCGTCGATGATAATCCGGTTTTCCCGAGGGTCGTACATCCTGAATAGCGATAGGTCTCGCTATTTTAGTTTCTTGCCGCAGGAGAATGCCTTGTCGACCGTAGCCCCCAATTCGATATATTCGAGATGGATGGGGTCGAAGCTGATCGGGCGCAACTTGCGCAGGTCGATTTGTCCGTCGGTCAGAATGCTTTCGTCGGCCGAGATGTTGACGATACGTCCTGTCAGATGGCAGCTTGCGGGATCATAAGAGAGTAGTTCGCACTCGAGCGTCATGGGCAGTTCGTCGATCATCGGGGCATTGACGTGTGCCGAAGGAGTGGCATGAAATCCCGCCCGGGAGAATTTGTCGGGGACTTTGTTCCCGGAGACGATACCCGCATAGTCGCAGGCAGCCACTTGATCGACCGTAGCCATGCTGACGGTGAAGGCACGTGTCGCAAGGATATTTTTCGTGGTTTTATGCCCGGCGGAGAGACAGATTCCGATTGTCTCATCGGTAAACATGCCACCCCAGGCGGCATTCATGACATTGGGCACGCCTTGTTCGTCGTAGGCTGCCACGATCAGTACCGGCATCGGATAGAGCCAACTTTTTGATCCGAAATCCTTTTTCATATTGCTTCGTGAAATTAGTCCGTAAATTTTACGAAAATTACAAGAATTTAACGACTCGACAAAATCCGAATCTCGATTTGAAATGGATCTCACGGTGTTGTTTCCCTATGTTGGCCGATTTTTATTAAAAGAGAAACATGTCTGAAATCATTTTGCCAAGGTAGTCATCTCGTTTACTTCTGATGTGGTATTGTATATTTGTAGATTATCAATAGTTTGTTTCCTGAAAGAAAGGAAACTCAAAAAATTTTTTTATGAATAAACGAAGAATTAACAATTTTTTTATTGTCTCTTACCGAATAGAGGGAAAGAGGCGAAAACAGCTCTTGGGGGGGGGTTAGACAGACTCCGTCAACAAAGATAAAGATAGGGTCAGTCAGCGCATATTTCGCCAAAACGGGTTGTAAAATCGATGCGGATATTTTGGGGTTACCATGTGAGGTATCTTGTGCCTTATTCAAAATAGGTGTTTTGGCTGCCCTTTGCTCCCTGGTCGCTTAAAAGTTTTGCAGCCAAAAGAGAAAAATGGCTGAGGCCATTTTCATGGCGCGGTCTATATTAAATTGAATCTTATAGGCCGGGATGTTACAACCATTAGTTTTGTTGATAACCCCAAAGGCGCAGATGCCCTTTTTGTTGATGTAGACAAGGTTAAATTGTTTTATAGTGCTGCTGTAATTGTCTATTCCATTGAGATTTCGTACACCTTCCATTTGCTATCACCTGTGTATATAGCTTTTGCTTTTACATGGCAATCGGAAAAGATATTGTACTTATCCAGAATTGTTTTATGTACATAATAGTCTCCGATAAAAGCAAAATCTGGATTGCCATCGTCATAACGTCCCCGGTATTTAAGTTCCAATGTCCCCTCAATGTCTTTTACCAGATTACTATTGATCTCATCCGTTGCTTCCACCTTAAGAACTTCAACCACTTTCTTCTCTAGACCTGGATGTTTCTTGTCCTCAATCTTTCGTACATAGTAATGGATTTTGATGAAATCTCCAATTGAAGGACGTAATTCTGTTTGGCTATAGTGAAGGATGCCGGAAATCAGTTTGGGACCTAAAACAAAATGGAATAACTGTTTCTGTGTGTTTACATCATCTACGGCAACTATTCTACATTTAAATTGAGCAAGGGCTTCAGCCTCATCGCATTTCTTAATATCTTTAAAGAAATACTTCTTCTCTTCTTTGATCTTTTTTGTGTATTGCCGGAAGGAAACGAAATCACCTTTTTCCAAAGCTTGTTTATCATAATGTTCGTATACGAGGTCCGAGTCGGTTGAATAGATATGGTAAACTTTCTTCTCAGTGTTCACGTGCTGGATGTATCCATATTTAACAGGAAGGGCTAACCAATCAGCTGTCTCCGAAGGTGCAACGATTAAAGGTATATGTTTTATGATTGTCTCAGTTTTTGGAGGACGCGATGAATACACATCAGGAATGGTTTTCACAGTCTCGTACTTATATAATTTAAACCTCCAGACTTGGCCTTCATGACTATTGCGCAAGGTTGGGAATCTCTTCTTGTTCGTGGCAAATTCTATAATGTCCCCATCGACAAAAGTCATTATTTCTTTTCCTTCGTCATTTTTCCACTTGTTCACAAGAACCATTTCAGTATATGGGATGTCAGCGTAAGCATGTTCTTCCGCGATCGAGATATTCTCTTCATAGAAAGTAACGTTCTTGTCATTTGTTGGAGTTACAGAAGAACATTGCCTCAGAAGGGTATCAATTTCTGCATCGACACGCCATCCCATCTCCGTATAATGCTTCTTGTATTGCTCGAGTTCAACAGCAGCATTTTCGTATTTCTTGGCTTTGATCAGTTGCCGGGCTAACTCCAGCCGTATCTTGCCGATGAAATCTTCATTCTTTTCGAGACTAAGTGCCTTACATAGAAGAGCTATCTTGACCCCCGTATCCTTCCAGCATTCAGCAAATTCACTCCATATGTAGTATTTCTCCCCCATCTTTAAGCAAAGGTCCTTATAAATGCTCTGTGCTTTCGCCAGTTGCCCTGCACGCAAATGAAGCAACGCTTTCGACCGAATATTCCAGTCGTCATCAGGGAACTTCTTAACAGCGGTGCCATAAAGGTCAATTAACCATTGTAGATCCCCAATCTGTTTATCTGAAAGGGCTTCAATGGCTTCACGAGCTTTCTTTAAAGATTTAACCGCGAGTGGTTTATATGTCTCTCCATTATTGCCTTTTTTCTCTTTCCAATCGTCATCTCGTAACTTTTCTGGATTCCATAGCCTAAAGAAGTCATAAAAACGCCAAACATTGTTTCCCTTCATAACACGCTCAGCGAGCCCAAGCACTTTTGAATGGGCTAAAGATGCTGGCGCATCAGGGAAGAATGTCAGGTACTCTCTGAAAAGATTCCAAGTTGAAGTATCTACGTCACCGTCTGTGCTATGATATAACTTCCAGAAATAATGTTCTTTCATCATCTCGATGAATTCATTCTTTCTACGTGGAAGAAGTTCGACAAACTCTTGGACCTCATTAATGGGATAATTCACGACAACCCTTGCTATTCTGGACATCAATGATGGAATCGGTTTTCCATCGTTCCCGTGGGAATCGTCAAAATCGCTATCTCTTAGGTTATCAGGCCCCCATAGACGGAGGAATGAAACCAACTTGAATTTGTTATCTTGTTTTGAATAGTTGAGTGCGAAATTCAATATCTGAGAATGAAGATTGGATGGACGTTCATTTTTAAGATTGATATAATCACGCAACAGAGAGCGGACCTCCACGGAATTCAATATAGAGATATGATCCCTTAGGTGACGATAAATTGTCCAGCCATAACTCTCATGGGCTTCTTTTGGTAAGTGGCTATCTACGGCTAATTGGCGTAGAATCGCCCATGCTCGATCATTATCTCCATTCTGACTCAATTCTTTTGCTTCTTGAATCTGTGCGTAGAATGGATTCACGGTCAGTCTTAATTGCTGGATCTTCTTGATGAGCGTCTCGGCGAACTCATCGTACGTAGTGTTGAATCTCAACCGAGACAAGTAATCTGAAATCTGTCGAGCACCTTCGATGTTCCCCTGTTGTTGCTCTCTTTTACAGATGTCAATTAGGGTCCAGGCATAGGCTTTCCATACGTCTTGATCTGTATTGTCCTGACGTAGCAGTTCTTCCGCTTTTTGTCTGGCCTCCTCTAAGCGTCCTTTACGCCTAAGGTCATATATTTCGGTAGAGGCACGAGGCGTGTAATCGTCATCGTCCCAGTCGTTGTGCCATAGCATAGTTCATTTCCTCCAGGTTAATGGACCGTTTAGTGTCCTTAATTTTCTTATTTCGGTGATTATGTTAGGGTCGGAAATATCGAAAATCTCGATTTTGTTGATGAAGCCTTTGGTGTGGTTCTCAAGACTTGTCCCATACCATAGCCTTAGCATAGCGCCCCCTTTCTCAGACGAAGCCTTGCAGATAATTTGGAAATCCTTACTCGACACAGTTGCGAGATTGATACCAAGCTCTTTTAACTGTCCCATAAACGATTGGACGACTTCAGAGATATAACTGGGGTACTCTGTGGCTCCAATTCGAACGGGATTCAAAGACAAAACGGATTCAGTAGCCTTCTTGATCATAATAGAGTCAACCAAGTCATTAGGCTCCATCTTGATCGCGGACACGCCAAAGGCATCTTTCGCGCCTTTGTTATGAACATCAACAATTAGTTTTTTCTTAGTATCCAGCGGTATTGAGAATATTCCTTTTGTCAGATAATCATTGCAGGACTTAGCTTCCTCCAAAATATAGCCCTGTGCCTCAATAATCATTGCTAATTCACATATGGCCGCAGCGGCGTTGATGTTCTTCAACTTGACAATCTCCGCAAAACGTGGCGGAATAACGTATGAATCGAAAACCAATAGTTGCTTAGAGGTACTAACCCCGGAGGCTGTTTCACTGATTATACAATTCATGAATGGATGGACATATTGCGGCTGAGATATGAAAAAAGTGCCAGTTGCTGTGCTGATTCCGCTGTATAACCATCTGAAGTATGACTCATTGCAGATTCCGTCATTTTCAGCACGGAACCCCTTTAAAATAACACTGTCGAATTCTGAACCTACTGCTTTATGAACAGTAATTGCCCAAGCATATTTTGCGTACAAAGTGTTAACGAGCGGGTCGTTCTCTCTTGCCTGTCTTTGAATGGCACTCTCATATTTGTCATAGAATCGTTTAAATAAGGAACGCACATTCCTGGTTGTCGAGACCTGTGTTCTCTCTTCTTTCTTGACCATACGATTCTGAATCAAGCTCTCTATTGCGGTTCTGTCCTCTTCTAATAGCGCCTGATAGACGGAATCATCCATCAATTGACGGTAATATTCGCTATTCTTGAAAGGGGTATTTTTTTTCAACTCATCAATTCTTCTTTCGATGAAAATATTAACTGCAATTTGCTCCTCTTTTGACAGTTCATCTATGCTAGAAAGGAAATTATCCAACACCCATATTTCGGCGTTTTGTCCGCTCAAACTAAGGCAGGTTACTACTATCTTTGTGAAAGACAAAAGAACCGGACGTGAAAACCCCTTAATGGGAATCTCTTCGCTAACATGTTCACATATCTCCTTCACGGTGAAATACATGCCGTTTAAGATGCGTTTTGGATTACCAAATCCGGTTTCGTCTGGGATCAATATATTGTTGTTTGCGATGATCAGGTCACCAGGCGCAAGGTCTTTTCCATTGTTCAAACAATGATTCTTTATCCACAGGTTTGTCTTCAGGCAATCACCCTTTTTGAAAAACAAGACCGCTTTTTGGGGTTCCTGAAGGAATGGAGAATTAAACCACTCCTTCATTTTGTGTGCGATTTCATCTTTCTCAACCTCAACAATAGATCCATCATCAAAGGAGTAGCTCAATTTGTTAAATAATTGCGCGTCCATACTTTGTGCTAAAGAGCATTTCAACGACTCTTTATAAGAGTTTTGCGAATCTATGACGGGTTGATGGTAATAGTGGATAACTCTCTCTCCGCAGATGTCCTTGAGATTGGCAATGTTTACTGCTGAATCATCAGATGAGCCAAAGGAAAGCATATAGGGGTCTCCAATGAAAACAACCTTTCTCTTGGATGAAGAATCAGCAAAAGTAATAAAGTCTTCGAGTAAGCGTCCCGTACCGAAACGGAGTAAGTCTGTTTGTGACAGACTTCGACTAACAAGATGTGCGTCATACACAATCAACAAAGCTCGCTCGTCCAGTCCTGAATCCGATCTTATGGGAATAACCTGTACAGCCCAGTCATCTTTATCCTCTTCTTCTTGGTTGTTGTCCGTTTTTTCATTTCCACCATAGATAAATGAATAAAGGCTAGTTGCTTCAATCCCGCGAGAGCGAAGTCGTCGACTTATTCGAGTCGAATGGCACAAGCCTTGAACTTCAGGAATTTTATAGTTGTCTGCGATTGAGAATAGATATTTAGACCAGTTATCACGCTCCGAAGCGTCCATTGAAGTGAGAACCAGAATATCATTGCCTTCGGCCTGCATGAAAGTGTTAATCGCGGTCTTTGCCTCTTCGCCAACAATAATATCTTTCTTATGAATAATCTCGGTATCTATAGAATATTCTTGAATGTACTCATCGGCAGGGAAAATACTCTTTACCGCTTTCTCAATATCTTCATCATAAGCATTGTCATTATTCAGATCATAAAGCAATGCACCTATCTCAGACTCTTGAGCGATTTTGTAGTAGGGGTATTTGCCTGGTACTTTATAGGTTAACTCAAGCGGACCTGAAAAGATATTGGCAATACAAACCCGAGATGGATTTATTTTCTGTTTAAGGATTAAATTATGCTCGACTATCTCCCGGAATGCATTTCGATAAGAGGCAAGTTGGAGAAATGGATTCAGGAAGTGAGCACCTGCTTTTACTTCGATGGCTTGATGATCAGATGCATTTTCTGCATACCATGGGTAACTCTTGAATTCATCATCCCGAGGAAGAATCAACTGACCTGCATAGTTTTTAAAATCAATTATTACGACCCCATGATTATAGAACAAAATTGCATCAGCGCGAAAGCGCCGGTAGTTCTCGTTGAAGGGATTGCCAATAAGGATGCCGCTGAACTTGTATTTCTTGAACACGGCATCCATGATTCTTACCACACGACGAAACTGCTCATTTTCGTGAGTTTTGGCTTGCTGGTGTAATACTTCTAAAGCCATAAATTGGATTCGAGGATGATTATTACTTGGACTGAGATCCTATTTTTATCTGGAGATCATCAAGACCTTCGCCTTTGTAGGTGAAGTCCCTGGTTCCTTAATAGGCTCCGAAGGTGTTGCGTTTCCGATGGGCATGAAGGTACCCACGAAGGGCGAGAAAGTGCGCAAAACGGCATCATGAAGTCCGGGAACTTGCTTTGTTTTATATCTTCGGCTATTAGCAGGTCAACAACGGCCCAAATTTGGGGATCATACTGCATAATATTACGCTGTGGTGGAATGGTTTCCGACATATGTATAATCGTATTGAGTTCTTGCTTGTAAATTTATAAATATAGCGATTTTTGTTGAGTTTTTCGGTAAATTTTTGTCATAGTGTTAGTCAGAAGTTGTATTATGTGTCATTATCAGGGAGTATCGACAAAAAAGCTTATCTTTGTAATTCAGTAACACTGAGTTTATTTCCAATTATCTTTTCATGCTGATGTATGGCGAATTTTCTATTCTAAATATGGATGTTGTATTATTGTATTACTGTTGTTTGTCAATAATTTACAGCCTTAAAAGAAGGTTCTTTGGAAATCTACTTCTTCGCGAAAAATCGACGATTTAACTTTTTTCGTCGACTCAATCCGGACATAGGGAAAAGAGGCAAAAACCTCCCTCTCGGGCCCCGATAGACTTCGTCTGCAAAGATAGGGCATATCGGGGTTTATTTCGCCAAAATGGGCTGTAAAATCGAGGATGGATTCGCGGATATTTTGGGGTTATCGTCCGTCATCTTGGGTGGGACGGTGGGGTGTTTTGTCTGGCTATTGTCCTCGGGTTACTTATAAGTTTTGCAGCCAAAAGAAAATGGCTTCAGCCATTTCGCCATGGCGCAGCCATCTCTTTTCTTCCCTTATTTTGACTTTAATGAACGTATATATATATGAATACGGGGATAAATTAAAGATGCTTTCAATACACGTCTGCTTCTTCAAACCAGTACAAATGACGATACTGAATAATGGTATAGTGTAGAATTAAAAGAATTATTCCTATGAAAAAGTGTGTATTTATAATACCAAATCTTTTGGGAAAGTGTAGAAGTAATGCAATGTAAAAAGATTAGATTAATTATACAATGACCGTCTCCAGATCTAATGAGGATAAGATTCTTCTAATTGAGGGGGCGACAGATAGGTAGGTCTTATATCATAAAAGATGTGGGGATAGAACTCTATGGCAACTATGTGGAAATAAACTTCGTGGAAAATGATGTAGGCAATATGATATTGATTCCATTTGGTATTTTTATCCAAATTCACTATCCTTATTAGGATTAAATCCATTTACTAAATGTTAGTTTTGGGAAATATTCCTCATCTAATTGGCCGATAATTTGGTGCCACCAATCTCAGCGACTATATTTTGTATGAGAGTGAACATTTTGCTTCAAACGCCTAACTTTACATGTGAGTGAAATCGAAATTGTCTTAACGATGTCACTTTTTTGACCTCTTAAAGTATGCATATCATATTATTAGCTTAACTTTATATGCAAGAATATTCTTCATGACTGAAAAATAAATATAAAGATACAAATGAGTAAGATTCATTTTCTTCCTGTAAGACATGGTGATGCATTCATTATTGAGTGTACCCAAGGAGATGCACATGGACTTATTGTTATTGATGGTGGTCCTATGGGTTGCGGACATATACTTCAAATAAAGTTAAAAGAGTTAGGTACTCCTGATCTTATGGTGTTGACTCATTATGATGATGATCATATTGGGGGAATTCTACAATTGGTTGGCACCTGTTTAGATGATAATGTTATTCTAGCAAAAGAAGTATGGGCAAACTGTGCAGGTTATGTAGAAATGGCAGAGAGTAAGAGCACAAATGCTAAGCAAGGTGTGGCACTATCGGTTAAGTTGAATGAATTGAAAGAAAAACATGGAATAATATGGCGAGATGATCTGTCTGAAGGATTTGAGAAGGATCTGCCTTTCGCCAGCATAGAAGTTGTATCTCCACCAGAAACCATAAGGAGAATGGTTATAAAAAAACAAGAAGAAGAGGGACAACAGTTGTTGAATGCATCTCAAATGAATACAGACAACCTACAGAAATCTATTACTGAACTAGCTGAATATATGCCCAAAGAGCCCGATTTAAATAAAGATACTGAACTAGCCAATGCATCTAGTATAGCCTTTATCCTGAAGTGTGACGATTTGAGCATATTGATGTTGGGGGATTGCTATCCTCAAAACGTAGAAAGATATCTTAGAGGAAAAGGCTATTCCGAAGAAAACCCACTAGTCGTTGATTTTGTTAAGATTTCACATCATGGAAGTAGGAATAATACGAGTAATAGTTTGCTGGACATTATTCGATGTGATAAATTCATTATATCAACCAATGGCGGTAAATGCCGTTCTAATCATCCAGACAGAATAACCATAGCTCATATTTTATGCCATCCGGAAAGGAATATGGATACAAAGGTACATTTATATTTTAATTATAAAAAGGAACTGATAGAAGCAAATGGTGCTGCTTTTTTAAATGACGAAGAATATAAGGAATGGAATTTTGAAATACATGATAATATTACAGAGCTATGAATCTGACAAAAGCAAATATAAAAGATTTAAGAAAAGTGACAGTTAAGATAGTGTGTTCTAATCACAGCGAGGGTTCAGGTACTATCGTTTCTGTCGGAGAAAACATCTATGTTCTTACGGCTGCACATGTAGTAGAAAATGAAACACATGATGGTCATTTGACCCACGGCCAGATAGTAATCTCATTTATGAGAAATAGCAAAAACATAGATTTGTCTGTAGATGAAGTGAGTTATTACAACAGAGCCAATGATGCCGCTATCTTACATGTCGTAAATCCTGGCAATATGCCAACTTCGGGACTCGATCAGGTCCGGTTACTGACAACAAACGTCAGTGGTTCTGCAGAACTTTGTGGTTTTCATAAAAGCGAAGATAGGCTTAAACACTACACTTTAGAAAACCGAGGGGAAGAAACTTGGGCAATTGTCAATATTCAACTTGGAGTTCAGAATCTCGAGCCGGCAAGAAATTTTGAAGGAGTTTCAGGTGGTGGCATATTTTATCAAGATACGAATAAAGTATTATATATGGTTGCCTATATGTCGGAAGTCGGAAGATATGATGGTAATAACAATGAGTTTGTTTGTAAGCCTTCATCCATGTTTATTTCAAGTGGACTTCTAGATTCCATTGTTGATAATCGTGCTTATGAGTTTGTTGCCGACACTGGTGTAGCCTGTAGCATAGACAGCCGACAAATGTTGAATTCCTTAGATCGATCTGGTTATGAGCTGAATCAGACTGGGTTCTTTATGGAGAACAATAGAACTCAGGAAATTATAGACCAACTGAGGGACGACGATACTCCAACGCTAATATTAACGGCATTATCCGGGATGGGTAAGTCAAAACTTATTTATGAAGCTTTTAAGGGGACAGAACGTGAACAGAACAGATACTATGCGAAATATAATGCTAACAGAGAACGGTTGACAGGAGAATTAAAGCAAATACTTTCTCAGAATCGTGGAAATGACGGAATCATCATTGTCGATGATTGTCCGATGGATCTTGTAACAGAAATTATCAGTATCAGAGATCAATATAACGATCTTTTTCGATTGATTTTAGTCCATCATGACTATTTCAATGAAGAACTTGAACGCATGTCTTTCCCGGTAATTAGGCTTAAACCTCAAGAAATGGAGGAAAGAATAGGACTCTATATTAGAGAGGAGCTTAAAGAAAATGAGCAAACCAAGAATGATATTCTGGAGATCAAAAGGTTGGCAAGTGGGTATCCCCAGATGGCAATAGAGCTAGTCAAAGCATATAAAGAAAATAATATCGCTGGCCCTGAGACCGTGACACATCTGATGCCTAAATTGCTAAACCTGAAAACCGGTTCAGAGAAGGAGGAGAAAAAAGTTTGGCAAACATTGTCGCTCTGTCTGCCATTCCCTTATAAAAATGCGACACATGAAGGGTTTGAATATATGCTGAAGAATAATCTTGTAACACCACTTAATGGAATGGAATATGAAGAACGGAGAAGCATCGCAGCAGGATTAGTACGAAAATATTGCCCGACATTAATAGATGTACAAGGTATGTGGCTTTATGTAAGACCTTTCCCTCTGGCAGTTTGGTTGACCGCGGAATGGTTTAAAAATGTGTGCAATACTCAGATACATTTCAAAGAACTTATCGAGAATATTAAGATGCAGCCATTATCGGTACAGAATGCCATCAGTGAAGGCTTTTGTAAACATATACAACAGATGTCTGGAAACAAAGATGCTTTTATGATGGTGGAGCAACTAGTCAATGCTGATATCAATCACCCTTTTTTCGACGAGGAGAATCTATGTTCTGGGTTGGGTTCTAAGCTTTTCCTCGCAATGAGCACTGTGAACCCAGCTGCTATAGCTTCAAATTTAAGGAAGGTATTCGAACATAAGGCGATAACTTGGCTAAGAGAGCATGTCAATGGTGGTGAGAGACGGAATATAGTTTGGGCTTTGGAACGTTTATGTTTTGCCCACGAAAGTTATCATGATGGGGTGTTAATGATGGCCCGACTAGCTGTTGCTGAAAATGAAGATATTGGTAATAATGCTACGGGACAACTGATTCAACTCTTTCATATAAGTCTTGCTGGGACAGAAGTCAATTTAAAAGAACGTTTGGATACCTTGAAAGAACTCGTAGATAAAGGGGAAGAATATATACCAGTGGTAATGCGTTGTTTTGATGCTGCTTTACGAACTGGTGGATTTGTCAGGGTAGGAGGAGCGGAAAAGTTTGGTTTTGAGAACAGAAAAGACTATACACCGAAAACATGGGCTGATATATTTGAATATTGGTACGGATGCAGAGACTTATTGCTGGAATGGATGAACAAGAAACCAGAATTAGTTGACCTTCTAGCAGAAATGGTAGAGAAAAATGTCTATAACTGGATACGTGGAGGGCAGAAAGATATCCTTGTGCCGCTTTTAGAGAAAATAGCCGAAAGAAAGAATTACCACTGGGATAAAGGCTATGAGGCCTTATCCCAGACTGTATATACTTTTGGTATAGATGTAGAAGCTTTAGGGCTTTCGGCGCTTATGGCGAAAATGAGAAATGAATCCTTTAAGACTCAACTTAACGAGGCTCGATTCAAAATGCATGGGCATTACCATTTACAGGGCAAAGAACTAATGGAATTATCAAAGGAGCTGTTTACTCCATTGGCTGCAGTGTTTATAGATAAGGAAATATATGCTAATGTGGATGAAGTGAAAACACTTCTTGAAGATAATGAGTACATTCCAATAGACTTTGTAAGAACTTTAGTAACAACAGCTTCAGATGAACAATTAGGGATTCTTTTTGATACTATCTTTAAAGTATTAACGACAAAGTCTAGAGGCTTTTATAGTCCATTCTTAGGTAATCTGTCTTCATATTCAAAGGATAGAAAACCTTTGTTAGAGTTTTTGGAAAGGTTGAGAAATGAACGACATGAGCTCTTATATGTATCTTTGATGGCAAATACAGAAAATAAAAAACTAAGTCATTTTCACCAACTTTTCGTAGAACAGAAAAATCAAGATCTGGAGATAGACTATCTACCGATTTATCTTCGTTTTTTCAGGCCGGATAAAGGCGGATATTATTTGTTGATGTTAAAGGCACTGAGAGATAATTTTCCTGATCGCCCTAATGATTTGATTGGTTATGTAGTAACGGCGGGTTTTATGATGAGAGAAGAGGAAAACCCTGAAGCTGTTGCTATTGTGAAAGATGCGTTATTAAAGTATCAAATCAATGGCGAGACTGGACATATGCTACATGAATATAGCCGTATTCTTATTGAGACTTTGCAATTATGGCATGATCCTGAATTTGCCAAGCAGGTGAACAGGAAGTTTATAGATGTGTATAATACTCAAATGATACATCTAAGTACAGAAGGTATTTATACAGAATTGTTAAAAAGTTATTTTGAAGATGTATGGCCGGAATTCGTTAAAGCATTTCTGGGGACTGATACCTTTTTATTCTATTATCAGTTGAAGGATGAATTAGGTTCTGGATTTGGTTTTGGGAAAGGCCCGCTTTTTGATGTAAACGAAAGGTTAATCAAGCAACTTTGTTTAGATAATCCAGAATCTGCTCCTGCAAGGATTGCATCCATGGCCCCTTGTTTTGACAATGAAGAAAATATGTTTAACAAATGGATTATCTGGATCTTGGATAATTTTGGAGAGCAAGAAGATGTGAGAGATAGTATCTCGTCTAATTTAGGTTCGTTTTCATGGACTGGTGATATATCACCATATTATGAAAGGAATATTAAGTGTTTTGAACCCCTGTTGAGCCATCACAAGCCAGAGGTGCGAGAATGGGCACAAAGATGTATTAATGAAGTAAAGAAGTTGCTTGACATAGAGAAAAATAAAGAAAACTTTATGAAGATACGATACGGGATGTAAAAATTAATAAGTAATAATATCTTGCTATCTGTGTTCAATTTATAAGTGTTGTGTGGTTGGACAAAGATAAATTGCCCGATCAGCATTATGTGTTGATAGATAAAGATTATTAAACCTCAATTTATATGGCGCTCTTTATGGGCGCCTTTTTTATTGTTCAAGTATCGTTCTGAGAACATAGTTGTACGTAGGATCTATTCCGTTTGAAGTGTGATTATCATGCATAGCAACTTCAAATGGAATCAGTAGGAAATACTACCAATAAGAATGATAATGTAAAATACATATGGTTATTTGTGATATATGCTCCTTTTGGTTTCATGAATTCCTGGATTTTTAAGTGAAAAAACTGGGTAGTATATTTCATGCTTGACGCATCAATAAACGTCTTTAGTCGGCTGTTTCATCTAAAGAAATTTACCGATCCTCAAGAAAATCCGTAAATTTTGCGCCGTCAATTAAAGCATAACACTTACAATGCTGCGAAGAAGAATGAACAACAGGAACACCGTATCAAATCGAGGTATAAAATGCTTTGAGAGATTGTCGTGTGTCCATACTTCGGGCATTGGAGCATTCTATACTTTTGGAGATATTTTCCGACGAACGTTTGATAAACCATTGGGGATATGATGATGCTGGTATCTCATTGAAACGATAAATGAAAACCGTCAGAGAGTCCTTGCCAAACTTTTCGACGGTTTTTATTATGTGTCTTATGGTGACGCTCGCACGACGTGCTCTTCTCCGTCAATTCCGTCCACGGGCTGAATTGTAACGTATTATTAACCGCGCAGTGATGCACATGAATGAGTGAGTTCTTTACATCCGACACCCACTTCAACCACACCAATATCATAAGGTTCTGCAACAGGCCATTCAAAGATGTATCGCACATGAATGAAATGATTATTTCTAACTGGAATCGTGTGGTCGGTTCGGAGGATATCGTGTTTCACCTGGGTGATTTCTGTCTAGGAAGTTCTGCTGAATGGGTCAATGTACTGAACAGGCTGAACGGGGAAAATATATCTTATTTCCGGCAACCACGACATCAAGAATCTGAGGCAGAATTACACGAAATACTTCGAACAGATAACGATGCAGATGTATATCGAGGTGGATAAACAGAAAATTTATCTGAATCACTGTCCATTCCTTTGTTATGGCCGGCTCATATGACGGCATCTGACAGCTTTTCGGGTATGTGCGTACCTGCAGGAATAATACCGGAAAGGATGCATTGCGGGTGAGTATGCTTCTTCCGACACAATATGATGTCGGAATGGACAACACCGATTTCGCGCCAGTCTCTTTTGCGCAGGTCAAGGCAATCATAGGGAAACAGATTGAACAATCAAGGAAAGGAGAACAATAAGATGAAGATACATTGTTTGACTGAGCTGCAGTTATGTGACTTAGCTTATCTTGTATGGAGGTAAGCCAAGTTTTTTCTTGTTTGGTCAGATAGGCTCCTTTATACTTGAAGTCGAATGGGGCTATTTTTAGGGCTAAAATTCTCAATAAGAGTGCGGAAATGTTGAATTTTACAATAATCCAGCTGGTATTTTCTTATATTATTGAGATAAATTCTTATATTTGTAAATTTAATTTGGGTTTCGTGTCCTTGGTCTAACGGTCACATTATTAATGACAAAAAGTATATGTTGGATTGACCGTTGATATGGGCAAGTGGATATATTACACTGCAGGATACCCAAATCAAATATAAATATAGAGATTACGTAAGTTCATGTATAAAGTAGAATGGGATAAAGAAACAGGGGGCGTTATTCTAAACAATAGAATAACAGATCAGACATTGGGAATAGCGCCACGTCCCGTATTTTTCGAGGAATTGGACTTGCTCGGATTGGATAAGTTGGGATGGGATTACCCCCATTGTGAAGAACCTTTGATGTGGGCAATTAACAAGCAATATTATTATCGAGGAGAAAAGCTGTTCGAAGCAAAAGGTGCTAATATCTATACCATGCCAACTTTGGAGTTTGGCAAGGGGATAGAGCCGATGCCACTAAAGCCTGTCGATATGTCCGGTATGCTGGCAAAGACGGCGGATATTATGTTTGTGCTTGAGAACGAGGCCATAGAATTTATTCGAGATACTTATACGGTTTATGTCAAAGTAAACAAGGCTTATGAAAAAGCGGATGCCAATAAAATGGACTTCGAAGCATTAGCTCAAAGGGCAGAGAAACGAATCCGTCAAAAAATGGCAGTCGTCAAACAAGATTGCGACAGCTTTGATATTATGCCGTTGGACGATGCAGAAGCCGCGGGAAAGAAGGTTGTATTGTCTACTAAAATAGATCGCTTTATCGCATCTTTTTCTGGGGGCAAAGACAGTCAAGTGGTTTTGGATCTTTGTACTCGGGCAATTCCTCCGACCGAATTTGAAGTGATATATAGTGATACTGGGTATGAGTTACCTCCATCGTTGGAATTGTACAAGGATGTGGAGCAATATTATCACCAGAAGTTCCCAGCATTGAAATTCTCAATGGCTCGCAACCACGAGTCGGTATTGAATTACTGGGATAAAATTGGTACACCCAGTGACAACCATCGCTGGTGCTGTTCCGTGATGAAAACAGCCCCCCTTTATAGAATGCTTAAGGTTGAGGGAAATAAACAGGCAAAAGTGCTTGTCTTTGATGGGGTTCGTGCTGAAGAATCCATGCGGCGTGAGAGTTATCAAAGGATTGGAAAAGGGAAGCATACGTTTGTGTATAATGCCCACCCCATCCTGGCATGGAATTCTACAGAAATCTTTTTGTATATCTTTCGACATAATTTACAGATAAATTATGCCTATCGCGTAGGAAAAGCACGAGTCGGGTGTTTGATATGCCCATTCTCAACATCGTGGGATGATATGGTTATTAATCGAGTATATGGGCAGGAGTTGAAACCTTTTGTGGATCGATTAAAGACTTATTCTTCGCAAGTTAAGATTCTCAATTTTGATAATTTTTTAAGTGAAAGAAGGTGGAAACTAAAGCCTCTTGGTGATAGGTCGCAGATTATCCCTAAAGTAGAATTCAAGAGCAGTATGAGTTCTCACGATTTTATAGCGGAAATAAAAGATTCTCGCCAATCTATATTATCGTGGCTCCCTGCACTATGTCCATATACGATTCGTGAGGTAGAGGGCGGGTTCGTTGGCGAATTACATTTTAAGAAATCGATATACCCATACGAGATTAGTATTCGAGATACTGAAACTTGTTTTAAGGTTCATGGTAACCCTGAAAATGAACTTGTTTATCTGCTACGTCGGTTAATCTATAAAACCGCCTATTGTATTAATTGCGAGGTGTGTGAGGTAGATTGTCCTACTGGCGCTCTTTCAATCGTTCCGAATGTAAAAATTGATAATAATAAATGCATCCATTGTCATAAATGTTTTAACACACATGATAGGGGATGTGTTGCAGCAGATTGTGCACGTATGATTATAGACACAGAAAAGAAATTAGGTGCTAAAATTCAAGGTTATAAGACTTTTGGATTGCGCGAAGAATGGATTGACGAATATTTTATAGATCCTGCTGAGTTTTGGAAAGAAAATTCATTGGGAACAGCCCAAGTCGATGCCGTTAAGGCATGGCTTCGAGATGCCGAGATTACGGACGTAAAGAATAATATAACACCTCTGGGGGCTATACTGAAAACTATATATCAAGATAACCCTCTTTTGTTTTGGGAAGTGGCATATATCAATATGTCGTATAACTCTTTTATTGTAAACTGGGTATGTGCTAATATTAATGCAGGGCAACTTTACAATAAAAAGTTGATTAAAGAAGAGATCGGGAATCAGGGATATACCGGATCTTTGTCGACTGTTGAGAACGCAGCTTCTGCATATATTGATTTAGTTAAGCGAAGTCCTATTGGAGAATCTTTGCGACAAGGGATAGTGCAGGGTAAAGATGGTTTTGTAAAAGAAGCTTATGACGATCTAAGCCTGGAAGCTATTGCTTATTCGATATATAAGTATGCTCAGAAATCAGGCTTTACGATGATGCGAGTTTCTGACTTTTATAAGTCGGAGGAGATCTGTGGTGTATATAAAGAGTTTCGGATTAGCAAAGATTTTTTGATAAAGAAATTGCGCTCCTTGAGTTCTGCAAATAATAGAGTTCTCATTGCGGAATTGAATATGGGTTTAGACCATATCACGCTTCGAGATGATTTGGATCCATTAAAAGTTCTGGAAATGTTGGCATTGTAGTGGATATTCTTCTTGTGGCATACAAAGATATGATCTTATCAATAACCCAAGGTTATTGGGAAGGTCGAGTGTCTATATCTAAGCCAATATATATGTTGGCTATTTTGGATGCTATCGAGAGAAATGTTCTTATTCCCAATAAAATAGAGCTGAATGATGTATATGTCCGAAATAAATTTGGCGAATTTTATAAACAATATAATGGGAATGAGAAAGGATATTTGTCTGCTTTCTTTATTCGGCCATATTATCATTTAAACACAGCACCTTTTTATCATTTAGTTTGGAAAGAAGAAAACCGTCCACCAATTAAAGGACATACACCATCTGCAAGGTATTTTCAAGAGCATCTTTTATATGCGAAGTTGGATGATGAGTTGTGGGAGCTCCTGCAGAATGCTGAATACAGAGAATTCATTCGTAAGAGTATAATAACCCGTTTTTTATATAAAAAATAGATCGCGTCATGGCTACAAGATACGACGAAATCATCAAGTTGCGTGCAGGAAAAGCCGCATACAACATCGCAGAAGAAAAAGAGGGAGAGTGGGAATCATTCATCCCTAATAAACAGTTTGACTATGTACTGAAAACAGTACTTAAATCAGTGCGTGGTAACGACATTGACAATCATAAATCATTCTGGGTTAACGGTACCTATGGTACAGGAAAGAGTCATGCCGTAGCGGTGTTGAGCCATCTGCTGGGAGATCCGGTCGAGAATATTCAGGAGTGGGTCGATTATGAGTATAAATCAGATGATGTTACTCGACAGGCAATCTATTCTCTCCGAGATAAGAAACGTCTGCTTACGGTAAAATTGTCGGGAATTGAGAAAATGTCTCATGCTGCCGATCTCGCTCTTGTTTTGCAGAAAGCAGTAACAAACACCCTCCGTGCCAAGGGAATTGAATTGCCTAATCCGGTGCCGACGGATTATGAAAATTATATCGAACATATCGAAAAGAATCCGAAGATTTGGGAGCCGTTAATTGAAGGAGATTCCAGGCTGTCTTCTATCGTAGCCAATAGCAAGCAGCTTATAGATAATCTAGCTAAGTGCGATTTGGCAACCTACCATCGGGTTGCTGATACTTTGCGCGGTGTCGATCTGGATATTAGGTTAAAGAACGAGACGATCAAGCAATGGCTTGTGGAGGTTCAGAACGAGTTGGCTCAGATGGGCACGTACAACGGATTGTTAATTGTTTGGGATGAGTTTACCGATGTGATGGACTTGATCGGTGTTCCTGTATTGAAAGAGTTACAGGATATCGCTGAGAAGTTTATGAATTCAGAGAATAATTCCTATTTATTCTTCATCTCGCATCCTTCGGCATTCAATAATATAGATGCCGAGCAGCTCAAACAGACGGATGGACGATATCACCGCATGAAGTACAATATGGAGCCGGTGTCGGCTTTCCAGATAATGTCTCGTAAATTTGAGGTGATTGATTCGGAAAAGCACGAGCAAATGTATCGGATGTTCTATGAATCACACCCTGAAATGCTGAACATTTATATTCAGAAGAGCAACGACAATCAATCCACGAAAGAGGATCTTTTCAACCTATTCCCTCTGCTCCTGGTACGGCGACCTTGGCTACACATTACGCGACAGTCGTTGGGTCGTCGAGTCGAAGTGTCTTTGAGTTCCTTGGCCAGAACGATGCAATAAAAGAATTCTTGGATAGCGAAGACCATTTTTTGAATCGAGATCTCATTACACCCGATTACCTGTGGGATTATGTATTGAAGGTCTTTCAGGATGATGTAACCAGCTATGGAGCCGTTACCGAGCGATATAACTCATATATCAATCAGGTCGGCAATCAAGGAGCTCCCTACATGGCTGTTTTCAAGGGTATTTTGTTGCTCAATGCCTTCAATAATATATCGGGAGAGAACAACAATGGGTTGATTACCCCTTCAAAAACGAATATTCGAAATCTTTTTGTCGGGACCCAATATGAGAATGATGTCGACCAGGTATTGCAGTGGATTCACGAGCAAGGAATTATCCAATGTGCACCTGGAGAGATGTATTCGGTTCAATTTTCCGCATTCCCATCTGGAGAGGTTGAAGAGAAGAAGAATGAAATGCGCAATGTGCAATTCAGATATACATCTCAAATTCTTAATTTCTCTGATGCTGCCAGTGTCGCCTTTAAACAACGCTTCATGCAGCGGGTGATTAGACCGTTTGGATTCAAATTTTACTCCAATATAGATAACGAAGCGTCTTTGCGTAGCCAAATCAAAAATGGGCGTAAAGAGGCAAAAGGAAGTTTTCTGTTTTTTGCGCTTTTGCTTGCTCGTAATAACGAGGAGTTGGCTATGTTGCGCTCTTTTGCGGAGCGTTGTGCTCTTGATCAGGACGACAAGGATCTTGCTAATATTGTGTTTATCGTTTTCGACGAGGTGTTTACCGATCAAAAATATGAACAGTTTATCGAGTTCCAAGCTCATTATGCTTGTGCCAGCAGTCATGGCTTTGTCGATCAGACCAAGGTCCACCGAGATCATGCCATCGCTATGATTAAGGAATGGATGGATTCTGTACAGCGTAATAATGCCATTGTATACATTAATGGGGTTGACAAACAATCTATATCTGTAAAACACCTGTCAAGTATTGTTAATTCTTCAATCGCTCCGATAATATTTCCTTATGGGCCAGATGCTAATGAGGATTTGAGGCAAAAAGCCCCCAATACATTTTGGCGAGCACAGAATTCCAAAGAGATTGTACGTTCATTCCTTTTTGCGACATCTCGAAGCGAATTCTCTGATATAAATAACCAGATGCGTCCAGTTCAATATCTTTTGCAAGATTGTTTGGATGAGAACTTGGAATGGAAGTCGGATGTTCCCGAAGGTCATCCGTTCAAGGTGGTCTGTGATAAAATAAACAGTATTATCAAGCATGCTGACAAAAGCTTGCCTTTCAACTTTGATGAGAAGTTCTCATTGCTGGCAAAACCGCCATACGGATTGTATGGTAATTATGCGGCAATGGGAATGGTCGCTTTTGCCTTAAGGCCATGGGTGAATAAGATATTTGACACCCAAGGAAAACCTCGTGATGCGAAGGCATTGGTGGATGATATCTCCATGCTGTTCAAAGTCTGGGATGAAAACAAGTCGAATAGCAAGTTGACGTTCAAGTTTCAAACTCCCGAAGAAGGGAAATTATGCAAAGAACTGATTAATCTGTTTAACTTGTCTGGTAAAGATAGCGCTTATAAGGATGTTTCTAGTCTTAAGGATGCTCGTTATGCGATTACTGGCGATTTCCTTGTGCGTAAAGGTGCGCCTCTTTGGTCTATAAAATATGCCCCCAAGTCTGCTTTTGCTGCTCTTCCTGCCGAGATTCCGATTACAGATGAGATAAAGACCTTGGTTGACGATATTGTTACTATATGTGCAGATAGAGATCTGCGTAATCCGGCACTTGTTAATGAAACATTAAAGCTGCTTGAAGCGTGGAGAATCGACTTGAAAAACATCCTTAATATTGATGCTGTATTCCAGGAAGGATTTAATAGCTTCTTGATGCAGATTGATAGAATCGAGTTGAAGCCAGAAGAGATAGAGGATGTTAAAACGTATGTAAAGGGCCATCTGGAATCGACGGTTGGCTATTGGACTGAAGAGGAAATTACAAATGCTGCTAAGAACTGGCGATTGGAACAGCAGTATCCTGCATTTACTCCAGGAATGCCATCAGGAGGTAATGCTTCACAAAATCCAACTCCAGCTTCAGCTCCAGCTACAACTCCTAGTGGTTTCTCCAGCTATCAGATTGTAGAAGAAAAACGAGCCAAAGCAAAGATTCGAATCTCTGAATTGACTTCCCTTGACGAAGCCAAAGCTTTGCTAATGAGTCTTTGTGAAGAGGGGGATGAATGGATATTGGATAAACTGAATAAATAATTCGAGCTATGTATAGGGTATTCGATTCGTTGGAACGCCTCTATGCTGAGATGGCAGAGGATAAGAACTGGAAGGGTGCTGAAAGCACGCTTCGCAATCGTTATCCTTTACGTTTTGTTTTGTTTGAGAATTTTTCTGATTTTCATGATTTCGTAGACAAATGCAGTTGTCACCATGTTTATGTACAGAGCCTGGAGGGTTGGATGCCTGATGGTTGTGATGAACAGTTGATAACTTATTCTCAATTAGCACAATGGATTGAAGACTATGTGAAGCATTTGCCGTATAATGATTATGTAATTGCTCCGTTCTCTGAAATAGCTCGATTTTATGATAATGAGAACTATGCCGAGTTTGATTCATTGGTAAGAACAATTCGATTAATTGAATCTTCCGAATGTGCTCAACAGGGCCATCAACGTATCTATATCCCGATTATTGGGATGCAGGGTAAGATGGATCGATTTAAAAACGATCCTAATATCCATATATGGGAATATTTGTCGGGAAAAGACCAACAAAATTACAGGTTGATTCTGACTCGAGGCACTACATATGGGGTAAAAGGTTTGAAGTCGCAATATACCTTGTGTGAGAATTTGCGTCAGTGGATTGGCCTATGGAAGGACGGGAATGAAGTGAAGGAACAGATTATTTGTTCTTCCAAGACAATTTTTGATAATGCACACCATGCAAGACCAGATAATGCATTTGATTATGTTATTTGTGAAAATATATTGCAGTTCCTGAATGAAGGCTTGGGGCTGGGATTTGGCGATATGTTTTCCAGTGAAGAAGATCTGTCCTATTGGGAGCGGTTGGCCTCTGACATTGATGTATCGAACTTTAATTTCGATGCGTATATCAATGGTCGGTTTAATACTTACGCTTTAATTGATGAGAAAGATTTTATTCATACATGGTTCGAATATAGTGATGGTTTTTCTCGGTGGTTGTTAAGAGTATATTATCTTTTAAAGTATAAAGATCACTCCTATCTTGGCAGGGCCTTATCTGCATGTACGACGCAAAGTACCGCGGATCTATTTTCGCGATTGGCGACACAAATATTCGATGAACAGTTTGATGAAGCTACTTTATTGCAGCGGCAGTGTGCGTTGTGCGAGGCTGGCAAATATCATGTTCAAATTATAGAGCAGGCAGAACAAAAAATACAAACCAAGCTCATCTCTTTGGCTGAGAACCCGGAAATAGGATATGATGGGGCATTAAAATATGTTACAACTCTAACCTCCACAGAACGGTATTTGTTGATCGAATGGTTAGGACAGCAAAAGATTGAGCGCGAGAGTGTCAAAGAACTTTTCCCTGAGTTGTATTATTATACAGCGCCATTGAACCTTGGTTTAGAAGAAGAGAACATTTGGATAAATACCTATTTTGACGCATATCGGCAGTCGAAGCTCTCAAATAGCATAACTGCACAGCTCTCCCAAATTATCAAAAAGAAGAATGCTTCTGTTTCGTCTTTTGAATTATGGGTAAATAGCTTCAAAACAGTAAAGACACTTTTGTATGGTAGAACTGATATAGATGTCTTTTACTGGATTGATGGTTTGGGTGTTGATTGGATCCCCTTTATTGCTCATGTTATTGAACAGCGAAATGTTGATGGAGTTTATCTTAATGAGATCCATATAGGAACAGCGCAATTGCCGACTACTACCTCCGTCAATAGATGTAAGTTAGAGGGACTGGCTCCTGATACGTTACATAAGATTGGTGATATTGATACTTATGCTCATACAGCTAAATGCTACCCGGGTTATATTGTCGAGGAGATGACGAAAGTGAAGACGGCAATTGAAAGTGTATTGGCTCAGTACAATGGGAAAAAGATAGCATTTGTATCTGATCATGGAATCAGTTATTTGGCTCAATATGGTGCTGGTCTTAATCTGGCTGGTATTCATGCAGAGCACGCAGGACGATGTGCATCAATGGAAAAGGGAAGAATATCGTCGGATGATCAGTATGTAGTGGTTAATGATGGAAAGACAATATGTTCATTAAATCATGATTCGCTCTCTTCTAAAACACCCAAAGGGCAAGGAGCACATGGCGGCGCCACACCCGAGGAGGTGTTAGTCCCCATTATCATTGTTTCCAGTCAGAAAAACGCAACTTGTTATTCCGTACGATTATTGGACGACGAGCTATCTGCTATGTCTCCAATGGTGCGATACTCAATTAAGGGCCTAACAAGTGTAGATCATCCTAAGGTTATCTACAATAAAGTCGAATATCAATTGCATAAGGTTGCTGATGATACGTATGAAAGTGACCGATTGAACTTGGTGGATTCTGTAACATCGATAACACTGGTTATTGGTGAATACAACAAGAAGGACAGCTTGATTATCAAGACAGGCGTAAAAGAAGACGATTTATTTGGCGATTTATAATATGCAAACAACTATAGTTCAAAAAATACGCGAGCAATTTGCTCCCATGGCAATATATAAAGATCCAGCCTCGACTAATAGCCTTTTTGCTGGTCGAAATCTTCCGTCGTTTGTGAAGGACTTTATCCTCAAACGTTATATCGATGAGACTGGTACTATTAATCGTCAAGGTCTGACAAACTTCCTTGATATGGTGATCCCCGAACGTCAGACAGATGTGAAGGATCGTTTGGATGCTGGTGAGGAGTTGACTTTATTAGCCCGTTTCATTATATATATTGATTTGATTAAGGGTATTCGCCGATTTGGTATCCCGGATCTTGGAATTAAAATAAATGAAGGCCAGATTCCTGAATATGTTTATAGGAATCATCGAGGTGAATTAGTAGATGGCGAGAAGTGGGGCATTATCAAGCTTTCCGTATTGCCAGATGAGGATGGGAAACGGAATCATGTTGAGATGGTCGATTATAAACCATTTAAGCCATATCGATCGGTCGATGTTGAATATCTTAGGACGGCAAGAACCGCTTTTTCTACCCAGGAATGGATTGATGTGTTGTTGTCTGCGATGGAATATGAAGCAGACGGATTCGATAATATGACTCAGAAGATCGAGTTTTTGACTCGTCTGCTTATATTTGTTGAACCTCGACTAAATGTTATTGAGTTAGCACCAAAAGGGACTGGTAAATCTTTTGTGTTTGGAAATCTTTCCAAATATGGTTGGCTGGTAAGTGGTGGCAAAGTTACACGCGCCAAGCTATTTTATGATAAGCAGAAGCAACAAAATGGAATTATAAAGAACCATGACTTTGTTGCCTTTGATGAGATTCAGACCATCATATTTCAGGAGCCTGCAGAAATACAGGCTGCGCTTAAATCATATTTGGAATCCGGTAAAACAACGATAGATAGAAACGAATTCAGTTCGGAGTGCGGTTTGATGATTATGGGAAATATACCCCTGAATGAGCAACGCCGACCGTTGAATTATCGTTATTTTGATTCTCTGCCGCAATCGTTTAGAGAATCAGCTTTACTAGATCGTTTCCATTGCTTTATTGAGGGTTGGTATTTACCTCGAATCAATAAAGGTATTGTCTATAAAGGATGGACAATTAATGTGGAGTATTTCTCAGAGATTCTACACGCCCTACGAACCCAAAATATATATGATATTATCTTTGACGAGATGGTTGGGTATGATAGGAATGCAGATACACGAGATTTCAATGCAGTAAAACGGATCGCGGTCGGTTATATGAAGCTTTTATTCCCGCATTGGACACACGTTTCTGATGTAAATGTTGAGGAGTTTAATACCTATTGCTTGCAGCCAGCCATTCGACGACGAGGAATCATTAAAGAACAATGTCATTATATAGATCCTGAGTTTAAAATAGCAATGCCGAATTTTTGGATTAAGGACGATAGCAAAGAACCAGTGCAACCATCTGCTGGTATGGAGGAGAATGAACTATTTTAAAGGAACAAGGAAGGCTCATAACGAGCCTTCCTTGTTTTAATCTTGTGTCTTAATTTACATTTCTCCTAGCCCTATTGACTTGAGGTATTTGTAGGTGCCGTTATAAAACTCAGGAAGTCGGGTTGCATCTTCCGGGAAACCATCGACGGTCTTGTTGGAATTGCCTTCTGGAACGCAAATGACCATGCCGATACGGGCGCGCGTTAGGAGGACCCGGTAGGCATTCAGCATGTATTTTCTTCGTTCGAGACTGCTTTCGGTTTGTCCGGCCTCTTCGCGCCAGGCTGTTCGGCCGTTGAAATTGAAGTATCGCCAACGTCCGTTTTCGCAGCGCAGGTCGGCATCCCAAAGGACGCAGGTATAATCCAGCTCGAGCCCTTGCACCTGGATCTCGGTTGCCGCGTCCTCAAGATAGTTTGAAGACCTGATGTCAGTCTTATCCATCAGGAACCAGTGAACGGCGTTTTCATCGCCTTGACCTAGAACATCGACGACCAGTGGCTTAAACCGTGCGGCAGTCTTGCTGACGAGAACTCCGGATCGTTGTGAACCTCGGGTGTGCTTGCGTAGCCAAGCTCTTGCCTTGGCCATATCTCGGGTCAGAACAATCGGATAGTGCGCTTTGATTGTATCGTACAGCGCAGCGATATCCGGGTTGAAGGAGAGTAAGGCGTGCACAAATGCGGAGAGGTTCTCGGCTCTAAACGAACGCAGACTAACCCCCAGGTGGAGTTCCGGAGAGAAGGTTACTTTGTCATTACCAGCCAGTAGCTCATTGACACGTCCTTCGGCATATTCCGCCTCGGTTAGCTTGTCGGAGATGTAGATCTTCCAGTGTGTGAATTTCTCGTTGAGGGCCTTGATCCATTCCGAAATGCCGGCCTCCCCGGTGTTGATCTCCTGCCCGCCACCGACCAGGCAAACAATCGTTGCCCAATCCTCCCGTTGATCCAGCGACCAAATGAGAAAAGCCGCCTCGGAGTAGGGGAAATTCTGGATCTTGAGTTTGTTGCCGTAGGTTCCTCCGCGTTTGAGGTAATCTGCGAGCCGCTTGTGGGTCCATGAACGCTGCGCTTCGTCAAAAATGGCGACATGTTCCACCTCGCCATAGCCGGCTTTGGCAAGCTTGATTGCTTTCTTGGGATCAATCTCAAGGACGCCATTCTCAATCGGAGTTTTTAGCTTGGCCAGCATGTTGTCCCGATAGCGATGGATAATCTGGATGAATTTGCCAACCTCCCTTCGCGAATCCGACCGGTTCTTTTTCTCGCCCCGAGCTTGGCACTTCTTCTGGTTGTCGATGGCCAGAGCCTCGGTCAGCACCGCGACTAACGGCCCGTTGCCCGAAAGATAGACGGCTCCTTCGTCCTCGCTCAATTTCTCGCCATTCTGGTAGGATTGTTTGACGGCAACATCCAGCCCGACCAACGTCTTCCCGGCTCCCGGTACGCCCGTAACAAAGCAGATGCTCTTCTCGCCCTTCTCTCGACTGGTCTTGATCACATCGAGGATATATGCAATCGTGCGATCGGTCGATACTTTGTCCGCTTCGTGGCGGGTGATGTCCTCTACCGAATGGTTCTCGTAGAGCCTTTTGGCTGCCTCGATGATGGTTGGAGTGGGTGAGTAGGGGCTGATGATCCAGTCGGCCCCCAGACTCGGATCTGGCGCTGTGGCTCCAGCATGTGCCAGAACGTCGGCAATGAGCTGTTGTAGACCGTTGGCTCCCGTCACCAAAGGGTTGTATATGGAATCATCATATACCGATGGCCGAAACTCGTTTGAACTGCTTTGGAATCGAGTCGGTATGAGAATCGGGACAATGGTTCTGTTTTGACTCAGCAGATGGAAATTCTTCAGGTCGAGGGCATAATCCAGAACCTGTTCGATATTCGATTGAAGCATCTCTCGTTCTCCGACTTTGAACTCAAGGCAGAAGATAAGCCCACGAAACAGCAGGACGACATCGATTCGCTTTCCGAGTCGTGGAATGTCGTACTCGAAAATGACCTGTCCATCTTCATCCTTCCACGGTTGCAACGTCTCCTGCATGATGTGGATCTCGTCGGCCCAGGCTTCATTGGTTGTGGTCATAGCAACTCCGTGATAGTTATTCACGAAGGTTCCCAACAGAGCCTCTGGCGACTGCTGTAAAAATTCGTGTATCGTGGCGTGATATAGACAACGAGTCATAAGCAAAGCGAATAGATTGTGGGGTGTGTTTCCCGAATATCGATGAATACAAAATTAAGATAAATCTAACAAAATCAGCCATCCTGGATATATAAAGTTTCAATGGATGGGAAAAGAGTGTTTCTTGGATTTGCCTCGCTTTTGTAGCCCTCTACATGTACTCGTTTCGCATTAATTTGCGTAATTTTGCATGTTGGAACAGACTGCTACAGAAGATCATGGAGATTCATAATTTATTAGAAGCCAAATCGAGGTTGGAGTTACGCGAGTGGCTTCGACAGAACCACGATAAGGAGACGGAATGCTGGGTGGTGGTCAAGAGGGGACGTCCTGTTGATGACGATACCTTCTGGTATGTCGATGCTGTGGAGGAGGCTTTGTGTTTTGGTTGGATTGACAGCACAACCAAAAAGATCTCCGAGGAGGTGACGGCTCAAAAACTTTGTCCTCGGAAACCTCGCAGCAATTGGTCGGAACTGAACAAGGAACGATGCTGTCGCATGGAACGGCTGGGGTTGATGACCGATGCGGGGCGGGCCGTCTTGCCGGATATGAGCGAATCCGGATTTTCCATTGATCCTGATATTTTGCAAGAGTTGCAGTCTGACCCTGTTCTCTGGGAAAACTTCTGCCGCCTGCCAGACCTTTACAAGCGGGTGCGGATTGATACCATTCAGATCAAAAAGAACCAGCCCGAACTTTTTCGGAAACGCCTCGACAAATTTCTCGAAAACACCCGCAAAGGCATTATCTACGGCGAGTGGAACGACAACGGGCGGTTGTAAGTTCTGCTCCTTTTCATCCGGCAGCAAGGTAAGGGCCCGGCGCGAAATGCCAACCTCAGGCCCCGGTGGGGTTTCCGCAGCGAAAAGCCGCTCTTGGTGGAGCCCTTTCCCCGCGGAAAAGGTTGTCGTATTCGCTCCGGTCCGCTTTTGAAGATGCTACCGATGGAAAGGAGAAAAGCCATGCTTCGGCTGTGTGTCGTGTCTCTCGTTCCCTGGCCCATCTTTCGTCCACCGTCCTCGATCCCCGCCGCTGCCTAAGATCAATTTGTTGCTCGTTTTTCTCGTGTTTGAGCCACGATAAGGTTTGGTGATATAAGTCGTGCTCCGCGGTGTTTTTTGAGGCGTACGGTCTGTTTCTGTGGCTTCTATGTATATTTATCGGGCTTCCTCCGTAGACGTGGCGCCCAACCCTTCCTAAGGCAAGAATGTGGACAACGGCCGAAGTCTTGTTGTCGCTTCAGCCCTATGTATCCAACTGGTATCTGCAAATCAATATGTCTGCAAAACAACAAAACAGAGAGCCAGCAAAACACTACGTCAGTAAAACAACAAAACAGTGTGTCAACACAACAGCGAAACAGCAAAACCGTGACTTCAGTCAGTCAGTACTTCAGTCAGTCAGTACTTCAGTCAGTCAGTACTTCAGTCAGTCAGTGCTTCAGTCAGTCAGTACTTCAGTCAGTCAGTACTGAATTCAGTCAGTACTGACGTCAATCAGTCAGTCGGCCTTTTTGAATAAGACGCCTCCGGACCTTCCTTTTTTTGTCGATTTTGTTCCCGATGTCGGCTTCGGGAACGGGTGGTTCGCCTCTTCAGATTGGCCGGCGAACAAGCGGGAACGGGACGTGATATTCGACCCGTTTTTGAGTCCCCGGAACATTATATGTTTCGGGACTCAGCAAGCTGTGTTTTCCGTTACGCGAAATAGATTTCGTAACAGAAAACAGCTTGCCCGCAAGGGGGGGGGGAAAACTCCTCCGAAGTCGTCGCTTTTTACCGGGGCCACCGTGGCCCGAGCCGAAATTTAGTCGGCGAAGGATTTTCGAGACACCTTCGCCAGAAAACAGGGAAGATCCGGCTATTTTGGCGTGGAAAAGTGGCGGTTTATCGCCCGAATCAGACTTCAAAACAGCTCGTTTTCGACCGATTTTCGGCGGTTGAGAATGCAAAATTTCGGACAGATTTTACGAATTTGGACGTGCTTTTAAGCCCTCAATTCATCCAATTGAGAGCCTCTAATCCGATGTTTTGCGTCATAAAAAGCAGTGGGATTTGTCCTCTTTCAGCGCTCAGTTCTGCAAAATTTTCGGTCATTCAGAGCCAGTTTTTGAAGCGTTTTCAGTACCAATTTCCCCGCGAAACGGGACGTTTATTGCGGGAAACAACGCACCGGTTTGCGTCCCAACTCCAGCCCGCAGAGGACATCGAGCGAGCTGGGACGGCCGTCCGTGCGGAGCGCGTAGACGCTCTCTTCGGCCATCGTGGCGATGGTGTAGTTGCGGGTTTGGGCGGTCTGCCAACCGGTCCGGCGGGCGTTGCGGACGGCAAAGATCAGGATGCGCTGCTCGGCCAGGGCCTCTTCGACGGCGGAAGGGTAGCGGCGGTAAAGGGCGCGCCCCAGGGCCCAGATTACCGGGAGTCGGGCTTTCAACAGGAGTTCGAAGACGGATTTTTCGAGCGGCGACTGGAAACCGCTGATTACGACGCGGTCGGTTGCGCAACACGCCTTGGCCCAGCGCAAGGCTTGTTCCTCGACAGCCGGAGAGACGACGCGTGAAGCGAAGAAGGCGACCTTCCGACGGTCGAGCAGGGCGGGGTTTCCGGTGTAATCGTAATCGAAAGCCATAAAAAAACGTGGGTTGCCGCATTGACTTACCATGCATTCAGGCCTTCGCTGCCCCTCTCGAAATAAGCAACACGGACAGCCCACGCGAAACGTGTATTGCACATAATGCGCCAATAGCACACGGATGCAATACATACGTTTACGGAGCGTCCGGCTACATTCCTTTCGAGAGATCAAAGTTGCGAAGTTTGAATGCGAAAGAAAACGTAACAAAACGTTCGTATAAAATGTCTGGTTCCGCGGATCGGCACGGAACCATTTACAAAAATAGGAAATTAAATCGGAAAACCGCCTTTTTGATAATTCATTTTATGGGGAATAGCATTCCAAGGATATTGCATATATCGTAAAATGATTATAATAACTGATTTTTAATTCTTAAATTTGTAAAGAATAGAATGTTGAAAAGGTCTCCAGTTTTTTCGAAAATTATGGATAAGGTTGAGAAAATACGTAAAATCAATGAAGTCGTCGAGCGATTTTTTGACGATCCGGGCAATCCTCGTCGGATTGCTGCTAAAGATCTGATGCCGTTATTCATTCGAAAGGGAATTTTTACAACAGATCATAGAAATGGACTTCCCATTAGAAGTTTGCTTCGGGAGTTGGATCGGAGAAAGGCGTTGTCTCTCATCCCATATGTGTTTGCGGATCGAAAAAATAGTAATGTTAATTGGTATTTTACCGCATTGAATTCACGTAGACTACGACCTGTTTCTGTCTCGGATTCTTTGAAAGTCCCCACTCCATCGTTCAAGGTACCCCCGATCTTGGATGGTACGAACAAGATGCGACAACGCCAAAATTCCGATGAATATTACGTGATTGGATTGTGTAATGAGGTGCTTGGACAGACTGCATCGCAACAGCATCGATTTGAGTTTTTGAGAGGGGATACGGGGCGCAAACTGCCGGTTGACGCTTATTACGAGCAACTGAATTTGGTTGTTGAGTATTGTGAACCCCAGCATACCGAGGCAGCACCTTTTTTTGATCGAAGAATGACCGTGAGTGGTGTCTCACGGGGAGAACAACGTAGAATATACGACCAGCGGCGTCGAGATGAATTGAGCCGTCACCAAATCCATCTGGTCGAGATTCATTATAGTGATTTTGGATCCTCCAAGCGACTCAAAAGAGATAGGATGCACGATATCGAAGTAGTCAAAAGAAAATTGAGCCAGTTTATTGGATAAGTCCATTATGAGCACCCTGGAACGAGCCATCGAGATTGCCATCGAGATTGCCACCGAGGCGCACCGCGGCCAGCGCGACAAGGCCGGGAATGACTATATCGGCCACCCGCTGCGGGTCATGGCCGCGGGCAAAACCCCCGAGGAGAAGATCGTCGGGGTGCTGCACGATGTGGTTGAGGACAGCGACTGGACGCTGGAGGAGCTGGCGGCCGAAGGGTTTGCACCCGAAATCATCGAAGCGCTGCGGTGTTTGACGCACGCCGAAGAGGAGCCCTACGACCGTTATATTGCCCGCATAAAGGGCAATCCGCTGGCCGTGGCGGTCAAGCTGAACGACCTCACGGACAATATGGATATTCGTCGCTTGCCGTACCTATCGGATAAGGACGTCAAGCGGCTGAAGCGTTATTTGCGGGCCTACAAGCAGCTGACCGGCGAACCGACCTACTCGGTCTATGCCTGTCGCCAAGAGTATCCGAACGCCTACTTGCCCTGGACCGAGGCGGAGGATCTGGAGTTGACGCGCCGGTGGTGTGAGGGGGCGACGGAGGTGCAGCTGTCCGCTCATTTTCAGCGCAAGCCCGGCGCCATCCGTTCGCGCATCGAGAAGCTCGATCTGGAGCGACTCTACGGAAAACCAAACAGCCATGACTGAACTGCGTAAAATACCAAACGTCGGGCCGCGGACCGAAGCGGATCTGCTGGCCATGGGATACACGACCATCGAATCGCTGAAGGGCAAGACGGCCGAGGAACTCTATGCTGAGGAGTGTCGTCTGCGGGGGTGTCAGATTGACCGCTGTCAGCTGTACCTTTATCGTGCGGTCGTCTATTTCGTCAATACGGAGAATCCCGATCCGGCGAAGTGCAAGTGGTGGCTTTGGAAGGATCGGCCTGCGGCGGAAGCGGACCCCGAGCGCAAATAGACCGATTGGGCCGATATACGCCGCAACCTCGGGCGCCGTCTGCGAAGTGCGGCGAAACGATAAACTGATTCGCGATGATACTGAGCGTTAGCCGAAGAACCGATATTCCCGCCTTCTATTCGGACTGGTTTTACAACCGGATCCGGGAGGGGTATGCGTGCGTCCGGAATCCGATGAACCGGCATCAGGTCAGCAAAATCCGACTATCCCCCGATGTGATTGATTGCATCGTCTTCTGGAGCAAGAATCCGGCGCCGATGCTTCCGCGTTTGGGCGAACTTGCGGACTACATGTACTATTTCCAGTTTACGGTCACTCCATACGACAGGGAGCTGGAGACGGGGCTCCCGCAGAAGGAGTCCGTGATCGAGACGTTCAGACGGCTGTCCGACCGGATTGGCCCCAAACGGGTCATTTGGCGGTATGACCCGATTCTGTTCTCGCAAAGCATGGACGTCAGCTATCATCTGCACGGTTTTGAGGCAATCGCCAAACGGTTGGCATCCTGTACCCAAACCTGCGTGATCAGTTTTGTGGATCTGTATCAGAAGACACGGCGCAATTTAAGGGAGACGACGGCCCGGGAACCGAGTGCGGATGAAATCACCCGATTGGCTGCGGGGCTGGCGGCCATCGCATCAAGCTATGGCATCCGGATTCAGAGCTGCGCGGAGCGGATAGACCTGGAGCCGATGGGCATCCGGCATGGCCGGTGCATCGACCGTATGTTGATTGAGAAGTTGCTGGGGCGCAGGTTGGAGGTCGCCAAGGACAGGAACCAACGGCCGGAGTGTGGATGTGTGCAGAGTGTGGATATCGGGGCCTATGATACATGCAGCCACGGCTGTCTGTATTGCTATGCCAACACTGATATGGGGACGGTGTATCGGAACCGGGTGTTGCATGATCCGTCGTCGCCGTTGTTGATCGGCCGTATAGGAGAGGATGATATTGTAAAGGAGCGGACGATCCGCTCGTTTAAGGAGAGCGATGCGCTTTTTTAATGGTAGATAATCCGGCCGCCCCGATGGGCTTGGGACCGGTCGGACCGATGCGTGCCGCTACCTCGGGCGCCGTTTGCGAAGGACGAACTCGGTCGCCTCGCGATCCTTCTGTTCGGCGGTCCGCACGGGATTCTGTAGCAGCCACTGTTCCAACTCCTCGCGCAGGAAGTAGACATTCTTGCCGTGGGGCTTGTAGTGGGGGATGCGGGCGTTGTGGGTGAGTTTGTACATGTAGCTCGGTGAGATGCCTGTGAAGTCGCAGGCTTCGGAAAAGTTCAGGACATTCTTCTGTCCGCGCAGCAGTTGTTCGATGCGGTCGAGACGCTCCTCGACGGTTAGACTCATTTGCATAAAAACACAATTTAAAAGGTTTGACAAAGGCGTTGCACAACGCACGGGTTTGTAATTACAGAGACAAAAAAACGAAGAAAAAAGGCTGACGACATTGTCTGCCAACGTTTCCGCTTGTTTGGACAATCTTTCCCATCTTTTTCCCGCGTACGGGCACCCTGCAAACACGACGGCGGAACCCCGCAAAGGGACTTCGCCCGTGCTTGTTGGTGGGCGTCTACGGGCAGGCTATGACTGCGCGGCCTCCAGGGCCCGGATGCAGTCGAGAATCTGCTGCTCGCGTTTCGCGTCGATGATGTCGGCCATCTGCTTGGCCGCCGAGAGATCCTTGGCCGTAAGCGGCTTGCCCAGCTTCGAGAGGAAGCACCCCTTGGCTCCCGCCACGCGCTGCCACTTCGGGGTGATGAACCGCGCGGCGCTCAGCGATTCGAGCAGCAGCGCCAGCAGTTTGTTGTGAGTCGTCTGCAACGGCTCCGGAAGCTGGCAGGCGAGCAGCAGTTCAACCTCCGGGCGGGTGACGTCGCGCCGGAAGAGGCCGATGCGATTGATGTGTTCGGTCAGCAGGTCGAGCTGGCGGTCGGTAAGGCGCGGCGAGAAGTCCTCCGGCGCGGGGTCGAATCCCGTGCGGCTGCGGTTGATGGCGCGGCGCTTCTCGGCTGCGCCTGCAGGGCGGTTTCACGCTCCCGGGCCTGCTCCAGCTCCTCCTGTCGCTGCCGCGTGAAGCCGGCAATCTCCGCAACGGCGCTTTGCACCTCGTCGAGCCGGGCGTTGAGGTCGTCCCGAGCCGGGGCAGGGTAGCGGTTGTAGAGGTACGCGAAGGTCTGGTCGATGCGCCGCTGTTCGTCGCGGGTGAAGTTGCCGTAGGCCAGCCGACGTTCGTAGTCGCGGTGCTGCTCGTCGAGGTAGCGACGGGCCTCCGCACCGGTGAGCCCGCGGCACTCGATCTCGCTCTTCAGGTAGTGGAGCGTAAAGCGGGGATCCCGGAAGAGGACGACACAGAAGGTGAGCCAGCTGAAGAGGACGACCAGCGCGTAGAAGATCGACGCCGGCACCATCCATAACCAGCCCAGCAACCGGCTCCGACGCGCGAACCGCATGCGTACGCTCCTGATCCATGAGCGGACCCGGCTGTTTGCTCGACGGTGCGAGTAGCGGATGTATTCGATGCGGTTCATGGGCGGTCGGTTTAGGCGTGGGTACAGAGGTGGCGCGGGTGGGCGCCCTGTCTTCCAAAGATAATCATAATTCCGGAATCCGGTTCACCGCTTCGCGTTTCTTCTCGTCCATAATCTGCGCATAGACCTGCGTGGTCTTCAGCTCGCGGTGGCCGAGGAGCTTCGAGAGGGTGTAGATCTCGGTGCCGAGCGAGAGTTGGAGTACGGCGAAGGTGTGGCGCCCGCAATGGAAGGTGATGTGCTTCGTGATGCCCGCCTTCATGCACCATTCGCGCAGTGCGAGGTTATGCCAGGCGGAGTATTTCAGCCCCGAGAAGACCCGCTCGTCGGCCCTGCTGCGTGGCCCCATGTAGCGCACGGCCTGCTCGGCGATGTCGAGATACTCCAGACCTCGGGTCTTCTTCTGGCGGAAGACCACGCGCGTGCCGCCGTCGAATTCCTGCACCTCGCCCCACGTCAGCTTATTGATGTCGCTCCAGCGCATACCCGTCAGACATGAGAAGATGAAGGCGTCCTTCAGTACCGGGTAGGAGCAGTCGGTCTTGACCAGCCGTTGCAGCTCCTCGACCGTGAGATATTCGCGGTGGACATCCTCCGTCCGCGTGGCCTTGACCCCCATGGCGGGCGAGTGGGTGACGATCCCCTCCTCGACGGCCCGGTTCAGCGCCGCCTTGAACTTCAGAAAGTAGCTGTTCTGGCTGTTGGCCGAGAGGGCGGTGCCGCTCTTCGTGCGGGCCCGCTTGGCGAGGTAGTTGCGGAACCCCTCGACGAATCTCCGGTCGACCCGTTCGAAGGTGGTCTGCGTGCCCGCGTAGGCGATCAGGTGTTTCAGCATGCTGTCCCAGTTGCCCCAGTTACCGGGCGAATCCTTGCGCTGCTCGATCATGCCGCGGATAAATTCGACCAGGTTGGTGCGGATCTTGAACTGTCCGGCGAACCCGTACTGTTCGTTCTGCTCGTCGAGCAGCCGTTTGGCCTTGACCTTCTCGGCCATCTCCAGATTGATCTTGTTGTGGTCGCGCTCGGCCTTGTTGCGGGGCGTGGTGTAGAGGAAATATTCGAGGGTCTCGAATTTGCGGCGGTGCTTGATCCGCCCCTCCTCATCGCGCGTGTAGCCATAGTAGTACTCCAGCACCAGCGAGGTGCGTCCCGTCGAGCGCTGCGGTTTCTGATGAAGTTTGATTTCCATGGTGTCGAGGTTTTGGTTCAAGGCAAAGATAAGAAAATATTTTTACACTTTTTTACACCTCGGCGTTTTCAAGGTGTAAATAAAGTGTAAAATTTACACCTCGAAGGCAAAAACGAACTCTAGAAAATTGCTCGATTTTCTGTTGTAATTCATTGATTTATTGGTGATTATTCTGCGTTTTGCTCGATTTTTCTTCGGTCGAGTTACTTTCCGATGCAGAATTTCGAAAAGATGTTTTGCAGGATTTCGTCGGGGGCGATGGCGCCGCGGCCCGTGATGGCGCCGAGGTGGGTGATGACCTGGCGGATTTCTTCGCTCAGAAGATCGGTCGGAAGGCCGTGGGCGAGACCGTCGAGGGCTTGGCCGAGTGCTTCGCGGGCCGCCGAAAGCGCTTCGTAATGGCGGCTGTTCGAGACGACCGGATCACCGTGGTAGAGCGCTTCGGTGTCGACGGACTCCCGCAGGGCGTCGCACAGGGCGTCGATACCCTCGCCGTGTTTGGCAGAAATGCCGACAACGCCTTCGGGAAGCCGCCATGCGGCCGGAGCCTTGTCGGTCTTGTTGACGACGGTCAGGAGTTTCTGCCCGGGACGGAGCGGAAAATCCGGGGCGGGAACCGGACCCGTGAGCGTCGAGGCGTCGACCATATGAATGACGATCCGCGCCCGTTCGATGCTCGACATCGTGCGCTGGATGCCCATTTGTTCGAGCCGGTCGTCGGTCGGGCGGATGCCGGCCGTGTCGAGGAACCGGAAAAGCACGCCGCCGATGTTGGCGCACTCCTCGATCACGTCGCGCGTGGTTCCGGCGATCTCCGAGACCATGGCCCGCTCCTCGTTCAGAAGTCGGTTGAGCAGCGTCGATTTGCCGACGTTCGGCGCTCCGGCGATGGCCACGGCGACGCCCTCCCGGATGGCGTTGCCCAGTGCGAACGAACTGCGCAGGCGGTCGATCTCCGCAGCGATGCGCTGCATCGTCGCGCGCAGCGCCGTACGGTCGGCGAACTCCACATCCTCCTCCGAGAAGTCGAGTTCCAGTTCCAGCAGCGAGGTGAGGTTCAGCAGTTTTTCGCGCAGCGATTCGAGCTCTTCGGAGTATCCGCCGCGCATCTGCGTCGAGGCCAGCGCGTGCGCGGCGCGTGACGACGAGGCGATCATGTCGGCCACGGCCTCGGCCTGCGAGAGGTCGAGTTTCCCGGCCAGGTAGGCGCGGATGGTGAATTCGCCCGGCTGGGCCATGCGTCCTCCCGCGGCAATCAGCAGCCGGAGGATTTCCGAGACGATGTAGGAGGAGCCGTGGCACGAGATTTCGACCGAGTTTTCGCCCGTGTAGGAGTGCGGGGCGCGGAAAACGGCCGCCAGCACGTCGTCGATCACGCGGTCGCCCTCGGCTATCGTACCGTAATGTACCGTGTAGCCGTCTGCCTCGGCGAGCGGCCGCCGGCCCCGGAATATCCGGTCGCAGACGGCGAAAGCTTCGCCGCCGCTGATGCGGATGACGGCGATAGCCCCTCCGGCGGCGGTTGCAGGGGCGACGATGGTATCGTGATCGGTGTTCATTACCTGCCTTCGATGCGGAGCCGTTGTCCGATGCGGAGTTTGTGGGCGCTCTTGAGCTTGTTCCAGCGCATGATCTGCGCCGTGGTCACGCGGTAACGGCGGGCGATGGCCCCCAGCGTGTCGCCCTTTTTGACCACGTAGACCGATCCGCTGCGCTCCTGGCGTTTCTTGTCGATGTTGGCCGGGTTGATGTACTCCTTGAGGTACATCGAGTCTTTGGCTTGGATTTCAGGCTCGTGAGCGATGTATTGCATGACATACCGCTGCGGCAGGACCAGCGTGTAGGGCTTGGTCGTGGCCGGGATGATGTCGAGTTTGTACTGCGGATTGAGCTGGCGCAGGGTCTCGATCGGCAGGTCGATCGTCGAGGAGATCTGCCCCAGGTGCATCAGTTTGTTGATCCGGACGGTGTCCACCGAAAGGGGAATCGGGGCTTCGGTCGGCTCGATGCCGTGCTGGCGGTGGTAGGCGTAGGCGTACGACGCACCGATGAAGGCCGGCACGTAGCCGCGCGTCTCGCGGGGCAGGTAGTCGTAAATCTCCCAGAAGTTCTTGCCTCCCGAGCGGGCGATCGCTTTGTTGACGTTGCCCGGGCCGCAGTTGTAGGCGGCGATGGCCAGCGACCAGTCGTTATAAATGGCGAAGAGGTCTTTCAGGTAGCGGCAGGCGGCCTGCGTGGCGCGGTAGGGGTCGCGGCGTTCGTCGACCAGCGAGTTGATTTCGAGTCCGTAGCTCTTGCCGGTCGTGGGCATGAACTGCCACAGCCCGACGGCGCCCATCGGCGACACCGCCGTGGGGGAGAGCGCCGATTCGATGATCGGCAGCGCGCGCAGCTCGACGGGAAGGCCTTCGCGGAGCAGTTCCTCCTCGATGATCGGGAAGTAGTACTGCGACATGCCGAGGATGCGGCTGATCGTGCCGTAGCGCGAGTTGGTGTAGCGGTTGATGTAGCCCTTTACGATGCTGTTGTAGGGGAACTGGATCGGCGACGCGAGGTCGAGCAGCCGTCGGGAGTAGACCGAGTCGGGCGTGCTGTCGGCCACCTCGGTGGAGTCCTCCAGAATGTACTGTTTGAAAAATTCGCTGAACGCGTCCTGCCGCTGGCGTTCGCGCCATGCGGCCAGCAGCGAGTCTGTCTGTTCGGGGGAGAATCCCAGCGTCATGTCGTTGACGACGGGTTCTTCGGCCGGGGCGGGTTCCGGCTCGGGGACGGGAACCGGTTCGGCCTCGGGAACGGGCGCCGGGACGACGGTTTCGGTTTTGGCTTTCTTGTCGCGTTTCTTCTTGCGGGGGCTGCGGTCGAGGGCCGACGCCGAAGCGGCGACGGCAAGGAGCAGCGCTATGGTAAGGAGTTTCTTCATCGTCTAAAATTTCAGGCTCAAATTGAAGCCGAACACCGGGCGGTTGCCCCCGAGGGTGGGGACGTAGGTGTAGTCGACCAGCGGTTCGAGGTTCATCGAGAGGTCGTCCGAAATGTCGTAGTCCTTGAGGTGGGCGTCGACATGCGCATCGACGATCTGCAGGACGTACAGCGCACCCGAGAGGATGATGCAGAGGTCGCGGTTGCGCCGGTAGTTGTTGCGCAGGTTGCGGATGAACGAGGCCGAATAGCGTCCGTGGAACTCGTCGGTCGGTCCGTCGGGGTATTTGTCGGGATTGCGGTCGTAGTCGCTCAACAGATTGTAGGCCTTTTTGAAACGTTGGTAGCCGCGGTTGTTCCAGTCGATGCAGTAGATCATCGAGGCGAATCCGCCGATGACGAAAGGCACTTTCCAGTAGCTTTTGTTGTAGATCTGTCCCGCTCCGGGGAAGATGCAGGCCAGCGTGGTGGCCTTCTTGACGCTCGACACGTCGTTGGTCGAGTAGCTCACGGCCGCGTCGCCGATGAAGTAAATGTACGAGGCGATCGTGATCCCCAGGTAAACCTGACGCCGCGTGTTGCTGCGGATCATCTTGGACTGGAGGGCGTCCAGCTCGGGCGTGCGCGAGAGGTTCACGTCGGTATAGGACTCGAACTGGCGCTTGAGCGGCTTGTAGGTCTTGTTTTCGTGGATGTACAGTCCCAGTCCGGTTCCCACCAGTCCGTAGAGGATCGGCAGTTTCCAGTACTGTTTGTTGTAAATCTGTCCGTAGCCGGGGACCACGGTCGAAATCCAGCACACCTTCGAGAGCGACATCGAGTCGCTCATAAACCAGCCTTTTTTGTAGACCTTGCGTTTGGTCGTGGTGTCCACGCCCCGCTGTGCGGCGTCGAAGCGCGCCAGGGCCAGCGAGTCGAGGTAATGCAGGTCGTCGGAGCGCAGGTCCGCGACGGCCGCCGAGTCGGCGGCGTATTCGGCGGCGGCGATCGAGTCGATCTGCCGTACGAGGCCCGCCAGGCGCAGCGAATCGCGCCGGCCCTTGAGCGAATCCGGTTTTTCGAGCAGTCCGCCGCGGACGACCGTGCGTGCGCCGCGGTGGAGTTGCGCCCCGGCGGGCAGTCCCAGCGAAAGGGCTGCGACCAGGAGCAGGAGTCTGAACCGGATTGTCACCATATATTAATTAGGAGCGTTTAGCGAAACGTTCGATGAACTGTTCGATGTCCCTGTCGTCCGTGAAGCCGATGACGATTTTGCCGCCGCCGTTTTTCGCGCGTTTGATCGAAATTTCCTGCGAAAAGAACTTTTCGAGCTGCTCGACCAGTTTCAGGTAGCTTTCGGGATACTCTTCGTCCTCCACATTCTGTGCCTCTTTGCCCGGGGCTTCGGAGAGAGAGCGGACCAGTTCCTCGACCTGGCGGACCGAGAGGCCTTTCTTGATGCACCTTTTCAGCACGCGCAGCTGCTGGTCGGCGGGCGCCCCGGCGATGGCTTTGGCGTGTCCCATCGAGATCAGCCCCTCCTTGAGGGCGAGCTGCACCTCGTCGGGGAGTTTCAGCAGGCGCAGGTAGTTCGACACCGACGAACGCTTCTTGCCCACCTTCTCCGACAGGGCGTCCTGCGTGAGGTTGCACTCGTCGATCAGGCGCTGCATGCCCAGCGCGATTTCGATGGCGTTGAGGTCCTGCCGCTGGATGTTCTCCACGAGGGCCATGGCGTGCAGGTTCTCGTCGTCCACCTCGCGGATATAGGCCGGGAGGGTCTTCAGGTCGGCCCGCTGCGCGGCCCGCCAGCGGCGTTCGCCGCTGATGATGACGTATTTGCCTCCGTCGCCCTTTTTTACCGTCACGGGCTGGATGACGCCCAGCTGGCGGATCGAGTCGGCCAGTTCGTCCAGAGCCTCCTCGTCGAACTGCGTGCGCGGCTGCGTGGGGTTGGGTATGATGTCGGCGATTTCGATTTCTGCCATCTGGCTCATCGGTTTGAGCTTGGCATCCACGGGATCGCTGCCGAAAATGGCGTCGAGTCCGCGTCCTAATCCCTTCTGTTTCATATCGGTATTCGTTTATTTGCTGCGTTTGCGGTTGCGTTTCAGGAATTCCCGGGCCAGGGCCAGGTAGTTTTCCGAGCCGACGGCCCCGGCGTCGTAGAGCATCACGGGTTTTCCGTGCGAGGGCGCTTCTCCCAAACGGATATTGCGCTGGATTATTGTGTCGTAGGCCAGGGGGCCGAAGTGCTCGCGGACCTCGCTCACCACCTGGTTGTTCAGGCGGTTGCGCATGTACATCGTCAGCAGGAAGCCCTCGATGTCGAGGCCGGGGTTCAGTCCGCCCTTGACCTTGCGGATGGTGTTGAGCAGTTTGGAAAGCCCTTCCAGGGCGAGGTATTCGCACTGCACGGGGATCAGCACCGTGTCGGCGGCCGTGAGGATGTTGACCGTGGTGTAGCCCAGCGACGGCGAGCAGTCGATGAAGATGTAGTCGAACTTTCCGCGCACCGAGTCGACGATGCGTTTCATCACGTGGTGGGCGTTTTCCATCTTCGGCAGTTCGGTGTCGGCGGCCACCAGGTCGATCGACGAGGGCAGCACCCAGAGGTTTTTCACGTCGGGACTTTGGAGAAGCACTTCGTCGGCCTGTTTCTGTCCGGCGATGCACTCGTAGATGCCTTCGAGGTTGATGTCGAAGCCCAGCCCCGAGGTGGCGTTCGCCTGCGGATCGGCGTCCAGCAACAGGACTTTCTTGCCCAGCAGGGCCAGCGAAGCCGCTAAATTGATAGCTGTCGTGGTCTTGCCCACGCCGCCTTTCTGATTGGCCAATGCGATTACCTTTGCCATGTTTGAATTCGGTTTATAAGCAGGCAAATTTAGTGAAATTAAATGGAAATCCATAACCGTAGCGGAAAAATGCTTATCTTTACGGTCGGAATGAATTGATAGCTATACGATACTATGGAAGAAAAAAAATCGCCGGCTTCCGCGGCGGAGTCCGCAGCTTCGGGACAGCCGGCCGCAGTCCCGGCGGCGGAGCTGCGTCCGGGCCGCCGGAAATTCCCGACCGTGGGCGACCTGTTCGCCATGCTGGGTATCGCCTTCGGGGCGCAGATCGTCGTGGGGACCGCAGCGATGGTCTTCCTGCTTTTCGCCGGGCACGGGCTTGATTTCAAATCGCTGGAGCCGGCTGCGCTGGGCAAGGTGATGGCGGCGCTCTATTTCTGCTCGATGTCGATCACGCTTGCCGGCATCCTCTACTACCGCCGCGCGCGCGGCGGCAGCGGTCCGTGGGCGCGTTTCTCGGCCCGGGGGCTGAATCCCGCGCTGTTGCTGTGGGCCTTCGTGCTGATGTTCGCCGTCGGCGTGGTGCTCGAACCGCTGCTGCGGCTGATGCCCGAACTGTCGCTCGAAGTGGGCCGCGGATTCTGGACCATCCTTTCGCTGGTGATCTTCGCTCCGATCTTCGAGGAGCTGATCTGCCGCGGCGTCGTGCTGGGGTCGCTGCGCGGTAAGTTCGGCGTGACGACCGCATGGCTCGTCTCGTCGCTTTTCTTCGGCGTGCTCCACGGCCAGCCCGTGCAGGTGATCAACGCCACGGTCATCGGCCTGGTGCTCGGCTACGTTTACCTGGCGACCGATTCGCTGTGGTCGGTGATGATTCTCCATGCGCTGAACAACGCCGTGGCCTATCTGGCGCTGGCCACCGGGCACGGCAATGCGCTGCTGATCGACCTGGTGGGCAGCCGGACGCTTTACGTGCTGATTTACATCGCGGCGCTGGCGCTCTCCGCCGTGTCGGGCTATATGATGCTGCGCACGCTGCGGCGCATGAAGGAGGCGGAGAAAAATCCGTCTGCGGCGTAATAATCCGGCTCCGCACTGCGTTACTTACAAGTAAAAAACGTATCTTTGCCCTTCGGAATATGAATTTGCGAGCGAAAATAGCGGTCGCGGCGGGTGTGCTGCTGCTGGCGGGATGCCGGGAGCTGCCGCGTTATTTTGCCGGCGACACGACCATTGCGCGGGCCGGCGGCAAGGACCTGCGGCTGGGCGACGTGCGGTCGGTGGTCCCGCAGGGGCTTTCGGGCGACGACAGCGCGGCCTTTATGAAGGTTTACATCGACCGCTGGGTGCTCAAGCAGCTCAAGCTCCAGGAGGCGGAGACGCTCTTTTCCTCTTCGGCGGGCGACATCGACAAGATGGTGGAGGAGTACCGCCAGGCGCTGCTGATCCGCCAGCTGGACCAGCATTACGTCGACCGTTCGATCGACACGGTGTTCACCGCCGACGAGATCGCGGCCTATTACAACGCTCACAAGGCCGATTTCAAACTCGACCGCACGATCGTCAAGGGGCGCATCGTCCGTTTCGGCGAGGGGTACCGGCAGGCCGCGAAGCTCAAGACGCTGATGGGGGCCAGGTCGGAGGCGCAGCAGCAGGATTTCAGGGATATCTGTGAGAAGAACGATTTCACGGTGGACGATTTCCGCGACCAGTGGATTGATTTCCCGGAGTTCTTGAGCTACCTCCCGACGCTGCGTTCGCAGAGCTATGATTCGGTGCTGGCGACTGCTGCCGTGCAGGAGATGCGCGACAGCCATGCGCACTATTATTTCCAGATTGATGCGGTGCTGCGTGAGGGCGAGCCGATTCCGCTCGAACGGCTGCGCGGAACGATTCGCCGCATCCTGTTCAACCAGCGCAAGGGCGAGATCATCCGCGCGCACGAGGAGGAGCTTTGCGCCCGGGCCGCGGAGATGGGCGAGGTGAAGATTTTCGCCGACGAGAAACCGAAGAAAGACGAATAAAAATAAAACGATAAACGAAACCAAGATGTTGAAAAAAGCTATGATGGCCGCGGCGCTCGCCCTGTTGTTCGCAGGCGCCCTTGCGCAGAAACGACAGGTGATGCTCGACAAGGTGGTGGCCGTGGTGGGCGAATCGTCGATCCTCTACTCCGAGGTGGACGACTATGCGCGCCAGCTGACGGAACAGCGCCGTCTGGAGGGTTACACTTCCGACCGCGACCCGATGAACGAGGCGCTCGAAGCGCTGATGACCCAGAAGCTGCTCTACAACCAGGCCCAGATCGACTCGGTGAAGGTCAACGACGCCGACATCATGGCGCGCGTCGAGGAGCAGGTGCAGCAGATGGTCGAGGCCGAAGGCTCGATCCCCCAGCTCGAAGCCAAGCACCACATGCCGATCTTCAACATCCGCGAGATCATGCGCCAGCGTTACGAGGAGCAGGCCTATGCCAACTCCATGCAGACCGAGGTGGTCGACAAGGTGTCGGTGATTCCGGGCGAGGTGGAGCGTTTCTACAAGTCGATCTCGAAGGACAGCCTGCCGCTCGTCGCCGACCAGTATGTCTATGCGCAGATCACCAAGTTTCCCAAGTCGATGACCGCCGCCAAGCAGCGTACGCGCGAACGGCTGATCGACATGCGCGAACGCGTGATCACGGGCAAGGCCAAGTTCGAAAACCTCGCCCGCATGTATTCGCAGGACCCCGGCACGATGATGCGCGGCGGCGAGATGGACCCCTCGACGCTCGAACAGCTCGACCCCGCATTCGGCGCGGCGCTGGAGAAGATGCGCCCCGGCCAGATTTCCGAGGTGGTCGAGTCGCAGTTCGGCTTCCACATCATCCAGCTTCTGGACAAGCGCGGCCGGCTCTATCATTTCCGCCACATCCTGCTGCGTCCGGTCTACACGACCGAGGAGCTGGGCGGTTCGCTCAATACGCTCGACAGTCTGGTGAAGGTGATCCGCAAGGATTCGATCACCTTCGAGAGGGCTGCGCTGCTCTATTCGGACGACGCGCAGTCGAAGATGAACGGCGGCATCGTCTCGAACCACGACATCCTGGAGCGTTTCAACGCCTTCGACGCCAAGCTGACCGTCACGAAATTCCTCAAGGAGGACTTCGGCCGTTTCAAGAGCCTCGATGACTACAACGCCCTGAACCGGCTCAAACCCGGCGAGATTTCGGAGGCCTACCTCACCGAAGACATGCTCGGCAACCAGATGGCCAAGATCGTCAAGCTGGTCGAGGTGATCCCCACGCATACGGCTTCGCTCAACGAGGACTACCTGCGGCTCGAAGAGATGGCCTTGCAGGACAAGCAGGAGCGGGTCTTCAAGGAGTGGCTTTCGAAGAAGATCGACGGCATGTACGTCTACATCTCGCCCGAATTCCGCAACGGGGAGTTCGAGAACAAACACTGGGTGAAATAGGCCGTGCGCAGGCTCTTGTCCATAGCCGTAGTGGTGCTGGCCGCCGCCGTGGTCGCGGCGCGCAGCGGCATGCAGGCGCCGGAGCCGGAGGGCGAGAAAAAGCTCATCGACCTCAAGTCGGACCTGATGGGCCCCATCGCCCCGGGCGATTCGGTGGTTTTCCTGGTGGGGAACTTCGCCGCACAGCACAACGGCGCCGTCATCACGTGCGACTCGGCCGTGCGTTACTCGGACATGCGCATCGAGTTCTTCGGCAACGTGCTCATCAACAAGAATACGACCTACATTTACGGTGACCGGGCCGAGTACGACGGCGAGCTGAACGAGGCGCGGGTCTACTCCGACATCGTCAAGGTCGTCGACGGCGACGCCACGCTCTACACCTATAAATTCCTGTTCAACACGAAGAAGAACATCGGCGAATTCGCCGACGGCGGGGTGATGCTCAACCGCGAGAACCTGCTCGAATCGGTCCGCGGCTACTACTATGCCGACACGAAGGAGCTGATCGCCGTCGACCGCGTCGAAATGCGCAACGACGAATACGAACTCAAGGGCGATTCGGTGGTTTACAACATGGCTACCGACAACGCCTTTTTCTTCGACCGCACCAACATCTGGAACAAGGACGGCGACTACCTCTATGCCGACCGCGGTTCCTACGACAAGGCCGATACGCTCTACATCGTGACGCGCAACGGCTATATCCTGACCGAAAAGCAGGAGATCTGGAGCGACAGCCTCCATTACTACCGCGCCGAGGACCATGTGATCCTGCGGCGTGATTTGCAGCTGGACGACGCCGAACACAAGGTGATCGCCTTCGGCGACTACGGCGAGTACTGGAAGGAGCCGGGAAATGCGTTCCTCACGCGCCGGCCCGCGGTGGTGAGTTACGACCTTTCGCAGGGCGACTCGCTTTTCATGCGCGCCGATTCGATGTACCTCTTCACGATCAATGAAAACGCACTGCGCCGGGCCGCCGCTGCGGCCAAAGCCGATTCGCTGGCGCGTCTGAAAACCGATTCCGCCCTTCTCGGGACGCCGCACCACCCGGCCGGGGAGCTTCCCGAAGGCCGTCCTGCGGCGGATTCGCTCGGAAGTCCCCGCGTTCCGGCCGTCGGTCCCGGTTCGCCGGAAGACGCCGCAGGGCCGGATTCGCTGGCCCGGCGGGAGGTCCCCGATTCGCTGCTGGGCGTTTCCGTCCCGGATTCGCTGGTCGTTCCGGCCGTCGATCCGCTCGACACGCTGGTCGGCGATGCCCGGAAAGCCTACCTCAAGGAGCAGGCCGCCAAGTTGAAGGCGGCCCAAAAAGCCGCTGCCGCCAAGGTCCGGAAGGAAAAACTGGAGGAGATCGCCAAAAAACGCCAGGATAAGACGACGGCCAAACTGCTGGCGCAGAAGGAGCGGGAGGAGCGGCGCCTCGCTGCGCGCAAACTCAAGGCCGAGTCGAAACTCCGCGCCCGTCAGGCCCGCGCCGCCCGCAAAGGCAAGGTGATTCCGGTCGATTCCACGGCCCTGCGCGAGATCGACTCGCTGATCGCCCGCAACGACCGGGAGATGGATTCGCTGCTGTTGCAGATGGCCGATTCGCTGGCCGCCGACTCGCTGGCGATGCGGATTCCGGCCGACTCGGTCGATTCGCTCACCGACTCCGCCGACTCGGTTTACCGCCTGATGAAGGGTTTCCGCAATGTGCGCATTTTCCGTTCCGATTTCCAGGCCGTATGCGACTCGATGACGGCCATCAGCACCGATTCGACGATCCACCTCTACATCAATCCCGTGCTGTGGAACCAGGGCAACCAGATCACCTCCGACGTGATGGACATATTCACCGAGAACCAGCAGATCACGCGCGCCGAGTTCATCGGCACTCCGATGATGGTCTCCCAGCTCGACACGGTCCATTACAACCAGGTGGCGGGCAAGCAGATGACGGCGTGGTTCCGCGACAATCAGATCTACCGCAACGACGTGAACGGCAATGCCCAGACGATCTACTACATGCAGGACGGCGAGCCGCCCCAGATCACGGGCATGGGCGTCATCGAGAGCGGCGACTGTTCGTTCTATATCGAGGACAAACAGGTCGTGACGATCGTCTACCGCAAGGACCCCGACTGGAACATCTATCCGATGGACAAGATTCCCGCCGATCAGGAGCTTTACCTCAAGGGGTTCAAGTGGGAGGGCGCGCGGCGTCCGACGCAGGGGGCGGTTTTCGACCGCAGGGTCCGGCCCTCGCAGCGCGAGGAGAAGAGGCATCTCGCACATCCGGATTTCCCGCTTCTGAAAGCCCTCGAGGAGCGCAAGAAGCAGCTGATCGAGGAGCGCCGCTGGGCCGACCGCAACGATCAGGTCGATGCCGCCACCGTGGAGTGGATGCGGGCGCTGGGCTTCGAGGTGGGCCAGCCTCGGGAATCGGGACCCAAGCTCTGAAAAATTGGAAAAAGGTGAAAAGACGCAAAAACTTTTCACCTTTTTTGTGCTATTTTTGCAGCCGGTTAGCCGTTAATGTCTGTTTTCCCATGAAGAAAAGTCTGATCGCCCTGGCATTCGGGACGTTGGCGCTCGGTATGGCGGAGTTCGTGATGATGGGCATTCTGCCCGACATCGCCTGCAGCCTCGGCGTCTCGATCCCCGAAGCGGGGCACCTGATCTCTGCCTATGCGCTGGGCGTCTGCTTCGGGGCGCCCCTCACGGTGCTGGTGGCCCGCACGCGGCCGCTGAAACACATCCTGCTGGCCCTCACGGGCCTGATCATTCTCGGTAACGCCTGTGCGGCGCTTTCGCCGAACTACTGGACCCTGCTGGCCATGCGTTTCGTCTCGGGACTTCCCCACGGGGCCTTTTTCGGCGTGGGGGCGATCGTCGCCGAGCGCGTCGCCGACAAGGGCCGGCGGGCCGAGGCTGTGTCGATCATGGTTGTGGGCATGACCGTCGCCAACCTCTTCGGCGTGCCGCTGGGAACCTATATCAGCGGCGTCGTGACGTGGCGCGCCACGTTCGGGATCGTCGCCGTGTGGGGAGCCGTGGCCATGCTGCTCGTGAAATTGTGGGTTCCGGCTCTGCCCGCGCTGCCCGATACGGGGATGAAGGGGCAGTTCCGGTTTCTGAAAAGCGCCGCTCCGTGGCTGGTGCTGGCGTCGGTGATGCTGGGCAACGGCGGCATCTTCTGTTGGTACAGCTACGTCAGCCCGCTGATGGTCCACACCTCGGGGTTCCGTTCCGAGGACCTGACGCTGATCGTCATGCTGGCCGGTTTCGGCATGTTTGCGGGCAATATCGTCGGCGGTCACTATGCCGACCGGTTCACGCCCGAGCGGGTTGTGCGCTTCACGCTCGGCACGGCCTGTCTGGCGCTCGTCGGCATCTTCTTCGGGGCGCATGTCCGCTATCTTTCGCTGGCGCTGATGTGTCTGACTACGGCCTGCCTCTTCTGCGTATCGTCGCCCCAGCAACTGCTGATCCTCGAAAATTCGCGCGGCGGCGAGATGCTCGGCGCGGCGCTCGTGCAGGTGGCTTTCAACCTGGGCAACGCCCTGGGGGCCTACGTCGGCGGCCTGCCGATCGGGCGCGGGCTCGGCTATGAATATACGGCGCTTCCCGGCGCGGCTTTCGTGCTGCTGGGGATGACGGCCGCCATGATCTACATCCGTAAATATCCCCGGCATGAACAGCGATAACAGCGAAGAGATCTTTCCCGTGGTCGACGCGGCGGGGAACGTCGTCGGCAAAGCCACGCGCGGCGAGTGCCACGGCGGGTCGATGCTCCTGCACCCGGTGGTGCACCTCCATGTTTTCAATTCGCGCGGCGAACTCTATCTGCAGAAACGCCCCGCCTGGAAGGACATTCAGCCCGGACGGTGGGACACGGCCGTGGGCGGCCATGTGGACTACGGCGAGACGATCGCCGAAGCCCTGCGGCGCGAGGTGCGCGAGGAACTGGGCATCACGGATTTCGTGCCCGGGGCGGTTACGGTCTATCCCTTCCGCTCGGAACGCGAATACGAACTGGTCCATGTCTTCCGCACGGTCTACGACGGCGAGGTCCGTCCGAGCGGGGAGCTTGACGGCGGGCGTTTCTGGTCCCCGGACGAAATCCGCGAAAACCTCGGACAGGGTGTTTTCACACCCAACTTCGAAGGCGAGGCCGGATTGATTCTCGGGTGATTCCGTTGTCCGCGCCGGCGTCGTTTCCGGTTTTTCGGCCGCCGCTGCGGTTGAGGCCCGAAAGTTGATGCGGGTACGGGTATGCAGACACTTCTGAAACGTTGGACGCACGCCCTGCTCGAATGGCTGGGCCTGACTTCGGCCACCGGCGATGCGCTCGACCGCTGGGCGGCTTTCGTGCTCGTGGTGCTGGCCGCCGTGGTTTTCGACCTGCTGCTGCAACTGGGCATCGTACACGGGGTGCGGAAACTCGTGGAGCGCACCCGGGCCAAGTGGGACGACACGCTTTTCAGCGTTCCGGTTCTCCGGCGCATGTGCCATATTTTGAGCGCCATTCTGCTGGCCGTCGTGCTCCCGGTGGTCTTCGAGGAGAAATCCACCGGGCGCGTCATCGTCCTGCGGTTCATGGAGGCCTATATCGTCTTTTCGGTTTTCCGCTTCGTCAACGCCCTGCTCTATGCTGCCTTCCACATCGCTGCGGCGCGTCCCGCCTGGCAGAACAAACCCATCAAGGGCCTGCGGCAGACGGCGCAGGGCATTGCGCTGCTGATCTGCACGATTCTGATTGTTTCGATCCTGCTCGACAAGTCGCCCGCCATCCTGCTGACGGGACTGGGCGCCTCGGCGGCCGTGCTGATGCTGATTTTCCGTGACAGCATCCTCGGCTTCGTTTCGGGCATTCAGCTCGCGGCCAACGACATGCTCAAGGTCGGAGACTGGATTTCGATCCCCAAGTACGGGGCCGACGGCAACGTCGAGGAGGTGTCGCTCACGACGGTCAAGATCCGCAATTGGGACAACACGCTCGTCATGCTGCCGCCCTACCTGCTGACGACCGATTCGTTCACCAACTGGCACGCCATGCAGCTTTCGGGCGGGCGGCGCGTGATGCGCTCCGTGGCGATCGACATGACGAGCGTGCGTTTCTGCACCCCCGAGATGCTGGACCACTACCGTACGATCGACCTGATCCGCGACTACGTCGATCAGACCGAACGCCGCGTCGAGGAGTACAACGCCGCGCACGGCATCGGCTCCGGGGAACGGCGGATCAACGGCCTGCATCAGACCAACCTCGGGGTTTTCCGGGCCTATCTGGTCCGCTACCTTCGGAACGAGGTTCCGGTGAACAAGGATATGACGCTGATGGTGCGGCAGTTGCAGCCCACCGAAACGGGGCTTCCGATGCAGCTCTATTTCTTTACCGATACGGTCGTGTGGGTGGATTACGAGGGGATTCAGTCGGATGTCTTCGATCATGTGCTGGCCGTGATTCCCGAATTCGGGTTGCGGGTCTTTCAGAATCCGTCGGGGGAGGACGTCGCCTCGCTGCGCAATGCCTTTTTTCCAAACGCGCAGACACCCTCGCAGACACCCCCGCAGGCGTCACCGCAGGCCTCCTCACAGGCCGCCCCGCAAAATGCGCCGCCCCTGCATGCATCCCGGCCGGCCGCCCCGCAAAGGCCGCAGGCGGAACAGCCCGCCCCGGAGGAGGCTAAAGCACCAGCATCAGCATCACCTGAATGATGATCACGCGCAGGAACATGCACACGGGATAGACCGTGGCGTAGGATACGGAGGGGTTGTCGCCTTCGATCGTGTCGTTCACGTAGTTGAGCGCCATCGGGTTGGCCATGCTGCCGCACAGCAGTCCCGAGACCGATCCGAAGTCGACCTTCAGCACCCGCAGGGCGAACAGCCCCACCAGCACCACCGGCACGAACGTCAGGGCGAATCCGATGCCGAGCCACAAGGCCCCCTCGGGGCGCATGACGGTCTCGAAGAAGTGGGTTCCGGCATCCAGCCCGAGGCATGCGAGGTACATCGAAAGGCCCAGCGCGCGCAGCATCAGGTTGGCGCTCTGGGTGGTGTAGGTGATCATGTGGAGCCGGGGGCCGAACGTGCCGATCAGGATGCCGACGATGATCGGGCCGCCTGCGAGTCCCAGTTTCACGGGAATCGAAATCCCGGGGATCGCCACGGGAATGCTTCCCAGCGTGAGGCCGAGGATCAGGCCGATGAACACCGCCGCGAGGTTGGGTTCGTTGAGGCTCTTGACGGCGTTGCCGAGGATTTTCTCGACGTTGCGGATCGCCTCCGCTTCGCCCACCACGGTCAGACGGTCGCCCAGCTGCAAACGCAGGTCGGGGGTGGCCAGCAGCTGCACGCCCGAGCGGTACACGCGGCTGATGTTGATGCCGTAGGTGTTCCGCAGGCGCAACTGCGAGAGTTTCTTGCCGTTGATTTCGGGGCGTGTCACGAGGATGCGCTGCGAGATGAGCTGGCTGTCGACGGAGTTCCAGTCGATATTTTCCGTGTTCCAGTCCTTGGTCTCCTGCTCGCCGAAGATCAGCCGCAGGGCGTCGGCCTCGCCGGGCGTGGTGATGACCAGGATCAGGTCGTTCTCCTGTAGGGTCTTGTCCGAGGTGGGGATCGAAACCCGCCCGTCGCGCCACAGGCGCGAAATGACGAAATGGTGGTGGCTCTGCGTCGCGATTTCGTGGACGCTCTTGCCGAAGACCGCGGGATTGGTGAGGTGGTAGCTGGCGATGAAGACGTTCTTGCGGTGTTCGGCGTCGGGTCCCGGCATGTCGCAGGGACGCACGAAGAGCTTGCGCAGGAAGACCACGGCCAGAATTACGCCTACGACGCCCAGCGGGTAGGCCACGGCGCAGCTCAACGCCGCTCCGTTGGCGTCGATGCCCATTTGTTGCAGTGTCTGCTGCGCGGCGCCCAGCGCCGGGGTGTTGGTCGTCGCGCCGCACAGAATGCCCGACATGTCGGGCATCGAGACTCCGAAGGCGTAGCTCATCGCCATGGCCAGGGCCGTTCCGAGCAGCACGATGGCGATGGCGGGCGAGACGAGCCGCAGTCCGTCGGCGCGCATCGAACTGAAGAAGCCCGGCCCCACCTGAAGGCCGAGGGCGTAGACGAAGATCACCAGTCCGAAACTCTCGGCATAGGTCAGCATCGCCGGGTCGAGCGAAAGCCCGAAATGCCCGGCCAGAATGCCCACGAAGAAGATGAAGGCCGTTCCGAGCGAGATTCCGAAAAAGCGGATCTTTCCCAGTCCGATACCGATCGTCGAGATGAGCGAAACCACCACGACGGCCTGCAAAGCCGAGTGCTCGACGAACAATTCTTTAAGCCATTCCATTCCTTCAACTGTTGAAACCGTTGCAAAAGTAGGTCAAATTTTCCGGATTGCCGCTTTTTTGCAGAACGAAAAGTGGTCCGTATGCGTCCGGGCGTATTATTTTGCCTTTTCGGGGTATGACATTTTGGTCGAGCCTTATTACAAAAACGCTCTACCTATTGTGGGTTGGGATAATTTGTCTACTTTTGTATTGCTGGGATAAACACAGATCATCAGTGACGCACGAAGGACTTTTCTGCCGGAGAAGGTCCGGGATTCAATCCGGCAGCCGCCCGGATTATTCAGGAACTTGATGTTCCGGGTAGCAGCGAGGGTGACCGTTTTAGGTCACCCTTTTTGTTTGAATTCGTTTATCAGAATCTCCCGTTTTCAGAGTTGCAACGGCTTCCCGCGGTGGAAATCGGGAATCTTCGACGGAAAACGAACTCGTATTTGGCCTGCACGGTTTGGGTGACGGCGAGCTGCTGGCTGCGCACGGCGAGCTGCGCCTTGCTGATGTCGTTGCGCGCGGCACGGCGGTTGAAGATCGGGATGTCGAGCGAGACGCCGGCGTATTCGCGGCTGTTATGGCGCATCTGTGTCCCGGACGGCCACCGCGTGTTCCGAGCCTTCGGGCCGCAGCCGCTTCGCGGGGGCGGTTCCCGGTTCCCCGGGCGCATGACGGATCACGCCGGTCGTGCGGCGGCCGTCGGGGGCGAAAAAGAGGTGATTGCGGAATATCTGCCTATCGGTAAAAAGGCCCGCCCGGTCTTTTCGGGGACCGGGCGGGGGTTTATGCTTTGAGGCGCAGGAACGAATAGCCGAAGCGTTCGGCTGCGGCGCGTTCCAGCTCCTCGCGGACCGAGGGGTGCGCCACGGCTATCAGCGCCCGGGCGCGTTCTGCGAGGTTGCGGCCCCGCAGGTGCGCCACGCCGTATTCGGTGACGACGTGCTGGACCATGTGGCGCGTCGTGACGACGCCCGCGCCGGGCGACAGCAGCGCCCTGATCTTCGATTCGCCCTTGGGTGTGGTCGAGGGGATGGCGATGAAGGTCTTGCCGCCTTCGGACAGCGCCCCGCCGTACATGAAATCGTGCTGGCCGCCCACGCCCGAGATGATGCGCATTCCGACCGAGTCGGCGCACACCTGCCCCGTGAGGTCCACCTCCACGGCCGAATTGATGGCCATGACCTTCGGGTTTTGCCGGATGCGGAACGGGTCGTTGGTCCATGCCACGTCCTTCATCACGAGGTCTTTGCGGTAGTCCATGTAGTCGTACAGCCGGCGCGAGCCGAGGGCCAGCGAGGCCACCGTCACGCCGGGCATCACCGCTTTCTGCGAGTTGTCGATCACGCCGCTTTCCAGCAGCGGCAGCACGCCGTCGGTCATCGCCTCGGTGTGCAGTCCCAGATGCCGGTGGCCGCCGAGGGCCGCCAGTACGGCGTTCGGAATGCCGCCCACGCCGATCTGCAACGTCGCCCCGTCGGGAATCAGTTCGGCGATGTAGCTGCCGATTTTCCGTTCCGTTTCGCTCGGCACGGCCGTCGGGACCTCCACCAGCGGAGAATCGACCTCCACGGCCGCCGCCAGGCGCGAGGTGTGGATCACGGCGTCGCCGTAGGAGTAGGGCATCGCCCGGTTGACCTGCGCGATGATGGTCTTGGCGCACTCCACGGCGGAAACCGCCAGATCGGCCGAGACGCCGAACGAGCAGTAGCCTTCGGCGTCGGGCGGCGAGACGTTGATGAGTGCGACGTCGAGAGGCAGCGTGCCGTCGCGGAACAGCGCGGGGATTTCGCCCAGGAAGGCCGGAATGGTCTGTCCGTAGCCGTCGGCCAGCCACCTGCGGATGTTGTTGGCGACGAACAGGCTGTTGACGAGGAACGACTCCTTGTATTCGGGGCGGCAGTAGGGGGCGTCGAAGGCTCCCACGGCGAAGGCCGAATAGACCGTCACATGCTCCAGTTCGCCGCCCCGTTCGGCCATTGCGGCCACGAGCGCTTCGGGGATCGAGGTGCTGCCCTGAATGTAGACGCTGTCGTTGGATCGGATGAGTTTTACCGCCTCCGCGGCAGTCGTGTAGTGCATGTTGTCAGCGGTTATTTTCTGCAAAAGCGGTTAAACGTTCTTCGAGCATTTCGAACTGTTCGGGGCGGTTCATCTGCGAGACGCAGACGCGGATGCCGCTCTGGCGGCTGCCGGTCGAGGTGAGCGAGATGGCGCAGATGCCGTAGAGCAGCAGCTCGCTCAACAGTTCGGCGCTGGTCATCGCGCCGTAGCCGACCGTGTAGAAGAATCCGTCGCTGACCGGCTCGTCGCGGTCCTTGTCGTAGACGATGCGGAATCCGTGGCGGAGGAACGTCTCCTTGGTCAGCCGGGCGCGCCGGGCGTACTCCGAGGCTTCGCCCACGAAGTCCAGTTCGCCGTCGGCCGCCGCGCGGAACATTGCCGCTAGGGCGTGCTGCGCCGAATGGCTCGTGCCGGATGAGGCCGCATAGAGAAAGACCAGTACGTAGGCGTCGCCCAGCCGTCCGATGTTGTAACGCCGGCGCAGGGCGGGGTACTCGCGGCGGAAAAGCGCATCGGAGATCGCCGCCACGGCGATTCGCTGCCCGGCGTAGCTGAATATCTTCGACCCGGAGACCAGCAGGATGTAATTGTCCGTGTAGCGGGCCACCGAAGCCTGGTAGGGGGCTTCGAAAGGCCGTCCCAACGGTTTGCGGAAATCCATGCAGAGGTAGGCGAGGTCCTCGATGACGATGGCGTCGTACCGCGTGGCCAGCTCGCCGATCGTGCGCAGCTCGTCCTCCGTGAGGCAGATCCACGCCGGGTTGTTGGGGTTCGAGTAGACGATGGCCGCCACGTCGCCTGCGGCGAGGACGCTCTCGATCTTCGGCCCCAGCTTTTCGCCCCTGTAATCGTAGATGTCGAACGACTCCGAGGGAATGCCGAGAATGCGTACCTGACTGCGCTGCACGGGGAATCCGGGGTCGATGAAGAGGATTTTGCGCCGCTGCGGGTCGAGCTGCGAGCAGAGCAGGAATGTGGTGAAGCTGCCCTGCATCGACCCGACGGTGGGGATGCAGCCCCGGGGGGCCACCTCCACGTCGAGGAAGGCTTTCAGGAAGCGCGACGCCTGCGTCTTGAGTTCCGGAATGCCGAACATGTTGGGATACTGCGACGCGACGCCCGCCTGCAGGGCCGCGCATTCGGCCTCGACGCCCGCCCGTTCGGGCGGCAGCCCCGGCACGCCCATTTCGAGGTGGAGGAACTCCACGCCCGTGTCGCGCTCCATCGTGCGGGCGATGTCGCCCGACTGGCGGATCGTGGCCTGCGCGATGTCGGCTATGTCCATCCGCTCCAGCGCGGAGCGCAGGCAGGACCTGTCGAACGGTATTTTCATGGCTTTGCCTGTTTTTGGGCCGCTTCGTAGCCGGCGTGGAACGCCGCGAGATTCGTTTCGACGACCTGCCCGCCCTTGCGGGCGAAGATGGCGCGGATGCCGGACTCCAGTTTCGCGGCGTCGATTCCGAGCAGCGGCGCGGCGGCTCCCAGCAGCGCCATGTTGGCCGAGCGGGGCGCCATGGCGGCTTTGGCGACGGCGTCGGCGTCGAGGACTACGGCGTGCGGGAGTTTTTCCAGTTCGCGCCGCAGGGCCTCGCCCTCCGGGTAGTTCGGGATGTTGATCAGCGGCGTGATGCCGGTGATTACCCATCCGTCGTCGGCGAGCCACGGCAGGTAGCGCAGCGCCTCCATCGGCTCCATCGAGACGATGAGATCGGCCGCGCCGCGCGGGATGAGATCCGAACGGATGGCCGACGACGAGATGCGCAGGTTCGACTGCACGTCGCCGCCGCGCTGGCTCATGCCGTGGACCTCGGCCTGCTTGATGTGAAGCCCGTCTTCGAGGGCGGCCCGTCCGATGACGGCGGCGATCGAGAGGATTCCCTGGCCTCCTACGCCCGAGAGTATGATGTCGCGTTTCATAAGCCTTTACTTTTTAGCAGCGTTGTGTCGCTTTGCGGTCTGGATACATTCTCTTCGCGGGATGATCACCGAGACGCCCCGGTGGGCGATCTCCTCGCGGATCACGGCCTTCATCTCCTCGCGGTTCTTGGGCAGGGGCACGACCGTGCGGATATGTGCGGGATCGACGCCGATGCCGGCGCAGATCTGTTCCAGACGGCCCGTTCCGGCCGAATCCTGCCCGCCGGTCATGCCCGTCGTGAGGTTGTCCGAGATGATGACCGTGATGTCCGCGCGCTCGTTCACGGCGTCCAGCAGGCCCGTCATGCCCGAATGGGTGAAGGTCGAGTCGCCGATCACGGCCACCGAAGGGTGCTGGCCCGCGTCGGCCGCGCCTTTGGCCATGGTGATCGAGGCCCCCATGTCGACGCATGTGTCGATGGCGTGCAGCGGCGCCAGCCACCCCAGCGTGTAGCAGCCGATGTCGCTGAAAACCTTGCCCGCGGGGTATTCCTCGCGGATCACCTCCGTCAGGGCTGTGTACATGTCGCGGTGTCCGCATCCCTGGCAGAGCGCGGGCGGGCGGGGTACGACGATTCCGCTTGCGGCGTGCGTCCGGCGGGGCGCCATGCCGAGGGCCGCGCGCACGCTGTCGGGCGTCAGCTCCCCGGTGCGGGGCAGTTCGCCGGTCAGGCGTCCGCGGATCGCCACGGGATTGGGCAGCACGCCCCGGACGATCTCTTCCACGACGGGCTGGCCCTCTTCGAGGATCAGCAGCGTGCCGCACTCGGCGGCGATACGGCGCACCAGCGTGCGGGGCAGCGGGTACTGCGCGATTTTCAGCACCGGGTGCGGACATCCGTCGGGGTAGTTCTCCATCAGGTAGTTGTGTGCGATGCCGCAGGCGACGATGCCCAGCCGTTTGTCCGGACCCTCCGTATAGGCGTTGAACGGGCTGGCGGCGGACTCCTCTTCCAGCCGGGCGTAATCCTCCAGCAGCGTCTGGTATCGCACGCGCGAGTTTCCCGGCATCAGCACCCACTGGCGGGGCTGTTCGGGATGGCTCAACGGGTTTTCGGCGCGCGCCTCGCCCGTCTCGACGACGGCCCGCGAATGGGCCATGCGGGTCGTCAGGCGCATCAGCACCGGAATCCGGAACCGCTCCGAGAGGTCGAAGGCGGCCTTCGCCATGTCGTATGCCTCCTGCTGGTCCGCAGGCTCGAAGGTCGGCACGAGGGCGAATTTCCCGTAGAAGCGCGAATCCTGTTCGTTCTGCGACGAGTGCATCGAGGGGTCGTCGGCTGCCACGACCACCAGCCCGCCGTTGGCTCCGGTCATCGCCGAGTTGACGAAGGCGTCGGCCGCCACGTTCAGCCCCACGTGTTTCATGCAGACCAGCGCGCGCTTGCCGGCGAACGACATGCCGAGCGCCTCCTCCATGGCCGTCTTTTCGTTCGACGACCACGTGCGGTGCACGTTGCGCTGCGCAGCCAGGGGATGCTGCTGGATGTATTCCGTGATTTCGGTCGAGGGTGTGCCCGGATAGGCATAGACACCCGACAGTCCCGCGTGGAGCGCCCCCAGTGCGAGGGCTTCGTCTCCGAGTAAGAGTTCTCGTTTTGCCATGAGCTTACGGTCTGGTTCACTTTTTACAAATTTAGGAAAATTTAATTAAAATCCAATATTTGGCGATAATTTATCAGACATTCGGCTGGAATCGGGAAAAAATATAGGTTTCGACCCGGTTTCTGGTTGAAAAATGTAAAATGCGCTCCGGGACGCCGTGCGGCCCGTATCCGGCCTTTCGGCTTTTCCCGGAGGCGGGGACTTTGCGGAGCGGAATCTGCGGGACGTTCACGAAATTGCCGGAATTGTTTGGTTTGATTGGTTTTTTTGCGATCTTTGTGCTGCAAAAGAATAACCCATGAACAACTCGCCGAACATCAAACAGGTGGAAACCGTCCTGAAATACATCAAGAATGAGCTTTATTCCGGACGTTTGCAGCCGGGCGAACGCCTCCCGGCCGAGCGGCGGCTGGCCGACATGTTGGGCGTCGGCCGCGCCCATGTGCGTGCGGCGTTTCAGAAACTCGAATTTTACGGCATCGTCCAGACCTTCCCCCAGAGCGGCACGGTGGTCGCCCAGGAGAAGATGCAGGTGCTCGAACGCATGATCACCGACGCGCTTCAGATCAGACAGTACGACTTCGCGTCGCTGGTCTACGTGCGTGTGCTGCTCGAAATCGAGGCCATCAAGCTCTGCGCCCGCAACCGTACGGCGGAGGATCTGGAGAACATCGAACGGGCGCTGGAGGAGTGCGAGGCGAAATTCTATACCGAGGAGCGTGTCTCGAAGGACTTCGCCTACCACCAGGCGCTGGCCCGCGGGGCGCACAATCCGGTGATCGCGTCGATGCTGCTGGTCATCACGCCCGACGTGCTGCGTTATTACCAGCGTTACCGTGTCTGCACGGTTCCGCAGGAGGAGGTCTATTTCGAGCATCGCGAACTGCTGCGCTGCGTCCGCGAGAAGGACGAGGAGGGGGCCGTCGCGATGCAGCGCCGCCACCTCAAGTCGTTGAGCGAATTCGCTGCGGCCTTCAACGACGAGAACCATTTTCTCGAATAGCGCTCCTGCCGTCCCGAAACGACAAACGGCTGTCCCCGGAAGGACAGCCGTTGCTGTGTTTGGTTGCGTCACGTGCTACCCGCAGAGCCAGTCGCGCAGGATTTCGGGTGTTTCCACCTCCCGGCAGCTGACCGAAGCGAGCAGTTCGCGTCCTTGTTGCGTGAGTGAGTAGTACATCTGGCGCCGGTCTTCGTTGCAGAGTTCGCGGGTCACCAGTCCTTTCTGTTCCACCGAGCGGAGCACTTTCGAGGTGTTCGACGGCGTGAGTCCCAGCAGTTCTCCCAGCTCTCCCGGGCAGAGACGCCCGGTTTTCGAGAGGCTGCACAGCGTCATGCCCTCGTTCAGGCAGATGCCGTAGCGTTTTTCGAACGCGCTTTCGAACTGGTGCACGGCGCGCTGAAGGTCGCGGATCTTACAAAGTTTGTCCATGTTCCTTCGCTTTATATACCGCCTGCATGCCGCAGCGTTTCACGCATTTGCCGCATTCGATGCATTTTCCGGGGTCGATCCGCGGAAGGGAGTTCCCCTCCTGCGAGATCGCGCCCGCGGGGCAGATCGGGATCAGCGGGCAACGGTGGTTCTGCGGGCATAGCAGGGCGTCGACCGTCAGTGCCATTATTTACCCAGCATCACTTTGTCGATGGCCTCCTTGAGCGAAGCCTTGGGCAGGGCGCCCTGGGCCATCTGGGGTTTGCCTTCCATCGGGATGAACAGCAGCGTGGGGATCGAGCGGATGCCGAACGCCGCGGCAAGCTCCTGCTCCTCCTCGGTGTTGATCTTGTAGATGTAGATCCGGTCCCCGTATTCGGCGGCCAGTTCTTCGAGCACCGGTGCGAGGGCCTTGCAGGGACCGCACCACGAGGCGTAGAAGTCGATCAGGGCGGGTTTGTCACCGAGGTATTTCCACTCCTCGGGATTTTTTTCATAGTCGGCGACCTTCTTCTGAAAGTCGGCTTTGGTCAATGCGATCGTTTTCATATTCTTTGCGTTTTTGTTGTTTGTCTGTGCCTGGCTTCCGGCGGCGAAGGCCAGCAGCGCGAAAGCGGTTATGAGCAGTTTTTTCATCTTGTTTTTTATTGTTCTCTATCAATAACGATGCAAAGATAGAATTTATTTTCCGATAAAACAAATTTCCAATGGAAAATATTGTGATCTGATGATTCACTGATTTGAAAACGGCGGGTTTCGCCCGCGGGAATTTTATGTACTTTTGATGTCAACCGACGCACGCAGCGCGAGCAGAGACCGCTTGCGGGCTATGCCGTGCCAGAAGGAGGAAAACGAGCGTAGCGAAGTTAAAAGCGCCAGAACCATCCGCATGTCGTTCTTTGCGGGAGTCTTCTCCGTCCCGTGTTGAGTGGGCGCAGCAAGATCAGGCCTTTACGGCGCGTGTTTTTGCGCCGTAAAGGCTGTGGCGGCTCGGCAAACAGCACGCTGTCTGCCCTCGCCTGCGGATGCCTTTGCCAGCCTCCCGCTTCGGGCGCGCAGGCTGTCGGTTGTTCTTGTTCCGCTCCAAGCGATAATGTGCCTGTTTTATGAATGTTCGCGCAGCCCCCTAAAACCCGCCTCTTAGGCGGGCGAACGTTAGACGGAGCGAAGTAGGCGAAGGCATCTGTCGGAGAGTTTTTGGTACTTTTTGCGGTCAAAAAAGTACATAAGCTTCCGCGGGCGGAGACCGCGGTTAACCGCCGACCAAAAAGCGGCAAAGAACAGCAGGCGAAGCGTGCGAAATGTTTTGATGGCGAAGGAATGCGAACTCTCGCGGATTATTCCAGATAGACCATCACGTTGCCGCTGATCTGCTGCAACGAGATTTCGCACAGTTTGGTGTTGTACTGCGCCGTGAGGATGCGCTCCTCGGCGTCCAGCAGGCTCTTCTGCGCCTCGCGCATCTCGATGCCCGGCAGGTCGCCCAGCAGGTAGCGTTCCATGGCGATTTCGTAATTCTCCTTGGCGGCGATCAGGTTCTCCTCCTCGAGCAGGATCACTTCGAGGTTGTTGCGGTAAGCCTGCCAGAAATTCGACAGGTCGGCGCGCAGTGACTGTTCCAGCCGTTGCTGCGTCAGCTGCGCGTTCTCGACGCCGATGCGGGCGTTGCGTTGTTCGCGGCGGCGGTTGCCGTCGAAGATCGTGAAGCCCACCTTCACCCCGGCGTTCAGCCCGAGCGTTCCCCGCGAAAGGTTCCCTCCCGTGCCGTAACGGTTGTAGGTGTATCCGTAGCCCGTCGTGAGGTTCACATAGGGATAGTTCCGGGCCAGAACGGTCTTCAGGTCCAGTTCGGCCAGCGAACTGTCGTGCTCGGCCATCAGCAGCGAGGCGTTCGCCGAAAGGGTTTTGGCCAGCAGGTCGTTCCAGTCGAGCGTGGCGTTGACCCGGATCACCGAGTCGGGGATGCTGAACCTCTCGTCGAGGTTCTCGTTGGCCAGCAGTTCGTTGATGCGGATGCGCGAGGCGGTCACCAGTTCGTGCTGGGACATGTATTTCGAACTGTCGGCGTTGAAGTCGACGCGGGCTTGCAGCAGGTCGAGGCGCGAGAAGTTGCCCACCTGGACGCGCGCTTCGGTGATGCGCAGCCGCTCGCGCGAAAGCGAGACCGCATAGCGGAAGTTCTCCAGGCGCAGCGTCTGCTGGATGTAGTTGTAATATTCGGCCGTGAGGCTGGCCATGAAGTCCTCGATGGTGATGCGCGTCTTCAGCGCGCCCATCTGCTGCATCTCCTTCAGGCGTTTGTAGTTGGTGCGGATGCGCAGTCCGTCGAACAGCGTCCAGTTCACCGCCAGCCCGACGTTGGCCGTCTGGTCGTAGACGCCGGTCTCGGTCGTGGCGTCCCCGTTGCGCGGGGTGACGGTGCGGTCGTTGTCCAGCGTGCCCGTGTACCCGGCCGAGAGGTCGACCGTGGGGAGCATCCCGGCGTTTCCCGCCGTGGCGTTGTTGTCGCTGACGCGCTCTTCGTTGCGCACGATGCGCACGTCGTAATTCTGTTCAAGCCCGATCTCCAGACATTTGCGCAGGGTCAGCGGAGCGGACGCCTCCCGGGCCGGCGGCGCCTCCTGCGCTCCGGCGGCGCTGCCGATTCCCAGCAGCAGGGCCGCTAAAAATGCTATTTTCATGCGTCGTTGTGTTTCGATTTCTTGATTCGGTTCGTCGATACGTAGCTGTAAATGGCCGGAACGATGTAGAGCGTCAGCAGCGTCGAGACCACCATGCCGCCCACCACGGCGATACCCATGGCGATACGTCCGTTGGCGCCTTCCCCCGTGGCGACGGTCAGCGGCAGCAGGCCCAGGATGGTCGAGGCCGAGGTCATCAGGATCGGGCGCAGGCGTTGCAGCGAGGCCTCCTCGATGGCTCGCATCTTGTCCAGCCCGGCCTCCTGTTTCTGGTTGGCGAACTCGACGATCAGAATGCCGTTCTTGGCCACCAGTCCGATCAGCATGATGATGCCGATCTGGCTGAAGATGTTCATCGTCTGGTCCGCGCCCCACATGAAGACCAGCGCGCCGGCGATGGCCAGCGGCACGGTGAGCATGATCACCAGCGGGTCCTTGAAGCTCTCGAACTGCGCGGCGAGGATCAGGTAGATCAGCATGACGGCCAGGATGAAGGCGAACATCAGGCTCGACGAGCTTTCGCGGAACTCCTTCGAGTCGCCGGCCAGCGCCGTGCGGAAGTCGTCGCCGAGCGTCTCGTCGGCGATGCGGTCCATTTCGTCGAGTCCCTGCCCGATGGTCTTGCCCTTGGCCAGTCCGGCCGACACGGTGGCCGACAGGAAGCGGTTGTAGTGGTAGAGCTGCGGCGGCGCGACGTTCTCCGCGAGCGAAATGAGGTTGTCCATCTGGATCATCTCGCCCTTGTCGCTGCGCACGTAGATCGAACGCAGGTCGGCGGGCTTGTTGCGCTGCTGGCGGTTGATTTCGGCCAGGATTTCGTATTGCTTGCCGTTCATGTAGAAGTAGCCGAGACGCTGGCCGCTCAATCCGTACTGGAGCGTCTGGGCGATGTTGCGCGTCGAGACGCCCAGCAGGTTGGCCTTGTCGCGGTTGACCTCGATGCGCACCTCGGGCTTGCTGAACTTCAGGTCCACGTCGGCCATCTGGAACACGGGGCTTTCGTAAACCTTGCGCATGAATTCGGGCAGCACCTCCTGCAACCGTTCGAGGCTGGTGGCCTGGAGCACGTACTGCACGGGCATGCGCCCGCGGCGTCCGCCGAAGGTGCTCTGCTGCTGCACGAAGGCGCGGGCCTTGGTCTTCGAGCGCACGGCGGCCGAGATCTGCTCGGCGATCTCCATCTGCGAGCGTTTGCGGGTAGCGATGTCCGTCAGGGCGATGCGGACGTTGCCCGAGCCGCTCGACACGCGGGCTGTCACCGACGAGGCTTCCGGCACGAGCGAGTCGACCAGGCGGTTGATGTCCTCGGTGTAGTCGCGGATGTATTCGTAGGTGGCGCCCTCCGAGCCGCGCGTGTTGATCGAAATCTGCGAACGGTCCTCCAGCGGGGCCATCTCGGCCGGGATGGCGCTCCACAGCCAGCCGATGAGTCCCATCGTCAGCAGGACCAGCGGCAGGGCCAGCCACCGGCGGCGCAGGAACGAGGCCAGCGTGCGGCTGTAAAGGTCGTTGAGCCAGACAAAGAACGGTTCGGTCTTGCTGTAAAACCAGCTCTTCTTCTCCTGCCGCACGAGCAGCTTGGTCGCGAGCATCGGGGTGATCGTCAGCGCGGCGAAGGTCGAGATGACCACCGCGCCCGAGATCACCATGCTGAATTCGCGGAACAGGCGGCCCGTCATGCCCTCCATGAAGACGATCGGGAAGAAGACGGCGATCAGCGTGATCGAGGTCGAAATTACGGCGAAGAAGATCTCCTTGGCCCCTTCGATGCCGGCGTCGAAGGGCGTCATGCCCCGTTCGATGCGGATGTAGATGTTTTCGGTCATCACGATGGCGTCGTCGACGACCAGTCCCACCGAGAGCACCACGGCCAGCATCGACAGCACGTTGATCGAGAATCCCGCGGCATACATCACGAAGAACGTGCCGATCAGCGACACGGGGATCACGATGCAGGGGATCAGCGTCACGCGCCAGTTGCGCAGGAAGAGGAAGATGATGATGATGACCAGGATGAAAGCCTCGTAGACGGTGGTCCTCACCTCGTCGATCGAGGCGCGGATGAAGCGCGTGTTGTCGAATCCGTAGGAGGTGACCACGTCGTCCGGGAGGTCCTTCTTCATGCTCTCCATGCGTGCGTACACGGCATCGGCGATCTCGATGTGGTTGGCGCCCGGCTGGGGGATCACGACGACGCCCACCATCGGAATGCCGTTCATTTTCATGTAGCTGCGCGTGTCCTGCGGACCCAGTTCGGCGCGTCCCACGTCGCTCATGCGGATGATGCGGTCGGCGTCTTCGCGCACCACCAGGTCGTTGAACTCCCGCGTGGTGTGCATCAGTCCCATCGTGCGGATCGTCAGCTCCGTGGTGTTGCCCTCGATGCTGCCCGAAGGCAGTTCGACGTTCTCGCGGTCGAGGGCCGTCTTGATGTCGGTCGGGGTGATGCCGTAGCCGGCCATCTTCGCGGGGTCGAGCCACAGGCGCATCGAGTAGCGTTTTTCGCCCCAGATCTGCACGCCGCTCACGTCGCTGATGGTCTGCAACTGCTCCTTGACCGTCAGGTCGGCGATCTCGCTCAATTCGAGCAGCGACCGCTTGTCGCTCTGGATCGTGACCATCAGAATCGGCGAGGCGTCGGCGTCGGCCTTGGTCACGGTCGGGGGGTCGCAGTCGCGCGGCAGGTAGCGCTGGGCGCGCGAAACCTTGTCGCGAACGTCGTTGGCGGCGGTTTCAAGGTCCACCGAGAGTTCGAACTCGACGGTGATGCGGCTCTGGCCCTGGCTGCTGACGCTCGACAGCGAGCGGATGCCCGGGATGCCGTTGATGTTCTGTTCGAGCGGCTCGGTGATCTGGTTTTCGATCACGTCGGCGTTGGCGCCCGGGTAGGAGCACGAGACCGAGATGATCGGGTTGTCGACGCTCGGGAATTCGCGCACGCCGAGGTAACTGTATCCGATCAGACCGAATAGCAGGATGATGATCGTCAGCACCGACGCCAGGACGGGCCTCCGGATGCTCAGTTCGGAAATGTTCATGCGGCGGCGGGTTTATTCGACGGTGTCGAGTTTCACGGGAAGCCCCTCGCGCAGCTGCAACGTGCCGGAGGTGATGAGCGTGTCGCCGACGTTAAGCCCGTCGATGATCTGGATGCTCGAATCGGTCCGCAGTCCGGTTTTCACCTCCGCGGCGTGCGCCTTGCCTCCCTTGTAGAGGAATACCTTGTCGACGCCCATCTCCGGCACGAGGGCCTCGGTCGGGATGGCGATGGCGTCGGGAATTTCGTGCATGCGGATCTGCACCGTCGCAAAGCGTCCCGGCAGCAGTTTGCCCCGCGTATTGGGATACTTCGCCCGGACGGCCAGCGTGCGGGTGGCGATGTCGACCTTCGATTCGGTGGCGTAAACCGCGGCTTCGAAACGCTCCTGCCGTCCCTCGATGGTGAACGAGAGGCGCGTGCCGGGCTTGATCTGGTTGGCATAGCGTTCGGGGACGAAAAAGTCGATCTTCAGGGGCGAAATCTTCGTGAGCTTGGCCACCACGACGCTGGGCGAGGCGTAGGCGCCTTCGCTGACGTTGCGCAGGCCGATCACGCCGTCGAACGGCGCCCGCAGCTCCGTGAGCGCGATGTTCGACTTCACGATGTCGATGTCGGCGTTGAGTATCGCCAGTTCTGTGCGGGCCTGTTCGTAGGCCTCCTGGCTCACGGCGTCTTTTTTGAGTAGGGCGCTCTGGCGGTAAACGCGGTCTTCGGCCAATTTGAGCTGCGCCTCGTAACGCGAGAGCTGGGCCACGAGCGGCAGGTCGTTGACCTTGGCCAGCAGCTCGCCCTTGCGGACGACGGTGCCCTCCTGGAAGTTGATCGCCACGATTTTGCCCGAGGTTTCGAACGAGAGGTCCACCTCCTCGTCCGGCAGCAGGTTGCCCACCGTGGTGATGCCGTCGGTGAGCCGCTGCGGACGGACGATGCGTCCGTTGACGTTGAGGGTGCTCTGTCTGCGGGGCGCGATCGGCGCTTTGGCGGCGTCATCCGATGCCGGAGCTTTGTCGTTCAATAGATTGTAGAGGCCCAGGATCAGGCAGAATACCACGAGAACGATGGCCGTGATGATCCATTTCTTTTTCTTATTCATTGCGAGAGTCCGGTTTTGCGTAGGGTATTGTATGCAAAGATACGAAAAAGGCGGATGGATACAAAACCGAATGGGCGTCCGGTTCTGGTGCCCTTTCCGACGAATAAAAGTGTCGTAACGATGCCGAAAATGCCTAAAAAGCGTGTTGACCGTCGGCTTTTGACAGCGAAACGAGCCGGTTGCTGAAATATAGAATTAGAAAACTTTGTCCGATTGTCCGGTTTCGGACGGGTGAAACGGAAAAATTCGGAGGTGAAATAATGCCGGCTTTACGCGTCTCTGCATTTTTCGATCGTCTCGAAGGCCGTGTTCATCGGGATTTTTCGGTTTACGCATTGGTTTAAACAAATTCCCGATTTCGCCGTGAAAACCACAGAAAACAAGATGCGAAAAAACCGCCTGCAAGTTGCAAGCGGCTGTAAACAACAGAGGGAAAAGCATTTGCCTTTCCCTCTTTGTGACACCGACAGGACTCAAACCTGTAACCTTCTGATCCGTAGTCAGATGCTCTATTCAATTAAGCTACGGTGCCGAATTGCGATTGCAAATGTAGGGCAACGTTGATTAACAGATAGTTACGGTCGTGAATTTTGTCGATGATTTTCTCTTTTTCGTGCTGTTACTCGGCGCGGTTTAAACATTGGTTTAAACATTTCGGGTGATTCGTTTTTCCCAAAGTTGGGTTAATAAATTAAGTGAATTAGTTGATTGTTTGATAAATAGAAAAAGTGACAAACTATGTCGAAAGGGTAATTAAATAGCCCCTTGTTTTTAGTCTGTCACTTGTCGTTGTCAAAGGAAAACCGCATTTTTTCGGCCTGCCCTTAACCTTTTAAGATATATAGTATATATAACTCCATTTTTTGTGGAGTAATATTCTTTACCTCTAATACGTGCGTCTGTTCCGTTACTACCGTACGGTTTCTGCCGCTACTTTGCAAATTGCATCAGATAGTTTTCGCAGAATCCAGCTAACGGGAATTTCACCATCTCGTCCCGTCCGTCGGGTGTGGTGTAATGGAATAATATAGTGTTCGCTCTGACAAGGCAGTCGAATAAATTTACCGTTTCGCTCATGCCCTCCATCTTCATCTCGTTGGCGATTATTATTCCTATTATATCGTTTATCTCTTCAAGGTCGCTTTTCCACCCGATTATTCATTGTTTGTTCTTTACAAGTGCGATTTCAACGGGTTTATTTATGTCCGCTGTTTCGGGAGAGAAAACAAAGTAAAACATTTCGGGATAAATCTCATTTTGAGGTTTTATGACAATTAAGCCTATTCCCTCTGTCTTGCTCCATTCGACCAACTTGCAAATAGCTTGTTTATCCTCTCATGCTTTGGTCATTCATTCCGTTTTCGGTTGTTTGTATTTATTCATCATTAACGTAATTTCAATTATTATTAAGTAATTGTCACGATAATCCTTAATTACCATTCTATGTTACCGCGACATTCAATTTCGGCCTGCTCCTCCCAATCTATCTCATAAGGATTACTACTCTTTATGTATTCTTTTGAATCTCTCATATCACGTTCATTCCGTTGTTGCCAATATTTGGCAGACGCATTATCCGTGTGTTTTATGTTTATGCGCCATTCATTTTCTTCAAATATCCATTCCCAATCTACTCCCTCTTTCAATCCTGTTTTTATTAATCTATGTGCTATAATATGTTCGCTCAAGTTATGATTTAGCATTGTATCAATTATATGTTTTGCTTTTTCACTATGGCCAATCAAAGAGTATGGTAGCCAAATCCCAAAGAAATTAGGGTTGTCGTTAAGAATGCGAAGAAGCTCATTTTTTGAACCGCGCGAGTAACCTTCATATCGTTCAAGGTTTTCATAATATATTTTTCGATAACGCTCTAATAAATCAGCATAATCTTTTTCTGAAATATAGTATTGTTGTTTTTCATAATCTAAAGACCATCGCAGTACAGACATAGTGTTTAATTTTTAGAGTGTTAATCGGTTGAATGTTATGTAAATATAGTGAATATTTCTCAATATAGCAAGTAATATAAAAGTGACAAACTTTGTAAAAGGGTCTTATAAACTTACCTTTTCACAAAGTCTGTCACTCGGAAGGTCAGATGAAAATTCAACTATTCGCTAATTTTTCTTCTAACTTATCTGCGTATTTCAGCACGAATTTTCGGAAATCATCGAAACTTAATTCTAAATCGAAAGTTGTTATATTTTTTCTTTTTTTCTGACGCTTTTTATCAATAAGACGAATGCTTTTAATATTTTCTGTATTGCAATTCATTATATCAAGTCGATAATGGCATATCGCGTTACGAATATGGTATGCGATATTTTCGATTGAATTTATATCATTGCCTCGTCCAAGTCTATTGGTCTTAATTTTCTTTATATCAATTCCCCAGTTTTCGTAATCAACTAATCCATCTACGGATATATTTTTGTCATGGTCTGCGCATTGTTGCGGCATAATTAAGAGGCCCACACAACAATTCATAAAGAGGGTCTTTTCATAGTTACAGTTGTGTTCGTATTGAATAAGGATTTGTCGCGTGCGGGAAATAAAATCAATGCGATTTTGATAGTTACTCATAAGTTCTTATTTTTATTCGTCTAATCCTGTAATGCTTGCAAAGTTCTTCCAACCATATGTAGTCCTATATGTATCGGCGCAACCCGAAGGCACTTTCAGTACCGAATAAGGATTTATGCCGACAAAAGCAGAGCTTCCACAAGTTGGTGGCGTCTCCGTGCCGATCTTGAATAATCGAAGTTCGGAATCATCGTAAAAAGCGTATTCATCGATTGTCTTAACCTGCGTACAGGCAGACATATCGACGGTCATTAGATTCTTTAATTGGCAGAAAGCACCATGATAAGAACCAGAACGAAAACCTCCCCCGATAATTTTCAGTTGAGAGCCTTTCTCAAAGGTTACAGTTATCAGAGAGGAACACCCCTTGAATGCCACCACTTCAATCGTCTCTACACTTGCAGGGATTTCAATGGATTTCAATGCAGTACAATCCGAGAAAGCGCCGTAATAATAAAAAGTACCAGAATAAGAATAGCCATAACCACCACCGATAATTTTCAGTTGAGACTCTTTTTCAAAGGTTACAGTTGTCAGAGAGGAGCATCCCTTAAATGCAGCTGCTTCAATCGTTTCTACACTTGCAGGGATTTCAATGGATTTCAATGCAGTACAATCCGAGAAAGCGCCGTAATAATAAAAAGTACCAGAATAAGAATAGCCATAACCACCACCGATAATTTTCAGTTGAGACTCTTTTTCAAAGGTTACAGTTGTCAGAGAGGAGCATCCCTTAAATGCAGCTGCTTCAATCGTTTCTACACTTGCAGGGATTTCAATAGAGGTTATAGGGCAGAATGAGAAAGCACCATAATAAGTATGAGGATAATAAGAATCGGCACTACGGATAGTTTTCAGTTGAGAGCCTTTCTCAAAAGTCACTGTTGCCAATTTGGAACAACCCCTGAATGCCGAGGTTTCAATCGTTTCTACACTCGCAGGGATTTCAATAGAGATTATAGGGCAGGATGAGAAAGCTGTACTGATAGTTTTCAGTTGAGAAGCTTTCTCAAAAGTCACGGTTGCCAATTTGGAACAACCTCTGAATGCAGCTGCTTCAATCGTTTCTACACTTGCAGGGATTTCAATAGAGGTTAATGCAGTACAATCCGAGAAAGCGCCAGAAGAATAAGAATCACCACCGATAGTTTTCAGTTGAGAGCCTTTCTCAAAAGTCACTGTTGCTAAAGAGGAACAACCCTTGAATGCCGCCTCTTCAATCGTTTTCACGCTGGCGGGTATTTTAATAGAAGTCAATGCAGTACAATCCGAAAACACACCATAATAATTAGGGTTAGAATAGCCACCACTGATAGTTTTCAGTTGAGACTCTTTTTCAAAGGTTACAGTTGTCAGAGAGGAACATCCCTTAAATGCAGCAGTTCCAATTGTTTCTACGTTGGCAGGAATATCTATCGAAATCAAAGATGCGCACTGTTCAAATGCAGAATTACCGATAGTTGTTGCATTTGCAGGGATTACAACGGTTTTCAACTTGCTTTGATAAAACATTTCTTCCCCAATCGTTATTAATGTATTTGGGAGAATCAGATTCTCGACATTTGTAGATTTATAAAATGCTTGTATTGGTAATGCTGTAATATTTACCTCTGCAATATCGAGGTTTTTCAGATTAGGCATCATGCGATAGATAAACAGAAAATCGACATCATTCAGCACACCTGTAATCTTCAACGATTCAATATTGGCATAATCATAATCCGCCAACACATTTTCCAGTTCACCTTTCGTTTCGACATGTATTTCGGTACACGTTCCCAATTGTCGAAAAATAATCGTTTGTAAAGTATTGCCTTGTTCGTCCTTCAAAGCAACCGTTGCAAAGCGTTGAATCCCCTCGTTAGCAGTTACCTCAAAAACAATCGTATCTTCCCGCAAGGCTCGTGTTTGAGGAGCCAGCGATAACCACGATTGGGCATTGTCAGGAATCTCAACGGTATAATCCAAATTCGTTGTCAATTTGATTTCCTGTGTACCCCCAGCAGGAGTAGCATCAATAGAGTTATCTGCTATATTGATTTGCCCCTGCATACAATTCAGCGACACCATAACGGTACGATAGGAACCGTCATTAGCAAACACAAGGATTTCACTTTCTACAATTGGATTAGGGGCTGTAATCGTAATCGTTCCCTTATCCGTGGAGGTCGCATTTACTTTGACTTTCCATCCATCCTGTGCAATGGCTTTGACAACCGTATTTTTCGTTGCACTCGTAATCGTATAGGAAATCGTTTTGCTCTCTCCTCCATTGAGAATGGCTATATCCGTTGTATCGAATGCAATTGCAAACTTTGAATTATCGCTTTTGGGAATCGTAATAACAGAATCGTCCTCCAATGTGAAATAGACATTATCATCATCTTCTCTTACACTTTTGAAGATGCCATTCGTTCCGTCCTTGCCATCGACACCATCTTCTCCATCCGTCCCGTCTGCTCCATCTTCTCCGTCTTTTCCATCAGCTCCCGTTGCTTGCCCTATATCCGTCCAAGTTTTACCATTATCCATTGAAAGCATCCAGCGACCATTTTCTATTTTCAGTTGTGGTGTAATGCCATCTTTGCCATTGGTTCCATCCGTACCATCTTCTCCGTCTACACCGTCATTTCCATCCTCGCCATCAACTCCGTCCTTACCGTCTGTACCTTGTGCTTTTACTTTATTTCCCTTTTCATCAGTCAGCCATTCGCCATCAAGCGTCCAATAATAACAGCCATCTGTATCTTGTTTAACACCAATAACGGGAGCATCACCGCTATCTTTGCCGTTTTTAATAGTAGCAGTAGAACCATCGGAAAAATAGATAATATAACCATCGGAAATTTGTTCAACTTTGGAAATCGACAAATTATCCTGCAATGCTTCTACAATCTTCTGCAACGATGAAATATTCGTGTTCATCTGTTTGCAGAGTTCCTCTAATTTCGCTACGCGATTTTCGAGGTCATTCAAATCATTGCGCAATGCGCTGTCATCGTACTTATCGCTACAACCGAACAGCAATAAACTGCAAAGCAGTAAGGATAGTAAGCTTTTCATAGTTAATCGAAATTATAAAATTGAAATATCATTGATTAGTTCCCTCTATTATCATTTTGAATTTATCTTTTAATTGTTGGATAGCATCATGGCTATTGGACGATTGTTCGGGATATAATTCATAAAGTAATAGTGCTCCAATTTCGGCATAGGTTTGCAACGAACTTTCGGGTAGTTCCCCATCAGGTAAAGACAAAACAGAATTTTCGCTTTCTGTTAATTTGGTAGCAAGTAATAAGATGATTTTTGCTCTTGATAAGATTGTGTTATTCGGCGTACATTCTATTAAACATTGCCGATAGAGATTCTGTTGAATCGGATTCGATTCAATTTGCTTTTCAAGAAGTTCGAAACTTGATGACGGCATAATCATAAATGTTGTACCGTATCAACTCCTGCTGCGGTGGGTTATATGCAAAAAGAAAGTGTGGAGTTGTTCGCTTATCCAAATAGAGGTTCTGACAAAACCTTAGCACAAATAAGCAAATCTCCACACTTGGCAGTATATATCGGGATGATATATAGCTACACAAATGAAGAGTGTCTGTCTTGCTTACTCTCGTGCTAATTTTGAAACTGTCAGATTTCTATTTGAGAGTAAACGCGAAACACTTTCACGTTACTAATATGTCTGCTACCTGTTCGGTAACGACACAAAGATAGAAAATGTTTCTAAAAGACAGAACACTCTATGGAAATTTGCTGTGCTTTTATTGTGCAAAGTTCTTGAAAACAAAGTTTCTATCCAATAGCGGGGAGTATGGAATCGAAACTTTGTTAGTTGTAAGTTGGGTTAATCGTTCCCGCAGATTTCTTGTATTACGCCGTCCATGTAAATCGCCTGTCCGCTGGATTGCCTGCCCCACCAATAGCAACCGTATTCCTCGATGATAACCTCGCCTTGCTCTTTCAGTCGTTCGGCCAGCCATGAATCAATCAGCCACCATTCCATGACATCATCCGCGAACGGATAAAGATGTTCTTCGGAAATAAGGTTTGCCCGTATCATTTCCTCGATAACCGTGCTTTGATTCTTCAAAACACAATTCTGTACTATTCGTTGCGCATTCATTGGATTTCCAGTTTTGAGGTTAGTTGCAACAGCCAACGGTTTACGAAACATGCTAAATTGTGTTGGTCTATTTCGTTGCGAGGTATTAATCCCTCTACCGTCGGTGTGGCGCAACATTTCTCGATTTCAAAAAAATCGTTGATGTAGTGGTAAGGGATAAACTGCCGTTTAATGGTGTTAAAAGCAAAAATCACTTCGGGGTCACGGAAAAGAACGCCATTTATTTCGATGTGCTGTGTCAGCGAAATAAGGTTGTACTTTCCGATGCAGTCAGTCAGTTTCACATGGATTGTCTGGCTTGCATTTTTGATTTTCAGTTTTTTAGCCCGCACGGCCAACAAGGTTTGCAGAATCTCTGTCGCCCTTTCATTTAATGTTTTCATGGTCTGTAAAGTTTAGAGGTATTCCCCATTACTTGTAAAAAGACAACTCCATTCATAACCAACTAAAAAGGCGGCATATCTCCATGTAAGAATAGCTTTCCGATTCTATATAATGCAAATAATTCTATGCTGTTATATGGTTTCGGGCATAAATAGGGAGCGGTCTGTTTTATGTGGAATCCTATTAAATGGTAAGTAAAAAATTCGATTTTCCATCCGAAAAGGGGGAGGGGTGAAAAATAGGGATTGTCCGCTCGGTCGGGGTATCTCGGTTTGTTTGTCTGCAAGTGACAACCTTTTCAGAAAAGGATATTTTATAGACCCTTTCACAAAGTTTGTCACCTTTTTGTTGCGGGACAATTTCGGCATAAATCGCACGATATGTGGAATGGATGATAAATAGGTTTACCCAAAACTACCCTATAACAGAAAGAATCGCTATCTTTGCCGAAAAGCAAGTGTACCATGTCTTATAAACCGCCTTACACCATTACGCCGAAGATCACGAATTTGGTTGCACAAATCAGCGAAGCAATCGGCGGCTATTATGCGCACGAAAATCTGCGTCTGCATCGTGTCAATCGAATCAAAACGATTCACGGGACGCTGGCTATTGAGGGCAACACGCTTTCGACGGAGCAAGTTACGGCGGTATTGGAGGGAAAACCCGTCGTTGCTCCTATTAACGAGGTGCAGGAAGTGCGCAACGCCCTTAAAGCGTATGAGTTGCTCGATATGCTTGACCCCTGTAAAGTCGATGATCTGTTAAAGGCTCACGCCACGATGGAGGCGGGATTGATCGACGAAATCGGTTGTTTCCGCAAAGGCGGTGCGGGTGTGGTGTCGGGGAAAACGGTTATCCATTATGCGCCCGATGCCGAACGTGTGCCGTTTCTCGTAAACGATCTGTTCGAGTGGTTGCGCATCACGGATGAACACCCGTTGATCGCAAGTTGTGTCTTTCATTATGAATTCGAGTTTATCCATCCGTTTGCGGACGGTAACGGTCGTACGGGGCGATTGTGGCAGACCTTGATTTTGAGCAGGTGGCGGCCTATCTTCAAAAACCTGCCGATCGAAAACATTGTATATAAGTATCAAAAGGAGTATTATAAGGCGATTGCCGTAAGTGGCGGTAAAGCGGGTTGCACGCCTTTCGTCGAGTTTATTTTGGGGGTAATCGCCGAAACGCTCACTACCCAAGAAACTACCCGAAAGACTACCCAAGAAATTATTTTGGAAGCCATCGCCCGCAACCCCAGCATTACACGGGCGGAGCTGGCCGAGGTTGTCGGAATCTCACCCGACGGCGTGAAATATCATTTGCAGAAACTCACCAAGTCGGGCAGGCTCAAACGGGTGGGGTCTACACGTCGCGGAGAGTGGGTGATCGAGTGACAGGAATTCCGAAAAAGGTACTTTTATAGCCCCTTTTCAAAAGTTTGTCACCGACCTGTTTTCACCCGTTGCGGGCTATATGATCCGCTTTCCCAGTTCGATGAACCGTTGTTTGTTGGTGCGCACCTCCCTGTACTCGAAATATATTCCGATCATCTTTGCCGTCACTTTTTTGCGGTAGGGGATGCCGAACCGCATAATCAGATCGTTCATAAAACGATTGACGGCGCACACGGGTAGTTTGTCGCCCGTTTTCAGTCGGTCGTACACCTCTCCGCAAACTTTTTCCGAGGTCAGCAGTTGTTGGCTTTCGTTTTCCTGTATCTGCTTGCCGATTGCGTTCATGTTGTAGTTGTGCCGTTCGATCTCTGCCGCTCCGAGGGCATAGTAGGCATCCACCATCATCGGCACTTGGTTCTGAATCTCCTCGCGCAGAAAGTAGTATTCATTCCATGTTCGGTTTTGTTCCAGTATCTCCAACTGCCGCACGATTTCGCGGAACAGCTCTTTCATTTTCAGTCGGGGATTTATGCGTTGCAGTCGGTCGCAGTCCGACAACGGATAGATATGTTCGGCGCAATCCGTGTGAAATGCTTTCGCGTACTCCTCCCGCACCAGTTCGGCGTCGGTGTAGTATTGCTTTATCCGCTCGTCGTCGTAGGCGTTGTCCCACATGAACCAGTTGCGCGTTCCGTCGGCGTTCATGAACCGTTTGTAGTCCATTCCCTCCAACGCCTGCGCACGGGTATCGCAACCTGCCCCCGACGCTTTGATTTGCAGGACTTGTTTGTAGACCGCTTCGCACTCCTCCAACCTCGCGGCGATCTCCTCCCGCGATTTGCAGGGCATCTCCTTGTTGGTGCTGAAAATATGCGCGGCATCCTCTACGCCGTTGCGGAAGCGTCCGACGATCTGCACGGCTTCGGTCGTGGGGTCGATGACGGTGTGCGCTGCAAACGAAAGGTCGGTCACGATCAGCACGCAGGCTGTTGTCGGCAGTTCGATGTCTACCGCCGAAAAGAAACGGCTCGTGAAAAAGTTGATTTCGTCCAGTTCTTCGAGCGAGGAGTAAGCCCGCGAAAAATCCCGTTTGCGGAGTTTCTTCACACTCTCGTAACTGCAAAAGACCTTGCACCGTTTCTCGATCTTATAGGTGCAGATCATGCGGTGGATCGTATCGGTCGAGTTCAGAAAAATGCAGAGCGGATGCCCTTTGCCTTTTACCTGTCCCATAAGGGTACGCACCCAGCCGACGGTGTTGTTCGTATGTATGAGCAACATTTTCGGCTTGTGGTCGTAGGTCGGGCGGAGTATCTTCATCGTAAAGCCCTGCTGCTCGAAACGCGGGTCGGACGGGATGATCGGCGTCGCGGAAACCATCGCCTTTTGCTTGCATCGGAAAAAATCATCCATCGGGAGCGTGATAGAGCCGCGGTAGCCTGCATCCTGTATCGTGCGCTCGCACTCGTCGAACAGCATGAACCATTCACCGTGCATATCCGTATGCGTCTGCACCATTGCCGAGCGGACTTTTGGGAAACTTTCGGGTGTGGTCATGATTTTCAGATAGCCGTCGTTGTAGTTCGTGTTCAGAAAGCCGATGATGTCCTCTGTCGTTACGCCCTCGAACACGCCGAGTATCTGCGGGTGTTTTTTCATCTTGCCCTCGATAACGGGAACATTTGGCTCGATGATGACGGAGTGTCGGGTCGCATTGATTTCGGCATAGGTCGCACCGCATCCCGTGACGGTCTTGTTGATGATCGAGTTGGTCGGTATTTCGGGCATCACGGCGTCGAACCGCTGGCCTGCATCTATTGTGATATATTCAATCTTCATCTAATAATTTGATTTGTAGTTAAAAAAACTTGGGGAGCGAGCGGTGAAACCCGCTCCCCTCGTTCAGCAGTTTAGTTCAGCAGGTCGGTGATGTCCTCCATTGCCTCGGCAGGCATTACGACTTTGCCGTTGGAAAAGTGGTACTTTTTGGCAAGGTAGCCGATTCCCTCCTCGCTCTCGTTGTACTCCTCGGAGGTGATCGGGGTCAGTTTCTCCACCTCGGCGGCCACCTCTGCCAGCCACTCGGACTGACAGCAGATTTCACGGTCGGGTTCAAACTCCGTTACTTCGGGCAATTCCTTACCCATCAGGAACGCCAGCAGGTAGTTCCAGATTTGGGCGTTCAGCAGGAGTTTGCCATCCAGTTCGGTGTACCCCTTACGGATTCCGAACCAAACATATCCGCATCCAGCCACGTCTACACGGGTGGTCACGATCAGGGTGGTAGCCCCTGCCGCAATCGCTTTCGCCAGCGTGCGGAACATTTTGGCGTTCCCTACGGGTTTGATTTTAATTACTCGGAGGTTCGTTTTCTCCTCCTGTTCTTCTGCGCGGTTCCCAGCTACCTGCTGCGATGCCGCTGTTACATTGATATTTTTCATATTATTAAAATTTGAGTTTGCATTACTATTGATTTTTACAATCGTTTCCATAATCGTTATCTTTTTTATTAAGGTTTGTTGCCGCCTCTTTCGGGCTGTCGGCTACTCCCTGCAACTTTGGTCGGCCGTACGCTCCGACCTCGTTCACGACTGCAAAGAAACGGAGTATTTCGGGCTTCTCCGAATCATTTTAGATAGAGATTACAGGCATTATTTTGACCTATTATTTATCTATGGTTTTCAATTGTTTACATTTTGCACTTCATCGGTCGTATTTTTTCATTTTACCGCTTCTTTTGCAGGCTGTCGGCTACTCCCTGAATCTCTCGAATAACCGTACGCTTTATTCGCGGATTCTGGTTTTTGAACCTGCATAAATCCGACCTTTGCAGACTTTGAAAAAATAGAGAATAGCCCTTAAAAATAGACCTATTCATTACCTTTGCTATTGAAAATGTTATAAAATATATTGAAAAAGCATTGTAAATCTGTCGGTTATGACAAAACGGCAGATGTCATGACACTGGCAGATTTTTGGCAGAAAAAAGAAAGGGAACCGCGATAAACGGCTCCCTTAAATGGTATGGTTATATAGTCCGATCAGTCCAATAGCGGAAAATCAAAATCCTGCATGATAACCTGCCTCTGCAATGGTATCGGTCTGAATCGTGGTGTTATGGCCGAGGGTTTCAGATAGGCGGCAAGATCGGCACGGATTCGATCGGGACTATAGGCCCCATCCCACCCTTTATTATCGGAATAGCAACCCATCTGCCGTGCAAAGTCGTGAATAAATGCGCATAATTCGTTCGGCATATCGGGCTGGCTGGGTATTGCATTTTCTTCATGGAGCATTCGGTAAATGCCGTATGCAACTGCCGAATAGATGGCATTATCCTTTTTCCGCCCCGCAGACGGTTTGCGCCGTTGAATATCTTGCCGTGCTTTCTCGACTGTCTGTACTTCGGGAAAATAGCTTGTAAGTTCCTTTTTAATCAGACGGAATAACCAGTTATTGCTGTTTGGAATAGAAATCTTTTCCTTGATCCCGTTGTTGGTGCGAATTGTGATGGCGGTCTGTTCGTTGCCTTGAAATGCCCGTGCCTCCATTTGCTCCATAAAAAGCAATAGGTGCGCCCATTCGCTTTGGTATATGTCCCAAGTATGAAACTGAATAAGGTCATTGTATTCGTTTTCGTCGATCTGCCGTTCACGGATGCAGTAGGCCACCAGCAATAGGGCTTCCTCTATTATCGGGGTAATTGTCCCGTAAGAGTTGATAAGCGACAACAAATCATGGCATTCGAGGTGTCGAAACGGCAAAACCAGATTGCAATCCTCTTTAATGCTGTACTTTACGATATTATCCTCTCGGTGAGGTATCAGACATTTGGCATTTGAAAGTTCTTTGTTGAAATAGCCTGCCGTGATGCCGAAATATTTTTCCAGTAAGGGCAGGCAAGCGGTGAAATATTCGGTCGTTACGGGGTAAAAGGTTTGTTCTTCTTGCATAGGAGTATCTTTATAAAGACGAATTTACAAAATTCCGCTTTCAACCGCAACTGACGACCGCAGAAAAAAGAAAAGGGACTACCCGATGCAATCGGATAATCCCTTAAAAGGTAGTGACAAACTTGGTTTCGGGGGCTATAAGATAGACCTTTTTTCAAACCTTGTCACCACCTCACAATAAGTTTTGCATGGCCGCATCTATCTGCGAGTTCTCGAATGAATCGAGGTAGATTTGCGTAATCTTTTCCGAACTGTGCCCCAGCGATTCCGAAATGATGGATGTCGAAACTCCCGACCTTTTCAGCACGGTGGCGAACGAGTGCCGCGCAACGTATGTCGTGAGCGTGATAGGCAGGTGCAGATGCTCGCCGATTAGTTTCAGATAGCGATTTATCCGCTTGTTCGTCCGTTGCACCCGTCCGTACTGTTGTTGTGCCGTAACGTGAACAGAACGCCTTAAAACAGGGAAAATGTAATCCTGCGGATGTGCGTTCGGTTGACGGTACTTGTCGAGAATGTCGAGTGCGGCGGGTTGGAGTTGGAACGACAGGAGTTTACCCGTTTTCTGGCGGTTGAAAACCAGCCGCCTGTCCACGATGTCGGCATAGCGGATGTGCAGAATGTCGGTCAGATTGATGCCGCATGACAGGTAGCTGAACAGGAACAAGTCCTTTGCCAGTTGCAGGAACGGTTTGGGGTACTTGGTCAGCGTCCGCACCTCGCAATCCATAATGCGCCTTATATCCTCTTTCGTCAGCGACCGTTTGGCCGTGGCTTCCTTGAATCGGCTCACTTTGAACGTGTCGAAAGGGTAGTCCGTTTTCTTGATTAGGCCGTCGGTGATTGCGCTGTTGTAGAGTACCCGCAACGAACGGAAACGGATGCCGATGGAGTTGTCGGAATAATGCCGTTCCACCCGCAGCCATTGTTCGTACCGTTTCAGCCACTCGGCGTCGATGTCTATGAAATAAAAGTCCAGCGAACGGCAGAATTTCGTCAGCGAGGTGCGGAGTTCCTGAAAGGTCTTTGCATTGCCGACCCTGTTTGCGGCCAGCAGGCGGTCGATGTAGTCGTTCAGATAATCGCCGACGGTTTGGCGCACGACCTTGCGGGATGCCTTTTCGAGAAGCGTGTTTAGTGTATATTCCTTATCGCTGGTCTTAAAGTCTAAAATCTGCTCCTGCAACTCTTTCGTCTTGGTTTCGATAAGGGTGTTTATGCGCTCTTTATCGGGGCAATTCCGCTTGGGGCGGCTTTTGTCAAAGTCCCAAAATTTGGCATCGAGGGAAATATGCAGGCTGATGTACTTGATTCGGCGGTTTTTCGTGAGCCGTAACATGAGGGGGTGAGTGCCGTCAGATAGGGTTTTAGAGGTGTACAGGACGGTTGTGAGGGTGGTGTTCATAACCAATTTCGGTTTAAACATTGGTTTAAACAAATCCCCGATTTCGCCGTAAAAATCGCTCAAAACAAAACACGAAAAAACCACCTACATTGCTGTAAGTGGTTGATTTTGAGAGTGACACCGACAGGACTCAAACCTGTAACCTTCTGATCCGTAGTCAGATGCTCTATTCAATTAAGCTACGGTGCCGAATTGCGAATGCAAATGTAGGGTAAAAATCCGAAACACGCAAATAATTGCTTGAAAAATTTAGTAAAAAAGATGATCCGGACGACGGGTGTTGCGCCATCGTCCGGATTATCAGTCGTTTAAAAAACGGCGCTATTTCATCAATTCCTCCAGCCGGGACTGCAATTGTCTGCCGGGAAGGTTGCGGGCGACGATCACGCCGTCGGGCGAGATCAGGAAATTCGACGGAATGAAGCGGATGCCGTACATTGCTGCGGCAGGGCTTTGCCTGCCGCAGCCGGAGGACAGCACGTTCGTCCACGGCAGGTCGTTTTCGGCGAGAAACCGCTGCCAGCGTGCCGCATCGTGGTCGATCGACACCGCGTAGATCGCAAATCCGCGTCCGCTGAATGCGGCATAGGCTTCTTTCAGGTAGGGGATTTCCCGGCAGCAGGGACCGCACCACGTGGCCCAGAAGTCGAGCAGCACCCAGCGGCCGGGTCCTGCGAGCGACGAGAAGGCGACGGTCTCTCCGTCGGCGTCTTTCAGCGTGAGGTCCATGTAGGGTCGGCCGACGGACGAGCGTTCGACGGCTTCGATCTCGCGCCGTACGCTCGCCAGCACAGGGTGGTTCTGCAATTGGGCGGGGAACTGCGCGAGCCGTTCGCGGGCCTTCGCCGGGTCCGCATCGGTGCGGCGGGCGTAGAGGAATGCGCCCAGCAGGTTGTCGCGGTTGGCTTCCAGCGCGTCGCCGGGAATCTGCCGGTAAATCCGACCCAGCGAGTCGAGTTTCCGCCTGCGCTCGGGTGTGTCCGGTTCGTTTTCCAGCGCCTGCAGGATGTTGCCGAGCGATACCTGCGCGGCATTCATGGCGTTGAATGCATCGTTGAGCGGCGTCCCGGTGAACTGGAAGCCGCGTACGTCGCCCGTGGGCTCGAGCCGGATGTCGGCCGCTTCGAGCAGGATCGGCGCCCCGATACGGCGGTCGTTGTGCATCAGGTTGGCGATCGTCGGTTCGGAGACGTGTCCGCGGATGCGGAACGAGCTGTCGCGGCGTATGACCGTCGTGGCCAGCACCGAGTCGTTCTCGTAGGGCGAGCACAGGCGGAGCGTGTCGCCCGGAGCGAGGCCAGCCCTGCCCGAAAGGGTGTAATTGGGGCCTCCGCAGCCGGATAGCGCCACGGCGGCGAGGATTGTCGGGCAAATTCTGTTCATCGGAAAGTCTTTATTTGAGTACTTCTGCGAGTTTTTCTTCGAGGTGTTCGCCGCGCAGGTTCTTCGCTACGATTTTACCTTCGGGTGAGATCAGGAAGTTTGCGGGGATGGAACTGACGGCATAGAGCGCTGTTGGATCGAATCCTCCGCCTTTTTTCTGTGCCACATTGATCCAGTTCATGCCTTGTTCGCCGATGGTGTTTTCCCAACGGGTCAGGTCCGTGTCGAGCGATACGCCGTAGATTTCAAAGCCTTTGGCGTGAAAGGTTTCGTAGGCTTTTTTCAGGTGGGGCACTTCGTTCATGCAGGGCGTACACCATGTGGCCCAGAAGTCGAGCAGCACCCAGCGGCCGGGACCTGTGAGTGACGAGAGCGCAATGGTCTCTCCGGCGGCGTTTTCACAGGAAAAATCGGTATAGGGTTGGCCGACAGCGCTCCGTGCGGTGGCCTGGGAGGCATCCTGCGACTTTTTCAACATCGGATGCGCTTGTATTCCGGGGGTGAATTGCGCCAGCCGGGCTTTGACTTTTTCGGGATTGTCCTTGATGTTCTGGAATTCGTAGCTGTTGAAGACCCAGGCTCCGAAAACATTGTCGAGGTTGGCGTCTACGGTTTGGGTATAGAGTGCATTCATTTCGGCCAGGATCGCTTGGAGCGACTGCCCCGGGGAGCCTTTGCGGAGTTTGTCTCCGAAAGCGTACATCGCTTCGTCGAATGCTTTTTTCCGGTCGTTGAGCGGTGTTCCGCAGACGACATAGCCGAATGCGGGATCGTATTTCTCGATTCGGATTTTTCCGGGTTCGAGGAAAAGCCAGGCGGGGTGGTTGGTTCGCTTCGCGTTGGCCAGGAAAACCAGGTCGGGAGTCGTAACGGTCCCTTGCAGCGAAACGGTCGTGTCGGCATTCACGACACCGGCGGCGAGCACCGTGTTGTCGGAAGCCAGCAGATAGACCGAGTCGCCCGGAGGCAGTTCGTAGCGGCCTGTGATGGTGTAGTTTGCGCCTCCGCAACTGCATAGCAGGGCGGCGAGGGCGGCGGTCAGAAGGTTTTTCATGGCGGTGGGTAGTTTGGTGTTGGTTTTATTTGATCTCCCGGTCGGGATTCTTTTTCAGGAATTGCTCCCAGCTCTGCGAGCCGCCCTTCGAGGCGGCTTTTTTGCCGCCTCCGAGCCCCTTGACGCGTTCGTCGCCCAGCGCGGCGTTGAGCGGACTGGCCGAGGTGAAGTAGTGGCACAGGGCGACGGCCATGCCGTCCGTGGCGTCGAGCCGCTTGGGAGGGCGGTCGATGGCGAGCGTGCGGCAGACGATGGAGGCCACCTGCTCCTTGGCGGCCGATCCGCGGCCCGTGATCGACTGTTTGATGCGCATCGGGGCGTATTCGAAAACGTCGATGCCGCGGCTCAACGCTGCGGCCATGGCCACGCCCTGCGCCCGTCCCAGCTTGAGCATCGACTGCACGTTCTCGCCGAAGAACGGCGACTCCAGCGCCACTTCGCGCGGGGCGTACTCGTCGACCAGCGCTCCCACGCGCTCGAAAATGTAACGCAGTTTGGCGTAGGGGTCGGGGAGCTTGTGCAGGTCGATGTCGCCCAGCACCACCGAGCGCACCGAGCACCCCTCGATCTCCAGCACGCCGTAACCCATGTAGTTCGTGCCGGGGTCGATGCCCATGATTCTGTATTTCTCGACGGATTTCATCTGCATTTTATGGAAAAAGCCCCTCCTTCCGGCTGTACGGAACGGAGGGGCCGGAATGTCGTTGGGGAATTACTGGGCCAGCAGCTCCGAGATCTTTTCGTAGAGCGCCTCGCCGCGCAGGTTCCTGGCGACGATCGTGCCCTGACCGTCGATCAGGAAGTTCGACGGAATGCCCTGGATGGCGTAATCCTTGGCGGCCTGGTTGTCGAAGCCTTTCACCTCGCTGACGTGCAGCCAGTTCATGTCGTTCTGCTCGACGGCGCCGAGCCAGTCGCCGCGGTCCTCGTCGAACGATACGCCGTAGATTTCGAAACCCTTCTTGCGGAACTCGTCGTAGGTCTTCTTCAGGTGGGGAACTTCGCCCATGCAGGGACCGCACCACGAAGCCCAGAAGTCGAGCAGGACATATTTGTTCGCCGGATTCCTGACCACCGATTCGAGCGATACCTGCTCGCCGTCGGCATTGGGCTGTGCGATGTCGATGAACGGCTGGCCGATGTCGGTTTTCATCTTCTGCTCGGCGTTCTCCTTGAGCCGCACCAGTGCGTCGGTCTGCTGCATCTCGGCCGGGAATTTGGCGATTTCGTCGAGCAGTTCCTGCCCCGAAAGCTCGTAGCCGAGCTGCTGGGACAGCAGCATCACGCCGAAGAGGTTGTCGCGGTTCTGGTCCAGGACCGTGCGGGTCAGCTGTTCGTACTCCTGTTCGATGGCCTCGCGACGCTCGGCGGTGGTTTCCGGATTGCGGAACTCCTGCACGAGGGCGCTTCCGGCTGTGGCGTAGGCGTCGCTGGCGTCGTTGGCCGGCGTGCCCGTCACCTTCTTGCGGTAGGGGTTCTGTGCGTCGTCGGTCACGTTGATCGTGCCCGGTTCGAGGATCAGCATGGCGCCGAACGTCGCCCCGTCGTCGCGTGCGTCGCGCAGAATGGCCGCCTGCGGTTTCTCGGCCACGCCCTCGAAGCGGAACACCCCGTTGGCCACGGCCGCCGAATCGAGGATGTTGTCCTTCTCGTCGAAGAGGTAAACCATGCTGTTGGCTCCTTCGACCTTGCCGTCGACGGCGTACTTGTTTTTGTTGGCGCAGCTGCACAACACGGCTGCCGCCGCTGCGAGGATCAGGATTTTTTTCATCGAATTATTTTTTTGTGAGTTCTGCAAGTTGTTTTTCCAGCGCGCGGACCTGCTGCGCCAGTTCGGGCAGACGTTTGAACACGGCTGCCGAACGGTGGTACTGCATGCCCGGGAGGGCGGGGTATCCGAAGCGGATTTCGTCGTCGGGAACGTCCTTGTCGAGTCCGCTCTTCGAGCCGACCTTCACGCGGTCGCCGATGGTGACGTGGTCGGCGATGCCCACCTGCCCCGCGAGGAAGCAGTTGCGGCCGACCTTCGAAGTTCCCGCGATGCCGGTCTGGGCCGACGACACGGTGTTCTCGCCGATCTGCACGTTATGGCCGATCTGGATCAGGTTGTCGAGTTTCACGCCCCGGCGGATGACGGTCGAGTCGGTCTTGGCGCGGTCGATGCAGGTGTTGGCGCCGATCTCCACGTCGTCCTCGATCACCACGTTGCCCAGCTGGGGAATCTTGTCGAATCCGCCCGCGGCGTTGGGCATGAACCCGAATCCGTCGGCGCCGATCACCGCCCCTGCGTGGAGGATGCAGTTCGCACCCACGATGCAGCCTTCGTAGATTTTGACTCCGGGGTAGAGCGTGGTGTTGTCGCCGATCCGGACGCCGCGGCCCACGTAGACCTGGGGGTAGATCTGGCAACCCTCGCCGATGACGGCCTCCTCCTCGACGACCGCGAAATCGCCGATGTAGCACTCCTGACCGACCTGCGCCCGCTCCGAGACCGATGCGCGGCCGCTGATCCCCTTGCGGCGGGGTTTGGCGGCGTTGTACATTTCGAGCAGTTTCAGGACGCAGGCGCCCGCGTCGTCCACCTTGACGAGCGTCGCGGCTACCGGCTGCGAAGGCTCGAACGCACGGTCGACCAGCACGATTGACGCGCCCGTGGTGTAGAGAAACGGTTCGTATTTGGGGTTCGTGAGGTAGGCCAGCGATCCGGCCCTGCCCTCCTCGATCGACGAAACGGTGTGTACCTTGGCGTCCTTGTTGCCGACGATGTCGCCGCCCAGGAATCCGGCGATCATTTCGGCTGTAAATTCCATCATATGTTTCATATGTTACAGGTATTTGTTAATATCTATTCCTATGGGCATGAACTCTTCCACGGTGCGGCCGAACGAAAGCACCTCGCGCACGGTCGACGACGAGATGTCGGCCACGGGCGAGGGGGTGAACAGCATGACGGTCGTGATGTCGGGGTAGATGCGGTGGTTGGTGGCCTCCATCGTGCGTTCGTACTCGAAGTCGGTGGTGTTCCTCACGCCGCGGATGATGGCGCAGGCTCCTGCCGCCTCGGCGAATTCGCCCGTCAGCCCGGTGTAGATGCACGCCTCGACGCGCTCATCGCCGCGGTAGATGTCGTCGATGAGCCGCTTGCGGTTCTCGACCGTCAGCAGCCCCGGCTTGGAGGTGTTGTTGCCGATGCCGATGATCACGCGGTCGAACAGGTTCAGCGCTTCGTCGACCAGAGCCGCATGGCCGCGCGTGAAGGGGTCGAACGACCCGGGGAAGATTGCAGTGCGTTCCATATCGGACAAAGGTAGAAAAAAAACGGAAAAACAGCACGTTTTCCCGTTTTTATTCATTGCGGCCTCGGCGGGTCACTCCTTGTGGAGCAGGCCGCGCAGGCGACGCAGCGCCTTGCTCATCTGCGCTTCGACGGTCTTGACGGAAATATGCATTTCGGCGGCTATTTCGGCGTTCGAGAGCTGCTCGCTGCGGCTTTTGAGGAAGATGTCGCGGCAGCGGCCGGGCAGCTGCGAGACGGCCTCGGCCACGAGCTGCGTGATCTCGTCGGTCTCGATCTGCAACGACTCGGGGCTGGCGAAAACCTCGCCTAACTCTTCGAACGGAATGTAGGAAAAACGGTCGTCGCGCAGGCGGTTGAGCGCCCGGTTGCGCACGGCGCGGAACAGATAGGCGCGTACCGAGACGGTGATCCGCAGTTCGGCGGCGTGCTGCCAGACATGGGTGTAGACGTCGAGTACGACCTCTTCGGCCGAAGCGCGGTCGCGGAGCCAGAACTCGGCGAAGCGGCACAACGGCGCATAGTAACGGTCGAACAACTCCCGGAAGGCGGCGATTTTCCCCCCCCCCGTTCGATTCTCAACCACAGGTGAACGTCGTATTCGTTATCTGACATGGCGTGTCGTAAGACTGTGTAAAAGTACTAAAAATCGGGATTCCCCGAAAAGCCGTTGCGGAAAAGCAGGCCGCAGGGTGGGGAGGCGACCCGCTTTTCCGCGGCTTTGTTCACTCGATGTCCTCGAAGAAGAATTCCGAGAATTTTAGTTTTGCGTTTCCGTAAAGTTCCGGCAGGAGCCTTTTGGCCCGTTTTTCGAAATCGTCGTAATCCTTCCGGTCGTATGCCCAGGCGATTTCTGCGATGGCGGCCATCCTGGGGAGCGTCATTCGCTGCACATGGCCGAAATCGGCGATATATTCGGTCCATACGTTTCCCTGAATGCCGAGGATATTCCTGTACTCGGCGGGTTTCAGGCGGTCGTAGGGATCGAGTCGGTAAACCTGCCTCATGGAGAGGTACCGTGTGGGTCCTATCGGCTCGTACTTTTCGGGATCGGAAGTCTGCGAGTAGTCGAGGTAGCAGTTCCACTTGGGTGTCATGATGACTCGGTTTCCCTTCCTCGCGGCGTCCGTTCCCCGGAACTGATCCGTCCAGGCCATGATTACCGCTGACTTCGATATTCCGCCCTGCATGATCTCGTCCCATCCGATCAACTCGCGTCCGTGCTCGTGGAGCCACTTTTCGACGCGGTGCATGAAATAACTCTGAAGTTCGTTTTCGTTTGCCAGTCCCTCCTCCCGGATGCGCCTCTGGCAGGCGGGGCACTCCTTCCAGCGCTCCTTGGGACATTCGTCGCCCCCGACGTGTATGAATTTCGAGGGGAACAGGTCGAGCACCTCTGCGAGCACGTTTTCCACGAATTCGAAGGTCTCCTCCTTTCCGGCGCAGAGCACGTCCTTGGAAATCCCCCAGTGGGTCCATACCTCGTAGCCCTTGCCCCGGCATCCCAGCTGGGGATAGGAAGCCAGCGCCCCGAGCATATGCCCGGGCATGTCGATCTCGGGAATGACCTCGATGTAGCGCTCTGCGGCGTAGGCCACGATGGCGCGTACGTCGTCCTGGGTGTAAAAACCGCCGTAGGGTTTTCCATCGTATCGGTTGCGGCTTTCGTCGGTCTTGTCGTATCGGCCGATGACGGTCTCCCTGCGTACGGACCCGATCTCGGTCAGCAGGGGATAGTGTTTGATCTCGATGCGCCATCCCTGATCTTCGGAGAGATGCCAGTGAAATACGTTCAGCTTGTGCATGGCGAGGATGTCGATGAAACGCTTCACCTCGTCTACGGTCCAGAAATGACGCCCGGAGTCGAGCATTCCGCCTCGGTGTGCGAAGCAGGGTTTGTCGCGGACGACGACCGCGGGTACTGTTCCGTCGGTAGCGACGAGTTGGCGGAGTGTCTGCAAGGCGTAGAACACGGCTTGTGGGGAGCCTCCGAGAATTTCGACGGTACGGGGCGTCACGGCAAGAGTGTACTCCTCGGCGGCGAGGGACGGGGATGTCCGGAGACGGATTTCGCCCTTCGCGGCCACGGGTATTTCGCGCCCGATGACGGGTTCGATGTCCGTTGCGAAGATTTCGGCGGGACGCCGGAGTTCTCCTTCGGCGGCGATGGCGGTCTGGGCCGTGATCCGAAACTCTCCCCTGGCTTCGGTGATTTCCGCGGGGCGCGGGATGATGTCGATGCTCCGGGCGGAGCCGGCTGCCGCGAGAAGTGTGACGAAGATTAATAAAATGCTCTTTCTCATTGGATTGGGGAAGGGTGGTGGCTGAAAAAGCCGCCTGCGGGAACGCTCCCGCAGGCGGGTGATAAGGGATTAGTCGAGGTCCAGTTCTTCGAGGTTGCCCCAGACTTCGAATTCGGCGAATGTGCCGCCTTTGTAGGTCATCGGCGTCGGTTTTACGCTCGACCCGCTGTTCCACGACATGTGGAGCGTGAAGCGGATGTAGCGCGCCCGCTGTATTTCACCCAGATAGACCGAGTTATGGAGCGAGTGGGACATGATTCCCTCGTCGGGCTTCGTCCCGGTGAACCGTTCGCTGTATGTCCAGTCCGCGTCGTTCTCCATGCCGTCGCCCGTGATGGTCTTGGCCGTTTCGATCGTGATGTCGCCCGGAGGATTGTTCAGTACGCCGCCGGCTTTGGTGCGGGCCGTGATGCGGACGCCGCGCACGGTCACCTCCTTGCCCATGTCGAAGACGAAATAGAGCGGAACGTAGACCACCGGACCGACGGATGCCTTGAAATTGTAGGTCCAATAGCTCGCCGGGTTGCCGTCGAGCACGTCCTTGGCCCACCCGGTCTTGGGATTGCCTTCGCCCGGGGTGTATTCCGAGGTGCAGTGGACCACTTTCCAGCCTTCGCGGTCGAGCAGCTGGGCGGGCGGCAGCACGCGCTTGTTGAAGAGGATGTAGTAGACGTTGCCCTCGTCGGAGGTCTGCGCAGCGTCGTCGCCTTTGATCTGTTCGATGGTGATCGGTAGCAGGTACTGCTCGCCGTCGGGCATCTTCTCGCTGTTTAGCGTCACCTGCGCCGTCGACGAAACCTCGTTGTAGCGGGGCAGGATCACCTCCTTCTTCGAAAATTCGTAGGCCTCGGCCGGCACGAGTTCGTACGACGTGTCGTGGGCCTTGTTGTAGGCGTCGACCAGCGTGCGGTCGACCTTGAAGGTCACGGTGAGGTTCTCCGCACTGACCGACCGGGCGACGGCCCGGATGTCGATCGTCTGGGTTTTGGGTTCGAGCAGCGAGATCTGGAGCGGCTCGGCCCCGGCGTTCTGGATCGCCAGCACCGCGGGCCCGTTCAGCCCCGTTCCCGGATTGTCGTCCTTGCAGCCTCCCGACGCAATCAACAGCGCGGCGGCCGCAACGAGACGGATGGAAGCATATCGTTTCATGGTCGTGTTCGTTTTGGGTTCTACTTGTTTTTGGCCGGGAGTTTGATGTCGAGCATCACCGGCAGGTGGTCAGAGGCTTTCGTCACGTCGCCCGACTTGAACCAGCGCAGGATCTGCGAGCCTACGACTTCGCACTTCGGCGTGCCCTTGAGCTGCATGATGTAGTCGATGCATTTCGAGGGATTGTCCGACGGGAAGGTCCCGAATCCGGTGATGGTCAGGATCTCCCAGTCTTTCTGGAGCAGTTTGCCCGTCTCCGACGAGGGTGTGGCGTTCATGTCGCCGCCCAGGAAAACGGGCTTCCCGGAGTCGCCGTAACGTTCCTTCATCGTTTTGGTGATCAGCTCCACCTGTCCCAGCTGCGCCTCGGAAGAGACATGGTCGAGGTGCGAGGTGCAGATCACGTAATCCTCCATCTCCATGACGACCAGTACGCGCGGCTCGGCGCCCACGCCCTTGGGCAGGGCCACCGAAAACTTATTCACGGCCTTCTTGCGGGTCGTCACGCCCTCGCCGTATTCGCCTCCGTCGTAGGGCATGGCCGCACCGTATTCGAAGTCCCAGCTGCCCATCAGGGATGCGAAATGCTTGAGCTGGTAGACGTGGCGCGTGCGGTTGGTGTTGTTGTCGAGCTCGTTCATGCAGATGGCGTCGGCGTCGATCTCCTTCATCATGTCGGCGATGAGCTGGTAGTCGTCCTTGATGTATTTGTTGAAGATTCCGACATTGTAGGTCACCAGACGTGTCACACCCTCGCCCTTGGAGTTGTCGATCGAGGCGTGGGGCGGAATTTCGGTGTCGTAAAACGGTTCGTCCTCCATGCAGGCTGCGGCATTGCAGGCCAGGCCGAGCGTCAGCAGGGTCATCAGGTATTTTTTCATGAGTTCCAACATTTTTCGGTTTGTTTTGCGGTTAAAAATTCAGTCCGTCGTTCCATCCGGGGTTCTGGGTCAGGGCGCCGCCCGTCAGCGAGCGGTCGTCGGTCGGAATCGGATAGAAATAGTCGCGGGTTTCGTCCCAGATGCCGGGGTTGTTCTTGTGTGGCGAGATGTAGCCGTGGTCGCCGTCGGAGAAGAGAATGTCCTGGTCGATCACCAGCGTCAGTTTGGCCGTGGTCGAGGGCGTCTCGCCCTTGGTGGCGAAATAGACGTCGGGCGTTCCGTCGCCGTCGATGTCGTACTCGCCCTTGGCGGGGATGTAGAGGCCCAGCAGCGGTTGTTCGAAGGTCTTGCCCTCCTTCCAGCGCATGATGTCGTAGTAGCGGAATCCCTCCATCGCCAGCTCGATGGTGCGTTCGCGGCGGATTTCGAGGATCACCCCCTTGTTCGCACCCGTGACGTTGGGATAGCCGGTCTTCGCATCCGACAGGTAGGGGTCGGGGTTTTTGTTGGCGTCGTCGAGGATCAGGTTGGACATGCCCACACGGTCGCGCAGCCGTTTGACCGAGAGGTTGATGTCCTCCTGCGTGAGGGTTCCCAGCTCGGCCTTGGCCTCGGCGAAATTGAGGTAGACCTCCGCCGAGCGGAAGATCGGCAGGTCGTTGAACGACTTGTTGTAGGCGTCCTGCGCCGTTCCGGTGACGAACTTCACGACGTGGTAGCCGGTGATCGAGTTCGCCAGGTCCGGCGCCAGCTTGGTCGTGGCTCCGATACGCGTGTATCCCGGCGTGCGGATGGTCTGGGCCAGGCGCGGGTCGCGGTTCGAACACTGCTGCTTGAACTCCATGGTTTCCCAGCCGGCCTTGTCCGTGAATCGCGAACCGTCGGCCATCAGGTAGCTGTCGACGATCTTGCGCGTCATGCCCGGTTTGCCGTACGAGGCGCTGATGGTGTAGAAATTGGCGTTGTGGAAGACGCCCAGCGCCGAATTATAGTCGCGGGCGAGGATGACCTCGACGCTCTGCGCGTTCTCCGAGGCGAACAGGTCGCGGTAGCTGGTGGCCGGTCCGGTCGCGGTGTAGAGCGAATAGCCGCTGTTGGTGATGAATTCCTCGGCTGCGTCGGCGGCCTGTTCGAGATACCATTTCCAGTCGTGTTCGTAGCCGTCGATGCCGTGGTACTTGCGGAACGTGCCTTCGAAGAGGCAGAAGCGCGACTTGAGCGCCAGCGCCGTCCATTTCGTCACGCGGTAGAGATCGCGTTCGGCCGGCAGATAGCGGATGGCGAAGTCGATGTCCTCGATCATGCGCTGCATGACGAATTCGCGCGAGTCGCGGGGACGCTTCAGCTCGGGGTCGGCCGAACCGAGGGGCTTGGCATACCAGGGCACGTCGCCGAAGCGCTTCACCTTCTCGAAATAGAAGTAGGCGCGGAAGAAACGGGCCACGGCGTCGTAGCGGTTGCGGATGTCGGTGTCCTTGCAGTTGCCCGAGTATTCGAGCAGGGTGTTGAACTTGCGCAGGTCGGTCCACGTCCAGCCGCCGCCCGAGGCGGGAATCGTGCGGCCGTCGCGCATTTCGGCGGCGATTTCGTTCTTCACGATGTTGTCGTAGCCTTCGTTGTAAAGGCCGTCGCCGGGGAAGATCGTGTAGAAGGTGTTGCTGAAGGCCTGCAACTCGTTTTCGTTCGAGAAGAAGGTCTCGGGCGACATCTGCGCCAGCGGATATTTGTCGAGCCAGTCTTCGCACGACGAAAGCGTCAGGGCGCAGCCTACGGTCAGTATCGATAGAATCTTTTTCATAACTCTTCTCATTTAAGCGGTTAGAAGGTGACGTCCACGCCGAACATGTAGGTCCGCTGCCAGGGGTAGAGACGCAGGTTGCCGTTCGTGGCGGCCATTTCAGGGTCGATGTAATCCGAGCGGATGCCCGACCAGGTAAAGAGGTTTTCGCCCGTGAAGTAGATGCGCAGGCTCTCGATCAGCGCCTTGCGGGTCCATTGCCTGGGCAGCGTGTAGCCCACCGTGAGGTTTTTCAGACGGCAGTAGCCGATGTTTTGCAGGTAGCGGTCGTTGACGGCCGTCAGCTCGCGGTTGGTTCCCTGCAGGGCCGTGTAGCCGCGCGGACGGGGGAAATAGGAGTTCGGATTCTCCTCCGACCAGATCTGCGTGTGGAAGTTCTTGGGGAGGTAGGTGGCGTAGGGACGTGCGTAGGGACCCCAGAAGGCCAGTGCGTTGGCGGCCGGGTACCAGTCCTGGCGGCCGATTCCCTGGAAGAAGATCGAGAAGTCGATGCCTGCCCATTGCAGCGCCAGCGTGGCGCCGTAGTGGTAGCGCGGCTGGCTGTTGCCGATGATTTCGCGGTCGCCCGGATCGTCGACGGTGTTCTTGCCGATGGAGATTACGTTGTTGTCGTCCAGATCGCGGAATTTCAGGTCGCCGGCGCGCAGTCCCTTTTCGGCTCCTGCCGAGGCGTTGATGATCTCGTTCACGGTCGTCTGGTCGACGGGGTAGTTGCGGGCTTCTTCGTCCGAGGCGAACAGTCCGTCGATGCGGTAACCCCAGATTTCGCCCCAGCGCATGCCTTCGTAGTATTTCTTGGCGAAGGAGCGGTCGGGGTTGTCGAACTTGGTGATGTTCGAAACGTAGTCGTTGAAGGTCAGCGTCACGCTGTACGAGAACGGACGGCGCAGCAGCTGGAACTCGTCGCGCCAGTTGAGCGAGAGCTCGTAGCCCTTGGTGCGCAGGTCGGCGCTGTTCATTTTCGGCGAGTCGGCGCCGTAGGTGGCCGGCAGGGCGATGCCCGCGGTGAGCATGTCCTTCGTGTCGCGGATGTAGAAGTCGGCGGAGAAGGCCAGGCGGTTGTTCAGGAAACTCATGTCCACGCCGAGGTTCTTGTGGATGCTTCGCTCCCACGAGAGGTCGGAAGCCACCGGGGCCGAGATGGTCGCCGTGGTGGGCTTGTCGCCGCCGAACAGGTAGTTTTGACTCCCGATCGAGATTTTGCGGATATAGTCGTAATAACCGACGTTCTGGTTGCCCAGTTGGCCGTACGAGAAGCGCAGTTTGAGGTTGTTGAACTGGTCGCGGATGCCGTCGAAGAAGGCCTCTTCCGAGACGCGCCATCCCAGCGAGAACGAGGGGAAGAAGCCCCAGCGTTGCCCGCGCTTGAAGCGCGATGTGCCGTCGTAGCGGCCGCTCGCCTCGACGAGGTATTTGCCCTTGTAGTCGTAGTTCAGACGGCCGAAGAAGCCCATCAGGGCGTATTCGTTCTGACCGCCGCCTACCTCCATGCGTTTTTCGCCGTCGGCGCCCTGGCCCACGAGGTTCAGGTCGTTGAGCGTTTCGGAGAGCAGGTTGTAACCCGTTGCGGCCACGTCCTTGAGGAATTTGGTCTCCCAGTTGAAGCCGACCATCGCCTTGAAGTTGTGGTCCCGGGCGAAGGTGCGTTCGAACGTGCCGTAGAGGTTGGCCTGATAGTAGGTGTGGGTCATGCTCTTTTCATAGAGTTTGTCCTCCATCTTTCCGGACGTGAGCGTGTTTATTTCACCCGGATACTGCGAGTACTCGGTGTTGACCTGACGGTTGGTGTAGCGCGTGGTGTTGAACATGTAGGTGAAGTTACCCTTGATCTCCAGCCCTTTGACCGGGGTCCAGGTCAGCTCCGTCGTGGTCGACATGTTGTCCGTATGGTCGTCGTTGGTGTGGCCGTCTTTGTTGAGGATCGTGGGCAGTCCGTCCATGATCTGGTAGTTCGAGAACGACGTGTTGTAGACGCTCGTGCCGTCGGGGTTGACGGGAACGAACGAAGCCAGTCCGTGTACGGTGCTCCACGAGAAGGCCGTATTGACATCGCTCGGGCCGGGGTAGAAGTACTTGTAGTTGTAGTAGCTGGTGTTGTTGCTCACCTTCAGCCACTTGTTGATGTCGAAGGTGATTTTCGACCGGAATGTGATCTTCTGGAGCTTGTCGGGATGCTGGCGAAAAAGTCCCTCCTCGCTGTAATAGCTGCCCGAGAGCAGATAGTCCACACGGTCGTTGCCTCCCGAGAGCGAGATGCTGTGGCTCGTGTTCGGGTGCTCATCCTTGAACAGGTAGTGATACCAGTCGGTGTTGCCGTAGTAGACATAGGTGTCGCGGCCGTCGCGCTGGTCGATCTTGACCCACGGGCGGTCGGGATGCTCCGTGCGGTCGTTGCGGCGCGCCCACAGCTCCATCATGTCCAGTTCGGTGTAGCGCGTGTAGTTGTTTCCGGCGTAGGAGCGCCAGAAGAGGTCGTTGAGGTAGACCGAGTAGTAGCCGCGGGTCTCGTAGTCGGTCGAGGTGGTGGGTTCGTTCCAGCCCCAGCGGCCGCTGTACGAAATGCGGGTCTTGCCCGAGGAGTCGCCGCTCTTGGTCGTCACGAGCACCACGCCGAATGCCGCACGGGCGCCGTAGATGGCCGCCGCCGAAGCGTCCTTGACCACCGAGATCGAGGCCACGTCGTTGGGGTTGATCTTCATCAGGTCGCCTTCGGCGCCGTCGACCAGCACCAGCGGCGAACCGCCGTTGATCGAGGTGATGCCGCGGATGTTGAGGCTGGCCGGATTGCCCGGGCGTCCCGACGAAGTCGAGACCGTGAGTCCCGGGACGGAGCCTTGCAGCATGTGGGCCACCGAAGGCGCCGACCGGTTCTGCAGCTGTTTTTCGTCCACTGTGGCGATGGCGCCCGTGAGGTTCACCTTTTTCTGGGTTCCGTAACCCACGACCACCACATCCTCCATCTTCACGGCGTCCTCCGTAAGGAACACCTTCACGTTGTTCTGCGTGGCGGGGACGGCGACTTTCTTGCTCACGTAGCCCAGATAGGTGAAGCTGAGCGTTATGTCGGCGTCGGGGACCGTGAGCGAGAAGCTGCCGTTGGCTTCCGTTACCGCACCGCGGGTATTGTCGCCCACGAGCGTGACGGCCACGCCCGCCAGCGGCGTTTCGGACGAGTCGTTGACGACGCCTGCGATCGTGCGCTGCCGGGCCGCGGCCTTGCGGGCCGGGATCAGGGCGATCTGGCGTTCGGTGATGGTGAAGTTCAGCCCTGTCGGGGCGAGCATTTCCTTCAAGGCGGCTGAAATCGGCATTCGCTTCGCCTTGAGGCTCACGCGTTGGGAGAGGTCGGTCTGCTTGGCGTCGTAGAAGAACGTGTAGCGGGTGTTCTTCTCGATACGGGATATGGCCTCCGAAAGCGGGATGTCCGTGAACTCCATGTCGAGCGCCGGTTCCTGCTGCGTCTGGCCGGATACAACCGTCGTACTGCCTGCGACCAGCAGCAAGAGGATTGCAAATAGTCTGAAGTGCATCATGGTTGAAGTTTTAAGTTTGTGGAAAGTTTGCGGCGGCATTGGTCATGGGCCGCTGCGGTAAGGTCGGGTAGGGGGTCGGTTTATCGCTTCATAGGCAATCGGGTTTTTAAAGGTCGTAATGCAGGGTTTATTCGAGTTCGGAAATCGTGACGGTGTTGTCTTCGGCGAACGTGTAGGCGATGGGGTTGATGCGGCTCATGATGCGCAGGATCTCTTCGAGCGGTTCGTTGGTAATGGTGAACGTGTAGGCGTAGTTGTGTGCGAGGGCCGGGGTGATGTGGATTTCGGTGTCGTACCAGCGCGCCATGTAGCGGCAGATTTCGCCCAGCGACTGCCGTTCGAACGCGAGTTTTCCCGCGGCCCAGCAGGATTCCATCGCCACGTTGCCGCGACCGATGACCATTTTGCGCGTGTCGGGGTCGTAACAGGCGATCTCCCCGGGACGCAGCAGTCTGCGGCTGCCGCGCCCGGTGTCGAGCGACACCGAGCCTTCGACCAGCGAGACCGACACGCAGCGGTCGGCCGCGGTGCGGATGTTGAATTTCGTGCCGTGGACGCTGATTTCCAACCCTTCGACCTCGACGGTGAAGGGGCGTTCGGAGTCTTTGGCCACCTCGAAGAACCCTTCGCCGCGGAGTTTCACGCGGCGTTCCCCGGCGGCGAAACGGGCGTCGTAGGTGAGCGTCGCTCCGCCGTGGAGCCAGACCGTCGAGCCGTCGGCCAGCCGGGCCTGCGACTTGCCTTCGAAGGCGCAGAGCCGCTGTTCCGCCGTCTCTGCGGCGGAGCGGAAGAGGTCGGCGCGGGTTGCGAAAAGGGTCACGGCGACTGCCGCGGCGACAGCTATGGCCATTTGCAGCAGGTGGCTCCGGCGACGTTTCGGGAGCTGGTCCGCATGCGGAATTTCGTAGGTTCCGATCCGTTGCTGCAACTGCCGCCACAGCCGGTCGCGGTCCGGCTCGTAAGCCGCGGCCCGCTGCTGTATTTCGCGCCATACGCGGGTCAGGTTGTTGTAGAAGCGGCGGTTTTCCGCTTCGGCGGCCCATCGGTCGAATTCGCGCTGTTCGGCCTCGCCGAGCGTGCCTTTGAGGGCGCCGACCAGAAGGTCCCAGGTATGGTTGTCCGGATTCATGGTTTGCTGTCGTTTCCATTGTGACACGAAAAATCCGGCCGACCCCTACGGGACAGCCGGATTTTTGCGGAAAATTTTTCAGCGTTCGATTTTCACGTACTCCGCATAGACGATCCGTGTGTGGGGATTGGTCGAGACGATCTCCTGCCGGAGGGCCTTCGTGCCCCAGCGGATGAAGAGGAAACGGCGCGGGATGCGGTGGACCGCCTGGCGCAGGGTGTCGACGCTGCGGATGCGGCAGGCGGCCGAGTCGCGGCCGATGCGTCCTTCGACCGAAATCCACGGGTCGCGCCAGCGGAACATCCGGACGGTGTCGCGTACGGGGAGCGTGTCGTGTATCCGGACGACGACGGTGTCGCGCAGCGGGGTGCGGATTTCGGCGTCGGTGACGGCGACGGCCTTGGCGGCGGCTTCGAGCCTGCGGAGCCGGATGCCGAGGCGCCGGATCTGCTCGGCGTCGGCCGCGCGCAGCGTTTCGAACTCCCCGCACCGCAGCCGGAGGGCCTGCACCGAGGCCGCCTCCGCGCCCAGTCGTGTGCGGTAACGGGTGACGTCGGCCGCCAGGGCCGTCTGGTTTTCGACCAGCCGCCGGTTCTCGGCGCGGTAATGGCGGCAGGTGAAAAACAGCAGTGCGGTTGCAAGAACCGCATACGCAAAGAGGTATTTTTTCACGATTTTCGGGTTTTGGTTCCCCGAAAGATAAGACGGTTGCGTCCGGTCCGGTTTCTATTTTTTCGGAAAAAGACCCTCCATCGCTTCGGCGATGCGTTCGGCGACGAAGGTCATCAGCGGCAGCCCGTCGTAGCGCGAAAGCGAGGTGACGCCCCGGTGGTCGGCGAAGAAAAGTTCGTCGAGCGAGGGCAGGTCGGCGCGTCCGAAGGCCTCTTCGCGCAGTTCCAGCCCTGCGGCCCGAACGGCCAGCATGGCCAGGCGGCGTTCGACGCTTGCGGGGCCGGGGGCCGTCAGGACGGTGCGGCCGGCGATGGCCAGCAGCGGCGCGTCGTCGGCCGAGCGGAGAATTCCCGCGCTGTCGCAGCGCACGGCGACTTCCGCCCCGCGCCGTTCGGCCAGCCTGCGTGCCAGTTGCGCTGCGGCCTCGCGCGCGGAAGTCGGAGCCTCGGAGAGCGTCAGATCGTATCCGACGGTCACGGCTTCGGGCTGAAGGCTCCGGAAGGCGTAGCCGTCGTAGAGCGACACCCCTGCCGGGAGCAGACGTTCCGTGCCGTCGGGGTCCAGTTCGATGCGCACGAAGCCCGACACGCCTGCCGGATAGCGTTCCGCGGCGGAGAGCGTCTCGATACGCTTCGCGAGCCGCTCTGCGGCGGGGGCGTAGGGGCGTCCGAACAGTTCGCGCGACGCGGCGTCGAGCACGGCGATGTGTCCGGCGACGTTGCGCGCGCGGCCCCGGGCCAGATGCACGGTCTGGTATAGGTAGAGACCGGTCAAAGCAGAAAGATTTTCAGCAGCAGTTCGCGCAGCAGTTCGCCGTCCGACGCGCCGCCCGCACCCAGTCCCTTGCTCTTGGCGTCGTATTCGCGCAGCAGTCCGAGGATGTTGAACACCTTGCGGTTGTCCCATCCGGCGGCGTTCTGCTTGATCTCGCCGATGACGAACGTGTTGTTCTTGCGCAGGATGCGCATCAGTTCCGTGTCCGGCGGAAAGGGCCGTCCTTTGTGGCGTGCGAGCCAGCGCAGGTAGTTGACCACGAACAGCTCCTTGAACTGCCCGAACAGCGCCATGACGGTCAAGAGCAGCGGGTTGTCCTTGGGGTTGCGGGCGAAGTGCTCGGCGATCATCAGCGCGCGGGCCATGTCCCGCGTGACGACCGCCTTGCAGAGTTCGAAGTTGTTGAAATCCTTCGAAATGCCGATGTTGGCCTCGATGTCGGCGTCGGTGATGCGCTGCGTGCCCTCGGGCAGCGAGACGGTGAGTTTCCGGATTTCGTTGGAGATCTTTGCGATGTCGGTTCCCAAATGGTCGGTCAGCATCGAAAGCGCCTTGGGGTCGATCGTGAATCCTTTCTGCCGGATGAACTGCTGTAACCACGCCGCGATCTCGTAGTCGCGCGGGCGCACCGATTCCAGCACCGTGCCGTTCGCTGCGCAGCCCTTGTAGAAGGCCGAGCGTTTGTCGGCGTTCTTCTCCTTGTGGCAGATCACGAGAATGGTCGTCGGCGAGGGCTTCTGCGTGTAGAGCGCGAGCTTGTCCAGCCCCTTGAGCTGCTGCGCCTCCTTGAGGATCACCACCTGGTATTGTCCCATCATCGGCATCTGGCGGCAGAGGTTGATCACCTGCCCCGCCTCGGAGTCGCGCCCGTAGACGGTGATCTGGTTGAAGGCCCGCGCGGCCTCGTCGAGGATCGTCGCGGCCAGCTGGTCCGAGAGTGCGTCGATGAAGTAGCTCTCCTCGCCCATCAGCAGGTAGATGCCGGAAAACCGGCGGGCCGCGACCTCTGCCGCGATCCGTTCGTACTGGGCGACGGAATCCTTGAATTTCAGAGCGCTCTTTGCCATTTTAAACGATTTCTTTGGTGATGCGCAACACGTTTTCCGTGTCGGGCGTAAGGCGGTAGCGGTCGTCGATGCGGCGTCCGACGAGCCAGACGATCTCGTCGCCCGACAGCAGCACGAACTGCCGCTGCTTCTCGGCCACGGAGACCTTGGCGTCGACGAGGAAGTCCGACACCTTTTTGCGGCCCGTCATGCCGAACGGCACGAACCAGTCGCCGTCGCGCCAGCGGCGCAGCGTGAGCGGGAATTGCAGGCGGTCGGCGTCTATCTGCGCGATGTTCTCGGGAACGCCGAAATTCTTGATCGTGTCGATGTCGCAGTATTCGTAGTAGAGGACCGAGTTGCCGCAGTAGCTGCGCGGGGCGCCTTTGCGCACCGTCGTCAGACACGCGTCGTCGGGGGCTATCGGCGCTATGACGATCTTTCCGCGGTCGATCGAGGCCACCCTTTCGCGGGCGTAGAACCGCCGTCCCGTGGCGTCCTGTTCGAGCGAGTGGCACAGTGCGTCGATCACGTCGCCCTTGAATCCGTAGCCCGAACTCAACAGTTCGTAGATCACGAATCCCTGCGGAAAGGCCGGATCGAGGCGGTCGAGATGGATCGTGTCGATCCCCGTGTCCGAGGTGACGGCCTCCGAGCGGATGCGTTCGATGCCGTGGTTGATGAACAGCTGGGCGTCGGTCAGGCGCGCGAGGTTGCGGCTCATCAGGCTCGTGAACTTGGGGTTGATTTCGCGGATGCGGGGGATCAGCCCCAGCCGGATCTTGTTGCGCAGGTATTTGGTCGACCGGTTCGACGAATCCTCCCGGAAGGGGATGCGGTTCTGGACGGCATATTCGAGAATTTCCTTGCGCGACGCGAACAGCAGCGGACGGATCACCTTTCCGACCTGTGTCGAGATTCCCGTCAGCCCCCGCAGGCCGGTTCCGCGCAGCAGGTTGATGAAAAAGGTTTCGATCGAGTCGTCGGCATGGTGGGCGATGGCGATGGCCGTGTAGCCGTGCTCGCGGCTCAAGGCGTCGAACCATGCGTAGCGCAGCCGCCGGGCCGCCATCTCCATCGACTCGCCCGTGCGCTCCATTTCGGCCCTGGTCTCGAAGCGCCTGTTGTAGAACGCCGCGCCGTGCTTTTTGGCCTCGTCTTCCACCAGCACTTCGTCCTCGTCGCTCTCTGCGCCGCGCAGCTGGAAGTTGCAGTGGGCCACGCCCACCCGGTAGCCGCAGCGGGTGAACAGCGAGAGCATGACCATCGAGTCCACGCCGCCCGAGACGGTGAGCAGGATACGGTCGTCGTGCGTGGCGAGGTCGTTCTCGTCGATGTAGCGTTGAAAAGAGTCCAAAAGATTCATAATATGTTCACTTCAGTATCTATTTCGATGCCGAATTTTTCGCGGACCTTCGCCTGCACCGTGCGGGCGAAGGCGATCACCTCGCCGCCCGTGGCGCCGCCGTGGTTCACCAGCACCAGCGCCTGCCGCTCGTGAACCCCCACGCTTCCCTCGCGGTAGCCTTTCATCCCGGCCCGGTCGATCAGCCACCCGGCGGCCAGCTTTATGCGGCCTTCGGGGGCCGCATAGTGCGGCATGTCGGGATATTCGGCAAGGAGCCGTTCCGCGACGGGGGCTTCGACCACGGGATTCTTGAAGAAACTGCCCGCGTTGCCCAGCACGGCCGGGTCGGGAAGTTTTGCGCGGCGGATCGAGCAGATCGCCTCGCGGATGTTGCGCAGCGTGGCGCCTCCGCGGGCTTCGACCTCGCGCTCCACGTCGCCGTAGCCCAGTTTCGGGCGCGGCGTATGCGAGAGGCGTATTTCGATGGCTGTGATGATCACGCGCCCTTTCAGGTCGTGCTTGAAGACGCTTTCGCGGTAGCCGAATCCGCAGTGCGCGGCGTCGAGCGTCAGCAGGTTGCCCGTTTCGACGCAGTACATCTCGACCCGGCGGATCGCGTCCTTCGCTTCGCAGCCGTAGGCCCCGATGTTCTGCACCGGGGCGGACCCCGCCTTGCCGGGGATCAGCGAGAGGTTTTCGATGCCCCACAGACCGCGTTCGACGGCCCATTCCACCAGGTCGTCCCATTCGACGCCCGCCTCGACGCGCAGGCGAACTTCGTCGCCGTCGTCGCTCAAAAGGGCGATCTGCCGGGCCACGGGGGTCAGCAGCACGCCGTCGTAATCTTCGGTGAAAAGGATGTTGTTGCCCCCGGCGAGCACCGTCCACCGCCCGGGAATCCCCGCGGCGAAAAACGTGCGCAGATCCTCGGCCGTTTCGAATTCTACGAGGCGTGCGGCCCGCTGGTCGACGCCGAAACTGTTGCGCCCGCGCAGGCTGATTTGGTGAAATTCTCGAATCATGGTATGCAAAGTTAGAAATTATTTTTAACTTTGAGATTCAAACCTGAATAACTCAATGGTGTGGCTGATCTGCATACTGCTGTCCTTGCTTGCGCTGATCCGTTTTTTTGGCGGCGATTCCCGGCGCAAACGTCGGAGGCACCGCAGGTTTGGCAATCGGTGACCATGTAAACGATAACAGAATATGTTCGACGAAAAAGATTTGCAGCAAATCCGGGAGCACGGACTCACTCCCGAACAGGCGGAGACCCAGTTGGAGAATTTCCGCCGTGGATTCCCTTTCCTGAATGTCGTGCGGGCCGCATCGCCGGGCGACGGCGTGCTGGTTGTCGGCGCGGCGGAGGCCGATGCCGCCGTGGAACGCTATGAAAAAGAGTCTGCCGGACTGGGGGTGGTGAAGTTCGTGCCCGCTTCGGGGGCCGCCACGCGCATGTTCAAGGAGCTGTTCGAGTTCGTCAACGACGGCAAACGCGGCAAGGGCATCGACACGCTGCTGGAAAATATCGGGAAGTTCGCCTTCTGGCCCGAACTTCGCGCCGTGCTGCCCGCCGGGGCCGACGACCGTGCGATCGTGAATGCCATCGTCGGCGACGGGCTGAACTACGGCCGCAAGCCCAAGGGCCTGGTCACCTTCCATGCCTATCCCGAAGGGGCGCGCAAGGCCGTCGAGGAGCACCTGGTCGAAGGGGCGGCCTACGCCGCGGCCGGAGGCGTCGTGCGCATCCATTTCACCGTCTCGCCCGAGCACGTCGCGGGCTTCGAGGAGCTGCTCGCCGCAAAGGTCCCCTTTTATGAAAAGCGGTTCGGCGTCCGTTACGAGATCTCGTTCTCGGTGCAGAAACCTTCGACCGACACCCTCGCCGTGAATCCCGACAACACGCCTTTCCGGCAGGACGACGGCACGCTGCTGTTCCGTCCCGCGGGCCACGGGGCGCTGATCGAAAACCTGAACGAGATCGACGCCGACCTGATCTTCATCAAGAACATCGACAACGTGACGACCGATGCCCGCCGCGGGGACACGGTCCGTTATAAAAAGGTGCTTGCGGGGGTTCTGCTCGACCTCCAGGGGCGCGCCTTCGAGTACCTCAAGGCCCTCGAAGTGGGTGGCGCCGAGCTGGAACCCATCGCCGAATTCATCGAGAAACAGCTCTGCGTGAAACTCCCCGCCGAGTACGATTCGGCGCTGCTGCGCGCCGTGTTGGACCGTCCGATCCGCGTCTGCGGCATGGTCCGCAACGAGGGCGAGCCGGGCGGCGGCCCGTTCTGGGTCGGGAACCCCGACGGCACGGAGTCGCTTCAGATCGCCGAGTCGAGCCAGATCGCGCCCGACGACCTGCCGCTGATGCAGTCGGCCACGCACTTCAATCCGGTGGACCTCGTCTGCGGCGTGCGCGATTCGAAGGGGTGCAAGTTCGATCTGCGCCGGTACACCGATCCCGCGACGGGATTCATCTCGTCGAAATCCTCCGGCGGCCGCGATCTGCGTGCGCAGGAGCTTCCGGGACTCTGGAACGGTGCGATGGCGAAGTGGAACACGGTCTTCGTCGACGTTCCCGTCACGACATTCTCTCCGGTGAAGGTGGTGCAGGATCTTCTGCGCCCCCAGCACCAATAGGTTTAAGGTTTTGCGGGTGTCTTTCGCCCGTCTTGTCCGGGCCGGCCGGGGAATGCGTTTGTATCTCCCGGCCGGCCCGGATCGTGTCGCGCCGAAGCCGGACTCTCCTTATTGCAGATGCAGGACCAGTCTGTCGAGTCCGAAGAAACACTCCGTGAATCCGGGAGCCGGGGCGACGGCCTCTATCGTCAGCGTGTTTCCGCCCTTGCGGATCTGTCCGTTGCCGAACGCAACCTCTTTGGCGATCAGTTCCGGGGCATGTCCCGGGCCTGCGGCGGCTGCCATTGCGGTGCGGCGGGCCTGCGGTTATACATCTGCTCCATTTGTGCCGGAAATTTGTCAAAATAGGATAAATTGCTGTTCAGTATCCCCGATTGTAGATAATCTTTTTTATATTTGTGCGTTAAAACCGAAAAACAATAATCAAAACTAAATAACGCTATGGAAAACAAACTTCAACAGTTGACGCAGAAGCTCTACGACGAGGGGCTGGAGAAAGGGCGCGCCGAGGCCGACAAGCTGGTGGCCGACGCCAAGGCCGAGGCCCGGAAGATCGTCGCCGAGGCCCGCGCCGAGGCCGAAGAGATCGTCAAAAAGGCGGAGGCCAAGGCCGAGGACGTTTCGAAGAACACCATGACCGAGATTTCGCTGGCCGGCAAGCAGGCCGTCGGCAGAATCAAGTCGGAGATCGCCTCGCTGATCATCGCCAAGGCTACGGCCCGGGGTGTGAAGGAGGCCGTCGTGGACCCGGCGTTCATCAAGGAGATGCTCGTCGCCGTAGCTAAAAACTGGAACGGTTCCGATTCGGGCAAGGTCGAATTGCAGGCCCTGCTGCCCGAGGGCGAGCGCAAGAAGCTCGACGCGGCGTTCGAGGAGAGTGCGAAGGAGCTGCTCGCCGCCGGTGTCGAGGTGGGCTGGTCGAAGGAGGTGAAGACCGGCTTCAAGGTGGGCGCCAAGGAGGGCGGCTACTACATTTCGTTCGCCGACGCCGACATCGAAGCGCTGTTGGCAGAGTACCTGCGCGACAAGGTGTTCCAATTGTTGTTCAAGGCGTAAGGCATGTTTGCGACCCAATATTATTGTCTGGTAGCCTCCCTGAAGGAGTACGCGCTCGACGCCGACACCAAGGGCTTCGACGCCCGGGCCATCGTCTCCGGGATTCTGGAGGAGGTGAACCGCGGCGACGCCCGCGAGGTGCGGCTCCTGTACGGCTACTACGACTGTGAGAATATCGCCGCCCTGCGTGCGGGGCGCTCGGCGCACAATCCGCTGGGCAACTTCACGCGCGAGGAGCTGGCGGAGGAGCTGAAAGCTCCGAAGCGGCTTCCCGAGGCGGTTGCCCGCGTGGTGAGGGCCTATGCCGATCCCGAGGGCGAGGACGCCGAGACGGTCGACACGTCGCGGCGTTTCGAGAAGGAGCTGTTCGGGGCCTACTACGCCGCCTGCGGAAAGGCCGGGAGCCGCTTCCTGCGCGAGTGGTCCGCTTTCGACCGGAACCTGCGCAACGTTTCGGCGGCCGTCACGGCGCGCGCCGCAGGGCGTGCGGTCGAGGAGGTCGTCGTGGGCGGCGGCGATGTCGCCGAACAGTTGCAGCGCAGTTCTGCGGCCGATTTCGGGCTTCGGGGCGAACTTCCCTATATCGACGCGGTGATCGCGGCGGTGAACGACGAGGCCAACCTCGTGGAGAAGGAGCACAAGATCGACCTGATCCGCTGGAACGAAGCTGCGGAGCTGGCGACCTTCGACTATTTCGACGTCAACGCCATCCTTTCCTACCTGGTGCGGATCAACATCGTCGCCCGCTGGACGCTGCTCGACGCTGCGCGCGGCCGCGAGATGTTCGCCCGCCTGCTTGCCGAACTGGACGGCAAGGAGCTGATTAATAAGGAATAAACAATAAAAACATACAATGAAAACTACAGGACGTGTAAACGGTATCATCTCCAACATCGTGATCGTCAAGGCCGACGGACCCGTGGGTCAGAACGAGATCTGCTATGTCTGGACGGGCGATACCAAAATGATGGCCGAGGTCATCAAGGTCATAGGCGACGCGGCCTATGTCCAGGTTTTTGACAGCACCCGCGGTCTGAAGATCGGCGACCGGGTCGAATTCGAGGGGCACATGCTCGAAGTCACGCTGGCTCCGGGCCTTTTGTCGCGCAACTACGACGGTCTTCAGAACGACCTCGAAAAGATGGACGGTCTGTTCATCGCCCGCGGTTCGATCACCGATCCGGTCGACTACGATGCCGAGTGGGAATTTTCGCCGCTGGCCAAGGTCGGCGACAAGGTCACGGCGGCGTCGTGGCTGGGCGAGGTGAAGGAGCAGTGGGTGATGCACAAGATCATGGTTCCCTTCACGATGACGGACAGCTATACGGTCAAGAGCGTCGCCGAGGCGGGCAAATACAAGATCACCGACACGATGGCAGTCCTGACCGACGCCGAAGGCCGCGACCACGAGGTGACGATGGTGCAAAAATGGCCCGTGAAGCAGGCCGTGCGCTGCTATACGGAGAAACCCCGCCCGTCGCGCATCATGGAGACCGGCGTGCGTCCGATCGACACCTTCAACCCGATGGCCGAGGGCGGTACGGGCTTTATCCCGGGGCCTTTCGGAGCGGGCAAGACCGTGCTCCAGCACGCCATTTCGAAGCAGGCCGACGCCGACGTGATCATCATGGTGGCGTGCGGCGAGCGCGCCAACGAGGTGGTCGAAATCTTCAAGGAGTTCCCCGAGCTGATCGACCCGCATACGGGCCATACGCTCATGGAGCGCACGATCATCATCTGCAACACGTCGAACATGCCCGTCGCCGCGCGTGAGGCGTCGGTCTATACGGGTATGACCATCGGCGAATACTACCGCTCGATGGGCCTCAAGGTGCTCGTGATGGCCGACTCGACGTCGCGCTGGGCGCAGGCGCTGCGCGAGATGTCGAACCGTCTGGAGGAGCTTCCCGGCCAGGACGCCTTCCCGATGGACCTTTCGGCGATCATCTCGAACTTCTACTCGCGTGCGGGACTGGTGAAACTCGTCGGCGGCCAGACCGGATCGGTGACGTTCCTCGGCACGGTGTCGCCTGCGGGCGGTAACCTCAAGGAGCCGGTGACCGAATCGACGAAGAAGGCCGCGCGTTGTTTCTACGCCCTTTCGCAGGGCCGCGCCGACTCGAAGCGCTATCCGGCCATCGACCCGCTGGAGTCCTACTCGAAATACCTCGAATACCCCGAAATCCGCGAATACCTCGACGAGCACATCGAGAAGGACTGGGTGGACCTGGTCTACGCGGGCAAGACCATCGTGCAGCGCGGCAAGGAGGCCAACGACCAGATCAACATTCTGGGCGACGACGGCGTTCCCGTGGAGTACCACGAACGGTTCTGGAAATCGGAGCTGATCGACTTCGTCATCCTGCAACAGGACGCCTTCGATGACATCGACGCCAACTGCCCGATGGAACGCCAGCAGATGATGTACAAGATGGTGTTGGGCATCTGCAACCAGGAATTTGCGTTCGCCGATTTCGAGGCCTGCTCGCAGTTCTTCAAGGGGCTGATCAACCTCTTCCGCCAGATGAACTATTCGGAGTGGAAGTCGGAGAAGTTCGAGGGCTACCGGAAGCAGATTGAGCAGTATGTGAGTGAACAATCCAAATAAGCGGGAGAAATTATGACAACACGAGCATTTCAGAAGATATATACCAAGATTGACAACATCACCAAGGCTACCGTGACGCTCCGCGCCACGGGCGTCGGCAACGACGAACTGGCCACCGTCGGCGGCAAGCTGGCGCAGGTGGTGAAGATTATGGGCGAGAACGTCACGTTGCAGATTTTCGCCGGAACCGAGGGCCTGTCCACCGACTCCGAGGTCGTCTTCCACGGCGAGCCTCCCAAGCTGCGCGTTTCGGACAACCTCGCGGGGCGTTTCTTCAACGCCTACGGCGAACCGCTCGAGGGCGGCGAGATCATCGAGGGCGAGGCCCGCGAGATCGGCGGTCCGACGGTGAATCCCTTCCGGCGCATCCAGCCTTCGGAGCTGATTGCCACGGGCATCGCCGGCATTGACCTGAACAATACGATCGTGACGGGGCAGAAGATCCCCTTCTTCGCCGACCCCGACCAGCCCTACAACGCCGTGATGGCCAACGTGGCCCTGCGCGCCAAGGCCGACAAGATCATCCTGGGCGGCATGGGTCTTACGAACGACGACTTTCTGTACTTCAAGTCGGTCTTCGAGAACGCCGGCGCGCTCGACCGCATCGTGTCGTTCGTCAACACGACCGAGAATCCGCCTGTGGAGCGTCTGCTCGTTCCCGACATGGCGCTTACCGCCGCCGAGTACTTCGCCGTCGACAAGGGCGAGAAGGTGCTGGTGCTGCTCACGGACATGACCTTGTACGCCGATGCCCTGGCCATCGTGTCGAACCGCATGGACCAGATTCCGTCGAAGGACTCGATGCCCGGTTCGCTGTATTCGGACCTTGCGAAGATCTACGAAAAGGCCGTGCAGCTGCCCAACGGCGGTTCGATCACGATCATCGCCGTGACGACGCTTTCGGGCGGCGACATCACGCACGCCATCCCCGACAATACGGGTTACATCACCGAGGGCCAGTTGTTCCTGCGCAACGACTCCGACACGGGCAAGGTGATCGTCGACCCGTTCCGTTCGCTGTCGCGTCTGAAACAGCTCGTCATCGGCAAGAAGACCCGCGAGGATCATCCGCAGGTGATGAACGCCTGCGTGCGCCTCTACGCCGACGCGGCCAACGCCAAGACCAAGCTGGAGAACGGCTTCGACCTCTCGGACTACGACGAGCGCACCCTGAAGTTCGCCTTCGACTACTCGGAGAAACTGCTGGCCATTGATATCAATATCGAGATCAACCAGATGCTCGACACCGCATGGGGGCTTTTCGCCAAGTACTTCACCCGGGAGGAGGTCGCCATCAAGGAGGAACTTATCCAAAAATACTGGAAGGAGGCGTAACGCGCAATGGCAATCAAATTCCAATATAACAAGACCTCGCTGGGCGAACTCGGCAAACAGCTGAAAATGCGCCAGAAGGCCCTCCCTACGATCAAAAGTAAGGAGTCGGCCCTGCGCTCCGAAGTGAAGAAGGCGAAGGACTCCGCAAGCGACTACCGTCGTCGGCTCGACGCTCTGAAGGCCGAGTACGACTACATGGTGTCGCTCTGGGGAGAGTTTGATTGTGACCTCCTGCGCATTGCCGACGTCGATTTGTCGGTCCAGAAAATCGCGGGTGTGCGCACGCCCGTCCTGCAGGAAGTGAAATTCGAGGAGAAACCCTACGATCTGTTCTCCTCGCCGGTGTGGTTCGCCGACGGAGTCGGCATCCTCAAGCGCATGGCGCAGCTGGGGATCGAGTTCGAGGTCTACAACCGGAAGATGGAACTGCTGGACCATGCGCGCCGCAAAACCACTCAAAAGGTGAACTTGTACGAAAAGGTTCAGATACCCGGGTACGAGGACGCCATACGTAAGATCAAACGCTTCATGGAGGACGAGGAGAACCTCTCCAAGTCGGCCCAGAAGATCGTGAAAACCAAGCAGCAGGCCGCCGGGGAGGGCGCGATGTTATGATAGCCAGAATGTCAAAATACAACTTTGTGCTCTTTGCGGCGCAGAGTGAGGATTTCGTCGAGAAGCTGCGCGGCCTCGGGCTGGTGGACATCACCACCGCGGGTTGGGAACCCTCCGAGGAGGACCGCCAGTTGCTGCTGGACATCGAGAGCCTTGCGAAGGCCGCGGAGTTCCTGAAGAACTTCCGCGCCGGGGAGCGCTGCGACGCTGCCGCCGCGCCGTTCGCTTCGGGCGAGGAGGCCTATGCGCATTACGCCGCCGCGCACCGCGAGGCCGCGACGCTCAACGCCGAGATCGGGCGGCTGGAAAAAGCGGCCGAGGAGCTGCGTCCCTGGGGGGCGTTCGACGTGGAGGCGACGCGGAAACTCGCCGCCCGGGGCATTGTCCTGCGCTATTTCTTCACCCAGCGCAACACCTTCGACAAGCAGTTGGCCGAGTGGTCGGAGCGCTATACGGTTTCGGAGGTCAGCCGCACCGATGCCATGGTGTGGTTCGTCGTCGTGGCCAAGCCCGGCGAGGAGGTTACGCTCGACGCGCAGGAGATGAAGACCCCGACGATGGACATTCGCGAGGCGGAGCGCCGCATCGCCGAAGCCGAAGGGAAACTCCGGACCCTCGACGCTGAATTTTCGCGTGCGGCCGCTTCGGAGGCCCTGCTCGCACAGCACGCCTGCTCGCTGAAGGAGCGTTTGCAGGGCGTGCGGGTGAAGGCTACGGCGCAGGAGGCCGCCGACGGTACGCTGGTCGTCATGGAGGGCTGGGCCGAGAAGGAGACTTCCGGTCGGGTCGACGCCCTTTTGGAGGAGTACCCCAACGTGGTCTTCCTCAAATCGGACCCCACGCCCGAGGACGAAACGCCCGTGAAGCTCAAGAACCGTTGGTTCGCGCATGTCTTCGAACTGGTGGGCGACATGTACGCCCGCCCGAAATACGGGACGATGGACCTCACACCCTTCTTCGCTCCGTTCTACATGCTCTTTTTCGGCATCTGTCTCAACGACGCCGGCTACGGACTGATCCTGACCCTGATGGGGTGGTGGATGCTCGCCAGGAACCGAAAGCCCGGCATGATGCGTCAGGCGGCGTGGTTCGCCACGCTGTGCGGCGTGTCGACCGTCGCGTTCGGACTGCTGTGCGGCTCGTTCTTCGGCATCAACATGAACACGTGGTTCCCCTCGGTGAAATTCCTCGATTTCCAGGGACAGTTCTTCTCCATCGCGCTGGTTATCGGCGTGGTGCAGATTCTTTTCGGCATGCTGCTCAACATCTGGATGACCGTTCGCTGTTTCGGTTTCGGCCGTGCGCTGGGACTGCTGGGGTGGTTCATCATCCTCGTCTCGTGCTGTCTGGCCATGGGCCTTCCGATGGCGGGTCTCGCCATTCCGGGCTTTACGGCCGGATCGGTGGCCTTCTATGCGGCGCTGGGCGTCGGCGGCGTGCTGATGCTGCTTCTGAACAATCCGAAGCGCAATCCGCTCATCAACCTCGGCGCGGGTTTGTGGGACCTTTACAACAACCTCACGGGACTGTTGAGCGACGTGCTGTCCTATATCCGTCTGTTCGCCATCGGGCTTTCGGGCGGTGTGCTGGCGCTGGTGTTCAACACGCTGGCGTCGGGATTCGTGCCCGAAGGCGCGAACATCGTGGTCCGGCTGCTGATTATGATTCCGATTCTGCTGATCGGTCACGGCATCAACCTTTTCATGTCGACCATCTCGTCGTTCGTGCACCCGCTGCGTCTGACGTTCGTCGAGTTTTTCAAGAACGCCGGTTTCGAAATGGCCCCGCGCAATTTCGACCCGATTCGTAAAATGAACGATACTAACGAATAATAACAATTAAAAAAAACTCAAAACATTATGGAAACAACAGCATTGGTATTGGCTTACGTCGGCGTAGCGCTGATGGTGGGTCTGGCAGGTGTCGCTTCGTCGATCGGTACCGCAATTACGGGTCAGGCCGCAGTAGGGGCCATGAAGAAGAACGGCGGCGCTTTCGGCAGCTACATGATTCTTTCGGCGCTTCCCGGTTCGCAGGGTCTCTACGGTTTCGTCTGCTTCTTCCTGGTGCAGAAGGGTCTGACGGACCCGACGATGGTGCAGGGCGCGGCTATCTTCGGCGCCGGTCTGCTGGTCGGTCTGGTGAACATCGCCGCTTCGATCTATCAGGCAAAGGTCTGCGCCAACGGTATCGCCGCTATCGGCAACGGTCACGACGTGATGGGTAAGACGCTGATCCTCGCGGCTTTCCCCGAGCTGTACGCCATCCTGACGGTGGCCGCCACCTACCTGATCGCAACGCTCGACGGCGTGAATCTCTTCTGACGGGGCGGAACGCCCGTCACCGGAAAGGGAGACCCTGCGGGGCCTCCCTTTTTCGTTGCCGTCCTGCGGTCGGGGCGCTCTCCGAATACGAAGGAACGGTTGTCGTGGGACACCACGACAACCGTTCCTTCGGGGGATATGGGTATTACGGCCGAACCGGCGCTCGTTCCGTGACTACCGTCCTTTGCGGCGCGACGAGGTGCGCACCTTCGGGCCTTTGCCGCGGGGCTCTTCCGTACGGCGCGCCGCGGCCCCGGGCAGCAGCAATTCGAAGTCTAACTGGCGTTTCTGCAGGTCGGCGCGCTTCACGCGGATGCGTACCGGGCTGCCCAGCGTCATGCGGATGCCCGTCGAGCGGCCGATGATTTCGTAAAGCTGCTCGTCGAAGGTGAAGAAGTCGCCCTCGATGTCGCGCAGGAACGACATGCCCTCGATGTGGGTTTCGTCCAGCTCGACGTAGACGCCCCATTCGGTAAGCCCCGAGATGTGTCCCTCGAACTCCTCGCCGATGTGCTCTTTCATAAATTCGACCATCTTGTACTTGATCGACGCGCGTTCCGCCTCGGCGGCCACGACCTCGCGGTCCGAAGCGCGTGCGCAGAGGTCTTCCAGTTCCGTTTTGTCGGCCGGCTTGCCGCCCGCGAGGTAACGCGCCAGCAGGCGGTGGACCATCATGTCGGGGTAGCGGCGGATCGGCGACGTGAAGTGCGTGTAGTAGGGGAACGCCAGACCGTAGTGTCCGATGTTGTCGGTCGTGTAATAGGCTTTGGCCATCGAGCGCACGGCCATCGTCGCCACGGCGTTTTCCTCCGTGGTTCCCTTTATCTGTTTGAAGAGCTTGTTCAGTTCCTTGGCCACGGCGCGGCCCTTCGTAGCCTTGAAGATGTGCCCGAAGCGGAGGATGAACTGCCGGAAGCGGTCGAGTTTCTCCTCGCTCGGGGTGTCGTGCACGCGGTAGACCATCGTGCGCTCCGCCGAGCGGCCGCTCTCGGTCCTGCGTTTGCCGCAGAACTCCGCCACGCGGCGGTTGGCCAGCAGCATGAACTCCTCGATCATCTGGTTCGACTCCTTCTGCTCCTTGAAGTAAACGCCTAACGGTTTGCCGTTCTCGTCGAGGCGGAATTTCACCTCCTCGCGGTCGAACGAGATCGCGCCGTTCCTGAAGCGCTCCTTGCGCAGCGCCTGCGCCAGCCGGTTGAGCGTCAGCACCTCCTCGGCGTAGTCGCCGCGTCCCGTTTCGATGATCTCCTGCGCCTCGGCGTAGGTGAAACGGCGGTCGGAGTGGATCACCGTGCGTCCGAACCACTCTTCGAGGATGTCGAGGTTTTCGTTGAGCGTGAACACCGCCGAGAAGCAGAGGCTCGTCTCGTGGGGCCGCAGCGAACACAGCTCGTTCGAAAGCCGTTCGGGAAGCATCGGCACGGTGCGGTCCACCAGATAGACCGACGTGCCGCGCTCCACGGCCTCGTCGTCGATCACCGAGTGGGGCCGCACGTAATGGGTCACGTCGGCGATGTGCACGCCCACTTCCCAGACGCCGTCCTTTATTTTGCGCACCGACAGCGCGTCGTCGAAGTCCTTGGCGTCCGCGGGGTCGACCGTGAAGGTCGTGACACCCCGGAAGTCGCGCCGCTGGGCGATCTCTTTGGCCGTGACGCGGGCGTCGATGGCCTGGGCGGCCTCCTCGATTTCGGGTTCGAAGCGGTAGGGAAGCTCGTATTCCGCCAGGATCGAGTGCATCTCCGTGTCGTTGTTGCCCGCCATGCCCAGCCGCTCGACCAGTTCGCCCACGGGGCTTTTGCTGCCCGGGAGCCAGTCGGCGATGCGCACCACGACCTTCTCGCCGTCGCGCACGTCGGGATAGGTGCGCTTCGAGAGATAAATGTCCATCGGCATGCGGCGCGAGTCGGCCCGTACGAAAATCTGGTGCGCCCCGACTTCGGCCACGCCCACGTAGGGCTTGCGGTTGCGTTCGATGATCCGCGTGATCTCGCCCTCCAGCTGTCCGTTGCGGCCGCGGTGCATCACCACGACCTCGACGCGGTCGCCGTTCAGGGCGTTCGCGGCGTTGCGCTGGTTGACGAAGATGTCGCTCTCCTGCCCTTCGACCTTCACATAGACCGAACCCGAGGGGGCCATGTCGGCCACGCCCTCGTAGTGGGGCAGGTGGGTCTGCATCAGACGGTATTTTTCGCGCGCGCACTCCTCGACGACTCCCTCTTCGAAGAGGCGTCCGAGGATTTCTAACGTTTCGCGGCGGCCCTCTTTCGTGGCGCCTCCGGAAGCCGAAGCCAGGTGCTTCAGCGAGAACTTATTGTTGGGGAATTCCCGGAACATGCTCAATATGATCGAGGTGCGGTCCGTCTTCCGTGCTCCGTTTTCGGAGCGTTGTTTCTGTTTTTTCATCATTTCTCAAAAATTTGCGGGGCTTCGGTCCTCCGTCGGATTTCCGTTGTGCCCGTTTTGCCGCTGTCGCGGCCGGCCTGTGTGCGTTTTGCGGAACCGGGCGTTATTTTTCCAGGAGTTGCAGGGCCAGTTTCCGCATGTAGGCGATGCCTACGCCGATAGCCGCTTCGTCGGGGAAGAATGTCGCCGTGTGCGGGCGTCCGGCCGCGGCGCCCACGCCCAGCCGGTAGAACAGCGACGGGTATTGCTTGCAGTAGAACCCGAAATCCTCGGCCGTGGTGCGCAGGGGCAGCATCTCGACCTTCAGCTTCTCGGCTTTGGCCAGGGCCGTGGCCTGCTTCACGAGGATCTCGTCGTTGACGACGCACGGATAGCCGCGGCCGATCGTCACTTCGGTCTTCACGCCGTGCCGGGCGTCGATGTCCGCGGCGATGATCTCGATGCGGCGGTGGATGATGCCGCGCTCGCGTTCGTCGAACGTGCGCAGCGTTCCCTCCATGTAGATCTCGTCGGGCACGATGTTCGTCGCGCCCCCGGCCTCCACGCGGCCGATCGAGAGCACGCACTCCTCATCGTTGAGCGCGATGAGGCGCGTCAGCAGTTCGGCGCCGGCCGCCACGGGGTCCTTGAGCTGCTTGCGCATGGCGCCGTGCCCGCCCGTGCCGCGGACGCGGAAGCGCAGTTCGTCGCTTGCCGCCATGTACTTTCCGGCCCGGAATCCGAGGGTCCCGACCTCCAGCTGCGGTTCGACGTGTTCGCCGACGACGGCCCGCACGTCGTAGCCCTCGAACGGCTTTTCGGCCAGCACCAGCGAGGCTCCGCCCGGGTTGCACTCCTCGCCCGGCTGGAACAGCCCGAAGAGCGTGCCCCGGAAATCGGGCGCCTCGGCGAAGGTTTTCAGCACGCCGAACAGCACCGCGGCGTGCATGTCGTGGCCGCAGGCGTGCATCACGCCCTCGTTCTGCGATCTCCACTCGCAGTCGTTCCGCTCCGTGACGGGCAGGGCGTCGATGTCGGCGCGCAGCACCGCGGCGCGCCGGTCGCCTTCGGGGGTCTTGCGGCCCTTGATGCGGGCCACGACGCCCGTCGATGCGATCCGGCGGTGTTCGATGCCCAGTTCGTCGAGCTGCTGTTCGATGAACGCCGCCGTGTCGTGTTCCTTGAACGACAGTTCGGGGTGCGCATGCAGGCGGCGGCGGAATTCGACAGGTTCCATTGATTCTCTGTTTTATCGGTTTGGGTCAGAAAACCGCCTTGACGATTTTCTGTATGTTCGTCGTGCGGCTCATCGTGTAGTAGTGCAGCACGGGCACGCCTGCGGCCATCAGTTCGCGGCTTTGGGCGATGGCCCACTCGGTTCCCACTTCGCGCACGCCGTCGGGATGCGCCTTGACTTCGCGCACGAGTTCCTCGGGCAGCTTCACGCCGAACGTTTCGGGCAGTATTTCCAGGTGGCGCAGCGTCGAGAGGGGCTTGATGCCGGGGATGATCGGCACGGTGATCCCCGCTTCGCGGCAGCGGCGCACGAAGTCGAAGTATTTGGCATTGTCGAAGAACATCTGCGTGATGACATATTCCGCCCCGGCGTCGACCTTGTCGCGCAGGCGGGCGATGTCCGAGGTGATGTCGCGCGCCTCGGCGTGCACCTCGGGATAGCCCGCCACGCCGATCGAGAATTTCGAGTGGTGGCACTCCTCGACCTCGCCGTCGATGAATTTTCCGCGGTTCATGTCGGCGATCTGCCGCACGAGGTCCACGGCGTGGGCGTGGCCCTGCGGATGGGGCATGAAACGCTTTTCGTTCTGCGACTTGTCTCCGCGCAGCGCCAGCACGTTGTGCAGGCCCAGGAAGTCCATGTCGATCAGCGTGTCCTCGATGTCGTATTTCGACAGTCCGCCGCAGATCAGGTGCGGGACCACCTCCACGCCGTAGCGGTTCTGGATGGCCGCCGAGATGCCCACCGTCCCGGGGCGGCGGCGCACGACGTGCCATTCGACGCTGCCGTCCTCGCGCTCGGTCTCCTTGATTCCCTCGCGGTGGAAGGTGATGTTGACGTAAGCCGGGTCGAGGGCCATCAGCGGCTCCACGGCGGCGAATATCTTCTGCATGCCGTCGCCCTTGAGCGGCGGGAGCAGTTCGAACGCGAAGCGGGTGCGCCCGGAGGCGATCGCTTCGTTGATGATCTCTACGACGTTCATACGTTGTTCGGTATAATCTTTTTTACGGTTTCGGCCTCCATTCCGCGGCGGCGTGCGTAGTCGAGCAGCTGTTCGGCGCCGATGGTCCCGACCGAAAAGTAGTCGGCGTCGGAGAACATCAGTCCGCACAGCGCCTCCCCGGGGTCGATCATCCAGTTTTCGGTCAGCTGCATTCCGGTCGTCACCTCGACCGCGAGCAGGTCGAAGACCTCGCGTTTGAGCGAATGGTCGGGCGAGGCCGGGTAGCCGAAGGCCATGCGGCGGCCGCGGTACTGGCCGCGGACTGCCTGCTCGGGGGTGGGCGGCGTGCCCGTTTCGTAGCCCCACATCTCGCGCCGCATGAAGGCGTGCACGGCCTCGGCGAAGGCTTCCGTGAGGCGGTCGGCCAGCAGTTTGGCCATGATGGCCGAATAGTCGTCGCCCCCGGCGCGGAACTTTTCCGCCAGCTCCTTCAGCCCGATGCCGGCCGTCAGGGCGAAACAGCCGATCCAGTCGCCGTCCGGTGCGATGAAGTCCGCCAGCGACAGGTTCTCCTCGCCGCGCGTCTGGTTGCGCAGCATCGGGAGGCGTTTTTCGCGCCCTTTCGCGTCCGTCACCAGAATGTCGTCGCCCTCGGAGCGTGCCGGGAAGATGCCCGCTACCCCTTGCAGCGTCAGCAGCCGCTCGTCGCGGATGCGGGCCAGCAGGGCCTGGGCGTCGGCGAAGACCTTGCGCGCCTCGGCGCCCTTTTCGGGATGGTCGAGAATCTCGGGGTAACGCCCCTTGAGTCCCCACGCCGCGAAGAAGAAACTCCAGTCGATGTACGGTTCGGCGTCGGCCACGTCGAAGTCGGGGAAGACCATGCGCCCCGTGTGGAGCGGCACGACGGGTTCGTGCTGCGCCGCGCCGCGCCGCGCCGCGCGCGCTTCGGCGATCGGAATGAGGTCGCGCTCCCGCAGCCGGCGGGCGTACTCCTCGCGCAGGACCTGCTGGTCGGCTTTCACCTTGTCGGCGTAAAGGTCGCCGTCGGGGCCGAGCAGCTGCGCCAGTATCTGGCTGTTGCGGCTGGCGTTCGCGGAGTGGACCGCCACGCCCGAATAAACCGGGGCGATCTTCACCGCCGTGTGGAGGTCCGAGGTCGTCGCGCCGCCGATGATGACCGGAATGCGCAGCCCTCGCCGTTCCAGCTCCTCGCAGACGCGGGCCATTTCGTCGAGCGACGGGGTGATCAGCCCGCTCAGGCAGATGCACTGCGCGCCCCACGCCACCGCCTCCTCGACGATGCGTTCCGGCTCGACCATCACGCCCAGGTCCCGGATTTCGTAACCGTTGCAGGCCATCACGACCGCCACGATGTTCTTGCCGATGTCGTGCACGTCGCCTTTCACGGTGGCGATCAGCACTTTCCCCGAATTATGCGCATTCGCGGCCGACCCCTGTTCGATATAGGGCGTCAGCGCCGCCACCGCGCGTTTCATCACGCGGGCGGTCTTCACCACTTGCGGCAGGAACATCTTGCCCTCGCCGAACAGCGTGCCGACCTGCTCCATGGCAGGCATCAGCAGCGTGTCGATCACGGCCATCGGGCTTCCCAGCGCCTCGTAACCCTCCAGCGCATCCTGCTCCACGTAGTCGGCCACGCCCTTGAGCATCGCATGGGCGATACGCTCTCCGAGCGTCCCCGCACGCCATGCGTCGGGGGCCTGCGGCTGCGCCTGGGCCGTCTGCTGCACCCCGTGGGCATACTCCGCGAGCCGCTCCGCGGCGTCGGCCCGGCGGCAGAGGATCACGTCCTCGACGCGGCAGAGCAGTTCGGGTTCGATCTGGCTGTACACTTTGAGCATCTGCGGGTTGACGATGCCCATGTCCATTCCGGCCCGGATGGCGTGGTAGAGGAACGCCGAGTGCATCGCCTCGCGCACCGTGTTGTTGCCGCGGAAGGCGAACGAAAGGTTCGACACGCCGCCCGAGACCTTCGCATGGGGAAGGTGCTCCTTGATCCAGCGCGTCGCGTCGATGAACGCCTTGGCGTAGCCGTCGTGCTCCGCAATGCCCGTTGCGACGGCCAGCACGTTGGGGTCGAAAATGATGTCTTCGGGTGGAAATCCGTTGTCCGTCAATAGCTTGTATGCCCTCTCCGCAACCTCTGCTTTACGTTCGAAGGTGTCGGCCTGGCCCCGCTCGTCGAAGAGCATCACCACGGCCGAAGCGCCGAAGCGGTGGATCTCCGCGGCCCGGCGCAGGAATTCCGCTTCGCCCTCCTTGAGCGAGATGGAGTTGACCACCGACTTACCCTGCGTCACTTCAAGTCCCGCTTGAAGTACCTCCCATTTCGACGAGTCGATCATCACCGGCACGCGGGCGATCTCCGGCTCCGAGGCCATCAGGTTGAGGAACGTGCGCATCGCCGCCGGACCGTCGATCAGCCCGTCGTCCATGCAGACGTCGACGATCTGCGCCCCGGCGTCGACCTGTGCGCGGGCCACCGAGAGCGCCTCTTCGTAGTTGGCTTCGCGGATCAGCCTTGCGAAACGGGCCGATCCGGCGACGTTCGTGCGTTCGCCGACGTTGATGAAGTTGGCTTCGGGGACGATCCGCAGCGGCTCCAGACCGCTCAAGGTCGTGATGTGCTTCGGCGCGGGAACGGGCCGCGGGGCGTAGTCTCCGGATATTTTCGACAATTCGAATATGTGGGCGGGCGTCGTGCCGCAGCAGCCGCCCACGATGTTCACCAGTCCGCGACGCATATACTCGCCGACATCCCCGGCGAACATTTCGGGCGTCTCGTCGTAACCGCCCATCACGTTGGGAAGCCCTGCGTTCGGGTGCGCCGAGATGCGCGTTCCGGCCACTGCCGCCAGCCGTTCGAGGTAGGGCAGCAGCTGCTTGGCCCCATAGGCGCAATTCAGCCCGACCGACAGCAGGTTCGCGTGCGACACCGAGACGGCGAAGGCCTCGACGGTCTGCCCCGAGAGGGTGCGGCCGCTGGCGTCGGCGAGCGTTCCGGAGACCATCACGGGGATCGCGCGGCCCAGCCGCTCGCAGAGTGTGTCGATGGCCCAGAGGGCCGCCTTGGCGTTGAGCGTGTCGAAAACGGTCTCCACCAGCAGGATGTCCGCCCCGCCGTCCACCAGTCCCCGCACCTGATCCGTATACGCTGCGACCAGTTGTGCGAAGGTCACCTCGCGGGCCGCGGGATTCTGTACGTCGGCCGACATCGAGGCCGTGCGGTTCGTGGGACCCACCGATCCCGCCACGAAACGCGGCTTCTGCGGGTTGCGGGCCGTGAACTCGTCGGCCGCGCTGCGTGCGATTCCGGCTGCGGCCTTCGAAATCTCGTAAGCGCACTCTTCGAGCCGGTAGTCGGCCAGCGACACGGCGTTGGCGTTGAACGAGTCGGTTTCGATGATGTCGGCTCCCGCCCGCAGGTATTTTTCGTGAATCTCGCGCACCACGTCCGGGCGGGTCAGCGCGAGCAGGTCGTTGCAGCCCTTGAGCTGCACCGGCCAGCCGGCGAACCGCCGGCCGCGGTAGTCCTCCTCCTGCAGTCCGTAGCCCTGCACCATCGTGCCGAAGCCTCCGTCGAGCAGCAGGATGCGGCGCTCCAGTTGGTCGTATAGCGTTGTCGTCATTTATTTTTCGGTAATTTCTATTTCGTAGAGTTTCGGCCAGTTTTTGCCCGTCACGAAGATGCGGTCCCCCTCGGCGTCATAGGCGATGCCGTTCAGCACGTCGGTCGTCGCGGTCATTTCCGTTTCGGGCAGCAGCCCCGCGAGGTCGACGACGCCCTCGACGACGCCCGTCGCGGGGTCGATGACGACGATCTGGTCGGTGGTGTAGACGTTGGCCCATATTTTGCCGCCGATCCACTCCAGTTCGTTGAGGTATTCGACCGGCGCGCCCTTGTAGGTCACCGTCACGCGCTTTTCGCGGCGGAACGTCGCGGGATCGACCGTGTGGATCGTGGCCGTGCCGTCCGACATGTAGAGCTTCTCGCCGTCGGTCGTGAGGCCCCAGCCTTCGCCCGGATAGCGGAAGTCGCGGATCTTTTGCAGTTTCCCGTTCTCCAGCGAATATACGTGCGCGGTGTTGGACTGCCAGGTCAGCTGGTAGAGCTTCCCGCCGAGCAGGGTGATTCCTTCGCCGAACTCCGAACGGGGCAGGCGCGCCATGACCTCGGTTTTCCCCGTCGCGAGGTCGGTCTTCCGAACGACCGATTCGCCGTGCTGGCCCGTACCTTCCCACATCGTCCCGTCGACGTATTGCAGCCCCTGGGTGTAGGCGCCGGTCGAGTGGGGGTAGGTCGCCGCGATGCGGTAGGTGTACGTTTTCGGCTCGGCCTGCACGGCCGCCGCGGCCTGCGCCTTTGCGCCGGGGCGTTTGGCGCGCGCCGCCGGACCGCCGCATGCGCCCAGCAGCAGGATGGAAAACAGGAATATCGGGGTCGTTTTCATTGTTTCGGAACAAAATAGCTCACAAAGATACGAAAAAGTCGGATGGGATCAAAACGGAATTGCGTGCGGTTCGGTAAAACCTTTCGGCTGGCAAAAGGGGCGTTGCGACTCCAAAGGCTGCGGAAAAGCCGGATGGGATCAAAACGGAATTGCGCACGGCTCGGTAGAACCTTCCCCGGCAAGCGGGGGGCGTTGCGGCCCCAAAGGTACGAAAAACAAACCGTATATCATAATTTGACCGTATTATTACGGGTAATGTCTTGCCGGAAATGGAATAATTTCGTATCTTTGCCTCCCGATTCTGAACGGAAATACGAAGAATAACAAATATAATTCATTCATTATGAACATTGTAAGAGAACAACGCGGCGAGAATAACTCGCTGATCCGCGTGACTGTCGGCGAGGCGGATTACGGGCAGGAGGTCGAAAAGTCCCTGCGCGAGTACAAGCGCAAGGCCAACATCCCCGGATTCCGTCCGGGCATGGTCCCCATGGGCATCGTCAAGAAGATGTACGGCAAGGGCGTCCTGGCCGAGCAGTCCTACCGTCAGGCTTCGAACGCCGTTTTCGAATATCTCCAGAAGGAGGGCATCGACTATCTGGGCGACGTGATTCCCGCGGAGGAGCAGGGCGACTTCGATTTCGACAACGCCACCGAGTTCGAATTCGTGTTCGAGATCGGCGAGGCTCCCGAGATCAAGCTGGAGCTTTCCGACAAGGATAAGCTGACCTACAACAAGATCAAGGTCGACAAGAAGATGCACGACGACTACCGTTCGAACTACCTGCGCCGCTTCGGCCGCCTGGTGGACGCCGAGAAGGTGACTTCGGACGAGGCGCTGTCGGTGACGCTCGACAACGGCGAGATGAACGTTGCGGACGCTTACGTGGGTCTGATCTCGATGGACGAGGCCGATCGCAAGCCTTTCATCGGCAAGAAGGTCGGCGACAAGATGAAGGTGAATATCAACGAACTCTATAAAAATCCCGCCCAGCGCGCCGCCTGCCTGCAGGTCAAGGAGAACGAACTGGAGGGCGTCAACCCCGAATTCGAACTGGAGATCACCAAAATCCGCAAGTTCGCCGAGCCGGAGCTGAACGAGGAGTTCTTCAAGATGGCTTTCCCGCAGGGCGGCGTCACGGACGAAGCCGGGCTGGACAAGTTCATCGACGCGCAGATCGAGGCCGAGCTGCGCCGCGAGAGCGACTACCTCTTCACGTTGCAGGTGCGTGACTACCTCGTGAAGAAGGCCGACCTGAAGATGCCCGCGGCGTTCCTCAAGCGCTGGCTCTACACGATCAACGAGGGCAAGTTCTCGATGGAGGACATCGAGAAGGATTTCGACCAGTTTCTGAAGATGTTCACCTGGAACTACCTCCAGAAGCACTTCATCAAGACCGACGGCATCTCCGTTTCGAAGGAGGAGGCGCTCTCCGAAGCCAAGGCGCTGGCCGCCTCGCAGTTTGCACAGTACGGCATGCCCTCGGCGCCGGACGACATGCTGGAGGGTTACGCCGAGAAGATTCTCGCCGACAAGGATCAGGGCCAGAAGATTTACGAGAAGCTCTATGAGGTGAAGGTCGTCGAGGATGTCAAATCGAAGGTCAAGGTAACTGAAAAAGCCGTATCTGCGGACGATTTCGCTAAATTGGCGAAGGAACTTTAAGTTTCGCGGAATTTTATCTATCTTTGGACTTTGCAGGCGTGATGTTTGCAAAGTCCTTTGTGCTTTAAGAACGCGCTTTTAGGGGCGGCTGTGGGTTTTCACGCTTTCCATCCGGTTCTGCGCTCCCGTCCGCCCGCCTGGGAGGCGGCTTTCGGGAGCGACGGGGGCCGGATCGCTTGCGGCGGTTTTCGCGCCCGCTTTAAGAAGCGGGTTTCGGGGGCGATGGGGAATCCGGAATGCTTCCGGCGGCTTGTGCGCTCCTGACCGGCAGAAGGCAGAATATGAAGAGTAAATAAATACGACTATGTCAGAATTTGAAAAATACGCACGGAACCACTGCGGGATCAGTTCGCTGAAACTGCACGATTTCCAGTCGGTAAGCGCGGCCTATGTGTCGCCTACGATCATCGAGGAGCGTCAGCTGAACATCGCCACGATGGACGTTTTCTCGCGCCTGATGATGGACCGCATCATCTTCCTCGGCGCGCCGATCTACGACGACGCGGCCAATATCATCCAGGCCCAGCTGCTGTTCCTCGAATCGGTCGATCCCGAGAAGGACATTCAGATCTACATCAACTCGCCCGGCGGGTCGGTTTCGGCCGGACTGGGCATTTACGACACCATGCAGCTGGTGAACTCCGACGTGGCGACCATCTGCACGGGGCTTGCCGCCTCGATGGGCGCCGTGCTGCTCACGGCGGGCGCCAAGGGCAAGCGTTCGGCGCTCCCGCATTCGCGGGTGATGATCCACCAGCCGCTGGGCGGCGCGCAGGGTCAGGCCTCGGACATCGAGATCACGGCGCGCGAGATTCTGAAAACCAAGCGCGAGCTGTACGAAATCCTCTCGGTCCACTCGGGCGTCCCGGTCAAGAAGATCGAGAAGGACGCCGACCGCGACTACTGGCTGTCGGCCCGCGAGGCGAAGGATTACGGACTGATCGACGAGGTGCTTTCCAAACGAGACAAGTAAACCGCATGGCACAGAATAAGAACAACAACAAGAACGGCGGCGACTGCTGCTCGTTCTGCGGCGCCAAGCGCACGGACGTGGAGATCATGTTCCAGGGTTCGGACGGCGCGAATATCTGTAACAAATGTATCGAGAACGGCTATAAGATCATCGTCGACAACGACATCGCCTCCGAACGGGGGCGGCGTCCGGCGGCGGCTCCGCTCAAGATGGAGGAACTGCTCAAGCCGGCGCAGATCAAGGAGTTCCTCGACCAGTATGTCATCGGGCAGGATGCCGCCAAGCGGTATATGTCCGTGGCGGTCTACAACCACTACAAGCGGCTGCTGTACGCCCCGAAGGAGGACGAGGTCGAGATCGACAAGTCGAACATCGTGCTGGTCGGTCCGACGGGCACGGGCAAGACGCTGATGGCCCGCACGATCGCCAAGCTGCTGAAAGTGCCGTTCACGATCGTCGACGCGACCGTTCTGACCGAGGCGGGATATGTGGGCGAGGATGTCGAGAGCATTCTCTCGCGGCTGTTGCAGGTCGCCGACTACAACGTCGAGCAGGCCGAGCGCGGCATCGTCTTCATCGACGAGATCGACAAGATCGCGCGCAAGGGCGACAACCCCTCCATCACGCGCGACGTTTCGGGCGAGGGCGTGCAGCAGGCCCTGCTGAAAATCCTCGAAGGAACGGTGGTCAACGTGCCTCCCCAGGGCGGCCGCAAGCACCCCGAGCAGAAATTCATCCAGGTCGACACGCGCAACATCCTCTTCATCTGCGGCGGTGCGTTCGACGGCATCGAGAAGAAGATCGCCCAGCGGCTGAACACCCGCGCGATGGGTTACGGGCGGCTGAACGCAGATCCCATCGACCGCTCGAACCTGATGCAGTACGTCACGCCGCAGGACCTCAAGTCGTTCGGACTGATTCCCGAACTGGTGGGACGTCTCCCGGTGCTGACCTACATGCAGCCGCTGGAGCGCGCGGCCCTGCGTTCGATCCTCACCGAGCCGAAGAACGCCATCGTCAAGCAGTACAAGCGTCTGTTCGAACTCGACGGCGTGAAACTCGCCTTCGACGACGACGCGCTGGACTACATCGTCGACAAGGCCGTCGAGTTCAAGCTCGGTGCGCGCGGTCTGCGCTCGATCTGCGAGGCGATTATGATGGACACGATGTTCGACATCCCCTCGACCGATGCCCGAAAGTTCACCGTCACTTTGCCTTATGCAAAGAAAAAGATAGAAAAGGCAAATATTTTAGAACTTAAACAAGTCGGATAATTTCTTTTTGGCTATCTTTGCCGGGAATAAACAGCTAAAACGCATAAAATACTAACTCCATGTCTACAACGAATTCAAAACTTACGCGCGTTGCCGATAATATCCGCATCCTTTCGGCCGCGATGGTCGAGAAGGCCAAGTCGGGGCATCCCGGCGGCGCCATGGGCGGCGCGGATTTCATCACGGTGCTCTTCACCGAGTTCCTGCGTTACGACCCCGATAATATGGCGTATCCCTACCGCGACCGTTTCTTCCTCGATCCGGGCCACATGTCGCCGATGCTCTATTCGACGCTCGCGCTGGCCGGGCACTATTCGACTGAAGATCTGCAATCGCTGCGCCAGTGGGGCAGCGTGACGCCGGGGCACCCGGAGGTGGACGTGATGCGCGGCGTGGAGAATACGTCGGGACCGTTGGGACAGGGCCACGCCATGGCGCTGGGAGCCGCCATTGCGGAACGCTTCATGGCCGCCCGTTTCGGCGAGTGGATGGCGCACAAGACCTATGCCTATATTTCGGACGGCGCCGTCGAGGAGGAGATTTCGCAGGGCGTGGGCCGCATCGCCGGCCATCTGGGCCTGTCGAACTTCGTGATGTATTACGATTCGAACAACATTCAGCTCTCGACCAAGGTCGACGAGGTGATGACCGAGAACGTGGCCATGAAGTACGAGGCGTGGGGCTGGAACGTGTTGTCGATCGACGGGCATAACATCAATGAGATCCGCGAGGCGCTGGTCGCCGCCGAGAGCGAGACCGAGCGTCCGACGCTCATCATCGGCCATACCGTCATGGGCAAGGGCGCCAAAGGCCCCGCCGGAGAGAGTTTCGAAAACAAAGTCTCGACCCACGGCCAGCCGCTGACGGCCGCCGGGGCCGATTTCGCCGCTACGGTGAAGAACCTGGGCGGCGATGCGGAGAATCCGTTCGCCATCTTCGCGGAGAGCCGCGAGGTCTTCGCCGAACGTCGCGAGGCGTTGAAGGAGTGGGCCGCGAAGCAGGCCGCCGTCGAGAAGTCGTGGCGCGCGGAGCATAAGGAGCTGGCGCGCAAACTCGACGATTTCCTTTCGGGCAAACTTCCCGAAATCGACTACAAGTCCATCGAGATGAAGGCCGACGTGGCTACGCGCGCCGCATCGGCGACGGTGCTGGGCGTCTTCGCCGAGAAGATCGACAACATGATCGTGGCTTCGGCCGACCTGTCGAATTCGGACAAGACCGACGGTTACCTGAAGAAGACCAAGGCGTTCACGAAGGGCGATTTCAGTGGGAAATTCTTCCAGGCGGGCGTCTCGGAGCTGACGATGGCCTGCGTTGCGAACGGCATGGCGCTGCACGGCGGCGTGATCCCCGTCTGCGGCACGTTCTTCGTCTTCTCCGATTATATGAAGCCCGCCGTGCGCCTCTCGGCGCTGATGCGCCTGCATGTGGTCTACGTCTGGACGCACGACTCGTTCCGCGTGGGCGAGGACGGCCCGACGCACCAGCCCGTGGAGCACGAGGCGCAGATCCGCCTGATGGAGCACCTGCGCAACCACCACGACGAGCGTTCGATGCTCGTGCTGCGTCCGGCCGACGGCGATGAGACCGTCATGGCGTGGAAACTGGCCGTCGAGGAGCACCGCCCCGTGGCGCTCGTGCTGTCGCGCCAGAACATCAAGACCCTGCCGACGCTGGGCGCCATCCGCCGCGAGGAGGCCGCGCAGGTCGCCAAGGGCGGTTATGTGGTGATGGATGCCGCCAAACCCGCCGCGGTGCTGATCGCCACGGGTTCGGAGGTCGCAACGCTGGTCGAAGGCGCCGAACTGCTGGCCGCCGAGGGCATTCCGGTCCGTGTGGTGAACGTCCCGAGCGAGGGGCTGTTCCGCGACCAGCCCCGTTCGTACCAGGAGAGCGTGCTGCCTGCGGGCGTTGCGCGCTACGGCATGACTTCGGGCCTTCCGGTCAATCTCCGGGGACTGGTGGGCGAGAACGGCGTGATCCACGGTCTCGACCATTTCGGCTGGTCGGCCCCCTACAAGGTGCTCGACGAGAAGTTCGGCTACAACGGGGCAACCGTCGCCGCCGAAGTGAAGAAGATGCTCGGGAAATAGCGGAGACCGTCCGGGTTCGGCGGCAACGATTTTCGAGTTGCCGCCGAAGTGACCTATATATAAAATGTGCAGGAGCCACCGCCCGACGCGGTGGCTTTTGTTTTGCAGATTCCGAAATTATGCCTATCTTTGCAATCCCGTCTGTCAAGCGGGGAAATGTGGAAAGATTTGACTGATTGCAAACCACAATAAAAAATCGCTAAAACAGCACATTTTTTATTTTCAACAGCCAATTTTTCCCATTTTATACGTTTAACCATTAAAAATGTATGAAAATGGGCTTTTTATTTACATCGGAATCGGTGTCCGAAGGACATCCTGACAAGGTTTCGGATCAGATTTCCGACGCAATCCTCGACGAATTCCTGCGCCGCGACGCCAACTCGAAAGTCGCCTGCGAAACCCTTTGCACCACGGGACTCGTGGTCGTGGCGGGTGAAGTGCGCTCGGAGGCGTATGTCGATGTGCAGGGCGTGGCGCGCCGCGTGATCAACCGCATCGGCTACACCCGGAGCGACTATCAGTTCGACGGCAACTCGTGCGGCATTCTGTCGGCCATTCACGAACAGTCGTCGGACATCAACCAGGGCGTCGTCCGCGAAGCCGAGGAGGAGCAGGGCGCCGGCGACCAGGGCATCATGTTCGGCTACGCCTGCAACGAGACCCGTGAGATGATGCCCGCGACGCTGATCCTGTCGCACGTGATCCTCAAGGAGCTGGCCGTCATCCGCCGCGAAGGCGAGGTGATGACCTATCTGCGTCCCGACTCGAAGTCGCAGGTCACGATCGAGTACGACGAGACGACGAACAAGCCGCTGCGCGTGCATACGATCGTCGTCTCGACGCAGCACGACGAGTTCATCCTCCCGGGCGAGGGCCGCAGCGAGAAGGAGGCGGAAAAACAGATGCAGGACAAAATCCGCGAGGACGTGCGCACGATTCTCATTCCGCGGGTCAAGGCGCGTCTGGAGCGCGCCGGCGACCAGCTGGCCGCACTGATCGGCGACGACTACATCCTGCACGTGAACCCCACGGGCAAGTTCGTGATCGGAGGGCCTCACGGAGACACGGGACTTACGGGCCGCAAGATCATCGTCGACACCTACGGCGGCCGCGGCGCGCACGGCGGCGGCGCCTTTTCGGGCAAGGACTCGTCCAAAGTGGACCGTTCGGCGGCCTATGCCGCGCGCCACATCGCCAAGAACCTCGTGGCGGCGGGCGTCGCCGACCAGATTCTGGTCGAGTTGAGCTACGCCATCGGCATCGCGCAGCCGCTGTCGATCTACGTCGATACCTACAATTCACCCCGTCCCGCGGCGTTGGCCGGCATGACCGACGGCGAGATCGCCCGCCGCATCGGGAAGCTCTTCGACCTGCGTCCCGCGGCCATCGTGAAGCGTTTCGGCCTGAAAAACCCGATCTTCGAGGCGACGGCCTCCTACGGGCATTTCGGCAATCGTCCTTATACGAAGGTGGAGAAGGTCTGGGAGAACGGCGTCGAGACCGAGCGCGAAATCGAGTTCTTCGGCTGGGAGAAACTCGATGCCGTGGAGCAGATCAAGCGGGAGTTCGGCCTTTAGCGTCCGGATACGCTGAAAAATCGGGGCGTCCGTGCAGGATGTCCCGATTTTTGTGCGAAAAGGACATACTAACCGGACGTTATTGTGCGTTTGTCCTTCGAAATTGAAATTTAAACGTACAGCTTATGTAATGAAGTTGCCTCTGATTAATAGAACCAAAACATTTAATTCATTATGAAAAAGGCATTTTTGATTTTAGGACTCGTAGCCGTGTCGGCCGCAGCCGGCGGACTTACGGCTTGGACGGTTTCCGCGGACCGCGGAGGTTCCGTCGCATACATCGAGCGCGAGGTGGAACGTACGCCCGCGCTGGGAACCCAGTTTACGTCTTACCAGGCCGAGCAGTATCCCGACCTCACCTACGCCGCCGAGAATGCGGTGAAGGCCGTCGTGAACATCGAGGCCATCCAGCAGGTCGAGATGCCCCAGCGCCGGGGCTACGATCCGTTTCTGGAGTTCTTCGGAATCCCGCAGGATTACGGCCGCGGCGACGGAGGTCCGCAGTACCGCGAGCAGCGGGCCGGCGGTTCGGGCGTGATTATTTCGGAGGACGGCTATATCGTGACGAACAACCACGTCGTGGACGGGGCTTCGAAACTCAAGGTGAAGCTCAACGACGGGCGTTCGTTCGACGCCAAACTCATCGGCAAGGATTCGGCGACGGACCTCGCGCTGCTGAAGGTCGAGGCCAAGGGGCTGCCTACGCTGGCTTTCGGATCGTCCGATGCGCTGCGTCTGGGCGAATGGGTGCTGGCGATCGGTTCGCCGTTCGACTTGCAGTCGACCATCACGGCCGGCATCGTGAGCGCCAAGGCGCGGCAGCTGGGAGCCATTCCCAACGATTTCAGGATCGAGTCGTTCATCCAGACCGACGCGGCGGTGAACCCCGGCAACTCGGGCGGCGCGCTGGTCAACACCCACGGCGAGCTGGTGGGCATCAACACGCTGATCAAGTCGCAGACGGGAAGCTACGTGGGCTATTCGTTCGCCATTCCCGAGTCGATCGTCCGCAAGGTGGTGGTCGATCTGAAGGAGTTCGGCGTCGTGCAGCGCGCCCTGCTGGGCGTACAGTTCCGCGTCGTGGATCAGGATTTCCTCGATACGGAGGGTAAAGAGTTGGGCATCAAGGATCTGGGCGGCGCCTACGTGGCCGCAGTTGTCGAGGGCGGAGCCGCTTCGGAGGCCGGAATCCGCAAGGGAGACGTGATTCTGGACATTGATGGCGTGAAAATTGTTGAGCCTTCGACGCTTCAGGAGCAGATCGCCAAACGCCGACCCAACGATACGGTTAAATTATCCGTAAAAAGAGACGGAAAGGTGAAACAATTTGACGTTACTTTGCGTAATAAAGCAGGTAAAACGGAATTGGTTACCAAGGAGGACGTCGACGTTGTCGATGCGCTCGGAGGTAAGTTCGCCGATGCGGGTGCCAAACTGTGCCGCGAACTTGACATCAAGGGCGGCGTGCAGGTGGTCGGCATCAAGGCCGACGGAATTCTGGCCCGCGCCCGTGTTAAACAGGGATTTGTGATCACTCACATCAACGACCGCCCGGTCTATTCGCTCGGCGACATGCAGCGGATGACGGAGAAGGTCCGTTCGATCGACGGCGTTTATCCCAACGGCCGTTCGGCAAGCTACACGCTGGTGGAGTAAATCGCAGCCCGGGCGGGTTTATGGATTGCAGTATTATTAGGATAGTTAGAAAAAAATATGCGTCAATTAAAGATTACAAAGTCCATCACCAACCGCGAAAGCGCCTCGCTGGACAAGTACTTGCAGGAAATCGGCAAGGAGGAGCTTATCACGGTCGAGGAGGAGGTGGAACTCGCCCAGCGAATTAAAAAAGGAGACCAGGAAGCGCTTGAGAAGCTCACCAAAGCCAACCTGCGTTTTGTGGTGTCCGTCGCCAAACAATATCAGAATCAGGGATTGAGCCTCCCGGACCTGATCAACGAGGGCAACCTCGGGCTGATCAAGGCCGCCGAGAAGTTCGACGAGACCCGCGGTTTCAAGTTCATCTCCTATGCCGTGTGGTGGATTCGTCAGTCGATTCTCCAGGCTTTGGCCGAGCAGTCGCGCATCGTGCGTCTGCCGCTCAACCAGGTGGGTTCGCTGAACAAGATCAACAAGGCGTTCGCACGCTTCGAGCAGGAGCACGAGCGCACGCCGTCGCCCGAAGAGCTGGCTACGGAACTGGAACTCCCGAAGGAGAAGGTCACCGACACGCTGCGTGTCGCCGGCCGCCACGTATCGGTCGACGCTCCGTTCGCCGACGGCGAGGACAACTCGCTGCTGGATGTGCTGGTGAATCCCGATTCGCCCAACGCCGACCGCGGGCTGATCAACGAGTCGCTGTCGACCGAGGTGGACCGTGCGCTGGAGACCCTCACGGAGCGTGAGCGCGACATCATCAAGTACTTCTTCGGCATCGGAACCTCGGAGATGACTCTCGAGGAGATCGGCGAGAAGTTCGACCTGACGCGCGAGCGCGTGCGTCAGATCAAGGAGAAGGCGATTCGCCGCCTCCGGCATTCGTCGCGGTCGAAACTCCTGAAATCCTATTTGGGATAAAGTTTATGGGATTAGAAAACCGGTCGTGTTGTATACACGACCGGTTTTTTGGTGTCTAATCTTCGTTGATCGGTTGTGGCTTGCCGTTGCGCAGGAAACTTTTCAGGTCGGGTAGTGTGACGTAGCCGTACGACGTTCCCGAAATGTAGAGCGTATCGCCGCAAATGCGTAGGGGCGTGGTCTCTGGATCGAATGGGCTCCAGAAACCGAGCGTTTGCGAACTTTTTCGTCCCCGACTGGCTTGGATGTAATTGTCGCCTTCGACCGAGAGAACGTGGATCGAAGTCTTTTCCAGTTGTGTAATGAGCGCTTTGCCCGATGCTTCGGCCCGTTTGTACTCCTTCAGGATTGCCGCGCTGTTGCCGGCGGTAAAGAGCAGGTAGGCAGCAAATGCCGTCGAGAGGATTTTATTGCTTGTTTTCATGACTTTTCCGTTTTAAATAGTTGTTGTGGAGAGTCTGCAGGTCGTTCATGTCAATGCCCAGTTCGTCCATGCGGGCGAACATGGTGTGCAGTTCGACCCGAATGAATTCGTGTCGCTGGGCTTCGAGTGTCCGAGCCTGCGAGCCTTCGGCGACGAAGAATCCCATGCCGCGGCGGATAAGGATCAGTCCGTCGCTTCCGAGTTTATCGTACGCCCGCATCACCGTGTTGGGGTTGACTTGTAGTGTCACGGCGAGTTCGCGTATCGAGGGGATGCGCTCCCGCTCGGGCCAACGGCCGGAGACGATGGCGCGGCAGGCGTGGTCGTAGATCTGGAGCCAGATCGGCTGGTTGTCGTTGAATTGCATGGCCGGATTATTTGAGAGTTTTTTCCCGGAGCTTGAAATATCCGGTCACCCAGCTTACGAGAATCCAGTATCCGAAGATCATCGTGTAGGCGCCGTATTCCGGGAGTTGCTTCCGGAGCGGAAAAGAGAGCCTTGCGGTGTCGGAGTGTATGTTGACAGTGAATTCGGAAAAGGGAATGCGGACGAATAATCCGTCTGATGGCATCAGTGCCCGGTAGTAGATGATGAAGAATAGGATGAAAGCTCCGGCGAGCAGCAGGAATATTTTCATCGGGTATTCCTTGCCCCAGCAACAAGCCAGCAGCAGCCCGGCCTGCACCGTGAAGATCGTCAGCCATGTAGGATAGATCATGATTCGGATGATGTTGCCGTCGGGGATGTCTGCCGCGGCTGTGACAGGCCACAAGACGAGGCTGAAAAGCAGGGTGGCGATAACCGTTGTGTTGAACCAGATGAAGAGGTATTTCTCCGCCGCCGTGACAGGCAGCGTATAGGAGCGTACCATCGGCAGCCGCTTGTAGAGGTTACGGCAGCTCAAGCGGGTGACGTAATACATGAATCCCAGCATCGTGAAGCAGGCGGTTACGCGGAATTCCCCCGGATCACTGCGCCATGATCCGTAAAACCACGCGAAGACAGAGAGCAGAATCAGAATTGCCAGCAGGCCGTAGCCGTAGTAGCGGGCATTTTCAACGTAATGTTTGCGTGCATATAATACAGTGCGCCGAAAAGAGATGGAGTTATTCATGATTGGTGGGATTTGTGTGAAGAATCGAGGGAATGGTCATGCGGTCGTGGGTGGTGGCTGCGAAGATCAGTTCGAGGTCCGGACGGCTTTCCCGGCCGGTCGTATTGAGGGCGATGCCCTCTTCGCCCGAGAACGAGGGGGTGCTGTAAATCGCTTTCGCGTCTGCGGGCAACGGCCCAAACGTGAGGCGGTGCGACAATTCTTCCGTGGTTGCGGCGAGCACAAGGCCCTGTTCGTCGAGGATGACGATTTTGTCGATCAGGTTCTCGACTTCGCGGACTTGATGGGTCGAGATCACGATGGTGCGTTTCTCGTCGGCGTAGGCCGCCAACAGGCTGCGTAGGATTGTTTTCGACGGGATGTCCAGACCGTTGGTCGGTTCGTCGAGTAGCAGGAACTGTGGATTGCAGGCGAGTGCGAAGGCGATGTAGCCTTTTTTGCGCTGGCCCATGGACATGTCGTGGGGATTTTGTGACGGATCGATTTCGAGTGCTTCGCAATGACTTTCGAACATTTCTGCTGAATAACCGGGGTAGAAGACACCTGTGTGTGAGGCAAAACGGCGGAGTGGAATATTCGGCAGGCTCAGTTCTTCCGGGATCAGCATCAGCCTGGACAGAAAATCCACGCTCCGCTGCCGCGGGGTGAATCCATCGACGGCAATGTGCCCTGTATCGGGTTCGAGCAGTCCGCAGATAAGTTGCAGCAGCGTGCTTTTGCCAGTGCCGTTGCGTCCCAGCAGGCCGTGGATGTGCCCTTCGCCGAACGTCAGCGAGAGATCTGCGAAAACCTTCCGGCGACGGTTGTAACCGAAAGAAACGTTTTGAAAAGCAATCATGGCTGTTATTGTTTTTGTGTATTAGTGTAGTAGTACACTACAAATATAGGGCGATAATTTTATATTCCAAATTTTTTCGGAATTTTAAAAAAAGGAAATGGCTACGCGTCTTAATGGATCGTGGCGTTTTTGTAACCGTGTGTTCGGTGGGTCTGGGGAGCAGGCTCCAACAGCATGACTGTGATCAGAAGTGCGAGTTGTCTAATTGGGTGATTCTGTTAAATGTTGTTACCACACGATCGGCTCCTTGCCCACGGAGCGGAGGTATTCGTTGGCGCGCGAGAAGTGGCGGCAGCCGAAGAATCCCCGGTAGACCGACAGCGGCGAAGGGTGCACGGCTTTGAGGATCAGGTTGCGCTGCGGGTCGGCGATGGCGCCTTTCTTCTGGGCGTAGCTGCCCCAGAGCATGTAGACGATGCCCTCTTTGCGCTGGGCGATGGCGCGCACCACGGCGTCGGTGAAGGTCTCCCAGCCGCGGCCGGCGTGCGACGCGGCTTCGTGGGCGCGGACCGTGAGCACGGCGTTGAGCAGCAGCACTCCCTGTTCGGCCCAGCGGTCGAGGTTGCCCGTAGACGGTATGGGCGTGCCGGTGTCGTCGGAGACCTCCTTGAAGATGTTTTGCAGCGAGGGCGGGAAGGGAACTCCGTCCGCGACCGAGAAACAAAGCCCGTTGGCCTGTCCGGGACCGTGATAGGGGTCCTGGCCGATGACGACCACTTTCAGGCGGTCGAACGGGCATTTGTCGAAGGCGCGGAAGATGTTGCTGCCGCGCGGGAAAATGCGCCGCGAGGCGTATTCCTGCCGTACGAACTCCGTGAGCTGCGCGAAATAGGGTTTTTCGAACTCCGGGGCGAGGAGTTCCTTCCAGTCGGGGGCTATCTTTACATCCATGTTACGAGCGGTTAAAGTCGTGTAAATGTAGTAAAAAGTTCCCGGAATGCCGTGTTTTTGCGGCGGATTTCGGCGGGCAGGGCAAAAAACGGGCGGCATCCGCTGAACTTGGGGTGGACGCCGCCCGTCGCTGATGGTAAGAAGGGGGTTATTTTTGGGTTGCGCCATAGCCCACGACGAGGATTCCGTCGAGACTGCCTTGGGGTTTTTCAGGCCGTTCGGAGAGCTTGTCCCCGCTGCCTTGGAGGTAAAAATCGACGGGCAGCGTATATTTCACGCGCACCTTCTCACCGCGCTGTTCGCCGGGCGTCCATGCTCCGGCGGGCGAGGAGGCGATCACGCGGAGAGCCTCGTCGGCAAGCAGTTTGTCGGGCGATTGCAATACCAGGATATTGCTTACCGAACCGTCCTTTTCGACGATGAACGAGACGATGACACGTCCCTGGATATTGTTTTTCATCGCTTCGGCCGGGTATTGGATGTGCATCTGTATCCAGTTGCGGAAGTCTTTGATCTCGCCGCTCCGGAACGAAGGCATCTTCTCGGTGACCAGGAATGGTTCGTTACCGTCGGGAGCGCCCTGCACGGTTGCGCTTTCGGTCTGGGGCAGGCGGAAATCGACGGGCAGCGTATATTTCACGCGCACCTTCTCTCCGCGCTGCTCGCCGGGCGTCCATGCTCCGGCGGGCGAGGAGGCGATCACGCGGCGGGCCTCGTCGGCAAGCAGTTTGTCGGGCGATTGCAATACCAGGATGTTGCTTGCCGAACCCTCCTTTTCGATGGTGAACGTCACGACCACGCGGCCCTGAATGTTCCGTTCCACGGCCTCGGCGGGGTATTGGAGGTGCTCCTGCACCCACGCGCGGAAGTCGTTGAGGTCGCCGCCGCGGAACGAAGGCATCTTTTCGACGATCAGAAACGGCATGTCTTCCGTGGACGCGGAGGCGATTTCGACCGATCCGGGTTTCTCGTTGAAAACGGCTTCGTCAGCCGCCGGTTTGGCTGCGCCTTTGGTGGTGATCACGATCACGCCGTTTTTACCCCGCGAACCGTACACTGCGGTGGAGGACTGATTTTTGAGGACGCTGATCCGTTCGATCGTATTGGGGGCGATGTCGTCGATGCTCGTCCGCTCGACGCCGTCGACGATATAGAGCGGTTTGGCTTTCCGCTCCTTTTCGGCTCCTGCGGCGCTTTGAGGCGCGGGCGTTTTTTGGTCGCCGGGGGTTACGCTGACGGGGTCGAGCTTGTTGCTCTCGGTCTCCAAGGTGATTTCAAAACTCTCTGCGCCGGATTTGTCGGAGACGCGGACTTTCCGGGTCTGGCAGCCGACGTAGGAGATGACAAGTTCATTGCCGGGAGCCGCTGAAATCTGCGCCGTGCCCTCCTTGCCGGTCACGGTTCCGACGTTCGATCCGCTGATCAGTACGATTGCGCCCGGAAGCGGCTGGCCGTTCTGGAAGACGGTTACGGAGACTTTTTTCTTCGTTGCGTCCTGGGACGCCGTTTCGTCGGCCGGGGCCTTTTCGGTCTCTGCAATCCGGACCTCGGCGGCGCGCGTGGTCAGCGAGAAAGCGCACAGGAGTCCTATCACGGCGGGAAGCGTTCCCGCCAGCCGCAGCAGGGAGTGCCTGCCGGAAGTTTTCGTTGTCATCATTTTAAAGCGTTTTTTGGTTAAGGAATCCCGCAGCCCGTTGGCTATTTCCGGACTATAACCGAATAGCTGCCTGAATATGGTTTTCATGTAATGTTCGATGTCGTACCCTTCGGCCAGCACGTCGCTGTCGGCTTCGAACTCCTCGGCTTCGGTGAGCCGCCGTGCGGCGAGCCATACGAAAGGGTTCCACCACAGCGCGGCCTTCATGCATTCCATCGCCACGCGCTCGGCGGAGTGGCGGTGGGCGACGTGGCTCGCCTCATGGGCTACGATGGCCTGCAACTCTCCGGCCGGGATCTGGTCCCAGAGGTAGATCGAGCGGAAGAACGAGAACGACGCAATCCGCTGCGGGGTGCGCACGAGCGTGAAACGCTCCGTGCGGGTGATCGCCGCACCGCGCCGCAGCCGGCGGATGCGCACGACCTGCCACAGCATGACGCCCGCGACCAGCCCGACCCCGATCAGGTATACCGCCAGGCATATCGCTTCGGGCGTAATGGCCGGCGTCGCCTCTTCGACCACCTCGGCGGTCCATTCGGCCTCGGGCAGGGCTACCGTTGGGATGACCTCGACCGCTTCGCCCGGCCAGACGGGGATGCGCAGCAGCGGAATGACCGCCGCCAGGAGGGTCGATGCGAGCAGGTAGGCCCTGCACCAGCCGAACCGCACGTGTCGTTCGAGCAGGATGGCGTAGGCCGCCAGCAGCACGCCGCTGCAAGCCAGCACTTCGAGGGCGTAGATGGCGAGGGTTTTCACGGCGGTTATTTTTTGGCGTTGCGCATGATTTCGAGAATTTCATCCATCTCCCGGGCGGGGATGTTTTCATGGCGCGAGAAGAACGACACCAGTTGGGCCAGCGAGCCGTCGAAATAGCTGGAAAGCATCGACGACATGACGCCGCGGGCATACTCCTCGCGGCCGATCAGCGGAAAATAGCGGTGGCTCTTGCCCTCGGCCGTATGGCTGACGAAGCCCTTGTTCTCCAGAATCTTGAGAAACGTGGCGACGGTGGTGTACTTGGGGTGGGGTTCGTCGGTCCGGGCGATGATGTCGTTGACCACCGCGTCGCCCAGACGCCAGAGAATCTGCATGATCTCCTCCTCGCCGCGAGTCAGTTCCGTAATCTTGGTATTCATAGGTCGTGTTGTTTCGGGTTTACGACACAATATTACTACTAAATTTTTAGTAAAACAAATTTTCGATCTAAAAATTTAGTAGATAAGCCCGAAATAATTGATACCTATGTTTATAAGAAAGGTGGAGAGGCCTGGTCGGAGTGGGCGGAGCTGGGTGCGAGGCTATCGTAGCTGCCGTTCGGCCTCGTTGTCTTTCTCCTCCTTGTCGTCCTCCTCCCAGTCGAACCACGGGAATTCGTGCCGGCCGCCCAGCGCGAAGCGCGTGTAGGTGATCGGAAGTCCCATTTCGAGAAAGCGGGTTTCATAAGCCGTCTTGACCGAAAGCACCTCGTCGGCGAACCCCGAACCGTAGATGTCGGGTTCGGAGACCTCGCAAGTCAGCCCGTAATGGCGGATGACCTCGCCCGTGTAGGCGTAGAGGTGCTTGGAGTCGGTCTTGAGGTTGATCCACCCGTCGGGCCGGAGCAGGCGGGCGTAACAGGCCAGGTAGAGCGGCGAGGTGAGACGTTTCTTGGCCCGCCGGGTCTTGAGCTGCGGATCGGGGAAGGTGATCCAGATTTCGGACACTTCGTTTTCGGCGAACAGCGCGTCGATGAACTCGATGCGTGTGCGCAGGAAGCCTACGTTGTGCATCCTGCGGTCCGTGGCGGTCTTCGCGCCGCGCCACATGCGTGCGCCCTTGATGTCGATGCCGATGTAGTTGCGCTGCGGGTCGCGCTGAGCCAGCGCGACGGTGTATTCGCCCTTGCCGCAGCCCAGTTCCAGTACGATGGGATTGTCGTTGCGGAAGAAATCACGGTTCCAGTTCCCTTTCAGCGGGTGGTCGCGGTGGAACACCTCGTCGAATTCGGGTTGCACGAAACATTCGAAAGTCAGGTTCTCGCGGAACCTGCGGAGCTTGTCTTTGCCCATAGTGGTCTGTTGTTCCGCCGGACTGCGGGGCCGGCAGGACGGTAATGTGTTTTCGGTTATCTGCTTTGCTGCAGGTCGACGCCGACGGCTTCGACCCCGCGGACGGGGCGGACCGGCGTGACCGAGCAGCGGTAGTCGCCGTGCTGCGTGAGGCGGATTCGGCGGCGGTAGGGGATCGCTGCCTCGCGCATCAGGGCCGCGGGACCTTTCGGGTGCGGGATGACGAGCAGGAACCACTCCCCGAAGCGGAGCGAATCGGGGGTTACGGTGGCGATGCGGACCGTTAACGTGTCCTCCGCGAAGCGGTCGTTGCAGCGCAGGAAGATCACGGCGTCGCGCAGCGACACGGTGTCTGCGTTCGGCAGGCGGATTTCGGCCCGCGAGTCCCACCGGGCGGGGTTGACGTCGGTGACCGCCGACTGGTGGGGCGAGACGCAGCTTCCGGCCAGAAGCGCGGCCGCCACGGCCGCGATATGCCCTGCCGAGCGTTTCACCGCGCTATTGGTTTTGATGCGTTCCGCCGTTATTGCCGCCTTCGCTGCCGCCTCCGTTGCCGTTATTGCCGGCCGGGGCGTTTCCGCCGTTGTTTCCGTTTCCGTTTCCGTTTCCGCGGCGGCGGTTGCGGTTGTTGCGGCTGCGGTTTCCGCCCTCACGGCCGCCTCCGTTGTTTTCACGGGGTTCGCGGCCGTTGTTCTCGCGGGGTTCACGGCTGTTGTTTTCGCCTCGGTTATTGTCGCCGCGGCCGTTGTGCAGACGCTCGCCGTTGCTGCCGTTGCCGCCGTTCTGACGCTCCCCTCCGTTGCCTCCGTTGCGCGGACGGTCGTTGCGGCGCGGCTGCCTGTCGGGACGGCCGGGCTGTCCTTCACGCGGCTGGCGGGTCTCTCCGCCGGACTCCTGCGGCGTCTGTCCGTTCTGCCCTGCGGGGCGTCCCTGCTCGCCGCGGCCCTTGTTGTTGCGGCCGCCGCGCTTGCGGCGTTTGGCCTGGTCGAAGCGGGTGATGCTGTCCTCCTCCGAACGGTAGGTCGGCTCCTCGATCTCCGGGCGGATGTCGTCGGCGTCCTGCAACCGTTCGACCTTCTTGCCCTGGCGGTTCAGCGCCATGATCTCCCGCACGCGCGAAACGGGCAGCGTGGTGACGTTGGCCATCGCGTCCTTCGACGAAGAGAAGGTCATCGTTCCGGCCAGCACGTCGCTCTTGACGCAGAACCATTCGCCTTCGGCAGCCTGGAGCGGTTCGCGCAGGCGCGGGAACTCCTTGCGGGCGTCGACATAGGTGTCGTATTCGTACATCATGCAGCACTTGAGCTTCGAGCACTGCCCGGCCAGCTTCTGGGGGTTGAGCGAAATGTCCTGCACGCGCGCGGCTCCGGTCGTGACGCTCGAAAAGCTCGACATCCACGACGCGCAGCACAGTTCGCGGCCGCAGGCGCCCAGTCCGCCGATGCGTCCGGCCTCCTGGCGGGCGCCGATCTGCTTCATCTCGATGCGGATGTGGAACCGTTCGGCGAAGACCTTGATCAGTTCGCGGAAGTCCACGCGCTCGTCGGCGATGTAGTAGAAGATGGCCTTGATCTTGTCGCCCTGATACTCCACGTCGCCGATTTTCATGTTCAGGCCCATGTCGGCGGCGATCTGCCGCGAGGCGATCATCGTCTCGTGCTCCAGCGCGATGGCCTCCTGCCACTTTTCGATATCGTAGGGTTTGGCCTTGCGGTAGATCTTCTTGTATTCGCCGTTGTAGGGGTTGAATCCCGTGCGGCGCATCTGGCGCGCCACCAGGTCGCCCGTGAGCGACACGACGCCGATGTCGTGGCCCGGCGACGCTTCGACGGCCACGATGTCGCCCCGTTTGAGGTCGAGGTTGTTGACGTTCTGGTAGAACGAACGGCGGGTGTTCTTGAAACGCACCTCGACGATGTCGCTCGGCATGTTGACCGGGTACTCGTCGAGCCAGGCCGTTTCGTGGAGCTTGAAGCACCCGTCGCAGAGTTTGGCTTCCGGCTCCGAGCCGCAGTTGCAAAAGGCGCACCCGCGGCCCACTTCGGGTTTGCAGGCGCCCGTATGTCGTTTTTCGGTATCCATGATTGGGTATAATTTGCGTAAAGATACAAAATAATTCACAATTCAGAATTCAGAATTCACAATTTTGGCTTATTCGGGAACTATGCCTGCAAACTGAATTTATGAATTGCGAATTGTGGATTGTGAATTCCCGTTTGCATGCAAACGGCTGATGCTGCGGCGGATGCGCACGATCATCATCACGGCTGCGGCCGACAGTCCGAACGAGAAGCCCAGGAAAAGCCCCGAAGGACCCATGCCCATCGTGAAACCGAACAGGTAGCCCGCCGGGAGGTTCAGCAGCCAGTAGGAGACGAAGGCGATCGGCATGATGATCTTCACGTCCTGAATACCCCGCAGAATGCCGACCGAGACGTTCTGGATGCCGTCCGAAAGCTGGTACAGCGCGGCGAAGACCATCAGCTGCGAGGCGATGGCGATCACCTCGGCGTTGGTGGTGAAGAACGTCGGGATGACGTTGCGCATCGTGATGAAAACCAGCGCTGCGAGGGCGTTCCACGCCAGCACGAGGTGGTACGACGCCTTGGCCGCGAGCGACAGCTGGCCGATGTCGCGCGCGCCGTAGCAGTGCGACACGCGGATGGTGGTGGCCGCGCCGATCGACATGACGATCATAAAGGCGCAGTTGCCGATGGTCGTGGCGATCTGGTTGGCGCTCATCGTCTCCTTGTTGAACCACCCCATCATAATTCCCGTGCCGACGAAGGCCGAGGCTTCGAGGAACATCTGCATCGAGATCGGCAGGCCCATGTGCAGCAGTTGTCTGACCGACGCCCACGAGTAGTTGCGCGGCGAAAAGCCTTCGAGATAGACGCGGTATTTGCTGCGGCTGTAAAAGTAGCCGATCATCAGCATCGGGGCGATGATGCGCGACAGCAGCGTGCCGAGGCCCGCGCCTTCGGCGCCCATCTCGGGGAATCCGTAGCGGCCGTAGATGAAGACCCAGTTGAAGCCGATGTTGGCCAGGTTGGCGACGATCGTGACCGCCATTTCGACCTTCGTGTTGCCCACGCCTTCGAGGAACTGTTTGAAGGTGAAGAACAGCATGATGAAAGGCATGCTGTAAACCAGCATCTTGTAGTAGGGGATGGCCATATCGACCACTTCGGCGGGTTGGCCGAGATGATAGAGCAGCGGGATGGCGGCATACTGCACGACGGCCATCGTCAGGCCGAGCAGTCCGTAGAAGAGGATGCCGTTTTGCAGCAGGCCCGCCGATTTTTCGCGGTCGCCCTGGGCGTAGAGTTCGCCCACGAGGGGCGTCATGCCGAGTGCGATGCCGACGGCGGCGATGAAGAGGATGAAGAAGACCGCGCCGCCGAACGACACGGCAGCCAGCGGCGTGGGGTCGTCTCCGCCGTAACGGCCGACCATGAGGTTGTCGGCGAACTGCGTCAGGATCTGGCCCAGCTGCGTGAGCACCACGGGCAGCGCCAGCCGCAGGTTGGCCTTGTATTGGTCTTTGTATGTTGCGAATTTGTACATAGGTGCGCAAAGGTACGAATAATCTCTGGGAAAAGAGAAGAAAGGTTTGTGCGGATTTTTCCAAGTTGAAATAACATAGTTCCTGGTCAATATTGACTTTCGGGGATTTTTTGCTGAAATTTGTGGGAGCAATACCCCAAAAGAGCGTTGTATTCTGCAAAACATTTTCTATCTTTGTCTTGCTGTCCGGATGGGCAGCGACATATTGTTGGCAGAAGTGTTTCGCTTTTATTCTTGAATGGAAATCTGGAAAATTTCACGTGAACAAGAATAAGCAATACAAACACTCATCGCCGTGTATAGTTATATCATTCTCGATATACTGTCCGGTGTGGGGTATTGTTTATTTGTTCACGGGTATTCCAGAACCTCCATTCAGATAAACGAACGACTCCACACTTCTTTTTTGACAACCGCCATATAGGAGCCGAGTGGCGCATATCTCAGTGCTTATGGAAAATAATTGAATTGGCAATAATTGTGGAAATAGATTCCTGTAATATTAGTGATAAATATTTGTAAATTAATAAAATATAAATTATGAAACAGTATAGGGTAATTGGGGCGTCGATATTTTTTTGTCTTTCATTTTTGGGGTGTAAAAATTACGAAAACCAAAAGGATAAAATGATACGATTCGTATGCGATTACAAAGCAATGCAAATCGAAAACGGAAACGTGGACTATGAGAATCTGTGTGATTTAAACCGGATTTTATCCCGATTCAGGGATACCATGCAGATGAGTTTAATCGAATATTGTTCGCAGAAAAGAGAGCAGAGCGAACGGGACTTAAAGTTGTCACAGCAGATACGCTTGAGTGAATATGACCTTATGACAGGGTCATCCAGAGCGGCTCTTGATAAAATGAAGCCGATGAATTATTATGAACAAGATTTGAAAAAATTGAAATCTATCCTAATGAAAACAGATTCATTGGCACTCAACTCGGACATGTATGCGAAAACGATCTCCGGGTATTTTACAATGGCATTGAGTAAATTAAAAAAGAAGAACAAGGCCGATGCCGATTTTATGGGGCTTCTTCTCTTTTTTGCAGGGAACTCTCAAATTATTTCGGACAAATACGAGATCGTTTATAATGCGTATTATGATGCGGTCCGATTTTTAATAACCGAACCGGAGTTTTGGATTTCAGATTATTGTAATATCGTGTTGAAAACGATAAAGGCATTTTCGGCGAAATTGGAGGCGGATGAATTTTATTCGATTTATATGGATATGGTAAACCATACTGCGGCTGACTATCTTGGTCCCGATCTTGTTGATATTATAAATACATACACTCGGTATGCGTATGTTACGGATAAGGAAACTGAATTTGAAAAATATTTGGCAATTTCATTGGAATAACGATCATACATTTAAAAATTGAAAACTATGGCTGGAAATTTATGGAAAATGACAGCGATCAAAAATGCTGGAAAACTGACGAAGGGAATGAGCGTCGAGATTCTTGTAACCGGAACATCAGCAAAACCGAGTGTAAAACAAATTATCGAGGCAATCGAAGACAAATACGGCGTAACCGTATCGAGTTGTCATTGTGGATATGCTAATTTTGAGATTGAGAAATTGAATTGAACCGATAGCTGTTTATGTAATAAGGGAGAACCGCACGGTGATGTGCACCCCAAAGTTTGGACTGATTAATAATTCAGATAGCATGAGTTCGGT
>OLFX01000057.1_pt1 | contig 178008 bp, 158 predicted proteins | sample 1605091 | NCBI WGS metagenome assembly OLFX01 (sample SAMEA3888906, study PRJEB22519) | human gut metagenome | biome: human gut; feature: human-associated habitat; material: faeces | place: Denmark | collected 2012
TCGGCAAAATCGACTGACCTTTCTTTTTTACCCAACAATATCTTTAATTAAGGGAGACGGGCGCGGCCTGCCCGGATGTGACGCTGCTGTGTCCGCTGGCCAGAGCGCTGCATACGAATGTCAACGCGCTGCTGGCGTTTGAGCAGACGATGACGCGCGAGCAGTTGACGGCGTTTTCGGAAGCGTTTGTTCAACTCGTGCGCGGGGGCAGACGACAGACCGCGCTGGAGGATATGGAACGCCTGTTGGCGGAATATCCGGGCGATACGGCGCTCCGACTGAACTGCGCGGCGCTGATGAACGTGGTGGAAGTGAGCTTTCCGGACGAAAGCGAGACGATCAAGGCAGCTTGGCGCGAAAAACGGCGCGCGCTGTACGAAGAGGCAGCGCTTTCTGAGGAGGCCGATCAAAGGGAAAGCGCGGTCTGTGCTCTGGCGGCGATGGATTTATCGGAAGATAAGCTCGAAGCGGCGCAAAGGCGGCTGGACAGCCTGCCGGAACACAGCGAAGATACGACCCTGCTGCGCGTGCAGCTTTTGAAAAAACGCGGCGAGATGGATCGGGCGCTGGAGGTCACACAGAAGCAGCTCTACCGTGCCGTTGCCAAGACGCTTGAGCGGCTGACGCTGCTGATGGACGTGCAGACGGACGCGCGCGACGCTTTGCGGACGGCGCAGATTTATCGGCAGGCGGAGGCGATTTTTTCCGTGGGCGGAGGCATGAGCTGCGGGCTGATGATGCAGCAGTATCTGAAACTCGGAGACACGGAAAAGGCGCTGGATTGCCTGAAACAAATGGTGGAAGCCGCCGTCGGCCCGGCGATGACGCCGAATCCGGCGTTGTTTTACCCGACGCTTGCGCCGAAGAAATCGGCGAACCAAACGCCGCGGGAACTGCGCGTCATGCTTCTGCGCGGTCTGCGGGAGGATGAAGCCTTTACGGATTTGCGCGATACGCAGGCATATCGGGAAGCGGCTGCCCGGCTGGAAGAGAGCTTGCAGAAAGAGAATTGAAAATGCGGCAAAACAGGCGGAAGCAGCCTAGCGGCGGGTTGTTTGCCCGCCTGTTTTGTGCTATACTGTTTTACGAAAAAGTCTTGCCTGATTTGCGTTTGAATCAGCTTGTACAGAGTCAGGTAACGCTTCGCTCCCTGACTTCCAGGGTATATCGCTTCGCGCTCAGGTTACGCTGGGAGCGTTGTCCTCAGACCCCTTCTTCGCTTCACGGCGGCTTTAAGCGGGTTTTATCTCAATTCCAAAGAGGAAAAAATCCGGAAAGGAACAACTATGGACAGTTTTGTTTTCGCCCTCAACACGACCATGCCGGTTTTTTTGGTCATTTTACTGGGCTGGTTTCTACGCCGTGTCGGCATCCTGAACGAAGGATTCTGCAAGCCTGCCGATCAATACGTATTCAAATGCGCGCTTCCGGTCAGCTTGTTTCTCTCCATCGCGAAGATGGATGTATACAGCGATTTTGACCCGGCTTTCTGCCTGTTTTGCTTCACGGTGACGGCGGTTGTATTCCTCGGCGTATGGGCGCTGACCAGTCGGCTGATGAAGGATAAGGCGCTGATCGGCGAATTTAGTCAGGCGGCGGTGCGTTCCAGCGCGGCAATTCTCGGCGTGGCTTTGAGCACGAACATCTATGGAGACGCGGGCATGGTGCCGATGATGGTGCTTTCTGCCGTGCCGTTTTTCAACGTGTATGCGGTGCTGATCCTGCAGTTTTCGCCGCATGTGGATGAGAACGGCCGCCTGATTGCGCCCGAAAGGGATGGCGGCGCGGCGGTTAAGCGCGCGCTTTGCAACGTGGCAAAAAACCCGATCATCCTCGGCATTCTGCTGGGCGTGCCGTTTTCGCTGCTGCGCGTAAAACTGCCGACGATTCTTTCCTCGACGCTCAATACCATTGGCGGCACGGCGACGCCCGTCGCGCTGCTGGCGGTTGGCGCGTCTTTCTCCAGTGGGGAAGCGGCCAAATGTGTGAAGCCCGCGCTGCTGGCGACGGCCATCAAGTTGTTTATTCTTCCGGCGGTTTTTCTGCCCATCGCGGCGATGATGGGCTTCACGGGCAGCGCGATGATCGCCATTTTGATCATGGTCGGTTCGCCGACGACGGTTTCCTGCTATGTGATGGCGAAAAACATGGGATACAAAGGCGTGTTGACCAGCAGCGTGGTCATGCTGGCGACGGTGCTTTCCTCTGTATCGCTGACGCTGTGGATTTTCCTGCTGCGGCTGTTCGGGCTGCTGTAACGGCGTGAAAACTGTCAAATGGCTTGCAAGTATTATCGAAATTTGATAAAATGAATTTCAGAGCCGCGAAAGACGGCAAATCGACAGGAGGAACAAAGCGATGAGGTTATCCAGACGCGATTTTCTGAAAAAGTCTGTAGCAGGCGCCATCGGCGTTGCTGCCGCGGGCGTTGTCGGCATTCCGGCTATGGCGGAAGAAGAAAAAGAGGCCCTTTATATTCCGGGTACGTATTCCGCGACGGCCAAAGGCTATGAGAGCGACGTGAAGGTGACGATGACCTTCACGGAGAGCAAAATCACGGAAGTGGTTGTGGATGCTTCCGGCGAAACGGCGGGCATTGGCAGCAAGGCTGCGGAAGAGATGCCGCAGCTGATTCTGGATGCGCAGAGCGTGGACGTTGTGACCAGCGCGACGGCCTCTTATACCAAGGATGCGATCCAGAAGGCGGCGCAGGACTGCGTGAATCAGGCGCTGATCATCAAGCCCGAAGCGGCGCAGGTCGGCTTGCAGTTTGAAACCAACGAGTTCGGCAATCCGCTTTGGCTGACGAAAGACCTGGGCATGTTCAAATGGCGCGAAAAACCGGCCGAGCCAACCGAGTTTGTGGCGACGGAGAGCGCCGACGTGATCGTCATCGGCGGCGGTCTTTCCGGCATTTGTGCAGCCCGCCGCGCGGTGGAGCTGGGCAACAGCGTGATCGTCATTGAAAACGACGCGAATTATGACATTCACGGCTTCCAGTGCGCAGCACTGAACCCTGACTTGTTCCGCCGCGAGGTCGAAAAGAACGGCGAGAAGTGGGAAGATTACAAGGTGGACGAGCTGGACTTCGTGCGCAACTACATGAACATGCACAACAACCGCTGCAACTTTGACATCGTGAAGCTGTGGGCGGCGCAGTCCGGCAAGGCGTTTGACTGGTATGAAGAACTGATGCCGGAGCAGGGCGACGACGGCAACACGAATTACCGCAGCATGATCTATTACCCGCGCCCGGAGGGATATGACTTCACCCAGAAGGATCACAAGTATAAGACGTATATCGGCACGGTGGATTTCACGTATCAGTCCTTTGCGGAAGCGGGCTATCGCCAGGTGCAGTTCATCGAGGAAAACGGCGGCAAGTTCAATTATAACGAGCGCGGCTACATGCTCACCAAGGATGGAAACGGCAAGATCAACGGCGTCATTTCCAAGCTGACGGATGCTGACGGCAACGTGACCTACAAGAAATATGAAGCGGCGAAGGGCGTCATCGTTTCGACCGGCTATCATGGCCGCGCACAGGATATGATGATGGAGATCGGCGTGGAAGAAGCCATGTATACCCTGCGCAACGGCGAAGAGTTCCCGGCATCCTCCGGTTTCGGCGGCTCCGGCGACGGCCACCGCATGCTCGTCTGGGAAGGCGCGGACATCGAGCCGTTCCGTCAGGCGGATGGCTGCGTGCTTTCGCTGCTGGATCCGGCCGCAGGCCTTGCACTGAACACCAACGGCAAGCGTTTCCACAATGAAGATGACCAGTGCTGGACGCTCGGCCTTGAGCTGCGCTGGCAGCCGGGCCGCCGCCAGTGGAAGATTTACGACAAAAACTGGCGCAAGTGCCTGGATACGCAGAATTTCTCCCACATGGCGATCGATCCGCTCAATAAGACGCCGTGGACGATGCCGGGCACGCTCAACAACGAGCATGCCGCACCGTATACCAATGGCACCAAGATGAAGGCAGACGGCACGCCGTGCGACGGCACCGAGTTCTATCTGGATATTCTCGGCAAGGAGCTGGAAGCCGGCGTGGGCGATCCGAACGGCATCAGCATCGGCAGCTACTGGAGCTGGCCGGGCGATATCCGCTACGGCGCCAATACGCTGGAAGAACTGGCAAAGATGGTTTATCCGGATGACGAGCAGGCGCAGGCCAATATGCTCGCGGAGATCAAGGAATACAACGAGATGTGCGCCAAGGGCGAGGATACCCGCTATGGCAAGGCGGCGACCATGCTCTATCCGATCGAAGAAGGCCCGTTCTATGCCTTCTCCGCGGCGGCGAGCGACGTGGGCCGCATGGGACAGGAAGGCATCATCACCAACGATCGTCTCCAGCCGGTGATTCCGTCCACAGGCAAGCCGATTGAGGGCGTGTATCTGGCGGGCGTGATTGTCGGTGGCCGTCATGCAAACAGCTACATGACCCCGATGGGCGGCATGAACCACGGCTTTGACGTGACCTTTGGCAAGTGCGCAGCGGAATTCCTGACGGAAGATAATCAGTAATCAAACGGATTATCCCCTTCCACGACAGGAGGGGGATAATCCTTCTTTTTAACAAAAAAGCGTCAGGCAGAGGCGCATGCGCCGGTATGGGCCAGACGGATGCAGCTTGAAATTTCACTTTAAGGGGGATGAAGACGACGGATACCATCGCATTGCGGGTGTGCCTGCCCTTTTCATGGTGGAGAACGCGCGACGCGGAAACGCAGATGACGTTGATTAAGCCGGAGAAAAACGGCGTTCCGGCGTATGCGGCGGCGCTCTGCCGGGAAATCGAAAGCCTGGGAAGGGACATGCAGGAATACCGGGTGGATACCCTCTGGTTTGACGGCGGTTATATGGGCCTGTTCATGCCGGAGCAGCTGGAAGCCATTTTGGCGGCGGCGCATCGCTCGTTCCATCTGACGGAGGATGTGCAGATCAGCGGAACGGTTTTTCCGGGATCGCTGGATCTGGCGATGATTTCCTGCTATCGGAATCACCGAATCGGGCCGCTGATGTTTGAGATGCCGTCGCTGATGATGCGCGAGTGTGAACAGCTGCATCTGCCCAATGCGCTTCAGGCACTGGATCATTCGCTGTATGTGATGCAGAGCTTTCAGGAGAGCGATTATGGCTTGCAGATTGCAATGGGCATTCCGGGGCGCGATGCAGGCGTCTGGCGGCACATCGTCAGCGAAGCCCTTCGATGCAGCCCGGCGCACATTGCGTTCTTTTCGCTGAATCCGGAAATGGATGAAGGCGAGGGCTTTCAGCTTGCTCAAACGCTGCTGCACAAGGCCGGATATCGGCAGATTGCGCCGCGGCTGTTGACCAGAGCACAGCAGGAACCGCGCTATGCGGAGGTGCTGCGTGGTGAAAAGCCGACGGCGTCTGTCGGCCTGGGCGCGGTTTCAGATGTCGATGGTTTTGTCACGCGCAACACCCAGAACATGAAAACATATTTGCAGCAAAGCGCGGACTATCGAAATCTGTTGGTTTCAGTCGAGGAAAAACCATGAAAAGCTATTTAATTCAGGATACCACCCGCGAAGAGCGGGAGAAAATTGTGGCCGAATCCATCGGCAGCGTGGAGGCGGCATGCGACGGCTGCGCGCCGGGGGTGGCCGAGATGTATCAGGCGTATATCGACGGGGAAAAGGAGCTGCGCGAGATCAATCGAGAATATGTCGCGTGCTACGTTTCAGGCCGTGAGGGGCCGACAAGAAGCGAGTGCGGCATGTTTTGAAAGGCGCGACTGACCTTTGTGCAAAAAATGTCAGTGGTGGAAGAAATCTACGAAAAAAGCATTGATTTTTTCCCAGCGTTGCGATATGATATAGATGCTATCATGTGGGTAGTAGGGCTTGTGTATGGGCAGGCTCTCAATGCGGCTTTCTGTCATAGCCGACAGTATATAAAAAGGAGTTGCATCAAAGATGGCTAACATCGATCTTACGCAGTATGGGATCACCGGGACGACTGAGGTCGTCTACAATCCGTCCTACGAAATGCTCTTCGAGGAGGAGACCAAGCCGGGTCTGGAGGGCTATGAAAAGGGACAGGTCAGCGAGCTGGGCGCGGTCAACGTCATGACCGGCATTTACACCGGCCGCTCCCCGAAAGACAAGTTCATCGTCATGGACGATACCTCCAAGGATACCGTGTGGTGGACCTCCGACGAGTACAAGAACGACAACCATCCCGCCTCTCAGGAAGCGTGGGCGGCGCTCAAGGAGATCGCCAAGAAGGAGCTCTCCAATAAGCGTCTGTTCGTCGTGGATGCGTTCTGCGGCGCGAACAAGGACACCCGTATGGCCATCCGCTTCATCGTGGAGGTTGCCTGGCAGGCTCATTTCGTGACCAACATGTTCATCAAGCCGACCGAGGAAGAGCTGAAGAACTTCAAGCCGGACTTCGTCGTCTACAACGCCTCCAAGGCGAAGGTGGAGAATTATAAGGAACTCGGCCTCAACTCCGAGACCGCCGTGGCCTTCAACCTCACTACCCGCGAGCAGGTGATCGTCAACACCTGGTACGGCGGCGAGATGAAGAAGGGCATGTTCTCCATGATGAACTACTTCCTGCCGCTCAAGGGCATGGCTTCCATGCACTGCTCCGCCAACACGGACATGAACGGCGAGAACACCGCGATTTTCTTCGGTCTTTCCGGCACCGGCAAGACCACACTGTCTACCGACCCGAAGCGCCTGCTCATCGGCGACGACGAGCACGGCTGGGACGACAACGGCGTGTTCAACTTCGAGGGCGGCTGCTACGCGAAGGTCATCAACCTCGATAAGGATTCCGAGCCGGACATCTACAACGCCATCAAGCGCAATGCTCTGCTCGAAAACGTGACCCTCGACGAGAACGGCAAGATCGATTTCGCCGATAAGTCCGTGACCGAGAACACCCGCGTTTCCTACCCGATCGACCATATTCAGAACATCGTGCGCCCGATCTCTTCCGCTCCGGCTGCGAAGAACGTCATCTTCCTGTCCGCGGATGCGTTCGGCGTGCTGCCGCCGGTTTCCGTGCTGACCCCGGAGCAGACCAAGTATTACTTCCTCTCCGGCTTCACCGCCAAGCTGGCCGGCACGGAGCGCGGCATCACTGAGCCGACTCCGACCTTCTCCGCGTGCTTCGGCCAGGCGTTCCTGGAGCTGCATCCGACCAAGTATGCTGAGGAACTGGTGAAGAAGATGGAAAAGAGTGGCGCGAAGGCCTATTTGGTCAACACCGGCTGGAACGGCACCGGCAAGCGTATCTCCATCAAGGATACCCGCGGCATCATCGACGCGATCCTCGACGGCTCCATCCTCAAGGCGCCGACCAAGAAGATCCCGCACTTTGACTTCGAGGTGCCGACCGAGCTGCCGGGCGTCGATCCCGCTATTCTCGATCCGCGCGACACCTACGCCGATCCTTCCGAATGGGAGAAGAAGGCGCAGGATCTGGCTTCCCGCTTCATCAAGAACTTCGCCAAGTACGAAGGCAATGAGGCGGGCAAGAAGCTGGTCGAGGCTGGCCCGAAGCTGTAAGCTGATTACCGCATACCCACAGGGCGCTCCGAAAGGGGCGTCCTTTTTGCGTCCAACATCGGTTATTTTGCTTGCTAAAATATAAAGAAAATAAAACTGAAAAAATATGTTGAAAACCTCTTGACAGCCATGCAAAATGGACTATAATGATGGTGTCGTTCGGGAACGGACGACAAAAACACGACCCGCAAAAAGGTTCAACGTGCGACCTTACATGACTGGCAGTGTTACCAGCGGTGCAAGGCTAATGATTGGAGGTCTGCATGATGAGCACTTATCTTCCTACTGTTTTCGGTGAAAACCTGATGGACGCTTTTGATGATTTCGACCTGTTCCGCGGCTTTGGCAACATGGATCGCGCTTTGTACGGCAAGCACGCGCAGAACGTGATGAAGACGGATGTCAAGGAAACGGATGACGGCTATGAGGTGGACGTCGATCTGCCGGGCTTCAAGAAGGACGAAATTCATCTGGAGCTGAAGGACGGTTATCTGACCATCTCCGCGGAGAAATCTTTGGAGAAGGACAAGGAAAACAAACAGGGCAAGATGCTCCGTCAGGAGCGTTATTCGGGCGTGATGCAGCGCAGCTTCTACGTCGGTGAGCATTTGACGGAGGAGGACGTGAAAGCCTCGTATGAGAACGGCGTCCTGCACATCAAATTCCCGAAGAAAGAGGCGCTGAAAGCCCCTGAGAAGAAGACCATTCTGATTGAGGGCTAACACCAGCACCCTGTCGGTACACCCGACAGGGTGTTTTTCTATGTTTAAACGGCGATACGATCTGAGCGCGGGGAAGAGGCCGATTGGCGGATTTGAAACCGGGAAACCGCAATTTCAGGCATGAAACGGGATGAGTCAGCGTTTTTCATTGACATCCATGCGCATGACGTGATAAAGTATAGGCGTATGAATTTGAGGGCGTTTTGCCCTTTTAAAACGGGGAGCGGTTTACAGATGTTTGAACTGAATATTCAGAAAAATTGGATCGACGCGCTCTATGCGCGCAGCTCGGTTCGTCAGTATACGTCCGCGCCGGATAAGGCGCAGCTCGATAAACTGGGCGAGACCTGCCGCAAGCTCAGCTGGCAGGGCGTGAAAATCCGCATGTTTAAAGGCCCCGGCCTCAAGAGCCAGATCAAGGGCACGGATGTGTATGCTGTGATTATCGCCAAGCGCGGCACGCCGATGGAGGTTGAAGGCTTCATGGGCGAAGCGCTGGTGCTGGAAGCCACGGCCATGGGGCTGGGCACGTGCTGGCTGGGCGCAGGCTTCTATCCGGATATCATCAATCGCAACGTTGATTTGCAGACGGACGAGGCCGTGCATTGCGTTATTTCCATTGGTAAGGCCAATTTGCCTGCATTTGCGCCCAAACGCAAGGAGCTGGAAAAGGTCTGCGGTATGAACGAAGAGCAGCTTGCTCAGCTCGGCGCATGGCAGAAGGAAGCCGTGCTGGCCGCGCGTCTTGCGCCCAGCGCGATCAACCAGCAGCCGTGGAAGATCGCGGCGGATAAGACCAGCGTGTCGATTCTGGAGACGACGGTGCTCTACAAGAAGTATGCGCCGCTGGATCGCGGCATCTGCATGCTGCATGCCGCTGTCGGCGCGGCGAAGGCCGGACGCACCGCCATCTGGAAAAAAGTGGACGGCGGATACGCGATGAAGGCATAAGCAGGATTAGGAAAGCGACTTGGCGCAGGCCGGGTCGCTTTTTGTATGAAAAAACGCCTGTTGACACATGCTACTTTCAAAGGAGAGAAGAACATGCTGACAGGCTTTTTGCGGACGATTGTACTCTTTTTTGTGACGGCCGTCGTGCTGCGGCTGATGGGCAAGCGACAGCTGGCTCAGCTGCAACCCTATGAAGTGGTGATCACGCTGATGATCTCGGACTTGGCGACGCTGCCGATGGCGGATGTGGAAATTCCGCTGCTGAACGGCGTGGTTTCGATTTTGACGCTGCTGCTGGTGCACAGCCTGCTCAGCGCGCTTTCGTATGCAAGCCTGAGGATGCGGCGGATCATCTGCGGCAGACCGAGCGTGTTGGTGCGCGACGGCAAAATCTGCGAAAAAGAGCTGGCGAAACTCTGCTTTGATCTGTCTGACCTGATGGAGGGCATGCGATCTGGCGGCGTGATCGGGTTGGGCGAAGCGGGAAGCGTCGTTTTGGAGACAAACGGCTCGCTGAGCGTGTTTCCGTCGGCGGATAATCGCCCTGCAACGCGCGGCGAGATGAAGCTGCCACAGGTCTATGACGGGATTCCGCTGACGCTGATTCTCGACGGACAGATGCAGGAGAGAAGCATGCGCATTGCGGGGCTTGAGCCGGGATGGCTGCGGCGCATTTTACAGGGACAGGGGATCGAACGGGATAAAGACGTGCTGATTGCGACGCTGGATACGCAGGGAAGTCTGCTTGTGCAGGAAAAAGGCGACGACGGACGGTTGCTGACGCTGGATGTGCTCAAACCGGGACAGGTGAGGTGGTAACATGCGCAAGAAGATTATCACCGTGGCGGCGACGCTGTTGCTGCTCGGCCTGCTGAGCATGGTGGAGCAGCTTTCCGTGGAGAGGCTGACGAGTGAGGCGATGGAGAAAACGCAGGAGATTCTCTTTCTGCTGGCGCAGAATGAACCGGAACAGGGATTGGAGCGCGCACGGGCGATGGACGCGTGGTGGGACGAGGAAGCGCCGAACGCGGAGATGATTATCAACCATGTGGCGACGGACGACGTGCGCTTTACGCTGTCACGGTTGGTTGCGGCGCTGGAGATGGGGGACAGGGATGACGCGTTTGTCTACGCCCACGAGCTGGAGGGAAACATCGAGCACGTTTTGGAGCGGCAGGAGCTGTCGTGGCAAAACTTATTGTAAGGAAACGTTAGGGCTTTGCCCTAAAACCCAACAAAAACCTGAGGTTTCTGGACTTCCCATATCGTTTATCGCTAAGCGATAAACAAAAAAGCATTTATAAAAAAATCCGGCAACAAAGCTGCCGGAAAGCGGAAGGCCAAGGGAACTCAGCTCCCTTGTGGGGATTGAAGCCACGCGCCCGCTGTGCGGAATTCAGCGTGGCGAAAATCGGAAATCGCAAAGAGCCGAAGGCGATTATGCGGGTTTCCCGGATTCGGGGCAAAGCCCCAATGTACCTTCTTTACAGCGCCGCGACCGCCGCGGCAATCTCCGCTTCGTCGGGCTTCATCGCTTCGAGCGTGCGGGAGAGCAGATCGTCCAGCTCCCAGCCGAGCATATCCGCGCCCTGCGCGATGACCTCGCGGGAACAGCCCGCCGCAAATCCCTTCGACTTGTATTTCTTCTTGAGACTCTTGAGATCCATGTCCGTGATGCTGCCGGAAGGACGCATCTTTGCGCATGCGCCGATCAATCCCGTCAGCTCATCACAGGCAAAGAGCACCTTTTCCATTTCGTGCTCCGGTTTGACATCGACGCACAGGCCGTAACCGTGGCAGACGACCGCGTGGATCAGCCGCTCGTCCGCGCCGCCCGCTTGAAGCAGCTCGACGCACTTCTTGCAGTGCTCGTTCGGCCACTGCTCAAAGTCGATGTCGTGCAGCAGACCGACAATCGCCCAGAAATCGGCTTCATCGCCGTACCCCAGCTCGTTTGCCATCCGACGCATGACGTTGGAAACGGTCAGCGCGTGGGTAATATGAAACGGCTCGCTGTTATACTTGCGCAGCAGGGCAAACGCCTCGTCATAAGTCATGAAAAACACTCCTTTGGTGGATGAAATCGCATGGCTTGTATTATAGCGGGAGGAAGCCATGCTGTCAAGCGCATGAACACGGCCTGAAAGCAAAATACGAATATAACTAAAATAAAAATGCAAAAGAGAAACAAAATAATCTTAAAAATGATGCATAAAGAAATTGCAAAGATTAAAACATGCAAAAACGGATTGACAAATTGAAAGCGACGATGTATAATACTTCCATCGACGGAACGCAGAGCCGTCGCAATCGCAGGCACTTGCGCAGAAGCGTCTGCGACTGGTGTTTCTCTTTCTTTCTCCTCTTCATCAAAAAAGCGACCGAACAAGTCGGTCGCTTTTTTGTAAATCCCTCTGTTTTACATTTGCGTTCTGCCTTCCATCGCCTTGGCCAACGTTACTTCGTCGGTGTATTCCAGATCGCCGCCGACGGGCAGGCCGTGCGCGATGCGCGTGACCAAAATCCCCATCGGCTTGAGCAGGCGGGCGATGTAGCTTGCCGTCGCTTCGCCTTCGATATCCGGATTGGTTGCCAAAATGACCTCGTGGATATCCTCTTTTCCGATGCGGGCAAGCAGTTCGCGAATGCGGATGTCTTCCGGCCCAATGCCCTCCATCGGGGAAATGGTGCCGTGCAGCACGTGATAGCAGCCTTTGAAATCGCGCATGCGCTCCATCGCCGCCACGTCACGGGGATCGCGCACCACACAGATCACGCCGTTGTGCCGCTTTTCATCCGCGCAGATCGGGCAGGGGTCCTCCACCGTGTAGTTGCCGCAGATCGAGCAGTATTTTACCGCCTTGCGGCCCTGCCAGATGGCGCTGGCCAGCTCGTGCACCTGATCTTCCGGCAGGGAGACGATGTGATACGCCAGCCGCTGCGCGGTCTTTGCGCCGATGCCGGGCAGGCGGGAAAGCTGCTGCGCCATCCGCGCGATGGGTTCAATCTGCCCGGCCATGGTTAAAACATCCCGCCCATGCCGGCACCGCCGATTTTGGACATCTCGCTCTCGCGGGTCTCTTCACCCTTCTTGAGCGCGTCGTTGACGGCCGCGACAATCATGTCCTGAAGCATTTCGACTTCTTCCGGATCGACCGCATCCTTGTCGATGGTCAGGGAGAGCAGCTGGCGCTTGCCGCTGACCTTGCAGGAAACCGCGCCGCCGCCGGCCGTGCCTTCGTACTCGCGCGCGTCGAGGTCTTCCTGCGCCTTCATCATCTGCTGCTGCATCTTCTGCGCCTGACGCATGAGCTGCTGCATATTGCCGCCCGGAATGCCGGGGAAACCGCCTCTTGCCATAATGAAAAAACCTCCTTGAGCATAAAATCATGCGTCTTTCATTATACACCATTCGGACGCAAATGAAAAGCGGAAAATATGCCTTTCCGAATTCGATCAGTGAAATAGACGATCTGCTTTATTTCTGTGCGGAAATGCCGAATATCTGCGCAAAGCAGGGTTTTTTGCAGGGAGGGCATAAACCGTGCTGGTCAACCTATCGCAAATATGCTATACTATAAAATAAGGTTTATACTGATTTTCACACAGATTTTACGTCAAACGGGTATGATAAGCCTACTACGGAGAAACGGGAGGAACCACCATGAATGACGTTTTTATGAACCGCGAGCTTTCGTGGCTCAAATTCAACGAGCGCGTGCTCGAAGAGGCGGAGGACGAGAACACCCCGCTTTGCGAACGGCTCTCCTTTGTATCCATCTATCAGAGCAACCTGGATGAGTTTTTCATGGTGCGCGTCGGCTCACTGGTGGATCAGGACGATGTTTCGCCGAAAATGCGCGAAAACAAGACGCACATGACCGCCAAGGAACAGATTGACGCGGTCATTGCCCGCGTGCATGAGCTGAACGGTCGGCGCGACGCGGTGTATGCCCGCCTGATGGAAAAACTGGAAGAGCAGGGCGTGCGGCTGGTCGATTTCCGCAAAATCGGCCGGCAGGAGAGCGAACGGCTGGAACGCTATTTCGACTCGGAAATCGCGCCGCTGATTTCGCCTTCCATCGTGGGCCGCCGCCAGCCGTTCCCCTTTCTGCGCAACAAGGATATCTACGCCGTGGTCGTGCTGGAAGGGAAGAAGGGCAAGTACAAGTTGGGCATCATTCCGTGCAGCGCGGGCGTTTTTCCGCGCTTAATCGAGGTGTCGGCCAGCGAGAAGACGTACATGCTCGCCGAAGAGCTGATTTTGCACTTCATCCCCAAGGTGTTCGAGGGATACGCCGTGAAGGCCAAGAGCCTGATCCGCGTGACGCGCAACGCCGATATCGACGCGGACGCGCTGTATGACGACGATCTGGATTACCGCGAGTTCATGGTGCAGCTCATCAAGCGCCGCAAGCGTCTGGCGCCCGTGCGGCTGGAGCTTTCCCGCGAACTGGACGGCATCATCATCGATACGCTGTGCCGATACATGGATGTGCCGCGCGAATACGTATTCCAGAGCGCCACGCCGCTGGATCTGTCTTTTCTGTTCGGCATTCAGGATTTTCTGCGTCAGCGCAGCGAATTGTTTTATCAGAAGCGGATTCCGCAGAAATCGCCGTCATTCGTTTCCGGCAGGCCGATTCTGGCGCAGATTCGCGAAAAGGATAAGCTGCTTTCCTATCCATATGAGAGCATGCGCCCGTTCCTGGAAATGCTGACGGAAGCCGCCAACGACGACAGCGTGGTTTCCATCAAAATGACGCTCTACCGCGTCGCCAAGCAGAGTAAGGTTGTCGAAGCGCTGTGCGAGGCGGCGGAGAATGGCAAGGATGTGCTCGTGCTGGTCGAGTTGAAAGCGCGCTTTGACGAAGAAAACAACATCGAGTGGAGCCGCCGGCTGGAAGAGGCGGGCTGCAACGTCATTTACGGGCTGGACGGCTACAAGGTGCATTCCAAACTCTGCCTGATTACGCGGCGGGAGGAATTGGGCGTCGCCTATTACACGCAGATCGGCACGGGCAATTACAACGAAAAGACCGCCCGTCTGTATACCGATCTGTGCCTGATGACCGCCGACCACGACATTGGCGAGGAGGCGAACGCCGTATTCAATGCGCTGGCCAAGGGCGAAACCGTGCATGAGACGCGCCGCCTGCTGGTCGCGCCGCATTGCTTGCAGAACAAGGTGCTGGCGATGATGGACGACGAAATCCGCCGCGCGCGTGCGGGAGAGGAAGCCTATATCGGCGTGAAAATCAATTCGCTGACGGATAAGGCGATCATCGATAAGCTGATTGAAGCCTCCTGCGCGGGGGTGAAGGTTGATCTCGTCGTGCGCGGCATCTGCTGCCTGATTGCGGGCGTGCCGGAGGCGACGGAGAACATCCGCGTCGTCAGCATCGTCGGGCGTTTCCTGGAACATTCGCGCATCTATATCTTCGGGCGCGGGGAGCGCGCGAAGGTCTATATCGCCTCTGCCGACTTCATGACGCGCAACACGCTGCGCCGCGTGGAGGTGGCTTCGCCTGTAATGGATGCGGACATCCGCGCGCGGATTCTGGCGATGTTTGACACGATGCTCCGCGACAACATGCAGGCGCGCGAGATGGACGCACAGGGACAGTATCACCGTCTCACGCCGGGCGAGAGCGAACCGCTCAGCAGCCAGGAATACTTTTTCAAGCAGGCGTATGACGCGGTGAGCCGCGTCGTGATTTCAGAATAAGAAACCGCATAATCTTTAGATAAACGACAAGACAAAAACGTTTTCGGACGCTTTCGTTCAAAAAATCTGACGGAAATTGTCGATTCCTGTTGCCACGCTTCCGTGCAAATGATACAATAAAAAAATCAGAGTTTGGCGGAAGCAGAGGCGATGCGGTCTGGAAAAGAAGATGAAGCGCGGCGTCAGCATCATGTTCATCAACGGGCTGGTTGTCGCCGTTGTGCTGCTGTTTTCCTTCGGCATGGATGTGACCAATCGTCTGGTTCATCAGCGATATGATCAGACCGTTGCCAGTCAGCGGGCGCTCATCGCCTGCAACAACGCCTCCAAGGTCTTTCAGCAGCAATCCGACGAGCTGACGCTTCGCGTCAACAACTACGTGGAAACGGACTCGACGGATGCGCTGCTTGCCTATTTTGCCATCATCGACAATCAATCTCGCGAGCATGAGATCGAGATTGCCGAGCAATATGATGTGGACTGCACAACGCTCAAACAGGCGTTGGCGTTATCCGACGCGCTGGCCGAACGGGAGATTCATGCGTTTGCGCTGATGGCGGCGGCGAGGGGAACAATCCGAACCGCACCGGTTCAGGTGCAGGAGTATACGCTGCCTTTGAAAGAACGTCAACTTCCGGACGACGAAAAGAAAGCGCTGGCCGAGCAAATTGTGCATGGGCAGGAATATTACAGCTATAAAAACAAAATTTATGAAAAACTGAATGATTTTGAGACCGGCGTAATGGAGCGGACGGAAGAAAGGCTGATGGTGGAAACCGAAAGCATTTCCAGCCTGCTGCACGTCCAGAACGTCTTTGAGATTGTCGAAGAACTGGTCATCATCTGTCTGGCGTTGCTGCTGTATCGTCAGGTGACAGTGGTGCTGCGCAAGTATATCCGCTCCATTTCGCGGGATGAAGCGATTACGCCCGGCGGCACGTCGGAACTGCGCTATCTGGCGGCAGTCATCAACCAATATGTCGCGCTGCAAAGCCAGCGTCAAAAGGAGCTGCGCACCATTGCGGAACTGGACGCGCTGACACAGATTCCCAATCGGCGCGCGCTGGAGGATTTCATGAGACGCATGTTTCAGCGCGGGGACATGCACGGCGCGCTGATGCTCCTCGACGTGGACGATTTCAAGCGGATCAACGACAATTATGGCCATGACCTTGGCGATGCTGCGCTGCAAAACCTTGTGGCGCAGATTCACGAGTGCATTCGTGCAGACGACTTCTTTGCGCGTTTCGGCGGCGACGAATTCGTCATCTGGATGGATGGAATTCATCTGGGCGACGTGGAGGCCATCAAGGAGAAGATTCAGGAGGTCAACCACCGCACGGTCCTCGTAGCGAACATGACGATGCGGATTTCCGTCAGCGCGGGCGTCACTTTCTGCCGGTATGGCGACGCGTACAAGGACGCGCTGCGCAGAGTGGACACCGCGCTGTATGAAATGAAGCGCACAGGGAAGCATGGCTGCGCCGTGTATGAAGAATTATAAAAGCAAACCGCCGTTCTCCGGAAAATGGGGAAGGACGGTTATTCTTTTTTGCGGCGATTTCCCCCTTTACAACGGGCAGAAAAAAGTGCTATTGTTGATCCGGCATAATGGATCAAAAAAGGAGCGGAAGCAGAATGAAGGAACTTGAGGGACGCACAGGCATTGTTACGGGCGGAAGCCTATAACATCCCAGTGCTGCCGCATTACAACAAAGATTATGATGTGCCGCTGCTGTGCACGGTGCGTAAGCCGTATGGCGCGGAGTCGTTCGACTGGATCGACGGCATAATCGACAACACGATGCGCATTGAAAACGGTTATGCGTATCCGCGCGAGGGCGCGGGCTGGGGTTTCAGCTTTAAGCCGGAAGCGCTGGTTGAAATCGGGTGAGGGAAGAAAAGCCTTTGCCGGGAAAGCGGCAGGATAGCCGCAATATGAAAAAACGACGCAGTTGAACTCAGTCCACAGCGTCGTTTCTTTGTATGGCAAAAAAGTTACCCGATTTTCCTGCACGTTTCGCAGTTTCCGGAACAGCCGCTCTCGCGCTCATCCTGGGCGATAAGCAGCTCCTGTTCGCGGCGCTTTGCGTCCGCGTCGTGCGCGACGGCCAGCATCAGGCGGATGCGGTTTTCCTGGTTGACTTTCGTCGCGGAAAGGTCGTAGTCGATCGGCACGATGTTGATGCCCGGATGCACCTGCGTCAAGCGGCGGATCATGCCCTTGCCGCAGATGTGGTTCGGCAGACAGCCGAAAGGCTGCGCGCAGATGATGTTTTCATAGCCGTTCTCGGCCAGTTCCAGCATCTCGGCCGTCAGCAGCCAGCCTTCGCCCATCTTGCTGCCATAGCCGATGACGCCCTTGACCAGCGTCTTGATGTGTTTAAACGCGGTCGGCGGCACAAAGTTCGGGTGCGCGGCAATGGATTCGATGAGCGTCGTCTCCATCCGCTCGCAGAATTTCATCAGTCCCTTGCAGAAAATCAGCTTGGGCAGACTGCCGCCGTAGAGGTGGTGATCCTCGATGCGGTTGTCGATTTTGAAGAGCACAAAGCCCATGATGCCCGGCAGCATGTATTCGCAGTCCTGCGTCCTCAGGAACTTTTCCAGGCCGTTGTTGCCCAGCGAGGAATATTTGACGTAGATTTCGCCGACCACGCCGACGCGCGTCTTTTTCTCGCGGCTGCGCTCGATGGCGTCAAAATCATCGACAATCGCGGCGAGATTTTTGCGCATATCTTTGTTGGACAGCCCCTGCCCGCGGTTAAACTGCTCGATCAGCGCGTCGTTCCATTTTTCAATCAACGCGTCGGTCGTACCCTTCTTGAATTCGTAGGGGCGCGTCTGGTTGGAGACGCACATGATGCAGTCGCCGTAGACCAGCGAGGCGATAATCTGGCGCACCAGCGGCACGGTCAGCTTGAAGCCGGAGGCGCTTTCCAGACCGCTCATGTTCACGGAGATGACGGGCACCTGCTCCAAACCGGCTTTCTTGAGCGCTTTGCGCAGCAAATAGATGTAGTTGCTGGCGCGGCAGCCGCCGCCGGTCTGGGTGATAATCAGCGCGACCTTATTGATGTCGTATTTGCCGGAGTGCAGCGCGTCTAAAAACTGGCCGATGACCAGCAGCGCAGGCACGCACGTGTCGTTGTGCACGTATTTGAGACCCTCGGCCATGACGTTTGGGCCGCTGTTGGTCAGCAGCTCGGCGTTATAGCCGTTAAGGCGGAGCACCTTGACGATCAGAGAAAAGTGGAACTCCAGCATGTTGGGCACGAGGATGGTGTAGCCCGCCTCCCGCATTTCGCGGGTAAATTCAACGTGATTGCTGGGCATACTTGTTTCCTTTCTATATCGGTTATCCTGCCCTTGACGCCCCCTCGTGTGAGGAGAGCGGCGGAAGGGTTATTTCTGCGCGGCCAGCGCCTGCTGCTGGTCGATGGCGGCGAACAGCGAACGCAGACGGATGCGCACTGCGCCCAGATTGGTGATTTCGTCAATCTTGATCTGCGTGTAAATCTTGTCCCTGGATTCGAGAATCTCGCGCACCTCGTCGGTGGTGATGGCGTCCACACCGCAGCCGAAGGAGACGAGCTGAACGAGATTCATATCCTGCTGGGTGGTGATGTAGCGCGCGGCGGCGTACAGGCGGGCGTGGTATGTCCACTGGTTGAGCACGCCCTGCGCCTGCTTCCCCATGTGCCAGGAGAGGGAATCTTCCGTAACGACGGCCGCGCCGAAGCCCGCAATCAGCTTATCGATGCCGTGGTTAATTTCAGGATCGACATGATATGGGCGGCCGACCAGCACGATGATGCGGCGGCCTTCTTTGCGCGCCTGCTCGATCATCTCTTCGCCCTTTTTGCGAACGTCCGCCATGTACGCGTCGTAGGCATTGTATGCCGCGTCGCACGCGTGGCGAACCTCGCGGGCGGTGATATCCGGGAAATGCTGCTGCAAAATGCCGGTCAGCTTCTTGGGGAACACCTTGCGGTGGTCGATGCCCACGTAATCATGGATGAAATCGATCTGGCGCACGGCGGGCATGTTCGCGGCGATGACCTCCGGATAATACGCCACGACCGGGCAATTATAATGGTTGTCGCCCAGATGCTCGTCCAAGTTGTAGCTCATGCAGGGGTAGAAGATGGTCTTGACGCCCTGATGGATGAGATAATCGACATGGCCGTGCATCAGCTTTGCCGGGAAGCAGACGGTATCCGACGGAATGGTGGCCTGACCCGCGATATACAGCTTGCGGCTGGAGAACGGGGAAACGGCCACGTCAAAGCCCAGAGCCGTAAACAGCGCGTGCCAGAACGGCAGCAGCTCGTACATGTTCAGGCCCATCGGCAGGCCGATCGTGCCGCGCGGGGCGTTTTCCCGGCGGTCGTTCATGATGGCCAGCAGCTTTTCCTGCTTGTAGGCGTAGAGGTTCAGGCCGCTCTGCTGCTTGTTGCCGGAAACCGGACGGTCGCAGCGATTGCCGCTGATGAACCGGCGGCCGCCGCCGAAGTCGTTGACCGTCAGGCGGCAGTGGTTTTCGCACAGGCCGCAGCGCGCCTGCTTGACGTTGTGGGTGAAGCCGTTCAGCGTTTCAAGGCTGAGCACGGTGCTTTCGCCCGGATGCAGCGCGCGCTGTTCTTTGGCGTGCAGCGCTGCGCCGTAAGCGCCCATCAGCCCCGCGATATCCGGTCTCACGACGTTCACGCCCAGCTCGTTTTCAAACGCGCGCAGCACCGCGTCGTTGAGGAACGTGCCACCCTGCACGACGATGTGTCGGCCGAGTTCCTGCGGGCCGGAGCAGCGAATGACCTTGTAAAGCGCGTTCTTAACGACCGAGATGGACAGGCCGGCGGAAATATCGGTCACATCCGCGCCGTCCTTCTGCGCCTGCTTGACGGAGGAATTCATGAACACCGTGCAGCGCGAACCGAGATCGACCGGCTTGCGCGCCGCCAGACCCAGCTGGGAGAAATCCTCGATCTTATAGCCCAGCGCGCTGGCGAACGTCTGAAGGAACGAACCGCAGCCGGAGGAGCAGGCCTCGTTGAGAAAGATGTTGTCGATGACGCCGTTATGAATCTTGAAGCACTTGATATCCTGCCCGCCGATATCGATGATGAAATCGACGTTCGGCATAAACGCGCGCGCGGCGGTAAAATGCGCCACGGTTTCGACCAGGCCGAAATCCACGCCGAACGCGCTGCGAATCAGATCCTCGCCGTAGCCCGTGACCGCGCCCGCGCGGACGATCCAATCCGGATGCTCGGTGCGCAGATCGGTCAGGAAGCTGCGCACGTGCGGCACGGGGTCGCCGCTGTTGCTCTGGTAGCGGGTCAGCAGCAATTCGCCGTCCGTGGAGATGACGACGGATTTGATGGTGGTCGAGCCGGAGTCGATGCCCAGATACACGTCGCCGGTGTACGTCGCCGGATCGCGGCGCTTGACCTGCGCTTTGGCGTGGCGCGCGCGGAAAGCAGCCAGCTCGTCCTCATCCTTGAAGAGCGGCGGCAGAGCGTTGTAGCTCTCCGTGCTGTGGAACGCTTCGATGGCTTCCAGACATTCGCTGAGCAGCACGGGCTCGGAGGGCTGGTGCGCCGCGCCGAGCGCGACGAAATAGAGCGAGTTTTCCGGGCAGACGCCTGTCAGGTGCAGCGCTTCGTCAAAACAGGCGCGCAGTTCGCTCATGAAGGTGAGCGGGCCGCCGAGGTAGACGACGTTGCCCTCAATCGGACGACCCTGCGCCAGCCCCGCGATGGTCTGGTTGACCACGGCCATGAAGATAGAGCGCGCCACATCCGCGCGCGCCGCGCCCTGATTGAGCAGGGGCTGCACGTCCGTCTTGGCGAATACGCCGCAGCGGGAAGCGATGGTATAGGTGCGCTCGGCCTTTTTGGCTTCTTCGTTCATCTCCGTTGGGGTCACGCCCAGAAGCGTGGCCATCTGGTCGATGAACGCGCCGGTGCCGCCCGCGCAGGAGCCGTTCATGCGCACCTCAAGCGTGCCTTGCAGGAACAGGATTTTAGCGTCCTCGCCGCCCAACTCGATGATGACGTCCGTGCCGGGCATGAGCATATCCGCCGCGACCTTGGTGGCGTAGACCTCCTGCACAAAGGAGATATGCGAGCCGAGCGCCAGACCCATGCCGGCCGAGCCGGAGATGCTCAGGCGGACGGGCGCGCCATGCACGACTTCGTTATTAAGCCGCGTGAGCAGCTCACGCGTTTTCTGCGCGATGAGGGAGAGATGGCGCTCGTAACAGGAATAGATGATCTTGTCAGCCTCGTTCAGCACGACGCACTTGATGGTGGTCGAGCCGATATCCAGACCGATGCGAAGGGTTTCGGGCATAACGAAAACGTCCTTTCTATTGTGACGTATATCAAGCTGCGGTTCGCCCCGGAGGGAGAAACACAGGCCATGCTTGCGTAAAGCAGCTTATTTCAACATGACATTATAAGCGAAAAACGATGTTTTTACAAGTATAAACAGAAAAGAGTCAATAATTGCCCAATAGAAAGGAAGCGAAAACGTGAGGAATGACGGGAAAAGGGACGATTGATGTTTCGCTTCGTGCATACGGCGCGATTGTATTGATCCCCTTGATCGCTGAGCGATCAAGGGAAAAGCGGGAAATCCAAGAACCTCAGGTTCGTGGCGGGGTAAGGGGCGGCGCCCATCGTTTCCCCCGTTTTTTTCGCTTTTGCTTGATGATGAACGCTAAATCTGCTATAATGACAAAATGGTTGAATGTGTTTGAAAATCAAAGGAGGGAAAGCGATTGGCTAAGCTGGAGGCTTACGATAAGACGCTGGATTATTCCTACGCGCCGGGCATCTTCCCCGCGACGGAATGTCTCAAAAATGCAAAAAAGCGCTGCATGCGGCTGCTGGTCTCCTCAAACGGCTTGCAGAGCGAAGGCGTGCAGGCGCTTGAAAAGGCCGCGCAGGAAGCGGACATCCGCGTGGAGGTTGCCGACCGCGCGCTGGAACGCATTTCCAAAAAGGAAAACTGCTTTGCGGCGATGGTTTATAAAAAAGCGGAAGGCAGGTTTGACGAGGACAGCCCGCATATCGTGCTCCATCATCCCAGCGACAGCGGCAATCTGGGCACGATTCTGCGCACGGCGCTCGGCTTTGGGCTGAAAAACATCGCGATCATCCGTCCCGCCGTCGATTCGGACGATCCCCGCGTGGTGCGCGCGTCGATGGGCGCGGCGTTTTCACTCAACGTGCGCCACTTTGATTCCTTTGAGCAGTATCGCGCGCAGTATCCGCTGCGCCGGCTTTTCCCGTTCATGCTGACGGGCGCGGTGCCTCTGGATGAAGCTGTGCAGAAGGTGGACGGCCCGTTCTCGCTCGTCTTTGGCAACGAGGCCAGCGGTCTGCCGGATGAGTTTGCCCAAATCGGCGTGAGCACGCTGATTCCCCACAGCCAGCAGATCGATTCGCTCAATCTCGCCATTGCCGCGGGCATCGGCATGTATGCCTTTACGAGAAAGTAAGGAGTTTTGCATATGAAAATTGTCGTAGACGCGATGGGCGGCGATTTTGCCCCCAAGGTCAACGTGGACGGCGCAATCGACGCGCTGCGCGAATATCCGGATATGGAAATCATCCTCGTCGGCCCGGAAACGCTGATCGAAGAGACGATTTCCGCGTACAGCAACGCGGAGGCCATGGCGAAGGTGCGCAACCGCCTGACGGTTGTCGATGCGCCGGAGGTCATCACCACCGAAGAGCATCCGGTGATGGCGCTGCGCCGCAAGAAAAATTCGACCTTTGTCGTCGGCATGGATATCGTTCGCCGCAAGGAAGCGCAGGCGTTTGTTTCCGCCGGTTCAACGGGCGCGCTGATGGCGGGCGCGATGTTTAAAATCGGCCGCATTAAAGGCATTGACCGCCCCGCGCTGGCGACGCTGCTGCCCGTGCCGGGCCGTCCGCTGCTGCTGGTGGACGCGGGCGCAAACACGGACTGCCAGCCCAAGTGGATCGTGCAGTTCGCGATGATGGGCAGCGCTTACATGCGCCGCGTGATGAACGTGGAGAAGCCGGAAGTCGGCCTGCTCAACATCGGTGTGGAGGCGGCCAAGGGCAACGAGCAGGCGCAGAACACCTACGCGCTGATGGAAAAGCCACAGCCGTTTGCCTTTATCGGCAATGTCGAAGCGCGCGACGCGCTGGCGGGCAAGGCCGACGTGATTGCGGCGGATGGCTTTGTCGGCAACGTGCTGCTCAAGAACACCGAAGGCGTGATTTCGCTGATTTTCGGCCTGATTAAGGGCGGCCTGATGGATTCCGCCAAGGGCAAGCTGGCCGCGCTTCTGGCGAAGGATACGTTTCGCAACATTAAACGCAGCTTTGATTCCACCGAAATCGGCGGCGCGCCGCTGCTGGGCGTGGAAGGCGCGGTCATCAAGGCGCACGGCAATTCCAACGCGCGCGCGATCTTCTGCGCAATCCGCCAGGCCAAGAGCATGGTGGACGGCGGCGTGGTTGACGTCATCCGCGAAGAGGTCGCCAAGCTCTCCGTCGAGGACGAAAAAGAAGAATAAACCGTCTGAAACCCGGAAACGGGTTTGCAATAGATCAACAACCGTAAGGAGGAAACGAACATGGTATACGATAAGCTCAAGGGCATGATCGCCGATCAGCTCGGCGTCAGCGAGGATGAAGTGAAGCCGGAAGCCCGCCTGAAGGAAGACCTCAAGGCGGACAGCGCGTCGGTGATGATGCTCGTGATGGACATCGAAAGCGAGTTTGAAATCGAGGTTGAAGACGACGCGATTGAAAAGGTCAAGACCGTCGCCGATATGGTGAAGTATATCGAAGAGAAGATGTAATCAGGAAGCGGACGCGCCGTTTTGGCGGCGCGCCCTTCCCGTGTATTTCATTTCGCGCGAAACGCCGCGCGAAGCGAAATGGACGGGGAAAATGGACAAGAGCGAGGCAGTTATGAATTATCAAACCCTGGAGCGGACCATCGGCCATCAGTTTGCCGATATCGGCCTGCTCGATCTGGCGATGACCCATCCGTCCTATGCGCTTCAGCATAAGTGTCAGGACAACCAGCGCCTTGAGTTTCTGGGCGACGCGGTGCTTGAAATCTGCGTCAGCCGCGTGATTTATCATCAATATCCCAAACTGCGCGAGGGACAGCTGACCCGTAAGCGCGCCGCGCTGGTCTGTGAGGCCAATCTGGCCAAAGCGGCCACGCGGCTGGGGTTGGGCAGCTATTTGAAACTCGACCGCGGCGAAGAGGTTGTCGGCGGGCGGGAAAACCCGTCGATCCTTGCCGATACGATGGAGGCGGTCATCGCTGCCGTCTATCTGGACGCGGGCATGGAGGAGGCGGCCAAGCTGGTCGATCTGGCGATGGGCGATTACAAAACCAGCGAAAAGAGCGACCGCGACGCGAAGAGCGCTTTGCAGGAATATTTGCAGGCGCTGGGCGAGGAAACGCCGACCTACGAAATCATCGGGCAGGACGGCCCGCCGCATGCCCGTGTGTTCACCGCGAGGGTTTTGCGTGCGGATGGCAGCGAACTGGGCACGGGCACGGGCGCGCGCAAACAGCGCGCCGAAGAGGCCGCCGCGCAGATGGCGCTGCAAACGCTGCATAAGGCTTAACGAAACCCGCGTGCGGGGATACGGAAAGGGGTCGCACAGGTGCGGCTGAAAAGACTGGAAATTTACGGCTTTAAGTCGTTCGCGGAACGCACGGTCGTCGTCTTTGACGAAGGCATCACCGGCATTGTCGGGCCGAACGGCAGCGGCAAATCCAATTTATCCGACGCGGTGCGTTGGGTGCTCGGCGAACAGAGTGCCAAGGCGCTGCGCGGCGGCAAGATGGAGGACGTCATCTTCAACGGCACGCAGAAGCGCAAACGCATGGGCTATTGCGAAGTGTCGCTCGTCTTTGACAACGAGGATCATGCGCTGAGCGTGGATTATACCGAAGTGATGATCACCCGGCGCGTGTATCGAAGCGGCGAGGGCGAATACTACATCAACAAATCCGCTTGCAGGCTCAAGGATATTGTCGAGCTTTTCCGCGACACGGGCGTGGGCAAAGAGGGCTATTCCATCATCGGGCAGGGCCGCATCGACGAAATCCTCTCCCAGAAGAGCGAGGACAGGCGCGGCATTTTTGAAGAGGCTGCGGGCATCGTCAAATACCGCACGCGCAAGGAAGAAAGCGAAAAGCGCCTTGCGAACATGCGCGACAACCTCTCCCGCGTGGAAGACATCATCGCCGAACTGGAAAGCCAGCTTGAGCCGCTGGAAAAAGCCAGCGAAACGGCGCGGCGCTATCTGAATCTTCGCGACGAACTGCGCGTGCTGGAATGTTCGGCATTCGTACTGCGCAGCGACCGCGCCAAGGAGCGCATTGCAGAGGCGGAACAGCTGCTCGTCGGCTTGAAAGAGGCCATTGCCCACGAAGAAAAGCGCGCCGATGAGTTGAGCGCACAGCGCGAAAAAGCCAACGAGGGCGCGCAGAAGCTCGAAAACGAGGTGACCGCCGCGCATGACGCGGTGCTGGAAATGACGCGCGAAACGGAAGCGCGCGAAGGCGAGCTTGGCGTGCTGCGCGCGGAAATCAACCGCATGGAAAAGGACGTGCTTGCCCTCAGTCAGGAAGAGGACGTGAAGCGCGCCCGGAGCGCTGCGCTTGATGAGGAAATTGCGAAAAATGAGCGGGACGCGCTCGCCAACCGCACGAAAATCATCGAGCTGACGCGTCAGCTCGGCCAGAAGGAAGAAGCTCTGCAAACCGCGCAGGAAGAAGCCAGAGAGGCCGAAGAAAAGCTGGAAGCCCATAAGAGCGCCATCATCGACGCGATGAACCGCCTGAGCGATGTGCGCACCAGCGAGGCGCGGCTTTCCACCATGCGTAAAGAGCTGGAACGCCGGGGCGAAGAGGCCGACGCGCAGCGCGAAGAACTGGCTCAGGCGGCGCAGCGCATGGACGAACAGCTTGCACAGGCGGACGGTGAACTGGAACAGGCCAAACGGGGCGAGGCCGAAAAAACCGAAATCGAGCAGAACATCGAGCTGGAAGCGCAGGAAAACGGGCAGAAGATCGCCGTCGTTCAAAAGGCGCTTGGCGACGCGAATGGCCAAAAGCAGGCCACGTCCAGCCGTCTGCGCGTGCTGCGCGAGATGGAGCGCGACTATGCGGGCTATCAGCAGGCCGTCAAGCAGGTGCTGCTGCATGCGCGAGGAAACGAGGGCGTGCGCGGCGTTGTCGCGTCGTTGATGCGCGTGCCCAAACAGCTTGAACGCGCAGTGGAAGCCGTGCTCGGCGGTGCGCTGCAAAACGTCGTCACGACGGACGAATACATCGCCAGAGACATGATCGCGTATCTGCGCCAGAATAAATTGGGGCGCGCGACTTTCCTGCCGATGACCACCATCAGCGGGCGCACGCTCAGCCAGCAGGAGCGGCAGGCGCTGACCATGCCGGGCTGCGTGGGCGTGGCCAGCGAACTGATCGAGTTTGACGAGCAGTACCGCGGCATTGTGGAAAACCTGCTCGGACGAACCGTGATTGCCGAAAACCTCGACGCGGGCATCGAAATCATGCGGCGCGGGCGGCACGCGTTCCGACTGGTGACGCTGGAGGGCGACGTCATGCACTCCGGCGGCTCGATGACGGGCGGTTCAAGCGCCTCCCGCATGACCAGCCTGCTTTCCCGCGAACGCGAAATCAAGGAGCATGAAAAGCTGCTTGTCGAGCTGGAACAGAAGATCGCCGACTGCGCCCGCCGTCTGGAACGGGGCGAGGCGATCCGTCAGGAGATCAAGCAGCGCCGCGCACAGGCGTTTGAGGATATTCGGCAGGCGCAGATTGACGTTTCCATCGCGCAGGAGCGCGTGCGCACGCTGAACGTGCAGCGCGAAGAGCATCGCACGCAGCAGGATCGATGCGAATTGCTGCGCAAACAGATTGCGCAGAACCTCGAACAGATCGACAGCCAGCTTGCGGGCGCGCGCGATACACAGGCGGGCGAGCAGAAGACCAACGAGGAAATGAACAAACAGACCGCCGCGATGAGCGACGCGCTGTATGAAAAGCGCGAGACGCTGGACGCGCTGCGTGAGGAAACACAGAACCTCCGCGTGACGCTGGCGGCCTGCGAACGCGACGCAAACGCGCTCAATCAGGATGGCGCGCGCATGCGCCGGGAGCAGAGCGCTGTCGGCGTACAGATCGGCGAGGCGCATGAGAACCGCGAGGCGCTGACCCTCCGCCATCAGCAGAGCATGCAGCAGCTCGCCAGGGATACCGCCGAGCAGCAGGCGTGCGCCGGAAAACTGGAAGCGGCGAAGCAAAACCTGCTTGCCAAGCAGAATACCCGCAACGAGGGGCAGGAGACGGTTCGCCAGTTGACCCAGGAAATCGACAGCCTGCGCGAGACGCTGGCGATGGACATGGACAAGTGCCACAAGGCCGAATTGATCCTGGGACGCACGCAGAGCGAATTGGAGCAGATGCAGCAGCGAATCTGGGACGACTACGAGCTGACCTATGCCGGCGCAAAGGAGTATCTCGCCGAACCGTTCGATATGGCGGGCAGCGATAAGCGCACGGGCGAAATCCGCAGAGAAATTCGCGAGATGGGGCCGGTCAATGTCAAGGCGATGGAAGATTACCGTGCCTGCCGCGAACGATACGACGATCTGGCCAGCCAGTGCGACGATCTGGTGAAAGCGCAGGACGACTTGCTGGGCATCATCGATTCGCTGCAAAAGCAGATGGAAAAGCAGTTCATGGAGAATTTCCACCTGCTTCAGCAGTATTTGAGCGAGACGTTTGTCAAGCTTTTCGGCGGTGGCAAAGCCGAACTGCGGCTGGTGGATGAAAAGGACGTGCTTGGCTGCGGCATCGACATCGTCGCGCAGCCGCCGGGCAAAAAACTGCAGATGCTCTCGCTGCTCTCTGGCGGCGAACGCGCGCTGACGGCGATTGCGATTCTGTTCGCGATGCTGCGGCTCAAGCCGACGCCGTTTTGCTTCCTTGACGAGATCGAGGCGGCGTTGGACGACGGCAATATCTCTACGTTTGCGGATTATCTGCGCGATTTCTCAAAGGATACGCAGTTCGTCGTCGTCACCCATAGAAAGGGCACGATGGAGCGCTGTGACGGCCTTTACGGCGTGGCGATGGAGGAAAAGGGTGTTTCTAAGATGCTCAGCGTCGAGCTGAAGGACGTGAGCGCGGACGCGATGGAGTGAACTCTTTTCTCTGTTAAAACCGCCGCGAAGAAGGGGTTTGGGGATGAAATCCCCAAGCGGGTATGGGCGGCAGCCCATCGCAATCCGATGCAGGGAGAGAAGCAAGTTTCAGAGCGGAATGCGGAGCGTTTTGCGATTGAAACGATTTGAGCCAAAGAACAGCATTTGAATGAGTCAAAAAGGAGAATAGTATGGGATTCTTTGGATTCGGTAAAAAGAAGGAAAAAGAAAAGGAGCAGCAGGCTGAACAAACGGTCAGGGCGGAAGAGAAGCCCGTCGAGCCTGCGGAGCAGCCTGAGCAGGAAGAAAAAAAGCAGGGGCTTTTCAGCCGCCTGTGGCAGGGCCTTTCCAAAACGCGTGGAAATGTGGCTGGGCGCGTGGACGAGCTGATCGAGGCGACCGAGAAGATCGACGACGACTTTTATGAAGATCTGGTCGATATTCTGATTATGAGCGATATGGGTGTGCGCACCAGCGATAAGGTCATTCAGGAGCTGAAAGCGCGCGTGGAAAAAGAAAAGATCACCGACGCGAAGAAAGCGCGCGAGATTCTCAAGGAGATTCTCAAGGAGATCATGAGCATGCCGCGCAAGCCGCTCAAGTGGCCGATGGTGATGCTGGTGGTCGGCGTGAACGGCGTGGGCAAGACGACGACCATCGGCAAGCTGGCCATGCGCTTTAAGGATGCCCGCCACAGCGTCGTGCTGGCAGCGGCGGATACCTTCCGCGCGGCGGCAGGAGATCAGCTGCAAATCTGGGCGGAACGCGCACAGGTGCCGATCGTCCGTCATGCCGAGGGCGCAGACCCGGCGGCGGTGGTTTTTGACGGCATTCAGAAGGCGAAGGCGACGGAAGCCGATTTGTTGATTGTCGATACGGCGGGCCGCCTGCACAACAAAAAGAATCTGATGGAGGAACTGCGCAAGATTTCCCGTGTCATCACCCGCGAATACGAAGAAGCTGAGGTACGCACGCTGCTGGTCATCGACGCGACGACCGGCCAGAACGGCTTGCAGCAGGCGCGCGAGTTCTCTGAAGTGGCGGATGTTTCCGGCATTGTGCTCACCAAGCTGGACGGCACGGCCAAGGGCGGCATTGCGGTTGCGATCATGGACGAGCTGAAGCTGCCGGTGCTCTACATCGGCGTGGGCGAAGGCATCGAGGATTTGCAGGCGTTCGACGCGAACGCGTTTGTGGACGCGATTTTCTAACGGCTCGAAAGCGGGCCATTGCGCAGATTCCTGTGCATGAATCAATCGACAGGGAGGCACTGCCATGCGGATTCTCAAACGGCTGCTGGATTTCATCGCATCGCGGATGCTCATCATCACGGTGGTATGCGCGCTGCTGATTATTTCGTTTTATCTGGCGATGAACACGGCGAATATTTGGGTGCTGATTGACGACGGCCTGGATGCGCGCGCGGGCGTGGTGCTCATGGGCGAGGACGCGGACAAGCTGACCAGCTATTTCAAGCCGGAATTTATCGCGCAGGACCCCGTTTTGCAGGTGGGGCTGAGCGACACGTCGCCATATCGCGACTACGAGATCCGCGGTTACGATCATCGGGTGAAGATGGTTTCCGTCTGGTCATGGCCGTGGGAGAACGTGGCGCGTGCCGAGGTGGTTGAGAGCATTCCCGCCATTGACGGCACAATTCGCTCCTCCAAGCGGGAAGCGGCGTTGGCCGAAGGCGGCGAGGAGCGGCTTTCCCCGCCCGCGTGGACGACGTCGCGCTACCGCGTGACGCTGGTGCGCACGGCGGGCAAGTGGCTGATTTCCAACCTGCAATCCATTGCGGAGTGACGAGGAGACGGGGGAACGAGGGGTTACGTTGGGGCTCTGCCCCAAGCCCCGGTCAGGAACTGAGTTCCCGACACCTTCCACATTGCTTCGCGGTATACCGCGAAGCAGGAGGAGGGAAGTCCAGAAACCTCAGGTTTCTGGCAGGGTTTGGGGCGGAGCCCCAATCGTTCCTCCTTGAGAAAACGATGAACTTTGATTTTTTGAAACAAGGCGCAATGCTCGCCCCGATGGCGGGCGTGACCGACATGCCCTTCCGCACCCTCTGCCATGAAATGGGCTGCCCGATGGCAGTCAGCGAGATGGTCAGCGCGAAGGGGTATTTGCTTGCGCCCAAGGATAACCGCGCGTCAAGAGAGCTGCTCAGCGTCGATGACAGCGAACGCGGCGCAGTCGCTTTGCAGATTTTCGGCCATGAGCCGGATGTGATGGCGCGCGCGGCGGAAGAATTGACGCGCGACGGACGCTATGCGCTGCTGGATATCAACATGGGCTGTCCCGTGCCGAAAATCGTCGGCAACGGAGAGGGCAGCGCGTTGATGAAAGACCCGGTACACGCGGCGGAAATCGTCGCGGCGGTCGCCAAAGCGTCGCATGTGCCGGTGACGGTCAAAATGCGGCTCGGTTTTGAGACAGGCAGCGAAACCTATCTGCTGCTGGGACAGCTCGTGCAGGAGAGCGGCGCGCAGATGATTACCCTGCACGCGCGCACCCGGAGCCAGTTTTACGAGGGACACGCCGATTGGCGCGCCGTCGCCAAACTCAAGCGGCGCGTATCCATCCCCGTCGTCGGCAACGGCGACGTGACCTGCTGGCAGGACGCGCTGCGCATGATGGAGGAAACGGGCTGCGACGGCGTGGCGGTCGGCCGTGCGGCGCAGGGCAACCCGTGGATTTTCAGCCAGATTCGCGACGCCATGGCGGGCAGAACCGTCGCCGAACCCACAAACGAGGAAAAGCTCGACGTGCTCACGCGCCATCTGCATGCGCTCGCGCAGCTGAAGGGCGAAGCCGTGGCTGTGCGCGAAATGAGGCGGCACATCGTCTGTTATGTGCGCGGCATGCGCGATGCGGCGAGGCTGCGCGTCAAGGTGAACGCGATTACGGAGATCGACGAGATGGAGGCCGCGCTGACCGCGTTTATGCTGGAAGGAAAGGCGTAGTGAAATCCCCTTTTACCCTCCGCGGAAGGGGAAATGGAGTTTCACAAAAGCATACAGCAAAGCCCGAACGGTTTTGAAATCGTTCGGGCTTTGCTTATGGAGAAAGGAATGAAGAAAAAGACAAATCAGGCGGCCGTTTTGGGCACGAAACGCTTGCGAAGGCTGGTTTCCACCGATGCGATCAGCAGAATGACCGTGACCACCTCGAACAACGCGATGACGGCGGTGAACACATACAGGCTTGCAAGCGTATCGGTCGGCGCGACGCGGATGAACAACAGCGCGGCGACAGCCATCAGAATGCCGGCGATCATGTAGCGTTTGCTGCAAATCTGCTGGGCGTAGTCCCACGCTTCCTGAGAAGCCATGGAAAGCTCGGTGCGATAACCGCGGCCCGCGCCAAGCGCCGCGCACTTCTTCTTGCGCAGAATGCCCGCTTCAAGCGTCAGATACGGCGCAATCATCAGCAAAAACAGACAGAGAATCCAGGTGGCGAACATGTAATCGATCTCCTTTATTGAACAAATCTGATGGATATATTATCGCGCAGAGGGTATTCTGCGTCAAGACAGCACACCGTCAAGAACCCATAAAAGAACGTCAGACGATTGTTAAATAGCGTTTATAAAGAAAATTTAACGGCAAACGGGCAGGATTTTACCCGTTTATAGCGTATATAGAGATATCATCAAAAAACCTGAATGGAAATAGAAAGGATGATTAATACGATGTTTATGGATAAAATGGCGCCGGGCATTCTCCGCTTGAGCGTGATGGATAACGATATCGATCTGTTTGAAGGGCAGTATCCCCTGCCCGACGGCGTGAGCTACAACAGCTATCTGATTGAGGATGAACAGCTCTGTCTGCTGGATACGGTGGACGCGCGCAAGCAGGATGAATGGCTTGGCGGGCTTAACGAGGCGCTGGACGGGCGCAAACTGGATTATCTGGTGATTTCGCATATGGAGCCGGATCATGCCGGGTCAATCGCGGCGCTCTGCGCGTGTCAACCGCAGGTGAAGCTGGTCGCTAACGCCAAGACGTTTGTCATGCTGGACCAATTCACGGGCGAACATCCGCTTGTGCAGGAGCGCATCACGGTTGTGGAGGGCGGCACGCTGGCGCTGGGCAGCCATACGCTGCATTTTGTTCTCGCGCCGATGGTGCATTGGCCGGAGGTCATGGTCGCCTATGAGGACAGCCAGAAGGTGCTCTTTTCGGCGGATGGCTTTGGCAATTTTGGCTCGCTGACTTACACGGACGCGTGGGCGGACGAGGCGCGGCGCTATTACTGCAATATCGTCGGCAAATACGGCGTACAGGTGCAGGGACTGCTGAAAAAGGCCGCTGCGCTGGATATCCAGACGGTCTGCCCGCTGCACGGCCCGCAGCTGAGCGGCGACGCGCTGACCCGTGCGCTGGCGCTTTACAGCCTGTGGGCGGCGTGGAAGCCGGAGGAAAGCGGCGTGCTGGTTGCCTACGCCGGTTTTCATGGCCATACCGCCGAGGCGGCTAAACTGCTGGCCGAAAAGCTGCATGCGCTGGGCGAGACGGTTGAGGTCATCGATTTGAACCGCGTACACAAGAGCTATGCCGTAGCGAGCGCGTTCAAGTTTGACCGCATGGCGCTGTGCGCGGCGACATATGACGGCGCGTATGCCCCGGCGATGGAGGCGTTCCTCTCTGCGCTGAAGCTCAAAGGTTTGCAGGGGCGCACCGTGGCGCTGGTGGAAAACGGCACGTGGGCGCCGATGGCCGCCAAGCAGATGCGCGCGGCGCTGGAAACGATGAAGAACATGCAGGCGCTCGATCAGCAGGTGACGATCCGCTCGGCGATGAACGCGAAGAACCGCGAAGAGATCGAGGAGTTGGCTAAGAAATTGGTGATGTAAACATACGATCGCCAACAAAAGAGAGACGGACGGCCGATGGCACGTCCGTTTTTTCACGCTGGAATAAAGAATTGCCCAAAGCTGGCCGCGGATGCAGAAGTTTGACGTTTTACAAACTTCGGCGGAAGTGAGAGCGGTCTCAGTCCGCTTTTCAGCGCAGCGCCGCCGCCGCGATATTCAGCAGCGACGTGAACAGGCTTAACCGAAGCAAAATCACGCTGAGATTGTTTCGCCTACGCTGAATCGCGGGCCAAAGCGCCAGAAGCGCCCCGATGACCGCCCCCGGAAGCAGCCAGAGCAGCACGCCCGCGTCCGGCAGAACCAGCCGTTCACGGATCAGCAGTACGATCAGCTTGCCGACCATCGCAAAGAGCGAAATGGTCAGCGCAGCGAATGCGCCCTCGTTGCCATCCGCTTCAAATAAAAGGAAATAAAGCGTCAGGGCCAGCGGTTCCGCGCCGAAGGAGAGGAACGAGCCGAGCATCCCGACCAGCAGCGCGACGGGAAAACTCAGCAGCCGGGACAGATTCATCGGCGCAATCGTGTGGTTCAGCGGGCCGAAATAGAGCGACGGCAGCGCAATCAGCGTGAACAGCAGTGCGTTTTGCAGCAGCATGGCCGATTCGCGCGTGACCATCATAAAAAAGCGCGCGCCGGCCAGATCGCCCAGCATGCCGCCCAGCGCCGCGCCGACGGCTAAAAGAAGCAACTCGTCCGGATGGAGCGGCAGGGCGCGATTCAGCGCGAAAAAGGCCGTCACCAGCGCCGCGCAGAGCGTCGTCATCGTGCAGAGCGACGCAATGGAAGCGGGCGCAAGCGGCGAAACCGCATCCAGCAGGGGACGGAGCAGCGTTGTCGGCCCGATGCCGGAAAGCAGACCGAAAAAGGCGCTTACGCCGCTGAGAATCAGATAGATCATAGGCGGAGTTCATCCAGCTTAGCCGCGCCGCCGAGCGCGTCTTCGATGCGCAGCAGCCGATTATATTTGCTTACGCGTTCGCTTCGGCAGGGCGCGCCCGTCTTGATCTGCCCCGCGCCGAGCGCCACGGCGAGATCGGCGATGGTCGTGTCCTCCGTCTCGCCCGAACGGTGGGACATGATGGTGCGGTAGCCGCTCCTGTGCGCCAGCGAGAGCGCCTGCATGGTCTCCGTCAATGTGCCGATCTGGTTCGGCTTGAGCAGGATCGCATTTGCACAACCCATCAGAATGCCGCGCTGCAAGCGCTCGGTGTTCGTCACGAAGAGATCGTCGCCGACCAGCTGACAACGGCGGCCCAGCTCCCGCGTCAACGCCTGCCATGCGGGCCAGTCCTCTTCGCCCAGCGGATCCTCGATGGAACGGATGGGGTATTGCTTGCACAGGCCGCGCCAATGCTCGGTCAGCTCGTGCGCGGTGAATGTGCGGCCGGATTTGGGCAGCACATAGCGTCCCTTTTGTTCCCATTCGCTGGCCGCCGCGTCGAGCGCGAGGGCGATATCCGTACCGGCGGTATAACCCGCGCGGGAAATCGCGTCGAGAATCAGATCGAGCGCCTGCTTTTCTTCGGAAATATCCGGTGCAAAGCCGCCCTCATCGCCCACGCCCGTGGAAAGACCCTTCTTTTTGAGCAGAGCTGCCAACGCGTGATAGACCTCCGCGCCCATTTGCAGCGCTGCGCGGAAATCCTTCGCGCCGACGGGCACGATCATGAATTCCTGCACGTCCAGCCCGTTGCCCGCGTGTACGCCGCCGTTCAGGATGTTCATCATCGGCATGGGCATCAGGTGCGCCTGCGTGCCGCCCAGAAAGCGGAAAAGCGCCATATTCTGCGCGCAGGCCGCCGCCTTTGCGCATGCCATCGACACGGCCAGCGTCGCGTTTGCGCCGAGCACGGCCTTGTTTTTTGTGCCGTCCAGCGCAATAAGCGCATGGTCGATGGCGAACAGATTGCCCGCGTCCATGCCGCACAGCGCTTTGCAGATTGCGCCGGAAATGTTCTTGCAGGCCTGCTGCACGCCTTTGCCGCCGTAAACCTGCATGTCGCCGTCGCGCAGTTCCAGTGCCTCATATTTGCCCGTAGAAGCGCCGCTGGGGGAGATGGCCGTGCAGACCACCCCGCCGGAAAGCTGCACTTCCGCTTCGACAGTCGGGTTTCCGCGTGAATCGAGCACCTGCCGCCCGATGACGCCGACGATTTCCGTTTTGCTCATGATAATGCCCTCCCGAAATTGATAAGCTGTAAGGATAGAGTGGACGCAAAATCTGTTAAATATGCGGTCATGGCGGAAGGCGTTAAAAAGGGCGCCTGCCAACTTCGACAGACGCCCTTTGAGGGAGGAGAGGGAGAGAATCAGAATTTCAGGAACCAGGTGGAGATGTAGCCGGTCTGGCCGTTCACTTCGACTTTTGTCCAGTCGGTCGTCTTTTCCAGCACTTTGACCGTCGTGCCGACCGGAACCGTGCCGATGACGGACGCAGACAGGCTGGCGCGGCTGCGGAAATTGACGTAGCTGCCGCCGTTGGCGTTGAATACGCGCGCCGTGCCGCTCACGACTTCGCTCGTGACCTTCAGATACTTGGCCATCATGAAGCCGGTCTTGCCGTCTACGCTGACCTTGTACCAGTCGCCCTGGCGGGCCAGCAGGGTCACGGTCTTGCCGTTGCGATAGTAGCCCAGCGATTCGCTGTTCACGCTGGCTTCGCGGCGCAGGAACAGCACCTGCGTGTCGCGTGGATTGTTGACCACGGCGGTGCCGGTTGCGGGCTTCACGGTGGAAGAACCGCTGCTCACGCTCTTGGTGGAGAGCCACTGGGTCTGCATGTAGCCGGTCTTGCCGTCCACGCTGACCTTGCTCCAGTTGCCGTTGTTGGAAAGCACGGTCACCTTTGTGCCGCGCGGATACGAGCCGAGAATGTTGCCGTTCGGCTCGGCGCGCAGATTCAGGCCGCGGCTGTTCGTCTTGACATAGGCGGTGGAATGGGTCGTGCCCTCGCTGCCCAGATACTTGACGTACATGTAGCCGCTCTGGCCGCCGACATCCACGCTCGCCCAGTCGCCGTTGACGCCCTTGACGAGCACCTCGGTGCCCCAGCCGTACTTGCCCAGGATGGCGGAAGACACGCTTTCCTCGGCGCGCAGATTCAGCGTGCCGCAGGTGATGACGCGGGTTTCGTTCTCGGCGAAGGCCGCCAGCGGGGCAACCATCGCCAAGCTCAGCATCGCGGCGCAAGCCGCCTTTTTCTTTCCGGTAAACATATAGGAAGTCCTCCTTTGTCATTGCGAAGGCGTCCAAGCGGCCGCTCTTGATCGTCTTCTGCATATCTGACGAAGGCGGATATTCTTTTATTGCAACATAATCGTTTCCAAGTTCTGGAAAGAACGAAAGACGCATGAAAAAACGAAGAAATATCAGCGAAAAACGAAGAGAAAGGACATAAAATGGGAAAAAATGGAAGTTACAGCGTATCCAGCGTGGAGGAAATTGCGGCAAGCCCGGCTTTCAATTCGTTTCCATCGCAGGCATAGCCGATTCGCGCGCATCCTTCAAGCTCAAAGCATGCGCCGGGCGTGAGCAGCGCGCCGGTCTGGGCGAGCAGCTTTTCACAGAAGACATACGAGGGCATGGGGCTGTCGTAAAACAGCAGCGCGGTTGTGCCGGCTTGCGGACGAACGAAATGCACGCGTTTTTCCTTTTCGATCCAATCGGTCAGAATCGCCAGATTATCGCGGACAATGCCCCGGTTGCGCGCCAGCAGCGCATGGCTGTGGCGCAGCGCGAGGGAAGCGACGGCTTCGTCAAACATGCCGCAGCTGATGAGACTGTAATCGCGGCGGGAAAGGCAGGCGTTGATGAAATCCGCATCGTGGCTGGCGACCCAGCCGAGGCGCAGACCGGCCAGCGAAAAGACCTTGGACATGCTGCCGATGGAAATGCCCTTCTCATACAGATCGACGATCGACGCGCTCCAGACGTCCGTCTGTGTCAGGTGACGGTAGACTTCGTCGCAGAGCACATAGGCGCCGACTTCGCGCGCCATCGCGACAATTGCTTCCAGCATGGGCTGATCCATCAGCGCGCCGGTCGGGTTATTGGGGTTGTTCAGGCAGATAAGCCGGGTGTTGGGCTTGATGAGACTGCGCAGCTCGTCGAGATCCGGCAGAAAGCCGTTTTCCTCGCGCAGCGGAAGCAGATCGACCTGCGCGCCGAAGGACTGCGGAATGGAATACAACTGCTGATAGGTCGGCAGTACGCAGACGACGTGGTCGCCGGAGCGAATGAGCGCATACATGGCCAGGTGATTTGCGCCCGCCGCGCCGTGCGTGGTGGCAACCTCGTCCGGGCGGAGCGTTTTAAACAGGTCGCAGATGCCTTCGCGCAGTTCCGGCTTGCCGACGATGTCGCCGTAGGTCAGGCGGCGCTGGCAGAACGCGTTAAGAAATGCCTGCTTGTTTTCGCCCGTCAGCGCAAACAACTCGTCAAGCGACACGGAGTTGACGCACGTCTCCGCGATGTTGATTGTCGCCTGCGTCTCGTAAGCGTTCATCCATTCTTCAACTTTGAAAGGGCTGATGTTCATGATAAATCCTCCTTAAAAGTAAAAGGCACCCGGCATCCCGCCTTATAACGCTTGCGCGCCGTACCTACGGAGGGATTCCGAATGCCCGACCGCTCCACCCGGTGGTGAAAGCGGGGTGATGATATGAAATTGGAAACAGAATATCATAAATGAAACAAAATGTCAACACTGAAATCGGGCGTGCAGGCAATTTCAAGCGTCTTGCCCGTGATGGGGTGAATCAGCGAAAGCTCCACCGCGCAGAGCTGGTGATACGGCGCATGATATTGCGCCGCCAGATTGGCGGATTCTGCCGTGAAGTAGCGCGTATCGCCAAGCAGCGGATGGCCGATGTGCGCCATGTGTACGCGCAGCTGGTGCGTGCGTCCCGTGACGGGGAAGAGCCGAACGAGCGAGATATCGCGAAGGGCCGCTTCCACCCGATAGCGCGTCACGGCGCGCTGGCCGCCGGGCAGAACCGCGCGGGTGAAGCTGTCCGGCGCGACGCGATCAATCGGCGCGTCGATCACGCCTTCGGATTCAGGCAAAACGCCGCAGACCAGCGCAAGGTATTCCTTGCGAAAGGTATCCGCCTGCATCTGCCGCTGGATATGCGCCTGCACATACGGCAGTTTGGCGAATAAGACGATGCCCGTCGTCTCCGCGTCGAGCCGATGGACGGGGTGCGCGCCGCTGCGCAGATAGCTTTGCACGCGCCCTTCCAGCGTGTCCGCGCCGCGCGAGGCGGAAGGAGAGGGATGCACCTGCAAGGGCGCAGGCTTGCGCACGGCAATCAGCGCGTCGTCTTGATAGAGGATATCGACCTCGGCTGGCGCGGAAAAATCCGTCGGCATGTCGTATTCGGCTAAAGGAATGGCGACCGTCCTGCCCGCGCCGATGCGCTGATTGGCGAAAAACGGCGCGCCGTCCACCGTCAAGCCCAGGCGCTTGGCCTCCCGCACCTCCCTTGCGGAAAGCGAGAGCGGCCCGCGCAAAAGCTGATCGAGGGTCAGCGTGCCGTTGAATTCGGTTGTGATATACGAAAGGAGCATTATAATACCTTGCTCAGGAAGTCTTGGGTGCGCGGGTTCTGCGGATGGTCGAACACCTGATGCGGGTCGCCCTGCTCCATGATGACGCCTTCATCCATGAACAGCACGCGGTTGCAGACCTCGCGCGCGAAGCCCATCTCATGGGTGACGATGACGCACGTCATGTTGTTTTTCGCCAGCGACTTGATGACTTCAAGCACCTCGCCGACCATTTCCGGGTCGAGGGCGCTGGTTGGTTCGTCAAAGAGCATGACTTCCGGCTCCATCGCCAGCGCGCGCACGATGGCGAGGCGCTGCTTCTGGCCGCCAGAGAGGCGGGAGGGCTTGTTGTCGCGCTTATCGGAAAGACCGACGCGGGAGAGCAGAGCTTCCGCCCTGGCGACAGCCTCGTCCTTGCTCATCTTGCCCAGCAGGACGGGCGCAAGGGTGATGTTGTCGATCACGGACATATGCGGGAAGATGTTGAAATGCTGGAAAACCATGCCCATTTTCTGGCGGTGCCGGTCAATGTTCACGCTCTTATCCGCGATATCCACGCCGTCAAACCAGATGTGGCCGCTGGTTGGTTCCTCAAGTCGGTTGAGACAGCGCAGGAAAGTCGATTTGCCCGAACCGGACGGGCCAATGAGCGAAACGACCTCGCCTTTGTGGATGGTTTCGGTGATGCCGTTCAGAACTTTCAGACTGCCGAAGCTTTTGTGCAGGTCTTCCACGCGGATCAACTCCGGCGCGTTTTCAAAGGAATCAGTCATCGCTCTTGAGCCTCCTTTCAAGGACGGTAATCAGCTTGCTCATGGTGAAAGTCACGACAAAATAGATAATGCCGATGATAATCAGCGGCTCGATGACCAGATACGTCTTGCCGGAGATCGTCTGATACTGCGTCATCAGGTCGCCGACGTAGAACGTGGAGGCCAGGGACGTTTCCTTTGTCACTGCGACGAACTCGTTGCACATGGCCGGGAGCACGTTTTTGAACGCCTGGGGCAGAACAATGCGCATCATCGTTTGGCGGGAGGAGAGACCCAGCGAACGCGCCGCCTCGGTCTGGCCGCGGTCGATGGACTGAATGCCCGAACGGAAGACCTCGGACATGTACGCGCCGGAGTTGATGACCAGCGCGACGGTGATGCAGGCGAATTTGGAAAGCTTGAGCGCCGGAAGAATATCCGGCAGCAGGAAATAGAAGAAATACAGCTGAAGCAGCAGCGGCGTATCGCGGATGACCTCGGTATAAACCGTCGCGATGCTGCGCAGCACCTTCGATTTGCTCAGGCGCATGATGGCGACCAGCGCGCCGATGACGCAGCCGATGGCCACGGAAATCAGCGCCAGCAAAAGCGTCGTGCCAAGGCCGTTCAGAAAGTTTATGCCATATTTTTGCAGCAGCTTCATGGTGTTCTGAAACAGCAAGGGAATCCCTCCTTCTTGAGATAGCGGGGTGAAAAGGTTCAGAGTGCTTCCACGCGCTGCATGGCTTCAAACACCATGTCCTGCGTGATGGGGTAGGGGATATGCGCCATATCCGGCCCGGTTGTGGCTTCAACGAGCGTGTCGTGCAGCGCGGCTTTGTCAAGCGGCACGTTCATTTCGGCGAGCGTCACGGGCGTGCCCAGCGAGACGAGAAACGCGCGAAGCTCCCGCGCCTTGTCGGCCTGCCCATCCAGCATGAGCTGAACCAGCGCGCCGTAGGCAACCAGATCGCCATGCAGGTCATCCCGCTCGACGTGTTCAAAATGCTGGAGGCCGTAGCAAACGGCGTGCGCCAGCGCGCAGTTGTAATTGTCATCTGCCATCAGCGAAACCAGTCCCGCCGAAAGGATGACGCTTCTGGCGCACATTTCCATCGTCGGCCCGGCCTCGTGGCGCTCCACTTCGGTCAGCGCCTGACGACCGAATTTCACAATCGGGTCGTAGCAGGTGCTCGACAGGCTCACGCCGATGGCGGACATGTGGTCGAGCGCGCCGCCTAATTCGTCGCCCCGCGCGCTGAACGTCGATTCGATGTATTTGGCCAGCGTGTCGCCCATGCCCGCGCGGAAGAAGCGCGCCGGGGCGTCAGCCGCCAGATTCAGGTCGATCAACGTGAGCGCGGGCGGCGCATCGTAAAAAAGGAAGCGGTCAAAAGGCCCGTCCTCGCGATAGACGACGGAAAGCGCGGTGATCGGCGCGCAGTTGGAGACCAGCGTCGGCAGGCTGACCAGCGGAATCCCCAGCTGATGCGCTACGCCCTTCGCGGTATCAATCGCTTTGCCGCCGCCCATGCCGACCAGAAAATCCGGCCGCATCGGGTCGATCTGCGCCGTAAGAGCATCCATTGCCGCCAGCGTGCACGCGCCGCCGAAGGGGAGCGCACAGAGCAGCTGCATGCCGCTTCCCTCAAGCCCCTCTTTTAAGGAAGGGAGCCCCTTTTCCATTGCGGTGTTTCCGCCGACAAGGGCAAAGCGCGCGCCCAATCCCTTGCAAAGCTCAGGAAAGCGTCGGTATACGCCGCGGCCGAAACAGAAACGCGGCAGAGTGACGACATCGGTGATATACATCGGCTTACACCAGCTTCGGCAGTTTGGCCAGACGCTCCAGCGCCTCGTTCAGAGTCTCCTCGCTGCGGGCAAAATGCAGACGAATCAGATGGTTGACCGGCTCGCGGAAGAAGCTCGAACCCGGAACGGCCGCCACGCCGATGGTGCGGATCATCCACTCGCAGAATTCCATGTCGCTCTTATCATGGAAGCGCATGCCCGGCTTCTGGAAATCGCTGATATCGACCATCACGAAGTAGCTGCCCTGCGGTACAGTGTGCTTGAGGCCGATGCGGTCCAGACCGTCGAGGAACACCTGACGCTTGTGGGTATACAGCTCGGTCAGCCCGTCGTAATAGCTCTGCGGGAAATTCAGTCCGACGACAGCCGCCTCCTGAAGCGGCGCGGCCGCTCCGACAGTCAGAAAGTCGTGCACCTTTTTCGCGCCTTCGATCACGTTTTCCGGCCCGATGAGATAGCCGAGACGCCAACCTGTGATGGAATACGTCTTGGAGAGGGACGAGCAGCAGATGACGCGGTCGGCAATTTCCGGCAGCGCGCCCGCGTATACATGATGATACGGCGCGAAGACGATGTGCTCGTAAACTTCATCGGTGATCATGTATGCGTCGTACTTGTTGCACAGGCCGCCGATGAACAGCAGTTCTTCTTTGGTGAAGACCTTGCCGCACGGGTTCGACGGGTTGCAGACGATGATCGCCTTCGGATGCTGGCGGAACGCGTCTTCAAGCACATTGCGGTCGAAATCGAACGTCGGGGGAACGAGCGGCACAAAAATCGGATCCGCGCCGGAAAGAATCGCGTCCGCGCCGTAGTTTTCATAGAACGGGGAGAACACGACCACCTTGTCGCCGGGGTTGCAGACGGTCATCATGGCGCTCATCATCGCTTCGGTGCCGCCGCAGGTGACGAGAATTTCGGTATCCGGATTGATTTCGCGGCCGTATGCGCGGCCCTGCTTGCGGGCGAGCGCTTCGCGGAAGTTCTCTGCACCGAAGGTCACGGAATACTGATGCGGCCCCTCATCCGCGACTTCGCGCAGGCGGTCGGTGATCGCCTTGGGCGGCGGAAAATCCGGAAATCCCTGAGAGAGGTTGATGGCATCCACCTCATCGCTGATGCGGGTCATGCGGCGGATGACGGAGTCGGTAAACGTCTGAACGCGATGGCTTAGTTCTGGCATAAATATTCACACCTTTCAAAATCAGGCCAATGACAGTTGAATTGCGCGAACGCAATGCCCATATTCTAGCACAATGCAAGAAAAGAAACAACAGGGAAAATGACTTTTCCTTATAAAAATCGTGTTTTTTTCAAACTGGCCGAAAAATAAAGTATTTTTATGCAGAATATACACTTGACATATGCATAAACCCGTCGTAAAATAGCATCATCGTTTTGCGGGACGCGTTCCCGCAACAGAAAAAAGGAGGAAATCCGATTATGAAAAAGATTCTTGCGTTCGCCCTTGCGCTGGCGATGATTCTCACCTGCTCCCTCGCGCTGGCCGATCGTCTGGACGACATCAAAGCCGCCGGTAAGCTGACCGTTGCGACCAGCCCGGACTGGCCGCCGTATGAGTACATCGACGACGACGGCAACATCGTTGGCACCGATATCCTCATGTGCCAGTGGATGGCTGAGCAGCTCGGCGTTGAGCTGGAGATCCAGCCGATGGCGTTTGACGCCTGCCTTGCGGCCGTCGGTCAGGGCGATGTGGATATGATGGTCGCCGGTCTGACCTACGATGAGAATCGTCTGGCCCGCATGGAACTGACCGGCATCTACTGGAACGAGGGCGATCAGGGCGTGCTCGTCAAGAAGGGCACCGGCGCTTCCTACAACTCCGCTGAGTCCTTTGCGGGCAAGACTGTCGCCGCGCAGAATGGCACCAACCAGCAGATTATGGCCGAAGAACAGCTGCCGGAGAGCACGACCGTTGAGCTGGTCACCAAGATTCCGGACGGCGTGAACATGGTCAAGACCGGCCGTATCGACGGTCTGGTTGTGCCGAAGACCGTTTACGACAGTATCCTTGCTGAGAACGACGACCTTGAGGTTGCGGACTTCGCGTTCGATTTCCAGGGCGGCAACTACATCGCCAGCGTCAAGGGCGAGGATGCGTTTACCGCGAAGATTCAGGAGATGATCGACACCATCAATGCCGAGGGTCTCTATCAGCAGTGGGTGGACGAGATTCAGAAGTAATCTCGGTTCAACTGAATGATGAAAGCCGCCGGGTTTGCGCCCGACGGCTTTTGCGTTGCCCTTCATATAAAGGAATATGATATCATGCCGATGTGTAGACAAGCAGGGTCTACGAGGTGGTGCCTCCGCACAGGGCGCACAACAGAAGCGGAGGTGATTGGAATGACGAACGTTGAATTGCCCAATGCTTGTATTTCCATTTCGGGGCTTGTTCTGAGCGCTTTTGCACTCGGTTATTCCTTAAAGCGATAAAAAAGACCGCCTCACAGCTGCAACTGCTTGACGGTTTATGGTCTTTGACCTGATCATGACCGTGTGGTGGTTTTCCGCCTCGCAGGGTGTCTCCCTGCTTGTCTGTATTGTGATGCTATCCCTGCCTGCTTGTCAACCCAAGAAGGCAGGGGTTTTTCGTTTTATAGAAGGATTACACGAAGACAGCTTGTAAGGGCATGAGGCTTGAAAGCCGTATCTTTCATTTTTATACAACAAGACCGCCCATCCCATCGGGAGAAGCGGTCTTGTTTGTTATGAAAATGAAGAAGCGGATTACTCGGCCTTCATCGCAGCCTTGTTGGCCGCTTCGCGCTTGTTGATCTTGCTCTGGTTGTACACGGAGAAGATCACGACCGCGACGGCGACAACGAAGAAGCCGATGGCAATCGGGTGGCCCAGGATCGCGCCGAAGTTGCCGTTTTCCAGATCCATGAAGCGAACGAAGTTCTGCTCGCACATCGGGCCAAGGATGAGGGCCAGCAGGATCGGGCTGAGCGGGAACTCGTACTTGTTCATCAGCCAGCCGATGACGCCGAAGGCCACGCACACGCCCACATCGAAGATGCTCTTGTTGATGGAGAACGCGCCCAGCAGGGAGATGACCAGAATGATCGGGTAGAGGATCTTCTTTTCAACCGAGACGATCTTCGCAAAGAAGCGGACGCCCAGGCAGCCCACAACCAGCATCGCCAAGTTCGCCAGCATCAGCGCGGCGAAGACGGCGTAGACGGTCGGCAGCTCGTTGACATACATCATCGGGCCGGGGGTGATGCCCTTCATGATGAAAGCGCCCAGCAGGATGGCCGTGACGGAGTCGCCCGGCACGCCCAGAGACAGCAACGGAATCATCGCGCCGCCGGAGCAGCCGTTGTTGGCGGATTCGGTCGCGGCAACGCCATTCGGGATGCCCGTGCCCCAGAGTTCCGGATGCTTGCTGAAGCTCTTGTTGAAGCCATAGGAGACGAACACCGCGATGTCGCCGCCCGCGCCCGGAATCGCGCCGATGAAGGTGCCGATGAGGCCGCCGGAGAGGATGTTCGGCCAGATGGTCTTGATGGTCTGCCAGTCGGGGAGCACGTTGGTGATCTTCTCATCGGAGTGCTCCTGCTTTTCCTCACCGTTGATGATGCGCTCAACGCCAGCAATGACCTCAGCCACAGCGAACAGACCGATCAGCGTCGGGATGAACTGGAAACCGCTCAGCAGCGGTTTTACGCCGAAGGTGAAGCGCTTGACGCTGTACGTCGGGTCGAGGCCGACGGTGCAGAGCACCATGCCGAAGAACGCGCTGATCATGCCCTTGGCGATGGACTTGCCGGAGATGGCGACGATGACGGACAGACCGAACACCGCCAGCATCAGCATTTCGGCGGAAGTGAACTTCATGGCGACCTTCGCGACGGTCGGGGAGAGGAAGGTCATGACCAGCGCGCCGATAACGCCGCCGCAGAAGGAGGAGAACATGGCGATGGAAAGCGCCTTGCCCGCCTGACCCTTCTGGCACATCGGGTAGCCGTCAAGCAGCGTAGCCGCCGCAGACGGAGTGCCAGGCGCGTGAATCAGGATGGCGGAAATCGAGCCGCCGTACATGCCGCCGCAGTAAATGCCCAGCAGCAGGCCGACGGACGGAATCAAATCCATGCCGAAGGAGAAGGGGATCAGCAGAGCCACGCCCATCGTCGCGGTCATGCCGGGAATAGCGCCGAGCAGAACGCCGCCCAGAGCGCCCAGGAAGGTCATCATGATGACCTGAAGATTCGTGAAGACAGAGCCGTAGCTGGAAAAAAGCAAACTCCAATCCATGACAACGCTCTCCTTTCTTTAGAAATGAATCATATCCACGAAGTCGCGCAGCGGCTGCAGCACGCCCATCGGGATGTTGACGCTCAGCATCTTGTAGAACACCAGCCACATGCCCAGCGGCACGAGGATGGAAACCAGCAGCAGCTCGACGATGTTGCGCTTGCCGATCAGCCACATGATGATGCCGCACAGCAGCATGCCGACGACCACATAGCCCAGCGAGTCGAAGAACGCCACAAACAGCACGCACAGCAGGATGACGAACAGGCCCGCCAGCACGCCCTTGTTCTTGATGAAGTTGATGGAAGCGGCCGGTTCGGCGAGCGGATCATCGTCACTCATGCTGATGAGCTTGATGATGGACTGGATGAGCAGAATCACCGTGAAGATGATCATGCCCACGCACATGATCTGCGGGAAAGCGGCGGGCTGCACGGTCGCTTTTTTCACGACCTTGAAGCCATACGTCTGGAAGAGCGCCCATCCTTCAATACAAAGCAGCAGAATGGAGGCAATCAGATTCGCAAACGCCTTGGTATGAGTCTTTTTCAAGCGAATCACATCCTTTGGTAAGAAATCTTAACAGGGGTGTAAACCAAAATGATGGGCAGGCGAGTCGCCTGCCCATCTTTCTGCTACTGATTACAGAAGATCAACGGCTTCCATGGCGGCCGGCACATCGATCGCGGCCTGCGCCAGGTAAGCGGTGTACTCTTCGGCGTCCATGTAGGAGATCGCCTGGCCGAAGCTGGCCATCTGGGCGACGAAGTCCGGATCCGCGATAGCGGCGGCACAAGCCTCAGCCATCTTGGCACGGATGCCCTCGTCCACGCCCTTCGGGAACGCCAGGCCGCGCTGCGTCGCGTACACGCAGTCGAAGCCCTGCTCCTGGCAGGTCGGGATGTCGGAGAAGGTCGCGTTGCGCTCAGTGTCCATGACGCCCAGGCAGATCAGATCGCCGGACTCGATGAAGCTGCGCGCTTCGGCCAGAGACACGGTCACGCCCTCGATTTCCTGCTGAGCGGCAGCCTTGACAGCGCCCGCAGCGCCGTCGGCGTAGGTGATCATCTTGATGTCGATGTCAGCCGCGTTCATCAGGTAGCCGCCGGCGATGTGCCAGACGGAACCGGCGGAAGAGCCGCCCATCTTGACCTCGCCCGGATGAGCCTTGCAGTAGTCAACGAAGGTCGCCAGATCGGTGATGCCGTTGTCGGCAGCCCACTTGGCGTTCACGGTCACGGCCGCCGCGTCGGTGTTGATACGGCAGATCGCGTCGTAGTTCTCATAGGTGTAATCGCTCATGTCGCTGGGCTTGTAGGTGGCCAGCTCGAAGGTGATCATGCCGATGGTGTAGCCGTCCGGATCAGCGTCGGCGATGGCCTCGTGGCCGGTAACGCCGGAAGCGCCGGTCTGGTTGTCAACGGTGACGGAAACGCCGAGCTGCTTCTCCAGCGCGGAGCAGAAAGCGCGCAGGCAGTTATCCGTTCCGCCGCCGGCAGACCACGGATTGATCGCGATCAGGCCCTTGGTGGGGTAGTCCGCAGCGGACGCGACGGCAGCCAGACCCAGAACCATGGTCAGGGCAACCATCAAAGCAACAAGCTTCTTCATAACAGGTTCCTCCTCGAAAAATTGTAACCGATCGGAATGAATATCCACAAATCGGCACATTGTGTGTAGTATAACATTTTATAAAAAAATTGTTAAGATTTCTAAACACGTCTGATAATATGCGCTTCATAATGAAAAAACAAACAAAATAAGGGATTCAGCCTGCACATTCCATCGAAAAGGCAAAAGAAGGCACGCGAAGAAAAACCTGACAAAGATGTAATATTCTGTATAACGATTTGATAAAAACAGAAGGGGAGGAAAGCTTGAAAAAAACGGAACAACAAAAAAACAGAACAAAAACGTTCTGTTTGGTGGCACCTCCAATGGGAATCGAACCCATGATTTTGCCTTGAGAGGGCAACGTCTTAACCGCTTGACCATGGAGGCTTATGGCTGGGGAACTAGGATTCGAACCTAGACAATACGAGTCAGAGTCGTAGGTGCTGCCGTTACACAATTCCCCAATATGAAGTTGTAGCTGCTCTGCGTAAGCCGCAGCTTTTGAACGACTGATAGTATAGCGCATTCATGAGCAGCTGTCAACCCTTTTTTAAAATATTTTTTCCAGAATCAGCAAAATGATCAGATGTGCCGGGTAAAAACCGTAGGTCAGCCATTTGGGCAGCTGTTTTTTGCGGCGGATCGGCAGGCTGGCGAGCATGACCGCCGGCACGGCGAACAAGCGCATGCCGAATTGAACGCCGAATATCGGGTAGCCGCGGCCATCCAACGCCCAGGCCAGCATATAGGCCGTCGTGACTGCAAAGCACAGGGCGGGATATTCCAGAAAGAGGTAAAACAGAATCATCAGCCGAATGCCGCCCACGCCGTAATCCAGACTGCCGGAAAAACGCTCGCAAAGCACGTAAATCAGCAGCGCCGGAATGTACTTCCTTTCGCGGATGCACAGCAGCAGCAAAAGCCCCAGAAGCAGCGGCAGCAGAATGCTGGGCGTTTCCCAGCTCTTTATATAGAAGGTATAGAGCGCGCGAAGCGGGTGCTGCGCAAACGGGACGGCATACATCGCGTTGTTCGTGTGCCCCAGAGCCACGGCGTAAAGCGGCTGACTGACCAGCGCCAGCGCCGCCACGCGGGTGATATACGGTTGTGGATGTTTGGTCATCGCCGCGCCGACGGCAATGCCGTAAGCGAACAGCGGAAAAGCCAGCCGTCCGACCAGCCGCATCCACGTCAGCTGCGGGAAAAGCATTTTGCCTGCGTGGTCGATGAACATGCAGATGCAGGCGATCAGTCGAAGCAGAGCGCCGTCCTGATTGGTTTTGAGTTGCGCGGGGCGAAGAAAGCGGTCGAGCATGTCGGTGACTCCTTTTTTGATGAAACGGCAGGCGGCTTCAATTCATTGCATTTTCATAACGCCATTAAGATAATGTTTTTTCATCCAAAAGTCAAGAACCCGAATAAAACCGACTGCTGTAACAAATTCGCAACAGTTTGCTGATATACTGAAGTCATTGCGATTGGAACTGCGCTTTTGATTTTTAGGGGGCGCCGGGTCAACGCCCGGACGAATTTGGAGAATGATTCTCGATCTTCCTTTTCGCTTTGCGGCGATCGGGAGAGGGAGACGGGTAGAAGGAGGAGAAGCATGGTTCATGTTTTAGTTGTGGAAGACGATATCCGCCTGAATCAGATCGTCTGTGCCAGTTTGAGGAGTGCGGGCTACGACGCGCGGGGCTGCACCAACGCCGTGGAGGCGTTTGACCTGCTGCATGCCGACGGTGCGGACATCATCATTTCCGATATCATGATGCCCGGCATTGACGGTTTTGAGTTTGTGGCCGACGTTCGCAGCGTTAACAAACATATTCCGATTCTGCTGATGACCGCGCTGGACGACATGAGCGCCAAGCGAAAGGGTTTCGGCGCGGGCATTGACGACTATATGGTCAAGCCCATTGACGTGGACGAACTGCTGCTGCGCATTGAGGCGCTGCTGCGCCGCGCACGCATCGAAGCAGAAAAGCGACTGACGGTCGGCTCGACCGTTCTGGATGCGGAGGAGCGCAGCGTTTACGTCGCGGGGCAGGAAATTGCGCTGACCGTGCGCGAGTTTGACCTGCTCTACAAGCTGCTTTCCTATCCGCGGCGCACGTTTTCCCGCGCACAGCTGATGGATGAATTCTGGGATGGGGAAACAAGCGCCAGCCTTCGCGCAGTGGATGTATACATCACCCGAATCCGAGATAAAATGTCGGTCAGCGACGATTTCAAGATCATGACGGTGCATGGACTTGGGTATAAGGCGGTGCCGAACGCATGAACAGACTTCGGTCTCTTTTGAAGAAACGCCGCGCGCAGGCAGATCCGCGCGTGCGCAGACGGCTTTTTTCGTGGCGTATGTTCGTCATCATTCTGCTGGTGGTCAGCGTGCTGAGCGCGGGCAACGCCTTTGCGCTGGAAAAGCTGCTGAAAATGCAGGTGTTCAGCGTTGTGGCCAGCATGGGCGTGGGTTCCTACTGGGTGGCGATGGCGTTTCTGGCGGCGTTGATTCTGCACCTGTATACCTGTCGGCGGTTCGACCGGCCGATGCGCGCGCTCAGCCGCGCCATGCGCCAGGTGACGGAGGGGGATTTTTCCGTCCGCGTCAAGCCGTTTCACAGCGAAAACAAGTTCGATTACATGGATATCATGTTTGAGGATTTTAACCGCATGGCGCAGGAACTTGGCAGCACCGAGACGATGAAGAACGACTTTATCGCCAACGTGTCCCACGAGATCCGAACGCCGCTGACCGTTGTCAACAGCTACGCCTCGGCGCTGGCGCGCGGCGGACTGAGCGAAGCGGAACAGCGGGAGTATGCCGCGACGATTGCCGCCGCCAGCGAAAGCCTGAGCACGATGGTTTCCAACATTCTGCGGCTCAACAAGCTTGAAAACCAGGAAATCACGCCCAACGCCGCGCCGTATGATTTGACTCGCCAGCTCTGCGATTGCGCCCTTGCGCACGAAGCCCGCTGGGAGGCAAAGCACATTGATTTTGACGCGCAGCTTGAGGAGCGTGTGATGGTGCTCGCGGATGAGACGATGATGGAAATTGTGTTCAACAACCTGATTTCCAACGCGATCAAGTTCACCGAGCCGGGCGGGCGCATCGTTTTGCGGCAGATGAAGGATGGCGACGACGTGGTTGTCACGGTCGCCGACACGGGATGCGGCATGGACGAAGCGACGCTCGCGCACATCTTTGACAAGTTTTATCAGGGCGATACCTCCCACAGCCGGGAGGGCAACGGCCTCGGCCTTGCGCTGGTGCGCCGCGTGCTGGAAATCTCCGGCGGCGCCATCAGCGTGACCAGCGCGCCGGGCGAGGGTTCGGAATTTACGGTTCGCCTGCCGCGCATGGCCGAGACGGCCTGAACGCGTGCATGAATCTGCATAAGCATTCAAAAAAAGGTCGAATTCACATTTCAGCAACATTTCGCCAATGTTTTTGCAACGCGGGCGCGCTATACTAGGCCATACTTGCGGCGTTTGTGTCGCTTGATATGGAAATAAGAGGTGTGCCCAAGTGAGCAGAATCATTCTGATGGCCGAATCCGGCAGCGATATCACGCCCGAACAGGCGAAACAAAACGGCATTGTGATTGTGCCGATGCATGTCTCCTTCGGCGGCGAAACGCGCGACGACGGCGCGTTCCCCACGACGGAGATGTTTGATTTTTATAAGAAACACCGTGAGCTGCCGCGCACCAGCGGCTGTACGCCGCATGATTTTGAGGCTGTGTTTGAGCGGCTTGATCGCGAATACCCGGATGCGTCGATTCTCTATCTGGCGTATTCTGCCAGCACGACCTGCTCCATGCAGAGCGCGCTGATTGCGGGCGAAGGCCGCGAGCGATTCGTTGCCATCGATACCAAGAGCGTTGCGGCGGGGCAGGCGGCGGTCGTGCTGACCACGGCGCGCTATCTGTGCGAACATCCGGAAGCGACGCTCGAAGAGGCGGCGGCGTTTGTGAACGGCCTCATCGGCAAAATCCGCATGGGCTTCATCCCCGGCGATTTGGATTATCTGCGCGCGGGCGGCCGCGTGAGCAATGCGGCGTATCTCGGCGCGAAAATTCTCGGCCTGCATCCGCTCATTGAAATTCAGGATGGCAAGCTGCTTTCCACGAAAAAATACCGCGGAACGATGGGACGCGTCGTCCGCCAGATGGCGAAGGAGTTTCCTGCCGCGCAGGAGCTTGATCCCTCTGCGCTTTGGCTGATTTACGGCGTGGGGCTGAGCGACGAAGTCAAGCATGAGGTGGAAGCGATTCTGCACGATCAGGGCTATCAAAACCTCAGCTGGGTGGAGACGGGCTGCGTCATCGCGGCGCACAGCGGCCCCGGCTCGTTCGGTATTGTGGGCTTTGCAAAATAATTTCATCAAAAAATGCGGGCGTTTGATGCGCTCGCATTTTTTTGATGAAAAAATTTATTGGCCTGTCGCAGGGCGTTGGCGGTTGCGTTCGTAATATTGGCCAATCTGTATCGATCTGGAAAACCGACGTTTAGCTGGCCAAAAATCCCTTGCCGACAATCTCTGTCGAAGCGGTGATGACCATGAACGCGTGAGGGTCGTTCATATGGATGAACCGCCGAAGCGCCAAAGCCTGTGCGCGGGTGAGCACGGTGATAATCATCGTCTTGCGCTCGTGATGGAACGCGCCGTAGACATCCTCAAGCGTTGCGCCGCGATGTAGATTGACAGTGATGAAATCGATAATCGGCTCCGGGTTGGTCGTGATGATCTGGAAGCATTTTTTCATGCGAAAGCTGTCCGTCACGTAATCGACGAGCACGGATTTCATCAGCAGGCCGAGGATGCAGAACAGGCCGGACTGAATGCCGAAGCAGAACAGCGCCGCAACCGTAATCAACGCGTCGGCGACCATCAGCGCCATGCCGATGTTCATGCTGGTGTATTTGCGGACGATCATGGCGATGATATCCGTGCCGCCGCTGGAAGCATCCAGATGGAACAGAATGGCCGAGCCGACGGCAGGCAGCAGCACTGCGAAGCAAAGCTCCAGCAGCGGCTGATTGGTCAGCGGATGGCTGAGCGGCCAGAAACGTTCCATCACGTTGACGGCCAGAGACAGCACGACGGAACAATATACCGTGCTGAACGCGAAACCGCGCCCCAAAAAGATGAAGCCGACCACGAGCAGCGCCATGTTGATGATGAAGACAAATACGCTCGGCGTGAGCACGGGCGAGGGCAGCATGCGGCCCAGAATCAGCGAAAGGCCGCTGACGCCGCCGGTGGAAAAATTGTTCGGAAATTTAAAAAAGTAAACGCCGACGGCGGTGAGCAGCACGCCAAAGGTCAGCAGAATATAGCGTTCGAGTTGGCTCATCGGTTTGGCCGCAGTGGTTTTCATGGACGGTACGTTCCTTTCTCTTGACCGCGAGAAAAGCGGGATTCGATGCATTCCTTATTATAGCGCCGCGCGTGAAGAATGTCGAGAGAAAAATAAAAAGCGTGGAGAATGAATGTTGTAATAAAAGGATGAATGATGTGTTTACATACAGAAAAAACGAGAAATCATTGGTAAGAAATGCAAAAAAAGTCGGGAGAAAAAGCGAAAAAAGCCTTTTCAAAAGAAAAAACATGTTGTAGAATGAAATGAATATTTTGGAAAAAGGAAGGGGATTTATCGTGAAAAATGGTTCCAAAAGACGATGAGCCTGCTGATGTGCGCGGCCATGTCTGCAACTACGAGCGGAAGCCGTCTGGCGACCCAATCGAACAATCACCCCCTTTTTCCTGGGTTCCCTACGACAATGAACAGCACACGCGCAGTGTAACCGCCTATCAGACTTGGGTCTGCTCATATTGTGATGCGATGGGGCAGACGTATCTGGACCCTGAAACGCGATATGAACGGCATTATCACGTCCACGTGATGACGGTGAAGATGACCGTGGACGGCGTGGAGCAGACGTATTACTTCGGTCTGCGGCTGGATGAGTTCGGCCTGTGGCAGATGATCGAGCTGAACGCAACCGAGGTCGGCGAGGATACGCTGGTTCAAAAGTAAAAAAGCCCAATCAAAAAGACAAGCGCTTGAAAACGAACAGGCGCTTGTCTTTCTTTATATTTTGGGGCGTGAAGCCGTCGGCGAACGCGATTAGTTCTTGAGGAACGTCCGAAGCAGCTTCACGCTCTGCTCGGCCGCTATGCCCACAAACGTCGGATAATCCATGTGGGACGAGCCGTCCGCACTGTCGGAAATCGCGCGCAGCACGCAGAACGGCACGCGGTTCACATAGCAGACCTGGCCGATGGCCGCGCCTTCCATCTCACAGGCGATCGCGCCGAAGGTTTTGACGATCGCGTCCTTCCGCTCGGAAGAAGAGATGAACTGGTCGCCGGAGGCGATCACGCCCGTTTCGGTGCGGATGCCCAGCACGGTTGCGCAGGCGCTCAGCTGGCCGCAGAGGTCGGGATCAGCCGGAAGCTGCACCTTGTTGATGCCGGAAATCAGACCTACCGGATCGCCGATGGCGCTGGTGTCCATGTCGTGTTGTACGACGGCGGAGGAAACCGCAATCGAGCCGATGGTCAGCTTATCCGAAAGCGTGCCCGCCACGCCCGTGTTGACGATGCACTCCGGCTGGTAGCGCAGGATCATCGTCTGGGCGCACATCGCCGCGAACACTTTGCCGATGCCGCAGACCGCCGTCACGACCTGCTTGCCCTCCAGCGTGCCGCTCACAAAGGTGATGCCGCTGATGGTCTCGGTCGTCGTATCCGTCATAAAGGAACGCAGAGATTCCATCTCCACGTTCATCGCCGCAATAATACCGATCATGTTGTTTTACTCCTTGTATTGGAAAGTCACCGGACGCGCGTCCAGCTCGGAAAGATAGCGCTTCGCCTCGGTCTTGGCCGCCGCCAGGCTCAGGTTGCGATAGTTGCCGCACTCGCGGCTGCTTGCGCCGAAGACCGGGCCTTCGTGAGCCAGAATCTTCATCAGCGTCAGCCGAACCTGCCGCAGAACCTCGGCGTTGTCCGCGTTGCGCACCAGCAGATAGAAACCCGTCTGGCAGCCCATCGGCCCGAAGTATACGACGGAATCCTTTAAGTCTCCATTGCGGATGTAGGTCGCGAACATGTGCTCCAGCGAGTGCATGGTGCTGTTGTCCATCAGGTCGCCCGTGTTGGGGCGGCGGGTGCGCATGTCATAGGTCGTCACGTCGCCATCCACGCGGCTGACGTACAGGCCGGGCAGCAGAACATCGTGGTTGATGGAAAAGCTGGTGATGCGTGTTACTTCCTGTTCCATAATCATTTCCTCCCGAAAAAACGAAACTTCAAAAGCCGTAAACGTCGCCATTATACTGCATCGACCGCCAAATTGCAAGGCTTGCATCCAGGAGGTCAGCGCGCGGAAAGCATCAGCTGAGCCGCAGACCATGAATCAGACGCCGTACATAGAGCCGCAGCCGCTGTCTGAAAGTCATCTGTGCGAGCAGTTCGGCGTAGACCTTGCGCGCGCGTTCCGGCTGGATGGGCTTGAGCGTCCGGCCGCTGTATTGCGCCACGCAGAGCGCTTTGCCCAGTCCGGTCAGTTTCACCGCGTCGTGCAGCTCGCACTGGGCGCGCCAGAGGAACGACGCGGGCGCTTCGCCGGGCAGGGACGAAAGCCCCATGCACAACAGCGCATCTTCCGCTGCACGATACCACACGAGCAGCGCGTCGTTGGCGTTTTTCTGCCGCTTTGCGACTTGCGCGGGGGCGCAGAAGAACAGCCGGAGCGTGGCGGCCAGCGCAATCAGCAGCAGGATCAGCATCGGCCAAAGCCATGCGGGCGGCGGATTGCGCGGCGGCTCATTGTCGCCGGGAGGCGGGCTGGGCGAAACTTCCGGCGTGGGGGACGGGGCGGGCGTATCAGCTGCATCCTCTGCATCCGGAGACGGGGTGGGAGACGGAGACGGGGACGGCGTGGAGCCGTTCGGCTCCTCCGTCGGATTGGGCGTCGGGGTCGGTGAAGGGGAGGGAGAAGGCGTAGGCGGATTGCTTTGCGGATCATCCGAAGACGAATCCCCGTCTTCCGAGTTGCCGATGCCCGGCGTTGGATCGAACGGCAGCCAGCCGAAGCCGGTGAAATAGATCTCCACCCACGCGTGCGCGTTTTGCTGGGTGACGCGCGCGACGCCGTCTGCATCCGGAGTGGCGGCATAACCTTCGACATAGCGGGAGGGCAGGCCGACCATGCGCGCCATGACCGCCATCGCCGTGGCGAAAGACGTGCAGTAGCCCTGCCGCTCATCCAGCAAAAACCACGAGACAAAATCGCGGTTATCCGGCGGCATGTTTTGCAGAAGCGTATAGGGATAGGCGCTTCGCAGATAGGCACACAGGGCGCTTGCGCGGTCAAAATCGGTCTGCGCGTCCTGGGTGATCTCCCCGGCCAGCGTATATACGGCGGTATCGACGCTTCCGGGCAGGGCGAGATAGTTTTCGCGGATGGTTTCGGCGTAGGCGTCCGGCGTCTGCGCGGCGGCCAGAACGATTTCGCGAAGGCCCGCCGTGTCGCCGCTCAGGCGTTGGCCGGAAAACGTATAGACGTCGCCGAATGCCAGGCTGCGCGTGCCGAAAACCTCGCTGGCCGGGGAAAAATACGGCACAATTTCGTCGCCTGAAAGCGCGGAAAAGCGTTGTGTGAGATAGAGCGTGCTGGTTGCGTCGGCGCGCATGAGCACGGTGATGGGTTCGCTGTCCGGCAGTTCGGCGCGCAGGCTGTCCGTCGGGCGGTTCTGGTCAAAGAGATTACGGCGCAGCGCGTAAAAACGCGGATTGACGTACAGATATCGCCTGTTCTGCGTTGAATCCGACCAGAAGTGGCCGTTATATTCGTTTTTGATCGAGCCGCGCAGAAGCGTCCGCCCCGACGTGCGCACCTGCATCACCGGGGTATCCTCCGGATTGGCCGGGCCGCCCAGCTGAGAAACGCCGAGCGGCTGATAGCCTGTCGTGCTCAGCGAAAACGTGGTGCGTTCCTGCGTGAAAAACAGGTAATCGTCGATCATCCGCTGGACGCGCAGAGCCAGCGTCTCCAGCTCCGGCACGGTCTGCGAAGACAGCGGCATGAGCAGCGCGGTGACAGCCAGCACGACGGCGCACAGCGGCACAATGCGCCGCGCCTGAACGCCGGGCGCGCGGCTGCTGAGCAGCAGCGCGAGAATCAGCGGCAGCAGCGACGCGGCGCTGACCGACGCGCCGAGAAACGAAACGACGAACAGCAGCGCGATTTCCAGCAGCGCCAACGGGAAAAAAGCCTGGTCGCTTCGGGAAAGCGACGCGCCGATGCCCGTAAATACGAGCGCAAGCAGGAGCGTAATTTCCTGCGAATAAGCCGCAAGCGCGAGCGGCTGGCCGTGAACCAGCAGCGCCAGCGCTGCGCCGACGGCGGCAAACTGGCCGCGCATGGCAAAGGCCACGCCGCTTATGCCTGCCAGCAGCAGCGGATAGGCCAGCGCGCGCAGGCGGGGCAGACAGTCCAGCAGCGCGAAAAGCAGCGTAACCGCGCCGCAGCAGACGACGCATTCTTCAAGCGGCGCGGTCAGCCCCAGCGAAAGCGAGAGCGGCCAGACGCAGCCCACGCCGATGAGAAACGTCGTCAGCGCGTGGAGAATGAGCGTGCGCGGCACGGAAAAGAACGGTTTTTTCATGAAAAAATTTGCCTTTCTGGCGTGGATTTATCCGGCCTTGACGTGCAGGGTTTCCACCCCGCTGACGCGCAGCAGGTTGAGCAGCTTGGCCTGCTCCTCCGTCGTTTCGCCTGCCGTCACCAGCGTATAGCGCATGCGCGCGCCCATGCGGGAAAGCGCGAGCGCCGCGTCCGCAATGGCGGGCGTGAGCCGCGTGGAAAAGACGGCGACCGATCCGGTTCGGCGCATGCGCGGCGAGGCAAGGAGCAGCACGCGGGCAAAGTCGTCCTGACGGTTGTAACCCGCGGCAGCCAGCGCGCGGCGCATGGCGTCAAACGATTCCATGCCCTGCCCGGCAAGCTCGCCCTGCCCCGATAATTCCAGCGGCAGGCGCGTCATGCGCCCGGCTTGCAGCAGAGACTCGATCGTCCCGGCGCAGCCCTCCGTCAACGCGTCGATGAGCGCGGATCTGGCCGCGCCGCTCGGCTGAGCGATATCCAGCAGAATCAGCGCATCCGGGCGCTGAGGGGTTTCATAAGTATGCACCATCAGGCTTTGACGGCGCGCGGAGAGCTTCCAGTGAACGCGTTTCAACTCGTCGCCATCCTGCCAGGCGCGGATGTCTTCCGGAATGCTGTGGTCGGACAGCGCGCGCTGAGCCGACGAGTTCTCGCCTTCGCCGGGGCTGACGGGGAGGGGAGCGGTCTGCACGGGATTGGGCAGAACCGCGACGTTTTGCGGCGCGCCCCGCATGGAACGGCGGAAGGCAAACAGGCCGAAACAATCCGAAATCGTCAACTGCGAAACGCCGACGGGAAAAACGCCGACATGCGGGCAGGCAAATTCGTTTTCGCTTTCCGTTGTCCCGAAAAGCCGGGTTGAAAGCCAGAAATCGCTCTGTCTGCCGCCGGGCAGTTCGATTTTCAACGCAATCGGCGCGATGACTGCGGGCAGGCCGAAACGCACGCGCAGATGAAAGCGGCACGCGCCGCCGCGCGCCGCCTGTCCGCCCTCGACGCTCTGCTCCACGCGGCAGGAAAAAGCCGCCAGACAGACGCAGAGCAGCGACAGCGCCCAGCAGAAAAGCGCCGCCGCGCCCAGCAAAAAAGCGCCCGAACTGCCGACAGACAGCGCCGTGAAGAGCATCAGCGAGCCGAAGAGCAGCAGATAAAAACCGCGCGCGGTCATTTGAGCCTCACCGGAATGCGCACGCCGGAAAGAATTTCCGCGAAGGCCTGCTCGTTCGTGTAGCCGCGCATGCGCGCTTCCGCAGACAGGGAGAGACGATGGCAGAGCACGCTCGGGGCGAGATGCTGCACGTCTTCCGGAATGATGTAGTCGCGGCCGCAGAGCAGCGCGTTGGCCTGCGCCGCATGGATCAGCGCGATGGCCGCGCGCGTGCTTGCGCCGAGACTGAGCAGCGGCGTGTTTCGCGTGGCGGCGCAGATGGAGGCGATGTATGCGCGCACCTCCTTGGAGCAGTAAACCGTCTTGACCGCCTGCTGCATGGCGATCACATCCTCCGACGAGCAGACCGGCACGACGGATTCCATCGGTTTCTGTTCGCCGCAGTAGCGGTCGAGAATGTCCATTTCATCCTGCAAAGAGGGATAGCCGAGAGAAACGCGCATGAAGAAGCGGTCCATCTGCGCTTCCGGCAGGGGATAGGTGCCGACAAAATCCACCGGGTTCTGCGTCGCCAGCACCATAAAGGGCCGCGCGAGGGGATAGGTCACGCCGTCCACCGTCACCTGCCGCTCTTCCATAACCTCCAGCAGCGCGGACTGCGTTTTCGGAGAGGTGCGGTTGATTTCGTCGGCCAGCACAATCTGGCTCATGATTGCGCCGGGATGATACTGCATTTCGCCGGACAGGCTGGGCATGGTGAAGCCTGTGATATCCGACGGGGTGATGTCCGGCGTGAACTGAATGCGCTTGAACGAGCAGGAGAGCGAACGCGCCAGCGCGCTGGCCAGCGTCGTTTTGCCCACGCCCGGCACGTCCTCAATGAGCACGTGGCCTTCGCACAGCAGCGCCGTGAGCATCAGTTCGACCACGTCGTCTTTGCCCACGACAGCGCGGGCTATGTTTTGCTTGAGGGATGAAACCATCATGCCGAAATTCGTCATTGCCAAACTCCTTTTCCTGTGCCCTCCTAATCTGCGCATGGGCGGGCAAAGTTAAACGTCGCATTCTATTATAGAGGAAGCGCGCCTTTTTGGCAAGCCGCGCGTCGCGGCCTTGCAACTGCGCCGCTTTTTTGTTAGAATAGGGAAAGAAAAAAGGCGACCCGCCGCAAAGCGAGTCGGCGGGATGGAGCGAGAAGACATGACGGAAGAAATTTTGACGCGCCTGCTGAGCGGCGAGGCGGTTTCCGGCCAGACGCTCAGCGAAGAGCTGGGCGTGACCCGCGCGGCGGTTTGGAAGCAGATCGGCCAGCTGCGCGAACTCGGATTTGACATTGAGGCCTGCGGCGGGCAGGGCTATCGGCTGGTTTCCGTGCCGGACAGCCTGATGGCGCCCGTAATTGCGCGCGGCCTGAACACGAAATGGGCGGGCAAACCCATCATATATCTGCGCAGCGTGGATTCCACCAACCGTTACGCGCGCGCGCTGGCCGCCGACGGCGCCGGGCAGGGCACGCTCGTCGTTGCGGACGAGCAGACGGCGGGGCGCGGCCGCCGCGGGCGGGGCTGGCTTTCCCCGGCGGGCGAGGGCATTTTCATGACGCTGATTCTGCGGCCGCAGGCGCATCCCTCGCATGTGGCGCAGCTCTCTTTGCAGACGGCGATGGCTGTGGCGCGCGCGATTTCGCGCGTCTGTGAGATAGACGCGCGCATCAAGTGGCCCAACGACATTGTCTGCAACGGCAAAAAGGTCTGCGGCATGCTGCTTGAAATGAACGCCGACGAGCAGAGTGTCCATGACGTGGTGGCGGGCATCGGCATCAACGTGCATCAAAAGGCGTTTGAAGGCGATATTGCCAAGACCGCGTCGTCGCTGGATCTGCTGACGGGCAGAAGCGTCCGCCGCGCGGATGTGGTGCGCGCGTTCCTGGAAGAATACGAGGTTGTGGACGAGCTGGCCAAGCAGGGCAGCGAAGCGCTGATGAACGTATATCGCCAGAATTCCGCGACGCTCGGCCAGCGCGTGCAGGTCATTTCCGCTACGGGCAGTTTCACCGGCACAGCGAAGGCCGTCACCGACAGCGGAAGCCTGATCGTGACCGACGACGACGGACAGGATCGCGAGGTGCTTGCGGCGGATGTGTCGGTTCGCGGGCTGATGGGCTATGCCTGAGACGTGGGGAATCGGCGTAGATCTGTGCGCCGTCAGCCGCATGGCGCGCGCAATCGAGAAGGCGCATTTTTTCACCCGCGTGTTTACCGAAAATGAGCGCGCCTATCTGCAGGGCCGGGGTAGGGCCGTCGGCCAGAGCGCGGCGGCGATGTTTGCGGCGAAGGAGGCCGTCGCCAAGGCGCTTGGCACGGGTTTTGCGCAGGGCGTGATGCCGTGGCAAATCGAGGTCACACATGAACAAAGCGGAAAGCCTGGCATTTTGCTGACGGGCGCGGCGCGAGAGAAATTCGAGCAGATTGGCGGACGATCGATTCTGCTGTCGCTGTCGCATGAAGGGGATACCGCGATTGCGTTTGCGCTGATACAATGAATCAGTAAGGTGGGAAGTCCAGAAACCTCAGGTTTCTGGTGGGCTTTGGGGCAACGCCCCGACGCATCCCTAAGGAGGAACTATGATCCGGACAATATCGCCGCAGGATATGCGGGAAATGGAACGCGCGTTTCTGGAAGGAACGGGCTATCCGTCCATTCTGCTGATGGAGCACGCGGCACAGGCGGTCGTCGATGCGCTTTCGGCCTATGCGCCCGGCGGCGGCCGCGTGCTGTTCGTCTGCGGAAACGGCAATAACGGCGGCGACGGGTGCGCGGCGGCCAGACTGTGGATGCAGCGCGGCGGCAAGGCAGATGTGTGGCTGCTCAAAAGCCCGTCGCAGATGAAGGGCGACGCCGGCGTGAACGCCTGCCTGCTCAACAGCTGCGGCGCGTCGCTCAACGTGCTCTATAATGAAGCGCCGGAAGTGCCGAAGGACTGCGCGGCCATCGTCGATGCGCTTTACGGCACGGGATTGAGCCGCGAGCTTTCCGGCGCGGCGCTGGCCGCGGTGCAGCGCATGAACGAAAGCGGTCTGCCCGTCATCGCGGCGGATATTCCCTCCGGCGTGGATGGCGCGACCGGGCAGGTGCTCGGCGACGCGGTGCATGCGCGGGAAACGGTGACGTTTCATCGCGCCAAGCACGGCCTGCTGCTCTATCCGGGCCGCGCGTATGCGGGCAAGCTGACCGTCGCGGATATCGGCATTCTGCCCGAATGGGATGGCGCGCAGGGCATCGACGTGTTGGAGGAAGCCGACGCGTGCGCGTTGCTGCCCGTCCGCCCCGGAGACGGGCATAAGGGCACGTTCGGCCATGTGCTCAGCGTGGCCGGAAGCGAGGGCATGGCCGGGGCGGCGACGCTCTGCGCCCGTTCGGCGCTGCGCGCAGGCGCGGGGCTGGTGACGGCGGCATGCCCGTTTGCGGTGCTCAATACGGTGCAGGCACAGGCGCCCTGCGCGACGGCGAAAGTGGTCGCCGACGGCGCGAGCCTGGACGCGGGCGCGGCGGATATGCTGAAAGAACTGGCTGAACACAAGGCAGCCCTGGCGGTTGGGCCGGGGCTTGGCAGGGAAGAAGGCGCGTGGCTGGCGATTGAAGCGCTGGTCAAAAGCGATATCCCCAAGGTTATCGACGCGGACGCGCTGTTCCTGCTGGCCAAACATGGCGGCGGCGTGGGGGCGAACACCGTGCTGACCCCGCACCCCGGCGAGATGGCGCGGCTGTGCGGCATGACGACACAGGCGGTTTTGGCCGCGCCCGTGGAGACGGCGCAGCAGCTGGCGGCGGATCTGGGCGCGTGCGTGCTGCTCAAAGGCGCAACGACGGTCATCGCGCAGGGCGAGGATGTGGCGATGAACGTCACGGGCTGCGACGGCATGGGCACGGGCGGCTGCGGCGATGTGCTCACGGGCGTGATTGCCGCGCTGCTGGCACAGGGCATGAGCGCGTGGGACGCGGCGCGCGTCGGCGCGTTTTACCACGGGTGCGCGGGGGAGGCGGCGCAGAAAAAGCTCGGCGCGCGGGGCGTGACGGCCTGGGACGTGTGCGAGGCGCTGCGCATCGAGTGACGCGCGTCCCCGGCGCGGCATAGGCTGAAAGCGGGGCTGGCTCCATGATTTTTCTTCCCATTGGGGTGGAGAGCATGGAGATCACGCGCGGCGATATCTTTATCGCGGATTTGAATCCGGTGCAGGGGAGCGAGCAGGGCGGCGTCCGTCCGGTACTCGTCATCCAGAACGACCGGGGCAACCGCTTTTCCCCGACGGTGATTTGCGCGGCGATGACCTCGCGCGTGGGCAAGAGCGATCTGCCGACGCACGCCTGGGTCAGCGCGCGGGACAGCGGCCTGAAAAGCGACTCGCTGGTGCTTTGCGAACAGATCCGGACGCTGGAAAAGCGCCGTCTGCGCGCCAGAGCCGGACGAATCGACGGCATGGCGATGGCGCGGGTGGACGCGTCGCTGCGGTGCGCGCTGGGCATCACATAACGGGAAAACGGGCAGACTGAAAGCAGGCGGCGGGACGGCGCTTCCGCCGCTTTTCAAACAGAGAAAACGGCGGACAAGCCGAAAGGAATGAGGAGGATGAAGATGGAGAAGATCGATTTCAGGGCGGAAGGCAAACAGCTGGCGTGGGATTATCTGCTGGTGACGCTGGGCGCGCTGCTGACCGCGTTTGCGTTCGCCGCGTTCTTTCTGCCGCACGACATTGCGCCAGGCGGCGTGACGGGTATTGCGACGGTGCTTTCCAGCGTCACGGGGCTGAACGTCGGCCTGCTCAGCTTTTTGATCAACCTGCCGCTCTTTGCGATCGGCTGGCGGCGCGTGGGTCTGCGGTTTGCGGTGCGCTCGTTCATCTCGATGATACTGCTCTCACTGTTCATCGACGTGATGCCGGAATTCGATCTGGCGGGCAACATGATGCTGGCGGCGATTTTTGGCGGCGTGACGATGGGCGCGGGGCTGGGCCTTGTGGTGCGCGCGGGTGCGACGACGGGCGGCACGGACATGGCCGCCATGATCGTTCACGAGCACTGGAACATGTTTACCGTGCCGATGGTGCTCTTTGCCATCGACGGCATCGTCGTCATCATTGCGGCGCTGAATTTCGGCGTGCAGGCGGGCCTGTTCGCGCTGGTGTCGCTGTATACATCGACCAAAACGATGGATTCGGTCATCAAGGGCTTCAACACGGCGATGCAGTTCCTCATCATCAGCGCTAGGCAGGAGGAAATCATCCGCCGGATTCACACCGAGTTGGAGCGCGGCTGCACCCGGCTGGAGGCGACGGGCACGTATGAAGGGCGCAAAAACGGCACGCTGCTGTGTGTGGTATCCCGCATGGAGGCTTCCAGACTGAAAAAGATCGTCTCCGAATGCGATCCGCACGCGTTTGTCACCGTCTGCGACGTGCACGAAGCGCTGGGCGAGGGATTCAGCTATCATCAGCATACGGCCTGATTTCATGCACAAAATCGCGCGCAATTTGTGAAACATGGTTTACAAAACAGGATGGATGATGGTATAATCATTCTTGACACAAAGCGTCCCTGCCATGGGAACGCCAACCCACAACTCAGGAGGAATGTATCATGAAAAAGATCCTTTCCGTACTGCTCGCACTGGCCGCGCTGCTCGCGCTGGCTACGTCTGCTGCGCTGGCCGCTGAGATTGCGCTCGTGACCGACGTTGGCACCATCGACGACGAATCCTTCAACCAGGCCTGCTGGGAGGGCGTGAAAGCCTATGCCGAGGCCAACGGCAAGACCTATCAGTACTATCAGCCGGGCGCCGACAGCACCGACGAGCGTCTGAACTCCATCGATCAGGCCGTTTCCGAGGGCGCGAAGGTTATCGTCTGCCCGGGCTACCTGTTCGGCGAGACCGTTGCCACCGCGCAGGAACTTTATCCGGATGTGGACATCATCGCGGTTGACGTTTCCGCCGGCGATCTGGGCGGCGTGGACGCGCAGCAGAACCTGTACTGCGCCGTGTTCGGCGAGGAGCAGGCGGGCTATCTGGCCGGCTATGCGGTCGTGAAGGATGGCTACACCAAGCTGGGCTTCCTGGGCGGCATGGCGGTTCCGGCCGTGCAGCGCTATGGCTACGGCTTCGTGCAGGGCGCGAATGCGGCGGCTGTTGAGCAGGGCACCCCGATTGAAATCAACTACACCTACGGCGGCCAGTTCTACGGCGACGCGAACATCACCGCCAAGATGGAAGGCTGGTATACCACCGGCACCGAGATCGTCTTCGCCTGCGGCGGCGGCATCTACACCTCCGCGGTGGAAGCGGCTGTCAAGAGCAAGGCGTATGTGGTCGGCGTTGACGTTGACCAGCACTACATCGGCGAAAAGGCCATCGCTGAGAACGGCTACAATCCGTTCGTGACCTCCGCCATGAAGGGCCTGAAGGAAGCGACGATTTCCGCGCTGACCAAGTTCTTTGACGGCACCTGGGCCGACATCGGCGGCAAGGTCGAAACCCTGAACCTTCAGGCGGGCGACTTCGTCGGTCTGCCGACGGCTGAGGCTTCCTGGGGCTTCAAGACCTTCACGCTTGACGAGTACAACAAGCTGATCGAAGACATCCGCTCCGGCGCGCTCGTCGTGTCTGCGGATATCGCGGATCATCCGGTCGTTGATGCCAGCGTGACCGTCAACTACATCGACTGATTTCCATCAAACGAGGCTCTCCGCTCCAAGGCGGAGGGCCTTTTTTCTGTGCATGCGAGACATGCCGTCTCCCGCAGACGCATACAGTGAAAGGCAGGAAGTCCGAGGGAGGGATAGAGCATGGAATTGACCTTATCGCGCGAGACGCTGTGCTTTGAGCGCCTTGCTTTGTCGCAGCGGGAGCAGGTCAGCGTGGAGGGAGAAGCGACGCTGCCGGGCAGCATGCGCGACGCGGTGACGGTTTTGAGCGTGCAGGCGCAGGCGTATCTGGAAAAGGCGGAAGCCGTTGCGGGCGGCGTGATGCTCAAAGGGCACGTGAGCTTTCAGGCGCTGTATACGCAGGGGGATTTAACGCGCATTCGGGCGATGGAAACGACCTGCGATTTTGAGCACAGCATCGAGGCACAGGAAGCGACGCCGGACATGCGTGTGAACGCCAGCGTCGCCGTGCAGGAGACGGAGGGCACGGCGGTGAGCGGCCGCATGACGCTGCGCGCGCTGCTGGATATTCAGGCGGAAGCGTTTGAAACCACCCGGCAGGAGCTGGTGACCGACGCGGCGGGCGGAGAGAATGCGCTGCGCACCCAGAAACAGACTATCGCGTTCTGCCGAACCGCGCCGCTGGGCGAGGATAAAACGCTCGTGCGGGAGGAATTTGATCTGCCCGCGCGGCTGGAGGTCGGCGATGTGCTCAGCGCGACGGGCGAGGCCAGCGTGTCCGAATTGACGGGCGGCGCGGGGCGCATCGGCATATGCGGCACGGTGGAGGTGCGCGTGCTGCACAAAGCACAGGAGGCGGGCGATCCGCTCGTGATGACGAGCCACGAGCTGCCGTTTGAACTGAGCATCGACGCGCAGCCGCCGGAAGGGGCGCGGCTGCACGCACAGGCCGAGGCCGTTGACGTGATGGCGGATTCCATCGCAGATGACAAGCATCGAACGCTGCGCGTGGAAGCGGAGGTGCGCGTGCGCCTGAGCTGCTGCGTGCAGGAAGAAAAGCAGCTGCTCGAAGACCTGTACAGCATCACGGGCGACGAACTGATTCCACAGACGGAGACGTTTGACATTCATCAATTTGAAGAAAGCGCCGACGCGCGCGAAAGCACGCGTTTGCAGGTTGCCCTGCCCAAGGACGCGCCGCCTATTGGCTCTGTGCTCGCGGCGTTCGCTCAGCCGACCATTACCGCAGTTGAGCCTGCCGGAAAACGGCTCAATGCGGAAGGCGTGATGGCCGTGACACTGATTTATCTGCCGATGGATTCGGATATCCCGATGGCCGTGCGCTCGCGAGAACCGTTTGAAATGACTTTCCCGATGGAAGCGGCGGACGACGCGCTGACACAGGCGCATGTCATTGAGGCGACGCCAGGCCCGGCAACGAGCGACCGCGCGGAGGTGCGCTGCGTCGTTTCGCTGCACATGGTCAAACACGGCGTGCGGCCGACGGCGGCGATTGTCGATGTGGAGCAGCGCCCGGCGGCGAGACAGGAGCGCGGCTTTGTGCTGGTTTGGCCCGCAAAAGGCGAAACGCGCTGGCAGATGGCCAAACGGCTGCGCGTCGCCGAAGAAGAACTGCATCCGGCGGGGAAAGGCGCCGTGTTGGCGTTTCGCCGATGAAAGCGATCCAAGGACGCGAAAGCGTCCTTTTTGCTTGGCAAGAAAACGGGGTGGGAAACACAGAAAAGACAAGTATCCGCATGGAGACGAGACAAACGGTTACATGACAGTGACAGACAAAAAATGAGAAGGTAAAAGAAATGTCACCAACAACAAACGAAAAAAAATGTTAAAAAATACCATTGAAGTATTGAAAAAGAAAAGAGTGACTGATATAATAAAGCGGTAGTGATTAACTTTTCGGTCAAGAATACGAAAACGGTTTCGGCCGTACAATCAGCCGCTCGACAAGAAGCCGGAAAGAAAAAGGAGAGTTCGCTATGAAGAAAAAATACACCGCCGCTGTCTTGATCGCCGCGATGTTTGCGGTTACTCAGAAGCTGCCGATGCGTTTCGAGCGCGCCCATGCGGAAGGCGAAGATGGCAGTGTGGGCGAGCCGGGAACGCCGGATCAGCAGAATGATCAGGGGGTGGAAGCGGTCGTCAGCAGCGAACCCGTCTATATAGAGGAGAGCCAGGCGGAAGCTGTTGCGAAAGTGGAGACGGTGGGAGAACCGGAAGCGACCGAAGAACCTGAGGTCGTGGGAGAACCGGAAGCGACCGAAGAACCTGAGGTTGTGGAGGAACCGGAAGCGACCGAAGAACCTGAGGTTGTGGAGGAACCGGAAGCGACCGAAACGCCCGTACCGACGGAAACGCCGATTCCCACGGAAACGCCGATTCCCACGGAAACGCCGATTCCCACGGAAACCCCGGCTCCGACAGAAACACCGATTCCTGTGGAAGAGCAGCAGCGCGAATTGCCCGCTATCCTGATGCAAATCGAGGATGAAGGGTTTGCCTATGTCAAAACGGCGGGCGACGGCGTAAAGCTGTATGCCGACGCGTGGATGGAACGCAGGATCGGCACGCTGGACGGCGGCCAGAGTGTGCTGCTGGCGCTTGACTATGAGGAAATCGAAGAAAATCGCTTTGCGGTCTATGTCGTCTTCGCGCATGACGGCGATGTAATGGAAGGCTATGTGCGCCTGAGCGGACTGGACCCCCAGACGATGGACGGCGAAGTCTTTATCCGGGAACACGAAAACAGCGCTGTGAAGTGCGACGATTATCCGCTGGTTAACGTCGCGTTTACGCCGAAACAGGCGGAAAAAGAGAAAGAAGAGACGACGGGCGCGGAAAAGAAAGCGGATGCTTCGACAAAAGGCGGCGCAGAGGAAACGGTTGTGCCTGAAGCGACCGTCACGCCGGAAATAACGGCTGTACCCGAAGCGACCGTCACACCGGAACCGACAGCCACGCCGGAATGCACGCCCGAACCTACCGAAGAGCCGCTTAACCTGCCGCCGATTCCCGATCAGATTGAGCGGAACGGTTACGCTTATGTGCGCACGGCCGAGCTGGAAGTCAAATTGTACACAGATGAGAACCTGGACGAGCAGTTTGCCTCCATTTATGAAAAGGGCGCTGTGCTGCTGGCCGACGGGTATGCCGAGCGGGCTTCTGCCAAGAATTACGCTCTGCACGTCTATGCTTTCGATGGGGAAGACGTGGTGGAGGGCTTCGTGAGCCTGAAACGCATGATTCAGTCGCCGTTGGATTCGGATTTGGAAAGCGGTGCGGCCGACGTGGATGGCCTGCCGGTGGCTGAGACCAGCATTCACTGGAAAAAGAACGCCGCGCCGACTCCGACACAGACCCCAACCCCGACGTTAACGCCGGAGCCGACGCAGACGCCGGAGCCGACGCAGACGCCGGAACTGACGCAGACGCCGGAGCCGACGCAGACGCCGGAACCGACACAGACGCCGGAACCGACACAGACGCCGGAGCCGACGCAGACGCCGGAACTGACGCAAACGCCGATTGCGACGCTGGAAGCGAAAACCGCGCAGAACGGCAAAAAAGCGGAGCAGCTGGCGGACGGACAGCCGGAAGCCACGGACGGCGAAGCGGATCGCGATGACGAAGCGGAGCTTCCGATCATCAAAAACCCGGAACAGCCTGTGGTCGTGAATCCGGGCAAACTGCCGACCGGGGAGCAGCCGGAGGCGACGGGCGGCGAAGCCGAACCGGAGCAAAAGCCGGAGGCGACGGACGGCGAAGCCGAACCGGAGCAGAAGCCGGAGGCCACGGACGGCGAAGCCGAACCGGAGCAGAAGCCGGATGAGCAGCCGACGCAGCTGCAAGTTAACGTGTTGATCGACGCGTCGAATGGGCTGGCGTATGAGGGCGGCGAAATCGGGTTTATCGCGGCGGTTTCCGGCGCGGAACCGGACGAGCTGCTGTTCCAGTGGCAGTATTCCGAAGACGGCGAAAACTGGGAGAATATTGCCGGCGCGACCGGACAAACCCACGAGGAAACCGTGACCCCGATGAACGCGAACGGCTATTGGCGCGTTCTGGTCAAAAAACAGGCGGAAACGCAGAAGGGAGAATAACCATGGGCGAGATGAAACGCTTTTTCAGCCTGATGATGGCGGTTATTCTTTTGATGTGCGCCGCAGTGCCCGCCGCCGCAGAGGAAGGAGCGGAGATCATATCTCCGTCTGCGCGGATCAATTTCAGAAGCAGCGCGCAGAACACGAAAAATGTCGGCAACAACGGCATGGGCGGATTGCTGACCGACGTGGTGATTATCGATGAGAACGGCAAAGACGTGACGAGCGGGCCGGTTGAGGTCGGGCAGAAATACAAGTTCAAGTTCGATTTTAAAGAGGACGGCGAAAACAAGCAGTTTGTCGAAGGCAAACTGACGTATCGTTTTCCGGAAGGGCTGACGTTTGAAAACGTCGCCAGACAACCGGTAAAGGACAGCGCCGGAAACATCGTCGGTTATTACGAAATCGCCAACAACGAATTGACGTTTACGCCGCGCTATACCAGCGACGGCAGGCAGTACTACGACGAAAGAACGAGCGAGCATCCGTACAGCTTTATCGACGTGACGGATGCGTCGCTGGGCTTCGACTTTAAGGGTGAGTTTAAAAACGCTTCCGAGGGCGAAAATTCAAGCTTTGAGTTCGGCGCGGGTAAAACGATCACCATCAAGGTGAATCCGGAAAACAAAGAAAGCAAGGCCGAGGTCGTCAAGACGAGCGAAAAGGCCGAGCAGGGCGGAAGAAAGGGCATCGCATACGCCATCGATGTGAACGTTTCCGGAACGGACGATCCGACGATCCTGAAGGTTTGGGATGCGCCGGGCGGAAACAACAAATCCGTTCTGGATTGGAGCGCGCTGCTGGGCGACGACTGGACGAATCAATTCAAGGTTGTCAGGGTATCCGCAGACGGCATGACGGAAACGGTGGTGGACGGCGCGGATTATACGCTGACCCGAAACACCAACAACGGCGAATACACGGGCTTTGAGTTGGAATTTGACAAAAACGTCGTCAAGACGGGCGATCATTATCGGATTCGCTACTTCGTCCCGATCGACGAAGCGGAGCTCGCCAAGCACGCCGACCGCATATACGTCGGCTCGAACAACGTCTGGGCGGATGTGGACGGCAAACAGGATCACGCATGGAGCGGCGACCAGACGTTTGACGGCACGAAGGAGATCGCCAAGCAGGCCACGGGCACGAACCGCGAGAACCAGACGATCAACTGGAAGCTGACCGTCGGCAACGGAACGACGGATATCGCGGGGAAGATCGTGACGGACGAATGGACGATCCCGGCGGACGTTCAGCAGATTATGCTGAGCGACGAGGCGGAGTTTACGATCAAACTGTATGACAGCTTTGACAACGAAACCAAAACCATCAAGGTGAAAAAAGGCTCGGCAGACTTCGCAAAGTATTTCACCGAAACGAGCGCGAACGGGTTCAAGTTCAAAGTGCCTTCCGACAAGGGCACGGTGAAGCGCTGCACGGTGGAGTATCAGACGAAGATCGAGCGGGAAGTGGGCAATGGAAACACCATCACCGTGACCAACACGGCGCGGGACGATCATGGAAATGCCGACAGCGGAAGCGGGAGCTTGCCGCCGCCGCCCGACGTTGAAACGCCGATCCAGAATATTCAGAAGGAAGGCAAAATCGTCGGCGATCACATCCATTATCGGTCTACGCTGACGATTCCCGCGGATCGAATCGGAAAGCATGTCTTCCTGACGGATAAAATCCAGATTACTCAGTATCAAAACGACGAAAACAGCACGCTGGGCGACGTCGATTTTGTGCCGAGCGCGGAAGACGTGACCATTTGGGCCAAAGGAAAGAATGACACGGACTACATCGATATCACGACGAAAGGTTACACGTTCAGGATCGTCGAGCAGACGTGGACGAAGGGTCTGTTTGAGCTGGGCTTCAACTGGCCGGAGGGACAGAACGCGATTTGGCAGTGGCAGCCCGCGGAAGACGTCGATTTGATCATCGAGTATGATGTGCCGCTGAGCGCGGAGGTTTATCGAAACGGCCAGAAGCTCGGCACGATCGCGGACGTGGACAGCGGCTACATCACCAACCACATCCGGGAAGGCTGGAACGGAACGCCCGCTTTCAGCTCGATTCCCAGAACCAAATCGGTGCGCAAGTGGGTCGGCGACGTCAACCACACGGACGGCACGATTGAATACTTCATCGAGGTGAACGGCGACTTTGGCAACGGCCTGGTCGGCGTGACGGAACCGCTGAAGGATCGGTTTGACGCCGGTCTGGAATACGTGAATAACTCCTTTACCATCAGCATGAAGGTGCGGGAGGGAAACTATATTGCCGCGCACAACGAGCTGATTGTGACGGGCATCAATCCGACGCTCAACGGGAACGAATGGACGTTTGACTGGAACGTGGACGGCGCGACGGTGAAGCGGAAGCAGAACGGAACCGACGCGAAGTTCTCCGATATTTTGAATATTGGAGAGGGCAGCCAGTGGTACAACGCGCCGTATAGATGGCCGCGCCAGAGCGACGAAAGCGATACGTATCCCAGCCTGACGTTCTCGTACAAGCTCAAGGTTCGTGATTACGGCGAGAAAGAGCCGAACACCCAGCTGACGTACAACAACACGGCAATCCTGGGACATGCAACGGCTGGCGCAACATCCACCATCACCACGCCCGGCATGCTGAGCAAGGACATGCAGGATGTGGACGGCATGGCGAAAGCTGTGATCACGGCCAACCTGCTGGGCAGAAAGTTCAACAACGGCAGCGACGTCACGCTCGAAGACACGATGACGAACCTCATGCCGGTATTGAGCTCGATCAAGGTCGAGACGCGGGAAAACGGTCAGTGGACGGATCTGGACACGAAAGCATGGTCGTATACGTACACGATCGACAACGAACGCAATCAGGAAAAGCTGATCTTTACCCTGCCGGATGAAAAACCGATCCGGATTTCGTATGACGCCTATCCGAAGAACAAGAATGCGGACGATCAATACGAAGTATCCAATAAGGCGGTGCTCAAGGGCGAACAGGAATACACCGAGGAAAAGAAAATCAGTGTGTCTTCCAACTCCGGTCAGGCGAGCGGCTCCAACCACTTCCTGACGATCCGCAAAGTCAACGGAGAGACAAAGCAAGCCCTGAAAGGCGCGAAATTCAAAATCGAGCGTTTCAGTGTTGCCCAGAAAACGTGGATGAGTATTACGCCGGATCAGGCAACGCAGGAATTGTTCGTCAGCGACGAAAACGGCAATGTCCACGTGACGTATATCAACGACGAGGGAGACGGCACGATCCGCGCGCTCATGACGGATACGCTGTATCGGATCATCGAGGATACGCCCCCAGCCGGATTTGAGGGAATGGATAAGCCGATCTACTTCGATTTTGAAAACAAAAAGAGCAGGGAAGAGGTGCTGCAAGAAGCGGTGAACGTCGGCATGACGGATGCCGTGACGGCGGACAAGATTCTGAGCATGCACCACGAAAAGACGGTCGAGGTGCCCAACGAGCCGAAGAAGATCAACTTCGCCTTGACCAAACGGGACGCGGACGGCGCGGCGCTCCCCGGCGCGGAATTCAAGCTGACCCGGCTGGACGAAGCAGGAAACCGAACGGATACGATCCTGACGGCGGCGAGCGGAGAGGCCGGCGAGGTGCGCTATAACGACTTGCAGGCGGGCAGGTATCTGCTTGAAGAAACCAAAGCGCCGGAGGGTTATATGCTTTCCGGAAAGACATGGACGGTGTCTGTCGGCACGGACGATGCAATCACCGTGACGGATGAAAACGGCACGGTTGCCGCCCCGTATGCGTTTACCAACCGACGCGTTCCGGATCTGCCGAATGTCGGCGGAAGCGGCACAATGCATTATGCGCTGCTTGGTCTTGCGCTGATGGCGGCATCGGTCGCGGCGGCTTATGCGCTGGCGAAAAAGAAAAGGGGACAACGGATTTAATCCGTTAAAATGAATCGCAATTCAAAGAAAGGAAGATATGAAAATGAAAAACATGAAGACATGGCTGAGCGCGCTGCTGGCGGTTATGATGCTGCTGGCGATGACGGGGATCGCGATGGCGGACACCGTTCCGACCGGATCGATTACCGTGGAGAACCTGGAACCGGGCGAGACGGTGACGATCTATCAGGTCATCGAGATTGAATCCGACGGCACGGCCGCCCTCAAAGACCCGAAGTGGGTGAGCGGGATTCAGGACTGGATCGCAACCGAATATCCCGAATATGCCGACGCGGCGAATCTGCCCGCAGACGGAAGCACGGGGGTGTCCAAATCGACGTTTTACAACGCGCTGTCCGGACAGCTTGCAAGCAGCCTCACCGCAGTGAAGAACGAGCAGGTCAGCGCGGCGACGTACATGGTGGAAAACCTGCCGATCGGCAGCTACATGGTGCTGGTCATGGGCGGCGAAAAGGCGCATGAAGCGTATCTGACGAGCATCCGGGCTACGAGGTATGACTTCGACAACGCGGAGTGGGTCGTGGAAGACGGCGTGGTGAACGCCGCGGCCAAGTGCAAGACGCCGGACGTTAAAAAGGAAGAAGACAAGACCACCGCGGCCATCGGCGATAAGGTGACGTTTACCGTTGATTCCGACGTGCCGACCTACCCGGCGAGCGCTTACGACGTGGCCTATGAGCTGGAAGATACCATGGCCGAGGGTCTGACCTTCAACGGCGATCTGAAAGCATACGGCATTAACGCGACCGGCAAAACGGAACTGACGCCGGGCATGGAGTTCAAGGCAGACTACACGCAGTCGACGACCGACGGCAAAACGAAGATTTTCAAGCTGAAATTTGATTATTCGCTGATTAAGGATTATACGCAGATTGAACTGGTCTATTCCGCAACGGTCAACGAAAAGATCAAGATCGGCAGCGACCAGAACACCAACGAAGTGAAATTCACGTATGACCAGAAGGAAAAGTCGTCCTACACCGTGCTCTATTCCTTCGGCTTTGACCTGACGAAGCGCGCCGATTCTGAGACGGGCGAGCTGCTTGCGGGCGCGGAATTTGAGCTGAGACAGAATGGCAATGCGCTCACGTTTAAAAAGCTGAGCGACGGACATTATGCGGTTGACCCGGCGGGCAAAACGAAGCTGGTGACGGGCGCGGAAGGCGAGATGAAGGGCAAAATCATCATCGATGGCCTGAACGTCGGCACTTACAAACTGAAAGAAACCAAAGCGCCGGACAACTTCAACCTGATGCAGGGCGAGAAAGACGTTACCATCACGCAGAACGGCGAAGCGCAGGAGAAGCATCTGCTTGCCAACACGAACAACAAGGAGATCAGCAAGTCCGCCTATTGGTATCAGACGGTTGTGGATAAGCGGATTTCCGGCCTGCCGGCGACCGGCGGCATGGGCACAACGATCTTCATGGTGGCGGGCATTGCCGTGATGGCGTGCGCGGTCGTCGCGTTGATGGTCGTGCTCAAGCGCCAGAAGCGCAGCGAGGGCTGATCGTTCATCAAACAAAACGCGCCGCGCGAAAACGGGTTTCGGGCGGCGTAAGGAGCAAACATGAAAAAAGCTTTACCTGTGCTGGCGGTTGTGCTGATCTTTGTGCTGGGGCTGGGCATCATGCTCTATCCCGCCGTCGCCAATTATCTGAACGCGCAATCGCAGACGGTTGCTATCGATCAATATGAAGAAGCGGCCAGAGCGAACACAGCTTATTACGAGGGGCTGCTGGAGCAGGCGCAGGCGTTTAACGAAGGCGTTTTGAAGCGGGGCACGCTGGCCGTGATGACCGAGGCGGAAAAGGCGGAATACAATTCGCTGCTCAACCTCAACGGCGATGGCGTGATGGGTTATATCGAGATCCCGAAGCTGGATCTGCGGCTTTCCATCGCACACGGCACGGATGAGGATGTGCTGCAAAAGATGGTCGGCCATGTAGAAGGCACGTCCCTGCCCGTCGGCGGCGAGAGCACCCACGCGGTGCTCTCTGCGCACCGCGGTCTGCCGACGGCCAAGCTGTTCAGCGATCTGGATTTGATGCAGGTCGGCGACCGATTCACGATTTACACACTGAATCAGGCGCTCACCTATCAGGTGGATCAAATCACGGTGATTCTGCCGGAAGAGATCGAGGCGCTGGCCATCGAGCCGGGGAAGGACTATGTGACGCTGATGACCTGTACGCCGTATGCGGTCAACACGCATCGGCTGCTGGTGCGCGGCGTCCGCGTCCCAGACGACGCGCCGACACCGGAACCGGAGAGTGAGCCGGAAAAGGAGCCGCTCGATGCGCGCAGACTGCTGCAAAACGTGGTGCTGCCTGCGACGGCAGGCATCCTGTTTGTGATCATGACGGTGCTGCTTCTGAAAGTCGTCCGGGGCGGCAGGCGGAAAAAATAAGGGATGGTGGGAAGAATGACGAAACGGATTCTCGCAATCGGCGCGGCCCTGCTGCTTTGTCTGCTCTGCGTATGCGCATGGGCAGAAGGGGAGAACTGCCGGCTTACCCTGACGCTTGCCTTCGGAGAGCAGCCGGTGGAGGGCGCGGAGTTTTCGCTCTACCGCGTCGGCGAAATGCAAATGAGCGGCGGCGCGGCGGGCTTTGTGCCGCTGGCGGCGTATGCGAAGGTGTGCGCGTCTTTTGACGGAATGACGGCTTCGCAGAATCGGCAATACGCCGAACAGCTGGCGGCCATGGTGGATTTGAATGCGCCGAACGCGCGCGCCCGAACGGGAAAAGACGGCGGCGCGAGCTATGAAAACCTGACAGCAGGCATGTATCTGGCCGTGCAGACGGGCGCGAGCGGACAGGCACAGGCGTTTGAAACCTGCAAGCCGTTCCTCGTTTCCCTGCCGACGGCAGATCCGGAGACAGGTGAATGGTCAAATGAGCTGGCGATCCGCGCGAAAGCTGAACCTACGCCTAGCCCGACGCCTACGGCAACCCCTACGGCCACGCCGACCGCAACGCCTACGGCCACGCCGACCGCAACGCCGACGGCCACGCCGACCGCAACGCCTACGGCCACGCCGACCACAACGCCTACGGCCACGCCGACTGCAACGCCGACGGCCACGCCGACCGGAACGCCGGGCACTGAGCAGACGCCAACGCCGACACCGGTCCGGACGGCCACGCCTGTGCCGACGGCTACGCCGACGCCCAGTCCGACTCCGACGGCCGCGCCGACCGAGACGCCCGAACCGACGGACGCGCTCACGCCGACGCCAACGCCCAGGCCAACCCCGGTGCCTACGCCCATCCCGGAAGTGGAAGTGAACGTGGAGGTGCACAAGGTTTGGGCGGACGAGGCCAATGCGTCGGGCTTCCGCCCATCGGTGATTACGCTGTCGCTGTATCGCAAATACGCGGATGAAGAGGCGTTTCCGGATGCGCCGCTTGTCTCCGTCGCGATTTCCGGCGAGGGCGACGAGTGGAATTTCACTTTCCGCAACATGCCGCATTTTGATGTGGACGGGCGGGAATATGTCTATGATGTGCGCGAAGAGCCTGTGACGGGCTATGCCGCTTCGTATCAGGACGGCGTGATTGTCAACACGCGCGAAACGCCCGTGCCGGGCGCGTCGCCGTCGCCTACGCCGCTCGTCACGCCCATTCCGAATGTCACGCCGAGGCCGGATAACCCGATTGCGCTGATGTACAGCGATGGCGAGTGGGTTTATCTGGATGAATACGGCATACCGCTGGGCACCCTGCCGGTGCCTAAGACGGGGGACGAAAGCGACCTGCTGCTCTATGCGGGCGTCGGTCTGCTGCTGCTCTTCTGTGCGGGCGCGATGGGCTTTGCGCTCTATCGCCGCCGCAGGCATGCTTGATGCGTAAAAAAACAGGGGCAATCTGCGGATTGCCCTTTTCTGGTTGAGAGGAAAGCGCCATGAAGCAAAAACGACCGTTTACAACCGGGGAAAAGCTGATGACAGCGGTGATAGCGCTGTGTCTGGCGGCGGCCTGCGTGATGGGCGTGCTCTTTTTCCGCGTGACGAGGGAGAACAGCGAGGCGGAGAAGGAGCAGGTTCTGCTTGAACAGGCCGCGTTGGCGACTGCCGCGCCGACTGCGCGGCTTGAGCCTACGAAGCAAGAGCCGCAGACGACCGTTCCCCATCGCTCCCCGGCGGCACGGACGGCGGAACCGACAGAAACAGCCGCGCCCCAGGAAACGGCAAAAGAGAGTGCCGAAGAGACTGAGCAGGAGAGCGGCGGGGAAACCGAACCGCTTGAAGAAGAAAACGTCGAGAAAGAAGACCCGACGCTGCTTGCGATCCTCTACGTGGAACAACAGGCTAAACTCAGCGCGACAGCCGCGCCAACGCCGACAGCCGTGCCAACGCCGACAGCCGCGCCTGCCCTGACGAGTACGCCCGGTACGACGGGTATACCCGGCGCGACCGATGCGCCCATCTTGCCGGATTTGCCAAATCCGGCGGATCAACCAGGCGTGATGAGCGTGCCAAGCTCGACAAAAGCGCCGACCGCGACAGCTACGCCGGAACCGACAGGAATTCTGCGGGCGACGCTGCGTCCGCCGGAAACGCCGACCCCCGAACCGACGTTTACGCCCACGCCAAAGCCAACGCCCGCGCCGACGGTCACGCCGACAGCGGAGCCGCCCAAAGTGGGTACGGCGGTACAGCAGACGATGCGGTACAGCGTGGATTTTGACAGTCTGCGCGCCATCAACGGGGACGTTGTCGGCTGGCTGCTGCAAGAAGGAACGGAAATCAACTTCCCGATTGTGCAGGGCGAAGATAATGAATACTATCTGAATCACCTGTATACGGGTGCGGTTAACCGAACCGGGGCGGTCTTCGCCGACGCGAATAACTCGCCGTATTTCTCCGACATGTGTACGTATCTCTACGGCCACAACCGCAAAAACGGCAGCATGTTCGCTTCGATTCCCAATTACATGGATCATGATTATTATGAAGAGCATCCGACGCTGACCCTCATCACGCCGTATGAGGATTATATCGCGGAGGTTTTCGCCTGTGTGCGCGAGTCCACCGAACAGGATCAGACCTGGCGCGTCAGGCAGTTCGGCAGGCGCGCGGAATACGACGAATTTGTGCAGAGCATTTTGGAACGATCTACGCTCGATACGGGCGTTGTGCCCAAGTGGGGCGATCAGCTGCTGGCGCTGTGTACCTGCACCAACGAGGTGCACGAAGATCGCTACATCGTCTTCGCGCGCCTGCGCCCGATTGTCTACGCCAGCGACGAAAGCGTTTCCGTCATGAAGATGGAGATGGATGCCATTCAGGGCACGAGCCACACGGTCCATGTGCCGGGGCGCGGCGAGATGCAGTATTACGCGCAGAACGACCCGGTTTGGGCGCGCATGCGCTATGAGGCGCGCGGTTCCAATCAGGCGCGTATCTTTGGGCAGGGCGGCTGCGGTCCGACGAGCATGGCGATGGCGATCGCCAACCTTGTGCCGGAGGAAAGTCTGGGCGGGCTTGCGGCCTATGCCAAGATGAAAAACGGATTCACATTCTGCACCTGTTCGGTGAATCAGTATTACTGCAACCACACGCACGCGCAGTATAGATTGGAAACACCGGCGGAATTTAAGCGCTACCTGCCGGTTGCGATGGCCAGCTTTGCCACGGGCAACAACATCTGGGGCGAAAACTCCCGCGCCGACGGCGGCGGAACAAGCACCGCGTTTATGAAACGCGCGACTGAGGCCTACGGTCTGTATTTCACGCTGACCAAAGACCGCGACGCGGCGCTTTCCGCGCTGGAGGACGGCGCAATGGTCGTCGCCTCAACCGGCGGCGCGTCCAGCCCGTTTACAGGCGGCGGCCATTACCTGACCCTCGCCAGCGTATATGAGGGCAAATTGTATATCCTTGATCCGTATCTGAAAACGGATTACAGCAAGACCGATAAGCGTCATCTGCTGACCCAGATCGAGCCGGGGCTGCTGGAAGCCGACCTTGAGGATATCGACGAGCTGCTGCTGTATACGTTTTATATCATCGATACGAAGGAACATTAAGCGGCCTGAGGCCGCCTGCACTTCCGACAGAGTAATCCCAAATTCAAATTTTCTACACGAGGCCGGGGAAAAGAAAAAGCAGAGATTTCCGCATGCCATATGCAGGAACACTCTGCTTTTCTTTGAAAAGATGGATAGGAAATGTTTTTTTACACGTATCGCGCAGCGATACGCAAAATGGGAAATCCAAGAACCTCAGGTTCCTGAAGGGGTTTGGGGCAGAACCCCAACCGTTTTTCCTAACGCGCCGCGAAGGAGCAGAAGCCCCACCGCGTCCGCGATGAACCAGCCGATCGGAATCGCCAGCCAGATGGCCGTCACGCCGAAATGCGGCGCAAATGCGTAGGCCAGCACGACGCGCAGCCCCAGCGAAATCACCGTCAGCACGACGGACATGCCCGCCTGTTCCAGCCCGCGGTAGATGGCGTAAAGCAGGAAGAGCAGGCCGATGCCGACATAGAACACGCCCTCGACGCGCAGATAGTGCACGCCGATATCCAGAATTTCGGTTTCGCCAGGATCGATGAACAGCGTCAGCAAAGGCCGTGCAAAGACGAAGATCAGCGCGGAAACGACGGCGCAGAAGGAAAGCGAAAGCAGCGCGGCTTCGCGAATGCCCTGTTTCACGCGGTCAGGCTTGCCCGCGCCCGTGTTCTGCGCGACGAAGGTCGCAAAACCGTTGGCAAAATCCTGCGCGGGAGAATAGGCGAACGAGTCGATCTTCACGCCTGCCGCGAACGCCGCCATCGTCGCGATGCCGAAACTGTTGACCAGACTCTGCACAAGCAGAATGCCGAAATTCATGATCGATTGCTGCACGCTCGTCAGCACGCTGACGCTCGCAATGCGGCCCAGCAACGGACGATCCAGCCGAAAGGTTGCCCGGCTCGGCCGAAGGGCAGGGAGGCGGAGCGCAAAGTAGAGCACAATGCCCGCGGCGGAAAGCCCCTGCGCGATGACCGTTGCCAGCGCTGCGCCGGAAACGCCCCAGTGGAAGACGATCACGAACAGCAGATCGAGCGCGATGTTCACCACCGTGGAGAGCAGCAGGAACAGCAGCGGCGCAAAGGAATTGCCGACGCTGCGCAGAACCGCCGCGAAGAAATTATAGAGGAACGTGAAGAAAATGCCCGCGAAGATCACCAGCAGGTAGCTGGTGATATCCGGCACGGCTTCCTGCGGCACGCGGAGCAGCGAGATGAACGCGTTCAGCAGCGCATAGCTGAGCGCCATCAGCAGCAGAGACAGCGCCGCGATGAGACAGAAGGCATTGGTCATGGCGGTTTTCAGCTTCTCCGTATTGCCCTCGCCGTAGAGCTGGCTGAACACGACGCCGCTGCCCATGCACAGGCCGAGAATAAGGCTGGTGAGCAGGATCATCAGCGAAAACGCGCTTCCAACGGCTGCCAGAGCGACATTGCCCAGAAAACGGCCGACAATCAGCGTATCCGCGACATTATAGAGCTGTTGAAGCAGGTTGCCCGCAATCAGCGGCAGGCTGAAACGGATCAGCCCGGCGCGGATGGAGCCTTGAGTTAAATCTTGCTGCAAAGGAAAGACCTCCCAATGTCTTTTGCTGAAGCTCTATTATACAGCAAAAAGAGAAAAAGAGAAGAGAACATTTGACGAAAACGGCGGCATGCTGTACAATAAGGCGCGAAAACGGAAAGGAATGAAGCACATGAATATCAAAGCGGCGATTTGGGATTTGGATGGCACGCTGCTCAACACGCTGGACGATCTGGCGGCGAGCACAAACGCGGCGCTGGCGGAAAACGGTCTGCCGACGCACACGGTGGACGAGGTGCGCATGTTTGTCGGCAACGGCATCGGCAAATTGATCGAGCGCGCCGTGCCGGATGGACGGGATAACCCGAAGTTTCAAGCGGTTTACGACGCGTTTGTCGCGCATTACGGCGCGCACAGCCACGACCACACAAAGCCCTATGACGGAATTTTGCCGATGTTGGACGCGCTGGCGGTAAAGGGCGTGAAGCTGGCGATTGTTTCCAACAAAATTGATTTTGCGGTGAAGGCGTTGAGCCGCGACTATTTCGGCAATCGGATGCAGGCGGCGATTGGCGACGATCCGAGCCGCAGACGCAAGCCCGCGCCGGACAGCGTGCTGGAAGCCATGCGTCAGATGGGCGTGACGAGGGAAGAAACCGTGTACATCGGTGATTCGGATGTGGATGTGGAAACGGCGCGCAACGCGGGCGTGGCCTGCTGCGCGGTGAGCTGGGGGTTTCGCTCGGTGGAGAGCCTGAAAGAGGCAGGGGCGGAGCGGATCGCGGCAAACCCGCAGGCGCTGCTGGCCATGCTGGAGGCGCTGTGAAGCCGCCGTATGACGCCGCGCTGGTGCTCGGCGTTGAGCTGGGGGCAAACGATGCGCCGACGGACGAGCTGGCGCGCCGGGTGACGGCGGCGGCGGAAGCCTATCATCGGGGCGCCTGCGCAAAGCTGGTGCTCTGCGGCGGAAAGCTGCCCGGCCACCGTCTGGCAGAAGCGGACGTGATGGCGCGGATGATGACGGCGCTCGGCGTGTCGGAAGAAGCCCTGATTCTGGAAGATCAATCTCAGGATACGATGGAAAACTGCCGCAATGCCGCAAATCTGATCGGCAGGAAAAACCGCGTGCTGGTGGTGACGAGCGACTATCACCTGAGCCGCGCGGTGATGACGGCCCGGCGCGTTGGGTTTGACGCGGACGGGCTGGCGGCGAAACTGCCGGACGGAGATGTAAAGCGGCGGCTGATGGAAGCCTGTTATATCTTTGATTTGCTGATGGGCTGGCAGGACGAGGGAAAAGGACGGCCTGCATGGACATATCGGTTATTTGCGCGGGTGTTTGGCGAAAATTAACATTGACAGCTGCGGGAGACGTGGTATAATAAAGCCAACTGAATAGCAAGACCTTTGAGAGATCTTCAGGGCAGGGTGCAAGTCCCTACCGGCGGTACAGCCCGCGAGCCTTTGGGCCGATTCGGTGAGATTCCGGAGCCGACAGTATAGTCTGGATGGAAGAAGCGACATCTCTTTTGACGTTGGAAGAATCAGCCCCTGATCGCTCTGCTTTCAGGGGCTTGTTTGTCAGAATACGAAAAAAAGAGGTTTCAGGTATGTCTCAGAGAAAATCAGGCGGCAGCGCGGTGTTCGTCATGACCCGCTGCGGTATCCTCGCGGCGATGGCCGTCATTCTGTATTACATCGAGATTCCGGTCGTCGCGTTCTACAAGCTGGATTTGTCCACCCTGCCGGCGATTCTGGCGGGCTTTGCGATGGGTCCCCTTCCGGGCGTGGCGGTGGTCGTCATCAAGAATCTGGTGCACATGCTCGGCACGAGCACGGCCTGTGTCGGCGAGCTGGCGGATATCATCATGTCCAGCTGCTTCGTCGTTCCGGCCAGCCTGATTTATCGCCGCCACAAGGACAGAAAGAGCGCGGTGCTTTCGATGCTGATCGGCACGGTGCTGATGACGATTGCGGGTGTGCTGGTCAATTACTTCATTCTCATTCCGGCGTATCAGACGCTGATGAATCTGCCGCTTGAGGTCATCGTCGGCATGGGCACAAAGGTTTGGAGCTATATCGACAACACGGTGAAGCTGGTGATCTTCATCACCGCGCCGTTTAACATGCTCAAGGGCACCGTGCTCAGCGTGGTGACCTATCTGCTGTATAAGCGCGTGTCGCCGCTGCTGCATCAGAAGAGCGGACGCTGAGAGAGCGAGAATAGGAGAAATTCAAGAACATCAGGTTCTTGGCGGGGGAAGGAGACAGCGCTCCGTTGTTCCCCACTGTGGTAGTAGGTGAGTCATTTGCTGGAAATCCTTTGTCAAACCGAAAAAGACATGCAGCGCCTTGGCCAAAGCCTGGGCGCTTGCATGCGTGTGGGCGACGTGGTGCTGCTGACGGGCGAAATGGGCGCGGGCAAAAGCGTGCTGACCCGCGCGGCGGCGCGCGCGATGGGCGTGGATGGGCCTGTGCCCAGCCCGACGTTCACCATCCTCAATATCCACGAGGGGCGAACGATGAAACTGTATCATTTTGACCTGTACCGCTTGTCTGATGCGGATGAATTGTACGGTATGGGCTTGGACGAATACATCCCGGCGGATGACGGCGCGAGCTTCATCGAATGGCCGCAGATGGCGCAGGAAGCCATGCCGGAGGATGCGCTCCATGTGGATATCGCCTATGCCGAGGACGGCGCGGCGCGTGTGGCGCGTTTGACGGCGGGCGGCGCATTTGACGAGGCGAGAATCGAAGAAATCAGGCGAAGGTTGGAGGCGGACGATGAACATTTTGATGATTGATACATCCGGCCCGGCGTGCGGCGTGGCGATCATGGCGGACGGACGGCTGGTTTATGAGGCGGAGCTGACGCATAAGCAGACGCACAGCCAGCGCGTCATGCCGATGGTGGATGCGGCGCTGCAAATGAGCGATATGACGCTTGAGGATATGGATGTGCTCGGCGCGGTGGTCGGCCCCGGCTCGTTCACCGGCGTGCGGATTGGCGTATCCACGGTGAAAGCGCTTGCGCATGCGGCGGGCAAGCCTTGCGTCGCGGTGGATGCGCTGGAAGCGTTGGCCGCAAACGTGACCGCATTTGACGGCGTGGTTTGCCCGATTCTCGACGCGCGCGCGCAGCAGGTCTACGGCGCGATGTTTAAAGATGGGAAGCGCGTACTGGAAGACGTGGTGGAGAAGCTGGCGCTGTTCCTTGACCGCGTGGAAGCGACGGGCGAGGCGGCGTTGTTCCTTGGCGATGGCGCGCCGGGGTTTGAAGCCGCGATTCGCGAAAGGCTGGGCGACAAGGCGCATTTTGTGAAACCGCAGCACAATGGGCTGCGCGCGGGCAGCGCATGCGCAGTGGCGAAAGAAAGGCTGGAAAAAGGCGAAGCGGCGCTGGATTACATCACGCTGCTCCCGCTGTATCTGCGCGCACCGCAGGCTGAACGCGAGCGCGCCTCGCGGGAAGGAGCGCAGCATGGCTGAGCCGTTTATCCGACCCATTCGCGAGGAGGACGTGAAGCAGATTCACGAAATCGAAAAGGCATGCTTCGCAATGCCGTGGTCGGAGGAATCCATCCTGCATGACGTGAAGGAAAACGTCGTGGCGCGCTGGCTGGTGCTGGACGACGGAAACGGCGGGGTGTTGGCCTATGCGGGCATGTGGTTTGTGCTCGACGAGGCGCACGTGTGCAACGTGGCCGTTCGGCCGGACAGCCGGGGGCTGGGTTACGGCAAACGGATTTTTACCGCGCTGATCGATCTGGCGATGGAAAACAGCATGGCGATGATCACGCTGGAAGTGCGCCGCTCGAACACGATTGCGCAGAACCTGTATCATGCCTGCGGCATGCTGGACGTAGGGTATCGCAAGCGGTATTACGAGGATAATAAAGAGGACGCGCTGATTATGTACCGCGACTTTGTTTATCCCGAAGCGGGCGAAAACGAAGCCTGACGCGACTTAAACCGTAAAAACAGCATACAATTCGGGGGCGGCAGCGCGGTCAATCGACGTTGCCCCCTTTTCTTTTGGCGAAAAATGGAGTACAATATTAAAATCCGAAATAATGGGGACGACTAGGACAAGGAATAGGGGCGAAGGAATGCAGCTGGAAATTCGCGGGGCGACGGTCGATGTGACGACGAGCGGGAACACGGGGCGCGGCGTGCTGCTGCTGCACGGGTTCATGTGTTCGGCGCAGATGATGAGCAGCGTGCAGGAAGCGCTTTGCGGCAGGATGCGCGTGGCGGCAATCGATTTTCCCGGCCACGGCAAAAACGGCAAGAGCGCGCCGCCGCCGAAACCCTGGGGCGTGCCGGACTATATGGAGATGACCGCCGAGGTGATTCGGCGGCTGAATCTCGCGCCTTGCGACATCGTGGCCCATTCCTTCGGCGCGCGGGTGGCGATCCTGCTGGCGGCGACATACCCTGAGCTTGTGGGGCGGATGATTCTGACCGGGGCAGCGGGCATTAAAAAGCCGCAGACCGGCGGGGCGACGATGAAGCAGCGGGTCTATAAAGGGCTGCGCGGCGCGGTGAACCTGATGGATAAAACGCGCCTGTTCGGCGATCTGCCGGAGAAGGGGCGGGAAGCGCTGGTGCAGAAATTCGGTTCGGCGGATTACAAGGCGCTGACGCCAGAGATGCGCAAGACGTTTGTGAAGATCATTTCGCTGGATTTGACCGACGAACTGCCCCGCATCAAAGCGCCGACGCTCTTATACTGGGGCGCGGAGGACACCGAAACCCCGCTCTGGATGGGCAAGATGATGGAAGAAAAAATCCCGGATGCGGGGTTGGTTGTGCAGGAAGGCGCGGGGCATTTCGCCTATCTGGAGCACAATCAGGCATTCCTGCGCATTGCGAAAAATTTCCTGCTGGAGGGTAGAGCGTGAGTTTTCTTTTGACGTTGATACAGGCGGCCGGGCTGGGCTGCGCAAGCGCGGCGGCCGGACGCCGCGTGATGCACTATTTGCAGCTGGAAAGCTATCAGCTGCCGGGCTATATCAAGAGCGTGAAGCGCAACGCCATGCGCGCGCTGATTCCGCCGATTGCGATGGCGGCTGTCGGCGTGGCGGCGCTGAAGGTAAGCGGGCTTTTCGGGCTTGCGCTGCTGCTGGAAGCGCTGACGGCGGCGCTGCTGGCCTGGCAGGCGGCGAAGGAAAAGGCAAAGAAGCCTTTCGTCGCAACCGAACGCGTGAAGCGCCTGACGGCGGTGCATGCCGTGGTCAATACGGTGCTGGCGCTGATTCTGCTGCTGATTTCTCCGACGCTGGGCTATCTGATGCCCGCGTTCGAGCCTGCGCTGCTGATGCTGGCGGCGGTCGTCGCCGCGCCGATGGAAAAGCACATTGCAGGCCAGTTTGTCAAGGACGCGCAGGCGAGACTGGCCGCTCAGCCGAATCTGATTAAAATCGGCATCACGGGCAGCTATGGCAAGACGAGCACGAAGTTTTTGCTGCGCGATATTCTGTCGGTCAAATACAACGTGCTGGCCACGCCGTCGAGCTTCAATACGACGATGGGCGTGACCCGCGTCATCCGCGAACAGCTCACGCCTGCCCATCAGGTGTTTATCGCCGAGATGGGCGCGCGCCATGTGGGCGATATCCGCGAACTGGTTGAGCTGGTGCACCCGCAGATGGGGTTGATTACGTCCGTCGGCCCGCAGCATCTGGACACATTCGGCACGATCGAGCGCGTGCGGGATACGAAATACGAGCTGATCGACGGCCTGCCGAAAGACGGTACGGCGATTTTTGCGCGCGACGGCGCAATCTGCGAAGAGCTGTTTGATCGCTGCCCGCTTGAAAAAAAGTATAAGCCGGGCATGCTGGTGGACGCCAAGGACATGGCCTGCGGCCCGTGGGGCACGCGGTTCACGCTGGTGGATATCCAGACGGGCGAAGAGGCGAACTGCCAGACGCGGCTGCTCGGCGAGCATTCCATCTCCAACCTGCTGCTGTGCTGCACGGCGGCACGGGCGCTGGGCATGACCCTTCCGGAAATCGCGCTGGGCGTATCGCACTGCCAGCCCGTCGAGCATCGGCTGGAACTGCTGGACGGCGGCGCGGGCGTGAGCATCATCGACGACGCGTTCAACGCGAACCCGGTCGGCGCACAGTGCGCGCTGCGGGTTATCAAGGCTTTCCCCGGACGGCGGATCATCATCACGCCGGGCATGGTGGAACTGGGCGGCAAAGAGGACGAATTTAACCGCACATTCGGTAAGCAGATGGCCGACAGCGTGGATATCGCCATTCTGGTCGGCAGAAAGCATACGCAGCCCATTGTCGAAGGGCTGAAAGAAGCGGGTTTTCCGCAGGAGAATACCTATGTGGTCGGCAGCCTTGAAGAAAGCACGACCCTGCTGCACAGCATGATGCGCGCGGGCGACGTGGTGCTCTATGAAAACGATCTGCCGGATAATTACAGCGAGTGAGGAGCGTGTTGAGCATGAGTAAAATGAACATTGCGGTTTTCTTTGGTTCCCGCAGCTGCGAGCATGACGTGTCGATCGTTTCGGCGCTGCAATGTATGGAAGCGACGAAGGCGGCGGGCTTTGAGGTGACGCCGGTTTATATCTCCCGCGACGGCCTGTGGTACACGGGTGCGCCGCTTGAGAACATCGAGACTTTCCGCGAGTTTAACCCGATGACCAAGGGCATTACCCGCGTGACGCTGGATGTGACGGCGAACGCGGGCGATCTGTGGGCATGGCCGCCGCAGCGCGCGGGGCTGTTTGCCAAAGTGCCCGCCCCGCTTTGCCACATCGACTGCGTGATTCCCGTGTTCCACGGCTGGCATGGCGAAGACGGCACGATTCAGGGCTTGCTGGAAATGGCGAATATTCCGTATGCGTCCTCCGGCGTGCTCGGTTCGGCCATCGGCATGGATAAGATCGCGATGAAGCAGATTTTGCGCGGCGCGGGCTTCCCCGTGCTGGACTTTGTATGGTTCACCCGTGAACAGCTCAAAAACGACCGCAAGGCCGTTATCGAGCGTGTCGAGAAGGAAATCAAGTATCCGGCGTTCATCAAACCGGCGGCGCTCGGCTCTTCCATCGGCGTTTCCCGCGCGAAGAACCGCGACGAGCTGGAGCGCGCGCTTGACGTGGCGGCTTCCTATGACCGCCGCATTCTCGTGGAGGTCGGCGTGAATCGCCCGGTGGAGATCAACTGCGCGGCGCTGGGCTATGGCGAGGATGTGCGCGCCTCTGTCTGCGAGATGCCCGTGCCGAGCAGCAACGACACGTTCCTGGATTTCTGGCAGAAGTATCTGCGCAACGCGAGCACCAAGGGCGAGGAAAGCCGAGGCATGAAGTCCCTGAGCCGCGTTGTGCCCGCGCCCATCGGTGAGGAACTGACCAAGCGCATTCAGACGATGACCTGCGACATTTTCAAACTGCTGGATTGCCGCGGCACGGTGCGCGTGGACTTCATCCTCGATCAGAACGATATGCTCTTTGTCAACGAGCCGAACACGATTCCGGGTTCGCTGGCATTCTACCTGTGGAAGGCCTGCGGTCTGGACTTCCCCAAGCTCATCGAAAAGATGGTGGAAGACGCCCTGCGCGCGCACGCGGATAAAAACAGCAGCGTGTTTGCCTATGATTCCAGCATCCTTAAAAAGGTTGCGGCGGGCACAAAGGGAAGCAAACGTTAAAAAATGAGGCAGAAACGTTGAAACGGTTCTGCCTCAAAAGGGTTTATTCGATTTTTCATCTTCGCGAAGCGAAGATGAAGGAGGTTTGGAGCGATTGCTATGCGCTCGCTGTGCGAGATTCAGCATAGCAATCGCCGGAAATCACAAGGAGTTCTTGCACGACTATGTGAGTTTCCAGGATCGGCAGCCCAACGTTTCTCATCAGTATCCCAAATCCTCGTTGATGAGCACGACCTGCGTGCGCTTGCCGCTGGGAGCGTGGTCAAACGCCACCGTGACGCGGCACATGGATTCCTCGCACCGGGCGGGATTGCAATGCCCCGTTTCGGCACATGGGGAATGGAGATGCTGGCGGCGCGCGTTCTGCGGGCAGGCGATTTCCTTGATGCGTTTGACCGCCTGCGCATAGCCGCCGGAGACGATTTTGTTGCGGCCGATGAGCACATATACCGTGCCGGGGCCGTAGCACATCGCGCCGACGCGGTTGCCGGTGCCGTCGATCTGCACCATCAGGCCGTCCTCGGTGACGGCGTTGGCGGAACAGACGTACAGCGGCGCGTTCATGGCTTCGCGCAGCAGCGCCGGGCGTTCGGGCTTCGGCGTTTCCCAATGCCAGAGCACCTTGTGGCCGTTTGCACGAAGCAGCGTTTCAAGACCCATCTGTTTGGCGGTCATGCAGCCGCCGAAGCCGACGGTTTCCCCGGCAGGCATATCCGAGAGCAGATAATCCGCCGCCTCTTTTGCGTTTTCAAAAATCGCGGCGTCAAATCCGCGCCGGCGCAGCGCGGCGGCAGTTTTTTCCAGTTTTTCCATGGTACAAATCCCTCCCTGTTGCTTGGATGATCTCATTATACCAGCTCGGCGGGAAAGAGAAAAGGGCATAGACGAAAAAGAAGCGGAACGGAGGGATGGCCTTGCTGGACGAATGGATGGAACAAAAGGTGGACGAAGCCTGCGAGGCTGTCCCGGCTTACGTCAACCCGCGGAAAATTCGGCTGGCAAGCTCGCACGCCGGGTGGAGGCTGTATCTCTACGGAAGCAGCATAAAGCGCGCGGTCTGCGGCTTTTTTGTACACATCAAGACGGCGGACGATATGGATCTTTTTCTGCGGGAGACGGCGGAACGCAGCGACACGACGCTCAACCATATCAAACGCTTTTTCAGGGAGAAAGCGCGGCTGCTGGCGGTGCTCGACGACGCGGGCATGCGGCTGCGGTTTGTGACGGCGCTTTTTCTGTTCGGCCTTGCGTCGCTGGGGACATTGGCCGTCGGCGGGCGGGAGATGGCGCTGTGCGCGCTGGCGGCCTGCCTGCTGCTGCTGTCTGCGGCGATGGAATTGGGCTATGAGCCGATTTGCGCGGGCGTTCGGCAGCGATATCTGTTTTCCGTGGCGTTTCGCATGCTGGCGTTGACCGCGCCGCTGGCGGATTATTTCGCGCAGTATAGAGCGGACGGCGTGACGAGCAACGTGGTGCTGCAATGCGCGATGATCGCGATGTTGAGCGTTCATCTGGCGATGTTTTTTGCGCTGATTTGCTTTAATCGCCGACAGAACCTGCTGCTGCGCGTGCTCAGCGGCGTGACAGGCGTGTTTCCGGCGCTGACGGCCTCGGCTGCCGTTACGCTGGCTGTGGCGAACCTCGCCCAGCCAATCGGCCTTGCGATCGCGGCGATGCTGCGGGCGGCAGGCACGGTTGCGGCGTTTCTGGGCGACCGGCTCATCGCGTCGGGCGCGCTGGGCGGCATTCGATTGAAATATGAAAGTGTTTGGGAGGGGCTGTTGCTGTGCGGCGGCCTGAGCCTGATGTTGATCGGCGCGTGGCTGACGGCTTCGCCGATTTGAACCGGAACGGAGGATAAACGACTTTGGAACGCATGGACAAAATTCGCAATTTCTGCATCATTGCCCATATCGACCACGGCAAATCCACGCTGGCGGACAGGTTGCTGGAAAAGACGGGCGTGTTTGAAAAGCGCGAGATGGTGGAGCAGGTGCTTGACTCGATGGAGCTGGAGCGCGAACGCGGCATTACCATCAAGAGCAAGGCCGTGCATATGCACTACAAGGCGCAGGACGGCGAAACCTATACGCTCAACCTGATCGATACCCCCGGCCATGTGGATTTTACCTACGAGGTATCCCGCGCGTTGGCGGCATGCGAGGGTGCGCTGCTGGTGGTGGACGCGACGCAGGGCGTGGAGGCGCAGACGCTGGCCAACGTGTATATGGCGCTCGATCACGATCTTGAGATCGTGCCGGTCATCAACAAGATTGACCTGCCCAGCGCGCGGCCGGACGAGGTGCGCACGGAAATCGAGGACGTGATCGGTCTGGACGCGTCCGAAGCGCCGCTTATCAGCGCGAAAGTCGGTCTTGGCATTGACGAAGTGCTGGAAAGCGTGGTCAAGCTGATGCCAGCGCCGACGGGCGACGAGAACGCCCCGCTGCAAGCGCTGATCTTTGACTCCTTCTATGACAACTACCGCGGCGCCATCTGCTTTGTGCGCATTGTCTCCGGCACGGTGCGCGCGGGCATGACCATCCGCATGATGAACACGGGCGCGAAGTTCGACGTAGTGGAAGTCGGCGTGCGCAGCCCCGGCTACGAACCGGTGGACGCGCTGCGGGCGGGCGACGTCGGCTATATCGCCGCGTCGATCAAGGACCTGCACGATACGCGCGTGGGCGACACAATCACCGACGACGCGAACCCCGCCGAAGAGATGCTGCCCGGCTACCGGCAGGTGAACCCGATGGTTTTCTGCGGCATTTATCCGGCGGACGGCGCGGATTACGAGAGCCTCAAGGATGCGCTGGAAAAGCTTCATCTTAACGACGCGTCGCTGACCTATGATCCGGAGACGAGTCAGGCGCTGGGCTTCGGTTTCCGCTGCGGCTTCCTGGGGCTGCTGCACATGGAGATCATTCAGGAGCGGCTGGAACGCGAGTTTGACCTCGATTTGATTACGACCGCGCCGAGCGTCATTTTTAAAGTCTATAAGACGGACGGCACGGAAGTGGACGTGGATAACCCGTCGAACCTGCCGCCCATCGGCGTGATCGAGCATATGGAAGAGCCGTTTGTCAAGGCGAGCATCCACACGCCGCAGGAATATGTCGGCGCGCTGATGGAGGTCTGCCAGAACAAACGCGGCGTGTTCAAAGACATGGTATACGAAGGACAGCGCGTCTGCCTGCATTATGAGATGCCGCTGGCTGAAATCATCTTTGATTTCTTTGATCAGATTAAAAGCCGCAGCCGCGGCTATGCCAGCTACGATTACGAGCTGTGCGGTTATCAGGAAAGCGACCTGGTGAAGTTGGATATTCTGCTCAACGGCGACCCGTGCGACGCGCTTTCCATGATCGTCCATCGCGACAGGGCGTATGCGCGCGGACGCTCTATCGCTGAAAAGCTCAAGGACGTCATTCCGCGCCAGATGTTTGAAATCCCGATTCAGGCGGCGATCGGCGGCAAGGTCATCGCGCGCGAGACAGTCAAAGCCATGCGCAAGGACGTATTGGCGAAGTGCTACGGCGGCGACATCAGCCGCAAGCGCAAACTGCTGGAAAAGCAGAAGGAAGGCAAGAAACGTATGCGTCAGCTGGGCAATGTGCAGGTGCCGAGCGAAGCGTTCATGGCCGTGCTGAAAATGGACGAGTAACGGAGAATGGGGGGGCATTGAGGGCGCCGCCATCAAACTCCCGCCAAGAACCTGGGGGTCATTTAGCGCTTCACGATAAATGGATGAAAAGACGCGGGCTATAAATGTGAAGCGAAGATGGGGGAAAAAAACTTGCTCTCCAAGCGGATTTAAGCGGCAGACAAAAGGAGGCGGACAGATGCAGAGTTACATCGAGCGCAGCAGGCAAATCCGAAATCTGTCCATGCCTCCGGAAAACAAAGAGCACTTTTACGGGCAGTTCCGCGTTAACTTTTTGCAGATACGGGAGTTATTTGCCGAAAACCGCGCGTATCTGAACGATGAAGTCTTTACCCCGCTGAAGGACATTGACGCCATCAGCGAGGAAAAGGCGCAGGAATTGCTGGAACTTTCCGACAATCTGGCCTATACCGAAACGCTGGAAATGGTGGATGTGCGGCTGGCGTTTTTCATCGTGAACGCGTTGGAACCCTACTACGAAAAGCGCGGCAACCGGGAAAAATATATCCACTGTCTGTTTCGGCGGGAAATGCTAGCCTACAACGTGGGGCAGATTTTTGACCGGGGTCGGCTGACCGACGCGCTGGCCGGGCGGTATCGCGGCTACATCCTCGCCTGCGCGGAAAAAGCGAGCGTATTTCTGGACGATGTTGACGGCTTTGCCGCGCTGCCGGACAAGACGCAGGAGGAGCTGCTGAGCATCGAGCTGTTCCGGGCGACGGGCTATGAGCGGCCTTATTACGACGAGCCGCTGATTCTCCGGCAGATTGGCTCCTATCAACGGTACATCCGTCGCCTGCTTGACCCGGCAATCCGAAAAGCCGCGCCCAACATCAATTGGGATAAACAGCTGTATTCCGCCTACACCTATCTGATGGATGTGCAGGAATTTCTGGACTGGCACGAGACGCCGGATTTTATTCTGCGGATGCTGGACGACGCGGGGGATCAGGCGCTGGCGCTGATGAAAAAGAATGGAACCACCAACCAGCGTGACCCCGGCGCCGTGCTTTCCAGCAAGAAAGCCATCGGATTTTATCGCGGGACGACCAGCTTTGAAGAGATGGTTCAGAAATATGTCGATTGGGAAACGGAATCCGACCCGAACGCATACGACCAGCTGAACATGAGCGGCAACGTGATGCCGATTGTCTTTGTGCAGGGATTATGCCGCGAACATCCGGAGAAAATCGAAAGCTGCGGGGGATATTTGAACGCGGCGCAGCAGCGGACGTTCGGCTATATCAGGCGCGCGCGGGACAAAGGCGCGTACAACACCATGCAGCGGTTTATCGGCTACATGCTGGACTATTACATCGAGCTGGATCACGGCATTCCGTTTAAGACGTATTTTGAAAACCTGATGATTGCGACCCAGCCGACGCTGACGATTCACTGTTCGTTGGTTTCGGAGATTTCGCTGAGCATATTGGATGCGCTGATGCAAAAGCGGCCGGAGCTGCTGGCCGGGGTCTGCGGCTGTGCGGATGCGGAAGAAGCGAAAGCGCGGACGGAAGAAATCCGGGTGTTTTTAAAGGAATGCTGTTTCCTGCACGATGCGGGCAAGCTGTTTTTTCTGGATACGATCAACCAGTTTGGGCGCAAGCTGATGGACGACGAATTTGCGCTGATTCGGCTGCATGCGCAGATGGGCTATGAGGTGTTGCAGAAGCGGCCATCCACGAGGCCCTATGCCAAAGCGGCGCTGTATCACCACAGATGGTATAACGAGAAGGGCGGTTATCCGGCGGATCTCTCCTACAAGGACGAACCGGATGCGATTCTCTACCAGATTTTGACGTGCGCGGACTGCATCGACGCGGCGACGGATTCCGTGGGCCGCGCGTACAGCCGGGGAAAGACGTTTGAAGAAATGCTGGACGATCTGCGCCGAAACAGCGGGCGGATGTTCAATCCGGATCTGGTCGCGCTGTTTGACGATGCGGCGCTCTGCGAAAGCGTGAAAAAAATCCTGAACTTTGAGCGGGAGCGGCTGTATAACCAGGTATTTGGATATTAAGGAAACAAAATGGAACCGATTTCGATTTATGTGCATATCCCGATGTGCGTAAAAAAGTGCGCGTATTGCGATTTTACGTCCTATTGCGGGCGGATGAATCAGAGGGACGCGTATACCGAGGCCGTCTGCCGTGAAATGCGTGAGCAGGCGGCCTTTTTCGGCGCGCGGCGGGTGAATACCGTGTTCTTTGGCGGGGGAACGCCCACGCTGATGACGGGTGCGCAGATGGAGCGCATGATGGATACGCTGCGGGCGTGTTTTGATCTGGCAGCGGACGCGGAAGTGACGATGGAGGGCAACCCCGGCACGCTGACGCGGGAGAATCTGGACGCGTACCGCAAGGCGGGCGTGAACCGACTGTCGCTGGGCGTGCAGAGTTTGGACGACGGGCTGCTGCAAAGCATCGGGCGCATTCACACAAGCGAACAGGCGCGGCAGGCCGTGCGGATGGTGCGGGACGCCGGATTTGACAACCTGAATTTGGATTTGATGCTGGGCCTGCCGGGCCAGAAACCGGAACAGTGGGAACAGACGCTCGAAAAGGCGATGGCGCTTGCGCCGGAACACCTGAGCTGTTACGGCCTGATTCTGGAAGAAGGCACGCCGCTTTTCAGGCAGGTTGAGGCGGGCACATGTGCGCCGCTGCCGGACGAGGACGCGCTTTGCGAGATGGACGACATCACCGAACGGCTGACCCAGGCGGGCGGTTATGCTCGCTATGAGGTATCCAACTATGCCAAAGCGGGGAAAATGTGTCGGCACAACATCGTCTATTGGGAGTGCCTGCCGTATCTGGGCATCGGCTGCGCGGCGCACAGCGACATGGATGGGAAGCGCTTCTATAACGCGGAAGACTTCGACGCATATCTGAACCATGCGCCCGCCCAAATGGAGGATGCGGGAGGACGGATGTTTGAGCGGATGATGATGGGTCTGCGAATGGTTCGCGGCGTGGACGAGAGGCGCTTTATCCGCGACTTTGGGTGCGCGCCGGAGGACGTATGGCGGCAGAGCCTGCCCAGGCTGATGCGGGAAGGGATGATTGCGCGGGCAGACGGGCGTCTTTGCCTGACGGCGCGGGGCATGCAGGTGATGAACGCCGTGCTGGTGGAGATGATGGAAGAGGAGGGATAACCCCTTCCGTCGCGACTTTGTCGTGCCGGCCCTCTAAGAGGGAAGGATGGTTTTCACGCTATCGTTATTTGGCGATAAAGGCTCCAGCTTTGAGGGCGCTGTCAGCGAAGCTGACTGAGGGAGTGAACAGAGAGGTCTCAAAGGTACATTTTCACGCTCCAAACCTGCATGGAGAGGTCCAAATGTCGTGGGCATCGCTCAAGCGTTTGGACAAAGGACAGGAAAAGTCAAATTTCCCGAAAAAAGTTATGGGAATGGTGTTGACAAATCCGCCTAAGCGTGGTATCTTTATCACGCTGATTAGCACTCGAACCGCTTGAGTGCTAACAACAGCGAACAGCCGAAAGGAGGAAAGCGGGCATGGATCTCATTGATCGTAAGTATCGCATTTTGCAGGCGATCATTGACGACTACATCATGACCGCGCTGCCGGTCGGCTCCCGAACGATTTCCCGAAAATATGAACAGAAGCTCTCTTCGGCCACCATCCGCAACGAGATGAGCGACCTGGAAGAGCTTGGCTATCTCGATTCCCCGCATACGTCGGCGGGGCGGATTCCCTCCTATAAAGCCTATCGGCTTTATGTGGATCGGATGATTCACCCGATGCCGCTCAGCGAGGAAGAAACCGCGTTTATCAAGAGCTGCTTTGATCACCGGATCAATCAGGTGGAGGAGCTGAGCGCGAAAATTGCGAAAGCGCTTTCGAGCATGACGCACTACACCACCGCCGTGATGACCCGCGCGCCGCGCGAGGAACAGGTTTTCAGCCATTTGCAGCTGGTGCCGGTTTCCGACAGGCGGCTGCTGCTGGTGATTGTGACGAGAAGCGGCGCGGTGAGGCAGACGGTAATCGACACCGAAAAGCCGATTGCGCCGGACGCGCTCTACACCGTATCGCAGATCATCTCCGGAGAATTGGAAGGGTGCGCGATGAGTCGGCTCCCCGCAGAACTTGCCCGGCTGGCCGGAGGCCAGGACGGCGAGATGCGCGAGCTGCTGGGGCTGCTGGCCGCTCAGCCGCCGGAAAAAGACGGCGGGGTCGGTTCGCTGGTGGTCGGCGGGCGCTCCAATCTGCTGAGTTTCCCGGAGTATTCCGATGTGGACAAAGCGAAAGAGCTGCTCAGCGTCTTGGAAACGCGGGAAAAGGTCGTCTCCCTGCTCTCCCATCAGGGAGAGATGGAAATCTCCGTTCGTATCGGCCCGGAGACGGGCTTGGAAGAAACGAAGGACTGCTCCATCGTCACGGCGAGTTACCGTCTGAGCGACGGAACGGTCAATACGATCGGCCTGATCGGACCGACCCGAATGCAATACGGAAAAGTGCTTTCGGTGCTCGGCGAGGTCGGAAAGTCGATCACGGAGCTGCTGGACGGGCAGAATGAAAGCCATGAAAAACAAGAAGAACAAGAAAAATAAGAGCCAGAAGGCGCAGCAATCGTTCACCGAGCGCATTGCCAAAGCGGCCGGAGGCTTTAAGGAAAGGGCGAAGAGCATGAACAGCGAAGAGAAGGCCGAGCAGGCGCAGCAGCCTGAACAGCCCGAAACGCAGGCGCAGCAGGAGAGCGGCGAGGCGGAGGTTGACGTCAAGGCTTTGCAGGCCGAGCTTGAAAAGGCAAAGGCGCAGAGCGACGAATACCTTGATTTGGCTCAGCGTAAGCAGGCCGAGTTCGCCAACTACCGCCGCCGCACCGAAGGCATCCGCGCGGAGGCCTTCGACGACGGACGGCGCGAGGCCATCGGCCAGCTGCTCCCGATTGTGGATAACCTTGAGCGGGCGCTGGCTGCGGCGGGCGAAGAAGAAAACGCCCTCAAGAGCGGCGTGGAAATGGTGCTTCGCCAGACGCGCGACGCGCTGACCAAGATGGGCGTTGAAGAGATCGATCCGCAGGGCCAGCCGTTCGACGCGGAACTGATGAACGCCGTGATGCAGGGCACCGCCGAGGAGGGCGAGCCGGGCACGGTGTGCATGGTTTTGCAGAAGGGCTACAAGCTCGGCGAACGCGTGATTCGTCACGCGATGGTCAAGGTGGTTGCGGGCTGAGCCCGTTTCCCGATATAAATTGATTTTTTTCCCAACTTTTTCTCTATCGAGACAGGAGGACACATATATGAGCAAGATTATTGGTATTGACCTTGGTACTACGAACAGCTGCGTCGCCGTGATGGAAGGCGGCGAGCCGGTTGTCATCCCCAACGCTGAAGGCGCGCGCACCACGCCGTCCGTCGTGGCTTTCACCAAGAACGGCGAACGTCTGGTTGGCCAGGTGGCCAAGCGCCAGGCCGTGACCAATCCGGATCGCACCATCATCTCCATCAAGCGCGACATGGGTACAGACCGCCGCATCAACATCGACGGCAAGGACTACACGCCGCAGGACATCAGCGCCATGATCCTGATGAAGCTGAAGGCGGATGCCGAGGCGTACCTCGGCGAGACCGTGACGCAGGCAGTCATCACCGTGCCGGCGTACTTCTCCGACAGCCAGCGTCAGGCGACCAAGGACGCGGGCCGCATTGCGGGTCTTGAAGTCCTGCGTATCATCAACGAGCCGACCGCCGCTGCGCTGGCCTACGGCCTTGACAAGGACGATTCCCACAAGATTCTGGTGTACGACCTTGGCGGCGGCACGTTCGACGTGAGCCTGCTGGAGATTGGCGACGGCGTGTTTGAGGTGCTGGCCACCAACGGCAACACCCGCCTTGGCGGCGACGACTTCGACCAGCGCATCATCGATTACCTCGCGGCCGAGTTCAAGAAGGAAAACAATATCGACCTGAAGGCCGACCGTATGGCGCTCCAGCGCTTGAAGGAAGCGGCTGAGAAGGCGAAGATCGAGCTTTCCGGCGTGATGAGCACCAACATCAACCTGCCGTTCATCACGGCGGACGCGACCGGCCCGAAGCATCTGGATATCACCCTGACCCGCGCGAAGTTCGACGAGCTGACCCGCGACCTCGTGGACGCGACTGTCGCCCCGATGCAGAACGCGCTGCGTGACGCCGGTCTGACGGCCAATGAGATCGACCGCGTGATTCTGGTCGGCGGTTCCACCCGTATTCCGGCGGTGCAGGAGGCTGTCCGCAAGATGACCGGCAAGGAGCCGTACCGCAACATCAACCCGGACGAGTGCGTGGCCATCGGCGCTGCGATTCAGGGCGGCGTGCTTGGCGGCGAAGTCAAGGACGTGCTGCTGCTGGATGTCACCCCGCTGTCTCTGGGCATTGAGACGATGGGCGGCGTGTTCACGCGCCTGATCGACCGCAACACGACCATTCCGTGCACGAAGAGCCAGATTTTCTCCACCGCGGCGGACGGCCAGACCTCCGTTGAGGTGCATGTGCTCCAGGGTGAGCGCGAGATGGCCGCGGGCAACAAGACCCTGGGCCGCTTCCAGCTGACCGGCATTGCGCCGGCACCGCGCGGCGTGCCGCAGATTGAGGTTACCTTCAACATCGACCGCAACGGCATCGTGAACGTTTCTGCGAAGGATCTGGGCACGGGCAACGAGCAGAAGGTGACCATCACCTCCAGCACCAACCTGACCGAGGACGAGATCAATCAGCGCGTCAAGGAAGCCGAGCAGTACGCCGCCGAGGACAAGAAGCGTAAGGAAGAGGTCGAAACCCTCAACCGCGCGGACAGCATGATCTTCGAGGTGGATAAGCAGCTCAAGGAGCTGGGCGACAAGCTGAGCGCCGAGGACAAGGCGACCGTTGAAAACGAGCTGGCCGAGTTCAAGAAGGTTCGCGAGACCAACGACGCGGAGCAGATCAAGAACGCGACCGAGGCCTTCACGCAGAAGGTGTACGCGGTGTTCGGCAAGATCTATCAGCAGCAGGGCGCGGGCGATCCGAACGCGCAGGCGGGCGGCGCGCAGAACGCGGGCAACGCTTCTTCCGACGGCGCGAGCGACGCGGATTACGACGTTCACTAAATTTAAAAAATGCGACATAAACCCTTGAAATAAGCGCGCGGCCGCCGTCACTTTGTGGCGGCGGCATCGCGCGGTTAAGGGTTTGATGGAAGATAGGCGGTGACTGCTGTGGCAGACAAAAGAGATTACTACGAGGTGCTCGGCGTAGCCAAGGGCGCTTCGGATGACGAAATCAAAAAGGCTTACCGCAAGGCGGCCAAGGCCTGCCATCCGGATCTTCACCCGGACGACAAGGAGGCCGAGGCGCGCTTCAAGGAGGTTAACGAAGCCTACGAAGTGCTCAGCGATCCGCAGAAGCGCGCGCGCTATGACCAGTTCGGCTTCAACGATCCCTCCATGGGCGGCGGCGCTGGCGGCGGAAGCGGCTTTGGCGGCTTCGGCGGGTTTGAGGATATCTTTGATATGTTCACGGGCGGCGGTTTTGGCGGAAGCAGCAGCCGCGGCAGAAGCCAGAATGCGCCCCAGCGCGGCAGTGATTTGCAGTATAACCTGACGCTGACGTTTGAGGAAGCGGCCTTTGGCTGCCGCAAGGAATTCAAGTTCCAGCGCGGCGCGGTCTGCAACGCATGCGCCGGTACGGGCGCAAAGCCCGGCACGCAGCCGCAGACCTGTCCGACCTGCCACGGTTCGGGCCAGCAGCGCGTGACGATGAATTCTCCGTTTGGCCAGGTGCAGACGATGCGCACCTGCCCGACCTGCGGCGGCAAGGGCAAGATCATCAAGGACAAGTGCAGCGAATGCTCCGGCACGGGCTTCACCCGCGTGACGCGCACCGTGACGCTGAACGTTCCGGCGGGCGTGGACGACGGTCAGAATTTCAAGACCATTCCGGGCGAAGGCGAACCCGGCCGCAACGGCGGCCCGGCGGGCGACCTGTACATCACCTGCACCGTGCGGCCGCACAAGATTTTCAAGCGCGACCGTTACGACCTGTACTGCGATGTGCCGATTTCCTTCACACAGGCGGCTTTGGGCGGCGAAATCGACGTGCCGACGCTTGGCGGTACGACCAAGTACAACATTCCGGCGGGCACGCAGGAGGGCACGTCTTTCCGCATTCGCGGCGAGGGCATTCAGCAGATGCGCGGCACGAACCGGGGCGATCTGTTCTTCACTGTGCATGTCGAAGTGCCGAAGCACCTGGGCGAAAAGCAGAAAGAGCTGCTGCGCCAGTTCGAGGATTCGCTCAACGGGCGCGAATACGAGCGTCGCAAGAGTTTTGGCGATCAGGTGAAGAGCTACATCCGCGACAACGCCGAGCGGTTTAAAGAAAAATTCGAGAAGAAATAAGTCATCGGGAAAGCGGGACGCGCGAAAAAAGCACGGCCTCGCTTTTCTGCGTCTAAGAAAGGAAAATACGATGGATTGGTTGGAAGCTGTGGTGCATACCACCACGATGGGCGCAGATATCGTCAGCGAAGTGCTGATGAACGCGGGCGCCATCGGCACGGCGATTGAAGATCGCTATGATGTGACGTCGAGCAAGAAATCCGACGGCATGTGGGATATGATCGACGAGGACGTGCTCAAACATATGAGCGAAGACGTGCTTGTCAAGGCGTATTTCAAGAGCGACGCAAGCGCGCCGGAAACGCTGCATCTGGTTGAGCAGAAGCTGGGCGAAATCGCCAGGATGGACATGGGCTTTGACATGGGCAGTCTGGAGCTCGACACGCAAGGCGTTCGCGAACAGGACTGGGCGGAGAACTGGAAGAAGTATTACAAGCCCTTCCGCGCGGGCGAACACCTTGTCATCAAGCCGAGCTGGGAAGCCTACGAGCCGAAGGAAGGCGACCTTGTGCTGGAACTTGATCCCGGCATGGCGTTCGGTACGGGCACGCATGAGACGACGTTCATGTGCATGGAACAGCTGGAAAAATATATCACGCCCGGCTGCCGCGCTATTGACGTGGGCTGCGGAAGCGGCATTCTCGGTCTGGCGGCGGCGAAACTCGGCGCAAGCGACGTGCTGGCCATCGATCTGGACGAGCTGGCGGTGAAGGTCGCGGCGGAAAACACCGAAAAGAACGGTCTGTCGGATATTGTCCGCGTGGCGCACGGCGATCTGCTCGAAAAGCGCGACGAAAAGGCGGACGTCATCGTGGCGAACATCATCGCGGACGTGATCTGCTACCTTTGCGGCCCAGTGAAAAAGCACCTGCTGGAAGGCGGTACGTTCATCTGCTCCGGCATCATCAAGGAACGCGAGGACGACGTGCAGCACGCGCTGGCGGCGGCGGGCTACACCGTCTGCAACCGGCTGGCCAAGGGCGAGTGGGTGTGCCTGGCGGCAAAACTTGCCTGACGCGAAAGAGGAGAAACTATGCACCGATTTTTTGCGGATGAACGCGGAATCGTTGAGAACATCGCGTATCTGAACGCGGAGGACGCAGGCCATGCGCTGCGCGTGCTGCGGCTGGAAAACGGCGACGAGGTGGAACTGGTCTGCGCTCCGGCGCGCTATCTGGCGGAGATCGATTCGACAGAGGACGGTGAGGTTCGGCTGCGCGTGACTGAGAAACTGCGCGACACCGAAGCCCAAACACGCGTGACGCTCTATCAGGGGCTGCCCAAGGCGGATAAGATGGAGTGGATCGTGCAGAAAAGCACCGAACTTGGCGCGGCGGCGATTGCGCCCGTCGCGATGATTCGCAGCGTGGTGAAATTGGAGGGCAAGGATGCGGCGAAAAAGACCGAGCGTTGGCAGAAGATCGCTCGCGAGGCGGTGAAGCAGTGCGCCCGCGTGAACGCGCCGGAGGTCAAAATGCCGCGCAAACTCGCCGCGATGAAGGATGAACTGAACGCGCTCGACGTGCTGATTGTGCCGTGGGAAGATGCGCGCGACGGAAGCATCGCCGACTGCCTTGCGCCGTTTAAGGCAAAAGAGCGCGTCAGCATCGGTATTTTGATTGGGCCGGAGGGCGGCATTGCTCCTGAGGAGGCCGAGTGGCTGACCCACGAGGCGGGCGCGAAGCTTGTCACACTCGGCCCGCGCATTCTGCGCACGGAAACCGCGGCGATTGCCAGCCAGACCATCGTCATGGCGCTTCGCGGCGAAATGGAATAAGGAGCTAAAACATTGTCAGAACAGAAAACAGTCGCCTTTCATACCCTTGGATGTAAGGTGAACCAATACGATACGCAGGCCATGCGCGAACGGTTTGAACAGGCGGGCTACCGCACGACTGAATTTGACGAGCGGGCCGATATCTATGTTGTCAATACCTGTACCGTGACGGGAACGGGCGATAAAAAGAGCATGCAGATCATCCGCCGCTGCCATCGCCAAAACCCGCTGGCGCAGATTGTCGTGACCGGATGCCTTGCCCAGCGTGCGGCCGATGAATTGACCCTGCCCGGCGTGCGGCTTGTGCTGGGCACCCAGCGGCGCGGCGAGGTCGTCGAGCTGCTGGAACAGGCGATGGCGCAGGATTGCGCGCTGGTCGCCGTCGAAACCCTGCGCAAAGCGCCGTTTGAACACCTGATGGTGCATGCGCATGAGGGACATACCCGCGCGACGATGAAGATTCAGGAAGGCTGCGACCGCTGGTGCACATACTGCATCATTCCGTCTGTGCGCGGGCCGATTCGCTCCCGCCCGGTTGATGAAATCGCGGCAGAGGCGCAGAGCCTTGCGGAAGCGGGATTCAAAGAGGTGGTGCTGACGGGCATTCATTTGACCAGCTATGGTCGCGACGTGAAGGACGGCACAACGCTGCTCGACGCGATTCGCGCGGCGCATGACGTGCCCGGCATCGCGCGCGTGCGGCTCGGCTCGCTGGAACCGGTCGTCGTTACGCCGGAGTTTGTCGAAGGCATCAAGGCCTTGCCGAAGGTCTGCCATCAGTTCCATCTTGCGCTGCAAAGCGGCAGCGATACGGTGCTTGCCCGCATGCATAGGCGCTATACCAGCGGCGAGTTTCTGACCGCCTGCGCCATGCTGCGCGAGGCGTTTGAGGATTGCGCGCTGACCACCGATGTGATGACCGGTTTCCCTGGCGAAACGGAGGAAGAGTTTGCACAGACGAAGGACACCTGCACCAAAGCCGGGTTTGCGCGCATGCACGTATTTCCATATTCCGAACGAGAGGGCACGAAGGCCGCGCTGATGCCGGACAGCGTGCCCAGACATATCCGCGAAGAACGCGCCCGCGAATTGATCGCGCTGGGCAGAACACTCGAAAAGAATGCGCTTGCGGCGAGAATCGGCAAGGAAGAAGAGGTGCTCGTGGAGGAAATCGACGAGCAGGGCAATGGCGTGGGCTATACCGGAGGCTATATGCGCGTCTGCGTTAAGGATGGAAAGCCCGGCGAAATCGTTCGGGTGAGGATCACGGGCGCGGATGACGAAGAACTGACGAGCGAAATGGAGAAATAGCCGAAACATGGGCGCGCAATGCGCGCCCTTACATGGCAAGGGTTGGGGCAAAGCCCCAACCGTTCTGAAGGAGGAATCTGTATGAACGATTGTCTTTTCTGTAAGATTGCTGCGGGTGAAATCCCCAGCACGAAGGTTTATGAAGACGAAACGACGCTGGCTTTCCGCGATATTGCGCCGCAGGCCCCCGTGCATGTGCTGGTGATTCCGAAAAAGCACGTCAGCGGCTGGTATGACGCGCAGAGCGAAAGCGACGAGACGCTGGCGCATCTGATGCGCGTGGCCGCTCAGGTCGCCAAGAGCGAGGGCATTGTGGATAGCGGCTTCCGCGTTGTCTCCAACTGCGGCGACGACGCGCAGCAGACCGTCAAGCACCTGCACCTGCATGTGCTCGGCGGCAAAAAGATGGACGGACGGATGGCCTGATTTGCTCAGGCAAACAAATTTTTGACGAAAAGCAAAAATACAGTTGACGAAATCGAATTGTTGCGCTATAATTAGCTGTACGGTACTCCATTGACGGCTGATTTGACGCAATGGATCGTCGAATGTTGAGCCGAGGGGAGGGATACTAGATGTCTGAGATCCGTGTTCGTGAGAATGAATCCCTGGAAAGTGCTCTGAGGAGATTCAAGAGGCAGTGCGCGCGTTCTGGCGTTATTGCTGAGGTCCGTAAGAGAGAGCATTACGAGAAGCCCAGCGTGAAGCGCAAGAAGAAGGCCGAGGCGGCCCGTAAGCGCAAGTACTGATTCACAAAATCGCCCTATCGGCTACCGATAGGGCTTTTTTCTATTTTAAATTCGATATAATTTTCGGATTTGCTCATTCGCAGTTCAAAGGGTTCATTTGGTAAAAATACGGGCTGCCGAAAAAAGGCGATATGAGACGAGGCTCCCTCTTAGAGGGAGTTGTCGCGAAGAGACTGAAGGAGAATTTATGACCTACGCATTTTTACTCTATCCGCATGCCAACATCCGCTACCGTCAATCCCTGTTGCAGCTGGCCGTGCAGGAACTGAGCATGACGCTTTCCGCTTTAGGGCGCGAAGCCGAAGTTGTGCCCCAAAAGATGGGCGGCGCCATGTTTTTGACGTTTGAGGCGGCGAAATTGACCGAGCGGGACATGCGCATGCTCAGTCAGCTGGCCAGCGTTTACATGCTTTTCGAGATGGAGGATGGAAAGCTGACGACGCTGGAACGCACGCACCCGAACTATGTCGGGGAGGATCTGCCCGCGCTGCTCAAATACAAGGGCAAGACGAACGAGATGTTTACCGACACGATGCTCACGATGGCGCTGGCGGCGAGCGCGTTCATGCCTGTGCATGACAGCCAGCTCGTTGTCTGCGACCCGATGGCCGGGCGGGGAACGACGCTGATGCTGGCGCTTCGGCGCGGCTACCACGGCGTAGGGATCGAAATCGGCAAGGCGGATGTGAAAGAAGCGGCGGACTATATGACGCGCTATCTGGAATTTCACCGCATCAAGTACAAACGGACGGACAGCGCGCTTACGGTGCGCGGCCAGGTCGGCGGGCGGGAAAACAAGTTTGTGTTTTCCGACTCTGCGGAACATTTTAAGGACGGCGACACGCGGACGCTGCGCCTGATCTGCGGCGATACGCGCGAGGCGGAGGCGCTGCTCAAGCCGAACAGCGTGCATCTGATGGTGACGGACGCGCCTTACGGCGTGCAGAAAGGCACGGCGGGCAGACAGGATTCCATCGGCGGCACGATTGCGGCGGCTCTGCCGGGCTGGTTTGACGTGCTGAAATCCGGCGGCGTGCTGGCAATGAGTTTCAATACGCATGTCACTCGGCGGGAAGGGCTGGTTCGGCTGTTTGAAAAAGCCGGGTTTGAGATCGTGCAGACCGCGAACCTGGAGCATTGGGTTGAGCAGGCGATCAGCCGCGACGTGATTCTGGCGCGAAAGCCGTGAGGAAGAGAAGAAAATGGGGACGTTGGGGTATCGCCCCAAACCCCGGCAGGGAAATGAGTTCCCTGCGTCTTCCGTTTTGCTTCGCAATAAAATGAACGAAAAATCATTGTATAACGTATATCTTTGTTGATTTCGACATATCCTTCACCATGAAGCACATCCGCGGACGATGCCGCGGCAGAACATGTTTGCCCATTGGGAGGAGCTGAAATCAAATTGGAATCCGTAAGAACCTATCAAAACATGACGGTGGTGCAGCTGCGCGAACTGGCGCGCGCAAACAAGGTGCGCCTGCCTTACGGCGTGAACAAGGCGCAGATGGTGGAGACGCTGTTTCGACAGCTTGGCAGCGGGGCGAAGGAAGAACCCGCCGAAAAACCGGAAATCGGGTTGTACAAGCCCAAGCCGTTCGGGTTTTATGACGAGGAATACGGCACGAGCAACCCGGTGGTGCCGCAGATGCTCAAGGCTGGGCTGCTGGGGAGCGGCCGCGGCCTGCTGGAAGTGCAGCCCGGCGGATACGGCTTTCTGCGTACGCAGAACGGAACGCCGGGGGCGGACGATATCTATGTTTCCATTGCGCAGATCCGCAGATTCAATCTGCACAGCGGCGACGAAATCATCGGCAAGACGCGGCCGAAGCGGCTGGGCGATCGATACAACGCGCTGATGTATATCGAGTCCGTCAACGGGGACAACCCCGAAATCGCGCGCATGCGCAGGCCGTTCGATTCGCTGACGCCGATTCATCCAAACAGACGGCTGACGCTGGAAAGCGCGGACGGGCCGAGCGATCCCTCCATGCGATTGCTGGATTTTATCGCGCCCATCGGACTGGGCCAGCGCGCGCTGATCGTCGCACCGCCGAAAGCGGGTAAGACGATCCTCCTGCAAAAAATTGCCCGCGCCATCGAGAAGAATCATCCGGATATCGAACTGATGATTCTGCTCATCGACGAGCGGCCGGAAGAGGTCACGGACATCCGGCGTTCTGTGCGCGCGGATGTGTTTGACTCGACGTTTGATTCGCCGCAGGAAAACCACATCCGCGTGGCGGATATGGTCTACGAAAGAGCGCAGCGGCTGGTGGAGCAGGGCAAAAACGTCGTCGTGCTGATGGACAGCCTGACCCGGCTGGCGCGCGCCTGCAACGCGATGAATCCCGGCGGGCGGGCGATGAGCGGGGGCCTTGCGCCCGGCGCGCTGGACAGGCCGAAGCGCTTTTTCGGCGCGGCGCGCAACATCGAGGAGGGCGGCAGCCTGACGATGATCGCGACGGTGCTGGTGGAGACGGGCAGCCGGATGGACGACATCATTTTTGAGGAATTTAAAGGAACGGGCAACGCGGAAATCAAGCTCGACCGGGCGCTTTCCGAAGCGCGCATTTTCCCGGCCATCGATCTGGCCAAATCCGGCACGCGGCACGAAGAGCTGCTGCTTTCGCCTGAGGAATGCGAAGGCGTGGCGATGGTGCGGCGCATGCTGGGGCAGGGGCACACCCGCGAAGCCACCGGACAGCTGATCGGCATGCTGCTCAAAACCGAAAAAAATGAAGATTTTTTCAAAAGATTGAAAGAATGGCTTGCAATTTGGGAGAAAGAAGGGTATACTATACGCAGTCTCCGCTCAGGCGTATGAGAAGATGCGGTTTGGCGCGTCTTTCATACGATAGTATCGCGGCGAAAGAGGTGAAAATCATGAAGGAAGGCATCCATCCGAAGTATCAGAAGGCGACCGTGACCTGCGTTTGCGGCAACACTTTCGTAACGGGTTCCACCAAGCCGGAGCTGCGCGTTGAAATCTGCTCCAAGTGCCACCCGTTCTTCACCGGCAAGCAGAAGCTCGTTGACGCGGGCGGCCGTGTTGATCGCTTCAAGAAGCGTTACGGTATCTAATCTTACCCATTCGGAGGCAGCGAAAGCTGTCTCCTTTTGTTTTGCGCTGAAAAAAGAAGCGTGTCAGATGATAAAGCCAAAACGACAAATATAGTTGACGAAATGACGGATGAGGCGTATAATGCATCTATCCGGAATCCGTGTAAAAGGAGGCGGCGAAACGCTTGAAAAACCTTCGGATGAAGGCGGCGCGGGTTGGCTGCGACCTGTCGCAGGAGGAACTGGCCGCGAAGGTCGGCGTAACGCGGCAGACCATCGGCATGATCGAGGCGGGGCGGTTTAATCCGTCGCTGGCGCTGTGCGTGGCAATCTGCCGGGCACTGGGCAAGACGCTCAACGATCTATTCTGGGATGAGGAGGGCGGCGCATGAAGCTCTATCTCAAAACCAAAAATGTGCTCGACGAGCGCGAAACGCAGGAAATGTATCGCATCGAGCACCGCGGGCTGTGGGGCATGTATGCGCTGCTGTGTGCCGCGGTTGTGGCGCAGATGTTCTTTGGCGCGGGTTTTGCGCAGATTGCGGGCGAAGCGTTTGTCATCGCCGTGGTCAGCGTCGGCATGATTGCCGCCTATGCGAGGCATGGCATTTGGGATGCGGACGCAAGGCCGAGCACGCGCGGCAATGCGGTCTATGCGCTGTTCTGTGCGCTGGGCGTGACGGCGATCACGTTCGGGCTGCATGAAAGCGTCGGCAAAGCGCTGCTCTTCGGCGCGGCGGCGTTTATCTTATGTTTTGCCCTGCTGTCGCTGCTGATGGCCTACGTCAAGAAGCGCCAGAAGCAGCAGAGCGACGAGTTGGACGATGAGTAACGAGATGGGGGGACGTTGGGGCAAAGCCCCAAGAAAAGGAGCTAAAAACAATGAGCAGTCAGAAGCATCAGTATAAAGATATCGGCGGGCAGGCCGTGATGGAAGGCGTGATGATGCAAAGCCCGTCCGACGAATCCATCGCCATCGCGGTGCGCCGCCCGAACGGCAAAATCATGGTGACATGTAAGCATAACGAGCCGCTTTCCAAGAAACATAAGTGGATGGGCCTGCCGTTCATCCGCGGCTGCGTCAATATGGTGATGATGCTCAAAATGGGCATGGAAACCCTCGACAAGAGCACCCAGATGCTCGGCGTCATGGAAGAAGAACCCAGCAAGTTTGAAAAATGGCTCGCTGAGAAGCTCGGCGCGAGCATCGACAAGGTTGTGATGGCTGTGGCCATGGTGCTCGCCGTCGCGCTCAGTCTGTTCCTGTTTGTCGCGCTGCCTTCCGGCATGGCGACGCTCGTCGGCAGGGGAACGGACAGCCGCTTCGTCATCAATCTTTCCGCCGGTCTGACGCGCATCGCAATTTTGATCGGCTATATGATTGCGATCTCCTTCGTGCCGGACATCAAGCGTGTGTTCATGTACCATGGCGCGGAACATAAGACCGTGTATTGCAACGAAGCGGGGTTGGAACTCACGCCCGAAAACGCGCGCCAGTTCTCCCGCCTGCATCCGCGCTGCGGCACGGCGTTCCTGTTTCTCGTCATGTTTATCTCGATTCTCATCGGCGCGGTGGCGGATCAGATTCTCTTCGCGCTGTTCGGCATTGAAAAGCTGACGTTCCTTGGCCGCATTCTGCGCAGTCTGCTGACCCTGCCGATCGTCACGGGCGTTTCGTATGAGGTGCTCAAGGGATTGGCCCATGCGGGCGACAGCCTGATTGTGCGCATTCTCCGCTGGCCGGGGATGATGCTCCAATATCTGACGACTCGCGAACCGGATGACTCTATGCTGGAAGTCGCCATCGCGTCGATGAAGGCGGCGAAGGCTGGCCCGGCACGCTATCGCGAGAACCTCGACCCGAACGTCTATGTTTACGGCGCGAAGGAAAAGAAGCCGGAGCCGAAACAGGAGACTGCGGATGAAGTGTCGGCAGAGGAAGAAACGCCGACACAGGAGGAACAGAAGGACGGTGCTTCCGCGTGACCATTCGCGAAGCGCTGCGTGCGGCAACGGCCCGTCTTGAGCAGGCGGACGTGCCGGACGCGGATGTGGACGCCTCTTATTTGCTGGCCAGCGTATTGAAAGAAGATACGCTGGCTATGCGTATAAACGGGCATCGTGCGCTGACGGAGGAACAGGAGAAGGCGTTTGACGCGCTTTGCGACAGGCGCGCGGCGCGCGAGCCGCTGCAATATATCCTCGGCGAAACGGAATTTATGGGGCTGACGTTCCATGTCGAGCCGGGCGTGCTGATTCCGCGTGCGGACACGGAAATACTCGTTGAAAAGGCGCTCAAGGTGATGCCGCCGAATGCGCGCGTGCTGGATATCGGCACGGGAAGCGGCGCGATTGCCGTCAGTTTGGCTCGGCTGGGGCAGGCGGCGCGGGTGACGGCGGTCGATGTGAGCGATAAAGCGCTTGAAATCGCGCGGAAAAACGCCGAAAACAACGGCGCAGACGTAGAATTTGTAAAAAGTGACTGTTTTTCTGCGCTGCAAGGCCGAAAATATGATATGATTGTATCGAACCCGCCGTATATATCGGATGAAGAGATGCAAACGCTGATGCCGGAGGTCAGGCAGGAGCCGGAACTGGCGCTGTTCGGCGGCGGAGACGGGTTGGATTTTTACCGGCGTATCAGCCGCGAAGCGCCGGAACACCTGAATGAAGGCGGCTTTCTGCTCTTTGAAATCGGCTGGCTGCAAAAGGACGCGGTGAGCGCGCTTATGCGGACGTTTATCGGCGAACCGTTTGCCCTGCGCGATTACGGCCGGAATTGGCGCGTCGTCGGCGCGCAGCTGAAGCGTCGATAAAGCGCCGACAGAATATCGCGAAGCAAACGGAAAATCCAGGAACCTAAGAAGGTATATATGCTGAAAAAACTCGATTGGGTGCATCCGCGCATGGAGGAGCTGGGCATGCTGCTTTCCGATCCGGCCGTGGTGCAGGATCAGGAAAAGTGGCGGGCGCTGATGCGCGAACACAGCCAGCTTGAGCCGCTGGATCAGGCCGTTCGCCGCTATGGCGAACTGGAGGACGCGCGGAAGCAGGCGCAGGCGCTGCTTGACGACCCGGACATGATGCAGATGGCGAAGGAAGAACTCGATGCAATCGCGTCCCGGCTCGAAATGACTGAGCGCGAAATTCAGCTGCTGCTCCTGCCGAAAGACCCGAATGCGGAGAAGAACGTCGTGATGGAAATCCGCGGCGGCGCGGGCGGCGAGGAAGCCGCGCTGTTTGGCGCGATGCTGATGCGGATGTACATGCGATACGCCGAGCGTCACGGCTGGAAGACCGAGATGCTTGAAGCCAGCATGACCGAGCTGGGCGGCGTGAAGGAAGCGGTTTTCGCCATCACAGGGGAAAATGCGTTCAGCCGCCTGAAATACGAAAGCGGCGTGCATCGCGTGCAGCGCATTCCGGTGACGGAGAGCAACGGCAAGCGGCAGACCTCCACGGCGACGGTCGCCGTGCTGCCCGAAGCGCAGGAGGTTGACGTGAAGATCAACCCGGACGATCTGCGCATTGACGTCTACCGCGCGTCCGGCCATGGTGGGCAGTACATCAACAAAACGGACAGCGCCGTGCGCATTACGCATATTCCCAGCGGCATTGTCGTGACCTGTCAGGACGAAAAGAGCCAGCTCAAAAACAAGGAAAAGGCCATGCGTGTTCTCCGTGCGCGGCTTTACGAAAAAATGCAGGAGGAAAAGGACGCGGCCTACGCCAGCGACCGCCGCGCACAGGTGGGCACGGGCGAGAGGAGCGAGCGCATCCGCACCTATAATTTCAACGAGGGGCGCGTCACCGATCACCGCATCGGCAAGACGATTTATACCATCGACGCGTTTGTCGATGGCGATATGGACGATATCATCGACCCGCTCATTTACGCCGACCAGCAGGAGCAGCTGCGCGCGTTGGGGCAGGGCGAACAGCAAAGAGGATAAAGCGATGAAAACACAGCTGCTCAAGGTGAATGAAGATTCCATCGCGCTGGGCGCAAAGCTCATCCGCGAGGGCGAACTGGTCGGCTTTCCGACAGAGACGGTCTATGGGCTGGGCGCAAACGCGCTGGACGCCGAGGCCGTCGTTAAGATTTTTGAAGCGAAGGGCCGTCCACAGGATAACCCGCTGATTACCCACGTTTCCTGCGTGGAGGAAATTCCGCCGCTGGTGCGTGCCATCCCCGCCGCTGCGAAAAAGCTGATGGAGGCGTTCTGGCCCGGCCCGATGACGCTGATTCTGCCCAAAGCGGACTGCATCCCCAACGCGGTGAGCGCGGGGCTGGATACGGTGGGCATCCGCCTGCCCTCCAACGCGGATGCGCGGGCGCTGATTCGCGCGGCAGGCCGTCCGATTGCCGCGCCGAGCGCCAACCGGAGCGGCCGTCCCAGCCCGACGACGGCGCTGCACGTGCTGGAAGATATGGATGGGCGCATTCCGCTGATTTTGGATGGCGGCGCCTGTCAGGTCGGCGTGGAATCCAGCGTCATCGATGCGACGGGCGACGTGCCGGTCATTCTGCGTCCGGGCGGAATCACCCCGGAGATGGTGGAACGCGTGCTGGGGCACGTCCGCGTGGATGAACACGTGATGAGCCCGCTCAGGGAGGGCGATGTGGCGCGTTCGCCGGGCATGAAATACAAGCATTACGCGCCGAAAGCGAAAGCGATTATTTTCAGCGGCGCGCCGGAACATGTCGTCGCGGCAATCTGCAAGCGTTACGACGAGCAGACGGCCAAGGGCGAGCGCGTGGCGATTTTGGGACTGGACGAGCACCACTACGGCGGCCGCACATTCCTCAGTCTGGGCAGCGAAAAGCGCCCGCAGGAGGCGGCGGCGAGGCTGTTTGCCGCGCTGCGGGAACTGGATGAGCGGGGAGACACAGTGGCGCTCTGCGAGGCGGTGGATACGGCGGGTATCGGTTTGGCCGTGATGAACCGCATGGGGCGCGCGGCGGCGTTTGACATCGAGCAGGTATGATTTGTCAGTCTTTTGAACCGATATGGGCGGAAAATGCGCGAGTACTGATCGTCGGCTCGATGCCCAGCGTCAAATCGCTTGAAGACGCGCAGTATTACGCGCACCCAAGAAACGCGTTCTGGCCGATCTTGTTTGATATTTTCGGCGAAACGCCGAGCTGCGACTATGAACGGAAAAAGGCGCTGATTCGCGAACATGGGCTGGCACTTTGGGATGCGGCGGCAATGTGCGAGCGCGAGGGTAGTCTGGACAGCGACATGCGCGACGTGGTTTTTAACGACTTCGGCAGGCTGTACGCGCAGTGCCCCGATATTCAAACCGTGCTGTGCAACGGCGCGACGGCGCATAAGCTGTTTGTCAAATCCGGCTGGGCGGGGGCGCGGCAGGTAATCCGCATGCCCAGCACCAGTCCGGCGTATACCCTGCCTTATGAAAAGAAGCTCGAAGCGTGGAAGAAAACGCTTTTGAATGCGCTTTATACCCCATGAATTGCGAAGCAATTCATAAGCGGGAAATCCAAGAACCTCAGGATCTTGAAGGAGAATCGAAACCGACCGAAGGAGGAACGGCTATGAATATGGTGGATATCATTCTCAAAAAGAAGGCGGGAGGAGAACTGAACGAGGAAGAGATTCGCTTCTTTGCGCGCGGCGCGGCGGACGGCTCGATTCCCGATTACCAGCTTTCGGCGCTGCTGATGGCGATTTGCTGGCAGGGCATGAACGCGAAAGAGACGACCTGCCTGACGATGGAAATGATGCACTCCGGCGGCGTGGTGGATTTGTCCGCCATCGACGGCGTGTGCGTGGATAAGCATTCCACCGGCGGCGTGGGCGACACGACGACGCTGGTGCTTGTGCCGCTGGCGGCGGCGTGCGGCGCGAAGGTCGCCAAGATTTCCGGCCGCGGGCTGGGCCATACGGGCGGCACGCTGGATAAGCTGGAAAGCATTCCCGGCTGCTCGGTGGAGGAGACGGAGGAGCGCTTCGTGAAGCAGGTGCAGGAAATCGGCTGCGCGGTCATCGGCCAGACGCACGATCTCTGCCCGGCGGATAAGGCGCTCTACGCCCTGCGCGACGTGACCGGCACAGTGAACTGCATTCCGTTGATCGCGTCGAGCATCGTCTCTAAAAAGCTGGCCAGCGGCGCGGGCGCGATTGTGCTGGATGTGAAAACCGGAAGCGGCGCGCTGATGCGCACGGTCGAGGATTCCATCGCGCTGGCTAAGGCGATGGTGGATATCGGCGCGCAGGCGGGCAAGCCCATCCTCGCGTTGGTGACGGGCATGGAACAGCCGCTCGGCACGCACGTCGGCAACGCGCTTGAAGTGAAGGAAGCTATCGATATTCTCGCCGGACGCGCGGGCGGCGATCTGCTGGCCGTATCGCTGGAATTGGGCAGCCGCATGCTCGTCGCGGCGGGAATCGCCAGGGACGTGGACGACGGCAAGGCGCGCATGAAGCATGCGCTGGAAAGCGGCGCGGGCCTTGCGAAACTCAAAGAGATGATTGCGGCACAAGGCGGCGACGCGGGCGTCTGCGACGATGTGACCCGCCTGCCGCAGGCAAAGCACCTCGTGCCCGTGCCCGCGCCGCACGAAGGCTATGTCGCGGATATGGATACGATGGCTATCGGCTACTGCGCGCAGGATCTCGGCGCAGGCCGCAAACAGAAGACCGACGTCATCGATCCGGCGGTCGGCTTGGTGATGAACGTGCGCATCGGCGACTTCGTGAAGCAGGGTGACGCGCTGGCGACGCTGCACCTGAATAAGCCGGAGCAGGCGGAGCGCGCGATTGCGCGCATGCAGCAGGCTGTCAAACTGACGGCAGATAAACCGGCGATTCCGCCGCTGGTGTATGCGTCGGTTTCGCCGGAAGGGGTTGCAAGGGGCATGTGACGGGGCGTTGCCCCATGCTTCATCAGAAATCTGAGGTTCATGGATTTCCGACCATAATGTTGCGAAGATATTCTCTCCTTTTTCGAGAAAGGGGAGAATATCTTTTACGGTCAAGCCTGTTTATACAGGCGCGAAGCGAAGAAGGGAGTCTGAGGGATATAATCCCCCAGCGGGGGTTAGGACGGAGCCCCAAAAGGAGAAACATGGAAGAAAATCAAAAGAAGGAGAGCTTTCGCAAAAAAGCGGAGCTGCTGCTGCATCATTTGAAGCCTGCGGCCTCTGCGTTTGCGCTGGGCATCGGCGCGTCGCTGGCGGCCACGCTGCTGCGAACGCTCTTTACGCAGATCATTCGTTTTACCGTCGATCACGCGCTGCTGGGCGAAACGGAGGGGCTTCCCGCATTTTTGCTGAATGCGCCTGCGGGACAGATTCTCGTCTGGTGCGCGGCGGCTGCGGCCGCGGTGGCGCTGCTGGAATTTGGCGCGGGCTTTGTGCAGGATTCCAACCTGCCCAAGGGTTCGGAGCGGTTCGTCAAGTCGCTGCGCGACGCGCTCTACGGCCATATCCAGCGCCTGCCGTACCGCTGGCATGTGCAAAACCCGACGGGCGATATCATCCAGCGCTGCACCTCCGACGTGGAGGTTGTGCGCAATTTTATCGCGGAACAGATGGTCGAGCTGCTCAGCACGACGTTCCTCATTGTCGTCTATATGGCTGCGATGTTCACGATGAACGTCAAAATCTCGCTGTTCGTGTTCGCGTTCATCCCCGTGATTGTCGGCTATTCGCTGGTGTTTTATAAGCGCATCTCCAAGGGCTATCAGAAGGCGGACGAGGCCGAGGGCGAGCTTTCCAGCGACGTGCAGGAAAACATCACCGGCGTGCGTGTGGTGCGCGCGTTTGGCCGCGAACGCGACGAGCTGGAGAAATTCCGCAAGAAGAACAATAACTACGCCAATATCTGGATGAAGCTCGGCGATATGATGACCGTGTTCTGGTCGCTGGGCGACGTGATGAGCATGGCGCAGGTCTTCGGCGTGGTCGCTATCGGCGTGCATCTGTGCGTGAAAGGCGAAATCACGCTGGGCACGTATCTCGCTTTCGTCAGCTACACGCGCCAGCTCACGTGGCCCGTCCGCGCGCTGGGACGCACGCTGTCGGAGATGAGCAAGGCGGGCGTTTCCATCGACCGCCTGCTGTATATCCTGAGCGCTGAACAGGAGCAGAGCCCGACCAAGCCGCTGGCGGCGAATCTTTCCGGCGACATCTGCTTTGATCATGTCAGCTTTGCCTATGAGCAGAAGAAGGTGCTCCGCGACGTGAGCTTTACCGTCAAGGGCGGCACGACGCTCGGCGTGCTCGGCGAAACGGGCAGCGGCAAGAGCACCATTGCGCTGCTGCTCTCGCGGCTCTACGATCCCGGCGAGGGAACCATCACCATCGGCGGCGTGAACGTGCGGGATATGGAGCAGAGCGAATTGCGCCGCAGCGTGGGCGTCGTGCTGCAAGAGCCGTTCCTGTTTTCCAGAACGGTGGCGCAGAACATCGCGATCACCCGCGAAAACGTCAGTCAGGCCGAAATTGAGCAGGCCGCGAAGGAAGCCTGCCTGCATGAGTCGATCGAGGGCTTCCAATCGGGTTATGAAACGGTGGTCGGCGAGCGCGGCGTGACCCTCTCCGGCGGTCAGAAACAGCGAACCGCCATTGCGCGGACGCTGCTGGAACATGCGCCGATCATGGTTTTTGACGACGCGCTTTCCGCCGTGGACGCGAAAACGGACGAGGCCATCCGCGGACGGCTGCGCGAAGCGGCGGGCGGCTCGACGATGATCCTCATCGCGCATCGTGTCGCCACGCTGATGCAGGCCGATCAGATCATCGTGCTCAAGGATGGGCAGATCATCGAGCGCGGCACGCCGCAGGAGCTGCTTGAGCAGAACGGCGTGTTTGCGCACACGGCGCGGATGCAGTCCGCCGAGGGAGAGGAGGAAGCCGAATGAGCATGAAAAAAGAAGAAAAGCGCGCGGCTTTCTCGCTTGCGCCGTGGAAGCGGCTCTGGCAGAGCATCTGTCAGCACCGCGTGCGGTTGACCGTGGCCATCGTCAGCAACCTTTTGCTCGCTGTGGCGGATTTTTATATCCCGCTGCTGCAAAGCAAAGTGGTCGATCAATTCATTCTGGCAGGCACGACGGCGGGCTTTAGCGGATACGCAGCGAAGTACATCGGCGTGTGTGCGTTTGAAATCATCATGTTGTTCATCTATTTTAAGGCGTGCATGGGGCTTGAAATGCTCTCCGGCCGCGACATGAAGGAAGCCTGCTTTGTCAATCTGCAAAGGCTGAGCCTGGATTATTACAACGTGACCAGCGCGGGACATATGCTCTCGCGCGTGATGAGCGACACCGACCGCATCGCGTCGTGTCTGGCGTGGGTTTTTCCGGATATCCTCTGGGGTTTTGCGTATATCTTCGGCGTGCTGGGCGTGATGCTCTCGCTGTCGCCGAGTCTGGCGATGACGATCATCGTGATTGCGCCGATTGTCACCGCGCTGACGGTGTATTTCCAGAAAAAGCTGATCGTGCTCAACCGCGAGGTGCGCGCTCAGCACTCGAAAATCACCAGCAGCTACAACGAAGGCATCATGGGCGCGAAGACCAGCAAAACCCTTGCGCTGGAAAGCCGCCTGACCGATGAATTTGAACAGACAACCGCCAACGCGGCGCGGGCAGGCATTCTGCACGGGCGCATGCGCGCGATCTACGTGCCGCTGATTGTGCTCTGCGGCACGCTGGCGGCCAGCGCCACGCTGCTGCGCGGCGGCAGCATGGTGTTTAAGGGAACGCTGAGCATCGGCGTGCTGAGCGCGTTCATGACGTATGCGCTGAGCCTGTTCCAGACCTTCCGCCAGCAGGCGGCGCGCATCTCTCAGCTGATTTCGCTTCAAGCTAATGTGGAGCGCGTGGTCGATCTGATCGATGAAAAGCCGACCGTGCAGGACAGCCCGGAAGTCGAAGCGAAATACGGCGACTGCTTCCATCCCAAGATGGAAAACTGGGAGGAAATGCGCGGCGAGATCGACTTTGACGACGTATCTTTCACCTATCCGGACGGCGGCGAAGAGGTGCTCACGCACTTCTCGCTGCACGTGCCCGCGGGCAGCACGGTCGCCATCGTCGGCGAGACGGGCGCGGGCAAGAGCACGCTGGTCAACCTCGTCTGCCGCTTCTTTGAGCCGACGGCGGGCCGCGTGCTCATCGACGGGCGCGACGCGCGCGAACGCAGCCAGCTTTGGCTGCACAGCCACGTGGGCTATGTGCTGCAATCGCCGCACCTGTTCTCCGGCACGATTCGTGAAAACATCCGCTATGGCAAGCCGGACGCGACGGACGAAGAGGTCTATGCGGCGGCTAAGGCGGTCAGTGCAGACCGCGTCGCGGCCAAGCTCGAACAGGGCTATGACACGGACGTGGGCGAGTGCGGCGATAAGCTCTCCACGGGCGAAAAACAGCTCATTTCCTTCGCCCGCGCGGTGATCGCCAAGCCGAAGATTTTCGTGCTCGACGAGGCCACCAGCTCCGTGGACACGGAAACCGAAATGCTGATTCAGAAGGCGACGCACACGCTGATGCAGGGCACAACCTCGTTCGTCATTGCGCACCGGCTTTCGACCATCCGTCAGGCCGACGTGATTCTGGTCATCGACCATGGCAAAATCGTCGAGCAGGGCACGCACGAGAGCCTGCTCAAAGCGAACGGCGCGTATGCGGCCTTGTATCACACCCAGCTGAGCAGACAGGATTCATAACAGGAGAGACGCAAAATAGTGCGTCTCTTTTTGTATAAATGACGCAAATCTTACCAATAAAAAGTTCCGATATCAACAAAAAATGTTGCTTTTAATCTTGACTTGGGGGGGGTGAAGCGTAAAATAAAGGTACCTACTTATTCCATACAGGGGAGGAAAAAACAAATGTCCATGATGAAAAAGACGGCGGCCCTGACCGTGTCCGCCGTGCTGCTCTTGCAGCCGATGACGGCCAGCGCGGTCACGTGGAGCAACATTGTGAACGGCCTGCGCAACAGCGGCTCGAATCGGTATACCGAGGACGGAACGACCATCGAGAAGGATGGGGATAACTACACCGTTACGGGCGGAACGATTGAGAATGGCGGGTATCTTGATTCGTATGACTTTAACGACAACGCAGTCCTTTGGCTAAAAGGGGTGTTGATGGAAAAAGGATTCATGATTGATGCGAATAACGGAGAAAAATATACGCTTATAGTTGATAAAGATACGGTTATAAAAAACAGTGTCGTTGGAAATGTAACAGACGCAGATTCTAAAGTCATCATTATCAATGACGGAACGATGAGAGACACGCAGTTCTTCGTAGAAAATGGTGGATACGCCTCTACAACCAACAATGGAAATATGAAATATCTTTCTGTGGATTCAAAGGGAAGCGGCTCAACCGTTGAATTTGAAAATACGGAAAACGGAACGATGGAAGTTTCTTCGCTTAATGTGGATAACAACGGAACGATTCATGCTGTTAATAATGGAACTATCAGCAATTCCGTTGAGCTGGGTATAGGGTCATTCAAGCACGAAACCACTGGATACACGATTGCTTTTATCAATAACGGAGAAATAAATTCCATGAGGGTCGGTTTCGGCGCCGGAACGGGAACAATGCAGGTGGAAAATAATGGAACTTTCAATGTGAAAGAACCGTTGACTGTTTCGGTAAAGGAAGGAACGACAGTTGAAGAAATTCTGCAAAAGATTGATGGAATGCCGAATGCAGAATACGTGTATGTATGTGAATACCAGCAGGACGAATATGGAGATTGGGAACAGGTTAATCGATACTATTTGAGGAACCCGAACGAGCCGGAGAACCCGGAGCAGCCGGAGAACCCGGAACAGCCCGAAAATCCTGAACAGCCGGAAGAAACCCAGCAGCCGACCTTCGAGGTTTCCAAATACGATCAGGAGCGCCACGAAATGGAGGAGAAGCGCAAGGCAGAAGCCATCGGCGGCGTTTACGGCAGCCCGTATTGGGTCAAGCAGCTCTATCTGGGCTATCACAGCCTGAATCTGCGCCTGTTTGTCGGCGATCAGCAGAGCAACTTCAAGCAGAGCCTCAGCTGGATGCCGGACAGCACCAAGCAGCTCACCCTGCGCGTGAACACCGACGCGCCCGAAAAGCTGACCATGCGTCTGGATGAAAAGGCGCTGGAAACCCTCGAACGCACGGAGTTCAGCGTCATCACCCTGCTGGATAAGAGCGGCAATGCCGTCATGCAGTACAGCCTGAGCGACTTGCGCAGCGCCTATGACCAGTACGGCTTGAACGGCGAAGATCAGTTGGTCGTCGGCGGCGCGGACGACGACGTGATGAAAATCGTGAACGGCGAAATGAAGCCCATCGAGGAATAATCATTTTTCGTCTTGACTTTTTTGCGTGCGTGGTTTATACTGTGCTCACTTGAGATGACAAAGAAGAGTAACCCCTATCGCAGAGCCTCAAGAGAGACGCGCCACAGGCTGGAAGTGCGTCGGCGGAGCGCGGGGCGAAGACCACCTTTTGATTGAGCCGCGCGGCGCGCGATACAGCGCCAAAGAGAACCAATCAGGGTGGAACCACGGGTTAGATTTTTTTATCGCTCGTCCCTCAGCAAAAACGCGAGGGACGGGCGTTTTTCAGATCGTCCCTAAAACGCAAGGAAAGAGGAGAAGATCATCATGAAGGTTATCTACAACGATGGACATGTTGCCGAATGCCCGGAAGACGAGGAGCTGCACGTCATCCGCCATACGGCCGCGCACGTTCTCGCGCAGGCGGTCAAGCGCCTGTATCCGGACGCGCACTTCGCCTATGGCCCGGCGACCGAGAAGGGCTTTTATTATGACGTTGATCTGGGCGATAAGAAGCTCTCCGACGAGGATCTGCCCGCGATTGAGGCGGAGATGGCGAAGATCGTCAAGGAAAACCTGCCGATCAAGCCGTTTGTGCTCAGCCGCGAGGAGGCCGTCAAGCTCATGGAGGAGCGCGGCGAAAAGTATAAGGTCGAGCATATCGGCGACCTGCCGGAAGACGCGGTGCTCAGCTTCTATCAGCAGGGCGAATACATTGACATGTGCGTCGGCCCGCACCTGACCTATACCAAGGCGCTCAAGGCGTTCAAGCTGACCCAGCTTTCCGGCGCGTATTGGAAGAACGACAAGAATAACATCATGCTCACCCGCATCGGCGGCACGGCGTTCCGCACCCGCGAGGAGCTGGAGGAATACAACAAGCTGATGGAGGAGGCCGCCCGCCGCGACCATCGCCGCATCGGCAAGGAAATGAACCTGTTCATGCTCTGCGACGAGGGCCCCGGCTTCCCGTTCTTCCTCCCCAAGGGCATGGCGCTCAAGAACGCGCTGATCGATTACTGGCGCGAGATTCACTACAAGGCGAACTATGTCGAGGTCTCTACGCCGCTGATTATGAACCGCCACCTGTGGGAGACGAGTGGCCACTGGGATCACTACAAGGATAACATGTACGCCACCAAGATCGACGGCGAGGATTACTGCATCAAGCCGATGAACTGCCCCGGCGGCGTGATGGTCTACCGCAGCCAGCCGCACTCCTACCGTGAGCTGCCGCTGCGCGTGGGCGAGCTGGGCCTTGTCCATCGCCACGAGCTGAAGGGCGCGCTGCACGGCCTGTTCCGTGTGCGCTGCTTTACGCAGGACGACGCGCACATCTTCATGCGCCCCGACCAGATCACCGACGAGATCATCGGCGTGGTCGGCCTCATCAATCAGGTGTACAGCAAGTTCGGCTTTGATTACTTCGTCGAGCTTTCCACTCGCCCGGAGAACAGCATGGGCAGCGACGAGGACTGGGAGGCCGCGACCAACGGCCTGATCAAGGCCCTTGAAAAGCTGAACATGCCGTATATCGTCAACGAGGGCGACGGCGCGTTCTACGGCCCGAAGATCGACTTCCATCTGCGCGACAGCCTCGGACGCACCTGGCAGTGCGGCACGATTCAGCTCGACTTCCAGATGCCGCTCAACTTCGGTCTGGAATACATCGCCGAGGACGGCAGCCGCCAGCGCCCGATCATGATCCATCGCGTGTGCTTCGGTTCCATCGAGCGTTTCATCGGCATTCTGACCGAGCACTTTGCGGGCAAGTTCCCGACGTGGCTCGCGCCGACGCAGGTCAAGGTTCTGCCGGTTTCCGACAAGAGCATGGACTATGCGAAGGAGGTCTACGAAGCGCTGCGCGGAAAGATGATCCGCTGCGAGCTGGATACCCGCAATGAGAAGATTGGCTACAAGATCCGCGAGGCCCGTCAAGTGGACCGCGTGCCGTATATGCTGATCATCGGCGCGAAGGAAGTGGAGACAAACACCGTCTCCGTCCGCGACCGCGACACCGATCAGACCGTGACCATGAAGCTCGACGAGTTCCTCGATAAGCTCTGCAAGGAGATTAAGGATCGCGCGTAATCGGGTTGAATCAAGGGCATAAAGAAAGAACCGTCGTGAGGGCGGTTCTTTTTGTATGGCGTTAGTTCCCGTAATTCTCAATGCCCCTGAGCATCTCCAATTCGCGTACGTCGCGCACATCGGTGAACGTCTCGCGGGAGAGCAGAACGGCCGAGCGCCAGTACAGGCAGATATACGGCTGATCCTGCTCGAACTGATCCTGAATGAGCCGCATCGCGCTTTGATAGCTGTCGGCGGTGTAGCTCTTGCGCAGCTGGGTGATGAGGTCGTTCATATCGTTGGAGCGGTAGCGCGTATAGTTGCAGCTGGCGGTGGAGGTCAGCGTGAAGCCGGGATCGGGGGAAACGTCGAAATTCAGGCCGCACAGGGCGAGAGAATAGTCGCCGCTGACGAGCTTGGTCTGCACATCGGCGCGCGACCAGGTGGCCACGTAAGCCGGGATGCCGACGGCGGCCAGCTGATCGACGATTTTGTTGGCGGCGTTGGTGCGCGCGGTCGAGCCGGGCTCATCGTAGACGAGAATGCGCAGCTTTTCCATCTTTTTTCCGTCTTTGTAGCGGTTGCCGTCGTCGGCCAGCTTATAGCCCGCGCTGTCCAGCAGAGAGGCGGCCATCAGCGGATCGTAGATATCGCGGATGGCGGATTCATTGGAAAGCCAGGTGCCGGAAGGAATCGGCGTGTAGGCGACGGTCGCCATGTTCTGATAGGCGGAGGAAATCAATTCGCTTCGGTTGATGGCGTAGGCAATCGCCTGCCGAAGCAGGTTCTGCCCGTTGTCGTCGCTCTTGAAATCCTTATACGCGCGGTTGACGAGCAGGACTTCGAGCTGGCGGGTGCGCGCGTTGAGGGAGAAGGTGTTGAGCGAACCGCTGTAACGAGACGCGTTGATAGAACGGGTCATGGCGATATCGACGCTTTGGGTATCGAACGCGTTGAGCGCCTGATCCGCCGTGTCGTAAATGCTGGCACGGATATAACGCACCTGCGGCGCGCGGTTCCACCACGCGTCGTTGGCCGTCAGCCAGATGGCGCTGCCCTGCTCATAGCCATCGTATTTATATGGGCCTGTGCCGGAAGGCATGTCGCTGGCAACCTGCGAAACCGGGAGAATGGGGAAAGTCAGCGCGTATAGCGAACCATAGCTGGCACGGCGAAGGGTAAAGACGACGGTGTAATCGTCCGTGGCTTCCCAGGAACGAATAGAATAGAAGGTGGAATAATACAGGCCGCGCTCATCCACCGGCGTTTCGGAATCGAGATTGTCGTCAAAGCCGGAAAGTTCCAGCATGTAGTCAAGCGTCGCGATCACGTCCGCACTGGTCAGCGCCTCGCCGTTGTGAAAGGTGACGTCCTGCCGGAGCGTGACCTGCAATTTGCGCCCGTCGTTGGAAAAACTGTACGCATAGGCCAGCTTGGGCTGAGGCTGGGCGTTGTCGTCCATTTCAAACAGCCCTTCGTAGACCAGCCCGAGCAGGCTGACCACGTCGCGCTGATTCAGCTCCAGCGGGCGGAGGGCGAGATGATCATCCGCGACAACGGCGACGGAAAGCGAAGAGGGAACCGCAAGGCCGACGGTCGGCAGAAACAGCAGCACACAGGCCAGCAACAGCGCGGTGAAATGGGAAATGCGCATGGCAAAACTCCTTATGGTTCGGTCGGTTCGATGGTTTCGACGGGAAAGTAATATTTTTGATAGACGTCGCGGGCGCGCAGCACGCGGGAAGCATACGTCGCGGTATCCTGTGTCGGAATGACGTCGAGCGTCACGCCGTCGGCGCTGTACTGCGGGTTCTTCAGCCAGCTGTCTACGTTGCCTTGCCCTGCATGATAGGCGCAGACGATTTTCTTTGCGTCGCCGCCGAAACGCCGGGAGAGATAACCAAGGTACCACGTGCCGTAACGGATGTTGGTTTCCGGGTCGTAGAGACTGTCAAACGAGTAACCCGCGCCGTCTTCGTTGTATTTGTGGGCGATCCACTCGGCGGTATCGGGCATCAACTGCATCAGCCCGCGCGCGCCGAGACGGCTTTCGGCCTTTGGATCGAAACTCGATTCGCAAAGGATGACGGCGGAGACGAGCGCGGGATCGAGATTCTGTTCGGAAGCGTACAGCGTGATGAGGTCGCCGTAATACAGCGGATGCTGGGCGCGCTCGGCGGCTTCGGCTTCAAGGCGGCGTCGCTCCTCCTGTTTGGCGAGATAGGTCTTGGTGATGGATACCGCGCCCGTGACGAGCAGAATCAGCGCCAGCGCCAGCGCGAGAAAGCGGACGGGCGTGGGCAGACCGTCAAACGGCGATCGCGCGCGGGACGAGCGGCCGACGCGGCGGGGAGAATCCTCCGTCTCAATCGGCACGACGCGAACGGCGCGGCGCGGTACGGCAGGCCTGTCTTTCGGCACATCGTCGGAGAGATGGAGCGTCTGTGGGGGACGGCGGCGGCGGACGGGCGCGGCAGATGCGGCGACAGATTCAAGCAGCCCATCGACCTGCTTCTGCGTCTGTTCAATCGTGCCGCTCGTATCGATGACGGCGTTTGCACGGCGGATTTTTTCATCCAGCGGCATTTGAGAATTGATGCGGCGCTCAGCCTGTTCGCGGCTCAGTCCGTCGCGTTCAAAAAGACGCTGAATCTGCGTTTCACGATCCGCACGAACCACCCAAACGGTGTCGAACAGCGTTTCCATGCCGCATTCGTACAGCAGAGGGATATCGCCGACGACGATCTGCCCGGGCGCGTCGAACTGATCAAGTTGACGGTGGATTTCCGCAAGAATCATCGGGTGCAGAATGGCGTTGAGCGTTTCCCGTTTTTGCGCGTCGGCAAAGACGAGCTGGCCGAGTTTCGCACGGTCGAGCGCTGCGCCGGAAAATACGCCGTCGCCGAATGCCTTGCGGATTTCGGGCAGCGCCGCGCCGCCCTCCGCCGTCAATGCGCGCGAAATCGCGTCCGCATCGACGATTTGACAACCCTTCTGTTTAAGATGCTGGCTGACGGTGCTTTTTCCGCAGGCAATCGAACCGGTTAAACCGATTTTCATAGATGTCCTCCGAGGGGGGCGAGGTACGTTGGGAACGTTGGGGCTTTGCCACAAGCCCCACAAGGGAACTGAGTTCCCTTGACCTTTCAAATTAAGATAAGATGATTATTCAATAAACGAACGAAAAGTGTTTTTTCATGCAAATTCGCGTTATTGAGATGACGAGAGATCGACGAACAAACAGAATTAGAGGCTTTCAAAAAACGAAGGGTTTTGCCCGAAGGTTTCCAAAGGGCGATGCGCCAAACAGGCGCCGTAAACGTTCGGAAAGCCCTTTGGTGGGGCGATGGGGCAAACCTCCATTACTTTGTATCATACCACGAGTGGCCGGAATGCACATCTGCAATCAGCGGCACGCGCAGCGACGCCGCGTTTTCCATGCAGCGGCGCAGCAGCGTTTCCACCTGTTCGCGTTCTTCTTCCGGCGCTTCGACAATCAGCTCGTCGTGTACCTGCAAAATCAGCTTTGCGGTAAGGCCGGAGGCTTTCAGCTCGTCGTGCACGGCGTTCATCGCAATCTTGATGATATCCGCCGCCGCACCCTGCACGGGCGTGTTCATCGCGGCGCGTTCGCCGAACTGGCGGCGGTTGTAATTCGGGCTGCTCAGCTCCGGCAGAGGGCGGCGGCGCCCGTACATTGTGACGGAATATCCTTCCGCCTTGCCCTGGCTGACGCACGCATCCATGAACCGATGAATCGCCGGGTAGCGGGCAAAATAGCGCGAGATGAACTCGGCGGCTTCCTTGCGGGAGATGTGCAGGTTAGAAGCCAGACCGAAATCGCTGATGCCGTAGACGATGCCGAAATTGACGGCTTTCGCGCTGGAACGCATCTGTGGCGTGACTTCGTCGAGCGGCACGCCGTAGACCTCTGCTGCCGTTCGGGCGTGAATGTCCTGCCCCAGCGTGAAGGCTTCGCACATCGCTTCGTCGCCGGAAAGGTGGGCGAGCAGACGCAGTTCGATCTGCGAGTAATCCGCATCGACGAGTACGCTGCCTGCCGGGGCGATGAACGCGCGGCGGATTTCGCGCCCCATCGGCGTGCGCACGGGGATATTCTGCAAATTCGGCTCACTGGAAGAAATGCGCCCCGTCGCGGCGATGGTCTGATCGAACCATGTGTGAATGCGGCCGTCGCGGCCCGTCAGCCGGAGCAGACCGTCGATATAGGTGCTCTTGAGCTTGGCAACCTGACGATAGAGCAGAATCTTATCCACGGCAGGGTGAAGCTCGGCCAGCTCGTTTAAGGTTTCCGCGTCGGTGGAATAGCCGCGCGCGGTCTTTTTCTTTGCAGGCAGGCCGAGCGTGTCAAAGAGCACACTGCCCAGCTGCTGCGGGCTGTTCAGGTTGAACGGCGCAACGCCGCACAGGGAGAAGATCTCATCCTTCAATTCGGCAATCTGCTGATCATACTGCGCGCCAAGCCGATTCAGCTCGTCGCAATCGACCAGAAAGCCGTCGCGCTCCATGTCGTACAGCGTCGAGAGCAGCGGAAGCTCGATCTCGCGGTAGAGTTTGGTCATTTCCTGCTCGTCAAGCGCGTGTTCATCCGAGAGTGTCTGCTGCAAGAGCGCGGCGGCGTTTTCGGGCGCTTCGTATTTGCCGTTCTGCGGGGCAAGCAGGTATTGCATAATCTGGTCGTCGTCAAACACCGCGGTGACGGGCAGACCCCATGACGCAAATTCGGTTTTCAGCCGCTTGGCGTTCCAGAGGATGAGCGGACGCGCGCCCGTCAGCAGGGGAGCGAGCGCTTTGGCCGCGCAGAGCGGATCAAGTCCGCCGCCGAGAAGCCCCTGCGCAAAGGGAATGAGTGCCTGAGCGCCGTTTGCAGCTGCGAGGGAGACGCCGTCTTCCCGCATGAGCAGGGCGGTGCGCGCGTCAGTCGGAAGGGCGGAGATGAAAGTGGAGATTTCCGCCTCGGAGAGGAGCTGCCGCTCATCCTGCCACGCAATCTGCGGCGCAGCGGGGGCATTTTCCTCCGCGCGCAGGCCGGAGAGCTGCAAAAGGCGGACGGTCAGCGTCTTGAGCCCAAGCTGTTCAAACAGCGGCAGAACGCCTCGCATGTCGCCCAGACGGCAATCCTCCAGCGTCACGTCGTCCAGCGGCACGTAACGCGTGATGGTCGCAATTTTTTTGCTCATCAGGCCGGACATGCGCCCGTCGATCATCTTTTCACGCTGTTTGCCTTTCAGGTCGGCCTCCGCGTGATCCAGCGCGTTTTCCAGCGTGCCGTAAGCGGAAAGCAGCTTGATCGCTGTCTTTTCGCCGATGCCGGGAATGCCGGGAATGTTGTCGCTCGCGTCACCCATCAGGCCCTTGAGATCGGGAATCTGCGCCGGGGTCACGCCAAAATCTTCCAGCACCTTTTCGGGCGTATAGCGCACCACGTCGCTCACGCCGCGCCGGGTGTAAAGCACATTGCTCGTCTTGGTGACCAGCTGCATGGAATCGCGGTCGCCCGTGACCAGAAGCGCGGGAATGCCCGCTTCCTCGCAGCGGCGGGCAAATGTGCCGAGGATATCGTCGGCCTCGAAGGTCGGGCAGGTCAGGATTTTTACGCCCATTTTTTCCAGACATTCGCGCACAAGGTCGAACTGCGGACGCAGCTCCGGCGCGGTCGGCTTGCGGCCCGCCTTGTATTCGCTGTAATCCTTATGGCGGAAAGTCGGCCCGTGCAGATCAAACGCGACCGCCAGATAGCGCGGCTGTTCGTCGCCGACGACCTTAAAGAGCATGGAAAGAAAGCCGAAAACGGCATTGGTATAGACGCCGTCCGCGTTGGAGAGCGGCGGAAGGGCGTGAAAAGCGCGGTGCATGAGGCTGTTGCCATCGATAATGACAAAGGTATCCGGCTGTGACATGGCGGTCTCCCTTTCAGCAGATAAAATCATTCAGCTTTATGATACCACAAAGAGGGGGAAAATACAAACAGGTCAATCTGCGCAAAGCAAAAAAGAGAGACGCAGAGCCTCTCTCAGACTGTAGACAAAAAGCTATTCGCCCCCGAAGGGGGAGAATAGCCCTTTCCGCAAATGAAAGAATAGCTGAATTTCTTGATTTTGCTATCCAAGCTAAGTTTGCTTATGTCAACAAGCTGAGAGACGCAGAGCCTCTCTTTTTCAAAATGAAAAAACGGATTGACGATGAAAAACGGAGAACTCAGTACCGCTCGATCTCCATCTTCGCTTCTTCAAATCCGGCGAGCAGTTCGAGAAACACATCCTGAGCCTGCGGCAGATTTTCGGCTTTTCCGTCGCGCAGCAGGTCGCAGAGTTCGGCGGCGGGAAGATAGACACAGGTTACGGCCAGCTGGGAGGAAAGCCCCTTGAGCGTATGCGCCAGCAGAAAAGCTTGTGAAACGTTGCCCTGCATCAAAGCGTCGCTCAGGGCGACGAGCGAGGTATCCTGAGCGAAACGGCGCAGATGCCCCAGATAAAAAGAAAGATTGTTGCCGTTGCAGGCGAGGCCTGCGTCGAAATCAATCGGAGAGGCTGAGTAAGCCATGCGTGAAGCCTCCTTGAGCGGGGAGAAGATACAGGCAGTATACCATAGCGGACGCAAATATACAAGGCAATAACGGCTGGATTAAAATGAGGAAAATGTGAAGCAAAGAATTTTTTGCCTTTTTGCCGCGGCAGGCAGGAAAAACGAAAAGCTGCGCGAAAAGAAAATTTGTGTTTGTATGCCTATATGGCGTTTTCGACCCATGGAAAGGACTATCTCCGATGAAAAAGAAACATGCTTTGGCGCTGATTCTGGCGCTTTTCACCCTGCTTGCCACGGGCTGCGCCGCCCAGAAGGACGGACAGACCACGATTGTGACGAGTTTTTATCCGATGTATGTGCTGACGCTGAACGTGACGGACGGCGTTGACGGCGTGACGGTGCAGAACATGGCGGAACAGAATGTCGGCTGTCTGCACGACTATCAGCTTCAAACCCGCGACATGGTGGCGCTGGAGGGCGCGGATGCGCTGGTCATCAACGGCGGCGGGATGGAGCAGTTCATGGATAAGGTGATTTCGCTCCGGGCGGATCTGCCCGTGATCGATGCGAGCGAAGGCATTGAGATGTTCCCTAGCGACGAGGAACATGACCATGACGCGCACGGACACGACGACCACGACGAACTGTATAATGCGCACGTATGGCTTGACCCGAACCGCGCAATGATTCAGGTGCAGAATATTGCGGCCGGGCTGGCGGAAGCCGACCCGGAGCACGCGGAAATCTATCAAAAGAATGCCGAAAGCTACATCGCGCGGCTGACGGCGCTCAACGCCGAACTGGCTGAGCAGCTTGCGCCGTTTGCAGGCGCGGAGATCATCACGTTCCACGAGGCGTTTGCCTATTTCGCCGACGCGTATAACCTGCATGTGGCGGGCGTGATCGCCAACGAGCCGGGCGAAGAGCCGAGCACGCGCGACATCGCCGACACGTGCGATCTGGTGACGGAATTGGGGATCAGGACGCTGTTCGTCGAGCCGCAGTATCCGCAGAAGGCCGCCGAAACCATCGCGCGGGAGACGGGCGCTTCCATCTATACGCTCGACCCGTGCGTATCCGGCGACGGCACGAAAGAAAGCTATGAAACCATCATGCGCGAAAACGCGAAGGTACTCACGGAGGCGCTTTCCAAATGACGCAGAAAAAGACGATTCAGCCCCAGATTACCCATGATCACGAAGGGCATGCGCATGTGAACTGTCCCGGCCTTGCGCCGTGCAGGCTTTGCCGCATTGAGGTCGATCATCTGAGCGTATCGGCAGGTCATCAGCAGCTGCTGCATGATGTGAATCTGCACATCCATTGCGGTGAACTGACCGCGCTCATCGGCGCGAACGGCGCGGGAAAGACGACGCTCATCCGCGCGCTGCTCGGTCAGGTGGAATATAAGGGCGTCATCCGCCACCTGACCACAGACGGACGCCCGGCGGCAGACGTGCGCACGGGCTATGTGCCCCAGCAGCTGGAATTTGACCGATCCTCCCCGGTGACGGTCACGGATTTCATGGCCGCGTCGCTTTCCAGAAGGCCGGTTTTTCTCGGCGTGAGCAAAAAAACGCGGGAAAAGGTGATGGGCGCGCTGGCGAGAACGCACTGCGAAAAGCTGTGCAGGCGGCCCCTGGGCGCGCTTTCCGGCGGCGAATTGCAGCGTGTGCTGCTGGCGCTGGCGCTGACCCCGCAGCCCGATCTGCTGATTCTGGATGAGCCGGTTTCCGGCGTGGATCAAAACGGCCTTGAGTCGTTCTATCAGACGGTGGATGAACTCAAGCGCACCAACCACATGGCGATTCTGCTTGTTTCGCATGATTTGGACGTGGTGCGCCGCTATGCCGACCGCGTTGTGCTGATGCAGGGCACGGTCGTGCGGCAGGGCGATCCGGAAAACGTGTTTGACAGCGATGAATTCGCCCAGGTGTTTTATACGAGAGGAGGGCGTGCATGAGCGGTATTTACGCCCTGATGGACACGCTTTTGCCCTTTGAGTGGCTGCATTATACGTTTATGAAGAACGCGCTGATCGCGATTCTGCTGCTGACCCCGCTGTTCGGCATGCTGGGCACGATGGCGGTGGATAATAAGATGGCGTTTTTCTCCGACGCGCTGGGGCACAGCGCGCTGACGGGCATCGCCATCGGCGTGGTGCTCGGCTGGCAGAGCCAGATGAGCGCGATGCTGCTGTTCGGCATTCTGTGGGCGGTGCTTATCACGTTTGTGAAGCATCATTCCAAGATGAGCGCCGATACAATCATCAGCGTGTTTTCCTCGACCTCGATTGCGCTGGGTCTCGTGGTGCTCTCGCGCGGCGGCGCGTTTGCCAAGTATTCCTCCGTGCTGGTGGGCGACGTGCTTTCCGTGGCGCAAAGCGATTTGCTGGCGCTGCTGCTGGCGCTGGCCGGCACGGTCGTCTGCTGGATTTTCTTGTTTAACCCGCTGCTCATTACCAGCGTCAACGCGCCGCTGGCGCAGAGCCGCGGCATTCGTTCCCGGATGACGGAATACGCGTTCACGATGCTGGTCGCCGTTGCGGTGATGGTTTCCATCCGCTGGGTTGGCGTGATGCTCATCAACTCGTTGCTGATTCTTCCGGCTGCGGCTTCACGCAATGTCGCCAGGAGCGCGGCGGGGTATATGCGCACGAGCGTCATCATTGCACTGTGCTGCGGCGTGGTCGGCCTGGCGCTGTCATATTACCTCAATACCAGCGCGGGCGCGGCGATTGTGCTTTGCTGCGCGGCAGTGTACTTCGTGACCCTGCCGATGCGCAGAAAATAACCCTCAAAACCGACATTTCAGCCCACATCGCTTGTCTGCGCCGGGCTGTTATGTTATAATCCTGCACGTCATAAAAAAGCGGAAGGTTCAGAAACCTCAGGTTTCTGGTTGGGTGTTCCCCCTGCATGAAAGGAGGCGAGGCTGTGCTCGGCGTGATGACCGTCCGAAAGGATGAACTGAAGTTTCGCGAGTTTGACCGATATCGCGGGTTTTACTGCGGACTCTGCCGCGCCATCGGCCGGAGGTGCGGCAGAGCCTGCCGCATGGCGCTCAGCTTTGAAATGACCTTCCTTTCCCTGCTGCTGACCTCGCTGTATGAGCCGGAAACGAAGGACGAAATGCGCCGATGCGCGTTTCACCCCATCGAAAAGCGGCTGATGCTGGGGAATGAAGCCATCGATTACTGTGCGGATTTGAGCGCGTTGATTTCCTATTACGACCTGCGCGACGGCTGGGAAGACGAAAAGCGCGTCGATAAACTTGCGGAAAGCGCGCTGCTCAAAGCAGCGGCCAGGCGCGCGGGTCAGGCGCTTCCCCGCCAAAGGGAAGCGGTGGAGCGGTATGTCGCCGATCTGCACGAGGTTGAGCAGAAAAACGACATGAACCTCGACGCGGCGGCAAATCTCTCCGGTGAGCTGCTCGGCGAGCTCTATGTCTGGAAAAAGGACGTCTACGAACGGGATTTGCGCGAACTGGGCTTCTACCTCGGCAAATTCATTTATCTGTGCGACAGCTTTGAAGACGTCGAGCAGGATATCAAAAAGCACAATTACAACCCTCTTGCCGAGCGGTTTAAACGGCCGGAATTTGAGGCCGAAAGCCGCATGATGCTGGAGGATATGATGGCCCGCGCGTGCAGAGCGTTTGAATGCCTGCCGCTGATTGAGGATGCGCCGATCATGCGCAATATTCTCTATTCGGGCATATGGCTGCGCTTTGAGAGCGCGTGTGAGCGAAGAAAGGCGAAAAGCAAGCAATGACAGATCCGTATCAGGTTTTGGGCGTATCCCCGACGGCCAGCGACGACGAGGTAAAAAAGGCCTATCGAACGCTCTGCAAGAAGTATCACCCCGATGCGAACGTGGGCAAGCCGGACGCCGCGCAGGCCGAAAAGAAATTTATGGAAGTGCAGCAGGCGTATGAGGAGATCATGCACCGGCGGCAGGGCGGCGGCCAGCGCGCGGGCAGCGGCTACAACGGCGGCGCACAGCAGCAGAGACAACCGCAGCCGGATGATCCGTTTGCTTCGTTCTGGGGCGCATACGGCGGCAATCCCTACGGTAATGCCGGCTACGGCGGTTATGGCAGCGCCGGATATGGGCAGGCTCAGCAGGACGATTCCATCGAGATGCGCGCGGCAAAGAACTATATCGACACGGGCCATTATGCCGAGGCGCTCAACGCGTTGGGCAGCGTGCCCGCCGGAAAGCGAAACGCTCGCTGGTATTTTCTCAGCGCGCTGGCGCAGAGCGGCCTGCATAATAATGCGCAGGCAATGGAATATGCGCGGCAGGCCGCAAGCATGGAGCCGGGCAACATGCAGTATCAGCAGCTGCTCAGCCAGCTTCAGGGCGGCGGCAGCTGGTACAGCCAGCAGGGACAGGAATATGGCCGCAGAACCGGCGGCATGAACAGCGTCTGCACGACGTTCATGCTGCTGAACCTGTGCTGCGCCTGCTGCGGCGGCGGAAGAATGATGTATGCTCCGCTGTTTTGCTGCATCTAAAACGGTTTGAATGCAAAACATCGCGGAAGGCAGGAAAATCCGATGGATTCTGCTTGTATTCCGCGATGAAATCCGCTATAACAAAGGCGCGACGAAAGGGTTTTGCTGGGTTAGCCCTTTGCGGACTTGCGAGATGGTGACGGCAATCACGATCTCGCTTTTATTGTTGTCGGGGGTTTGAATGGCCTCGACAGCATGAGTCCGGTCAGAAGGCTCCGAGAAAAAATGAAAGCTGTTCTTTTCGCACGGAAGGGATAGCTTTTTCTTGCATTGCGGCGCGTTTTGCTGTAAAATGCGGGTATACGTTCACGAGGAGGCCAAATGATGAAGGAAATCACCAGCGTGCATAACGCTGCCGCACAACTGCTGCGCGAATTGCAAAAGTCGAAGGCGCGGCGGGAGCATGGCCTTTTTGTGTGCGAAAGCGCCAAAATGGTGGGCGAGGCGGTTGCGCTGCATCTGGCGCAGACGTTGTTTGTGGAGAAGGGAAGAGAGGCGGAATACGCGCAGATGGCGGCTCAGGCGGAAAGCATGGGCTGCGCGCTGTATGTCGTCTCTCAGGCGGTCATGCAGGCAGTCAGCACGGCGAAAACGCCGCAGGGGGTCGTCTGTACGGCAAAAATCCCCGAACCGCCGAAAACGCTGACCGGAAAGCGCATTGTGGCGCTTGACGGCGTACAGGATCCCGGCAATGTTGGGACGATTCTGCGCACGGCGGACGCGGCAGGGTTTGACGGCGCAATCTTCGGGCCCGGCTGTGCGGATTTATATGGCGCGAAGACGCTTCGGGCGACGATGGGCAGTGTGTTCCGCGTGCCTGTGATGATGACGGAGAATCTGCCCGAAACGCTGGAAGCCATGAAGCACGAAGGTTACGCCGTGGCGGCTACCGAACTCGGCGGAGAGGATTTTTACGCGCATTGCCCGCGCGGCAGGGCGATTCTGGTCATCGGCAGCGAGGGACAGGGCATCAGCGGATCTGTCCGCGCCGCGGCGACCCACCATCTGGCTCTGCCCATGCGCGGCGGCGCGGAATCGCTCAACGCGGCGGTTGCGGCCGGCATCATGATTTACGAAATGGCAAGAGAACAACCGTAAGGAGGATATACCATGCTTGAATATCGTTATGACACCCAACTCCTCATCGACGGCCATGACCTCGACGAGGACAAGATTTATGATTACTTCGTCGATAACTTTGAGGGCGACTGCCTGATTGCCGTCGGCGACGAGGAAATGATTAAGATTCACTACCACACCAACCAGCCGTGGAAGGTGCTGGAATACTGCGCGTCCCTCGGCGAAATCTATGATATCGTCGTGGAGGATATGGACAGGCAGTCCAGAGGGCTGAAGGGCTAAAATAAGACGGAAAATCCGGGAACATCAGGTTTCCGGCTCCGTAAACAGGAGAGAAAAGCGATGAAATTTACGCTTGGCATGATTCTGGAAGCGCGCGAGCGCCTCAAGGGCGTGGCTCAGCGGACGGGTCTTGTGCAGTTCAAGGCGCTTTCCGACGAGCACAGCCAAATCTATCTGAAAACCGAAGACTTGCAGAATACCGGATCGTTCAAGGTGCGCGGCGCGTATATCAAAATCGCCAGCCTGAGCGAAGAAGAACGTGCCTGCGGCGTGATTGCGTCGTCGGCGGGCAACCATGCGCAGGGCGTGGCGCTTGCGGCGAAGGCGTTCGGCGTTCCGGCGACCATCGTCATGCCGGCGGGCGCGCCGCTTTCCAAGGTGAAGGCCACGCGGGAGCTGGGCGCGAACGTCGTGCTCCACGGCAGCGTCTACGACGACGCATATGCCGAGGCATGTCGCATTCAGCAGGAGACCGGCGCGACGTTTATTCACCCGTTTGACGATCCGATGGTCATCGCGGGTCAGGGCACCATAGGCCTTGAAATTATGGACGATCTGCCCGATGTGGATACCATCGTCGTGCCGATCGGCGGCGGCGGACTGGCTTCCGGCGTGGCGGCGGCGGTGAAGATGCTCCACCCGAACGTGAAGGTAATCGGCGTGCAGGCAGCAGGTGCGGCGGGCATGAAAGCCTCTATCGACGCGGGGCATGTCGTTTCGCTCGACGCGGCCAAGACGATTGCGGACGGCATCGCCGTCAAAAAGCCGGGCGAACTGACCTTTGAATTGTGCAGCAGGTATCTCGACGAGATTGTGACGGTCGATGACGACGAAATCGCGCAGGCGATTCTGTTCCTGATGGAGCGCGGCAAGATGGTCGCCGAAGGCGCGGGCGCGGCTCCGGTTGCGGCGATCATGAACCGCAAGTTTGACGTGAGCGGCAAGGTCGCGGCGGTCATCTCCGGCGGCAACATCGACGTGACGATGATCTCCCGCATCATCGAGAAGGGTCTGCTTCGCGCAGGCCGCATGACCAAGCTCCGCATTCTCATGCAGGACAGGCCGGGTCAGCTCGAAATGGCCAGCCGCATCATCGCCGCCGAAGGCGCGAACGTCATGGTCGTTCATCACGACCGGACAGACGTGGATTTGGATATCCGCGACGCGATTTTGGAAATCACGATGGAGACGCAGGACCGCGAACACGCTCAGCGGGTGATTGACGCGCTGCGTGCGGGCGGCTTCCAGGTATCCTGATTTTTTCTCTGACATGAACTCTCCCGGACGGGAGAGTTTTTGTTTGCATGCCGGACGGGTTACATGACGCGCGGGCAGCCCTGAAATGCGACAGAATGTGCTAATACTAATTCTTGTTAAAATGGCTTAATCCGCGCACCATCTTTTTCGCTCTGACTTTGCCTCGTTCCGTTCAACGTACCTCCAGTACGCCTCACTTCACTTGGCTTCGTCAGAACAAAAAATCTGATGCGCTCTGTTAAGCATTTTAACTGCGAATTAGTATAAAAACGGCGTAACTGAGCGATGACGTCAATCAAATTGGAAAAAATGTCGAAAGAAGTCGAAGGAAATTGAGAAAGAATCAAAAAGCATGCAATAGAAGAAAAAAGAATCCTTCTCAGCTTTTGAAAGGTTATGAAAATAAAAGGAAAAACGATATGTTATCATAATTTGATGCATATAAACCGAAGCAGAGAATCTTCAAAAGCGGCGAAAAGAAACGCTTGACAACAGACACAGGCATTAGATATAATAGGTCGAGCAAAAAATCAAATGTTATCAATATGGATGAATGAAAAAACCTCCGATTTGTTTTCGGGGGGGGGTAGAACACAGGAAAAACGGTTGCAAGAGGGAGAGCGGGTCGATGATGGAGCAGAGATATGTCAAACCGACGGCGACGCATGTGGCGGCGGAGCTGCTGGACAAAAAGCCGGGCGTCAAGGTGCCGATTTTGACGCGGGAAGAAGCGCAGAATCATAAAGTGATGCTCAACGAAAAGGAAGTCCTGCATTCGCATCGGCTGTATTGGTTTGGGCGGCGCACGCAGGATATTGTCTTTTCACTGCTGGCGCTGGTGGTGCTTTCGCCGCTGATGCTCATCATCATGGCTGCGATCTATATCGACGATCCGCATGCCAGCCCGGTTTTTTCTCAGCCGCGAGTGGGAAGGGGCGGCAGGGTTTTCAAGTTTTATAAATTCCGTTCCATGCGCGCCAACGCGGAGGATATGCTGAAAGACCTGCTCAAGGACAACGAGATGGATGGCCCGGTCTTCAAGATGGCCAACGATCCGCGCATCACGCGCGTAGGCAGCTTCATCCGCAAGACAAGTCTGGACGAACTGGCACAGCTGGTCAACGTGCTCAAAGGCGACATGAGCATCGTGGGGCCGCGTCCGCCGCTGCCGCGCGAGGTGGAGCAATACGACGCGTATACCTTCCAGCGGCTGTATGTTACGCCGGGGCTTTCCTGCTACTGGCAGATTCAGCCGCACCGCAACGAGCTTTCCTTTGAAGAGTGGGTGGATTTGGATATCAAGTACATTCGGGAGCGCTCGTTTATCACGGACTGGAAAATTATTTTCAGGACGGTCGCCGTCATGCTTACCAGACAGGGCGAGTAAACGAAAGGATTAGAGCATCGGGGAAACCCGGTGCTTTTTTTGCGCGTAGAAAATTGCATAAAAGCTGTCCGTATGTGTAAGGCTTTGAAGCTTTACAGACTGCGGCGGAAATGCAGGCGGCCTCAGGCCGCTTTGGGATGTGTCAAATTCTGTGCGGAGTTGCCCAAATGGCAAAAATTTCGCTTGAAAAGCGATGATATCTGCGATATAATGCAACCGGAATCATCCGAATGGCGACTTTGCGGAGGCGGGAAGAATGGAAGAGCGGACATATATCGCGATTGATCTCAAATCGTTTTATGCTTCTGTGGAATGTGTGGCGCGGGGGCTGGATCCGCTGAAAACCCATCTCGTCGTTGCCGACCCCAATCGGACGGAAAAGACCATCTGTCTGGCGGTGTCGCCTTCGCTCAAGGCCTATGGCATTCCGGGGCGCGCGAGGCTCTTTGAGGTGGTCGAAAAGGTGAAGCAGGTCAACGCGCGGCGTTTGATGGGTGCGCCAAACCGCAGATTTGACGGAAAAAGCAGCGACGCGGACGCGCTCGGGGTTTCGCCGGAACTGGCGCTGGATTATATTGTCGCGCCGCCGCAGATGGCGCACTATATGCAGGTGAGCGCACAGGTTTACCAAATCTATCTGCGCTATGTTTCGCCGGAGGACATCTGCGTGTATTCGGTGGATGAGGTTTTTATTGACGTGACGGGCTATCTGGCGACGTATCGCGTGACCGCGCGCCAGCTGGCCGCACAGATGATCGAAGCGGTGCTGAGCGAGACGGGCATTACGGCGACGGCGGGCATCGGCACAAACCTCTATCTGAGCAAGATTGCGATGGATATTGTCGCCAAGCACATGGAGCCGGACGCGAAAGGGGTGCGCATTGCCGAACTGGATGAGAGGGAGTATCGAGAGCAGCTGTGGGATCATCGGCCGATTACGGATTTCTGGCGGGTCGGATGCGGCACAGCCAGGCGATTGGCGTCTAACGGCCTGTTTACGATGGGCGATATTGCGCGCTGCTCGCTGGGACAGCCGGGAACCTATTTGAACGAAGCGCTGCTGTATCGGCTGTTTGGCGTTAACGCCGAGCTGCTGATTGATCACGCATGGGGCTATGAATCCTGCACGATGGCAGATATCCACGCATATCGCCCCATGTCCAGCAGCATCAGCTCCGGACAGGTGCTGCAATGCCCATATCCGTTTGACAAGGCGCGGCTGGTTGTGCAGGAGATGACAGATCTGCTCGTGCTCGATCTGGTCGAAAAGCGGCTGGCGACGGATCAAATGGTACTGACGGTGGGCTATGACATTGAAAACGCGGGCTATCGGGGCGAGATGGAGACGGATCGATATGGGCGCCGCGTGCCCAAACAGGCGCACGGTTCCATCAATCTGAGCGGGTACACGTCGTCCACGAAGGAAATCATGCAGGCCGTCGGCGAGCTGTTTGACCGCATTGTGAAGCCTGATTTGCAGATACGGCGCATGTACGTCGTGGCGAACCGTGTCATGCGCGAAGAGGATGTGCAGACCAGGCCGAAAAGGGAACAGCTCGATTTTTTCACCGATTATAAAGCCGAAGAAGCCGCGCGGAAGAAGGAGAAAGAGGCGCGCAGCAGAGAGCGGCGCGTGCAGGAGGCGTTGATCGGCATCAAACGGAAATTTGGAAAGAACGCGATTTTCAAGGGCATGAATCTGGAAGAAGGCGCAACCGCACGCCAGCGCAACGCGCAGATTGGAGGACATCGGGCATGAAATACGGCGATATGCTGTACATGACGTATCCCTTTCAAACGGACAGGCCGCGCATGAATCGAGCGGATCGCGCGGCGCAGTTTTCCCCGTTTGCGGCGCTGACAGGGTTTGACGGCGTTGTGGCGGAAACGGCCCGGCTGACCGAGGAAAGGCCGGAAATGAGCGAAGAACAGAAAGCGGCGATTAACGACGCTTTGATGGAGCTTCTGAGCCGAATCCGTGAGCGGCCGGAAGCCGAGATTGTCTATTTTCGGCCGGACGCACGCAAGATGGGCGGCGAATGCGTGACCAAGAGGGGAAACGTGCGGCGAATCGACGAGGCAAACCGGGAAATGCTCTTTACCGACGGTGAAAAGGTGCAGCTTGAATCGATTGTAAATGCGTCGATTTGTTCCTGACAGGCGATTGACATGACGTTAGCATGCGTTTATAATATGGTTAGAAAAAGCTAACAATATTTGGGAAAGAGGGAGAGTTCATGTCCAGGAAAGCAACCGAATTCCAGAAAAAGGAAATGAGCAAAATGTATCGCGGCAAAGAGATTTTCAAGCCGCTGAATACGGGATGGATTGACGAGCATGTCGCCTGTGTGCGCGAATGGGTGGCGAATATTTTCTTTTACCGCAAAGGCGGCACGACCATCATGATCGACGCGGGCTACAACTATGATCGACTGGAAGAGAAAATGGGCTGGCTGGGCATCGATCCGAAGTCCATTCGGGACATTCTCATCACTCATCAGGATACCGATCACGTGGGCGCGGTGGAAGCGGACAGCCCCGGCCTGTTCAGACAGGCCAGGCTGTACGTCGGCGAAATTGAAAACCGATATCTGACCGGAGAAGTGCGCCGCAAGGTCATCTATCATCTGTATAAACTGCCGCAGGTGACGATTAACAATGAAAAGGTGCTGCTCAAAGACGAGCAGGTTTTTCACATCGGCGAGATTGAAATCCGCTGTTTCCATGTGCCCGGCCATACGTGGGGGCACATGGTCTATCTGATCGACGGAAAATATCTGTTCACAGGCGACACGATCTGGTTTGGCGCGGACGGCGGATACAGCTTCATTTCCGCGCTGGCGGAGGACAACAAGCTGGCGGTTTGCTCCCTGGCGGAACTGGAAACGCGCCTGAAAAAGCTCGGCGTGAAACCGTTGTTTATCACTGGACACACGGGCTGGACGGATAACTTTGATTTCGCTTTTGCCCACAAAGATCGGCTTTGTTCGCCGTTTGGAAAGCGCGTGCATGACCCCAGTGCGCCCTACGACGCATACGACGAGACGGACGACACGAAAGAGAAAGCGCAGGCCGGACGGCTGAAAGGCATTGGACGATGAAAGAAAACTATATTGTCGCCTCGTTTCGTCAAACGGCTGCCGAGCGTTTTCCGGAGCAGGCGCAGGAGCTGAACGCGGCGCTCGATAAACGGCTGGCCGAAATGCGGAGAGCGCATGAAAACGATACGAAAGAGAAGAAAGAGCATTTGGAACGGCAGATTCTGCCCGGCATCGCGGCTTACGAAACCCTGCAAACCGTGATGCCCAAGGAAGAAGCGCGGAAGACGGTTCACGACTATGTAGAACAGCGGGCCTGGAAACTGAGAGCCATCATTTTGAATCTGATGCGCGTGCCGGGGCTCTATCGGCTGGTACCGGGCTTGTTTACGAATGGAACGCGCAAGATGTTCGGCGAAACGGCGGGGTTCGCGGCGAAGGAGTATCAGACGAGCAACGGCGTTTGGCGGATCGATATGGTGAAATGCCCGTATCACGACACCTGTGTGCAATACGGTTGTCCGGAGCTTTGCGCCTGCTTCTGCGACAGCGACGATATCACCTATGACGGTCTGCACAAAAATCTGGTTTGGCGCAGGACAAAGACGCTGGGCCGCGGAGACGATTGCTGCGACTTCTGCATCCGCGTACAAAAGGAGAAAAGAACATGAAAGTTTATGCCTTTGGAGAGCCGGATGCGCCCGCGATTGTGCTTTTACCCGGCACGTGCTGCGATTGGAAAGGCAATTTTGAAACGGTGATTCCGCTGCTGAAAGAGCGCTATCGCGTGCTTTGCGTCAGTTACGACGGATTTGACCGAAACGAAGCAACCGAGTTTCCAACCATGCTGGAGGAAACCGAAAAGATCGAAGACTATATCAAACGGAACTGCGGCGGCCATATCCGCGCGGCTTACGGCTGTTCGCTGGGCGGATCGTTTGTCGGCCTGCTGGCGGCGAGACAGAAAATCCGGCTGGATTACGGCATTCTCGGCAGTTCGGATTTGGATCAGGCGTCGCCGCTTGCTGCCGGGCTGCAAACCAATCTGCTCATGCCGCTGTTTTATCCGCTGGTTCGAGATGGGCAGTTTAAGCTGCGTCTTTTGCGAAAAAAGATGGAGTGGACGATGCGCGAAAAGGGAGAATATGCCGCGGCGTTCATGAAGATGTTCGGCGGCGCGCGGCCCTTTATCACGAGAAAAAGCTGCAAAAACCAGTTCTATTCCGACCTGGTTACGCCGCTGCCGGATCATATCGACACGCCGACGGAGATTCACGTGTTTTACGCGCTGAAGATGGGTCCCAAATATCGCGCGCGCTACATGCGGCACTTTGCCCATCCGATTCTGCATGAACAGGATTTGCAGCACGAGGAGCTGCTGGCCTGCCATCCGAAGGAATGGGCTGAGCTGGTCGGGCGGATTATGGAAGGGAAAGAAGGAGAAAAACGATGAAATCTGCGCATTTTGACGTTGAGCCGGATGGATTTTACGGCGCCTATTGGAAAAGCGAACAGCCTTCCGACTGTGCGCTGATCGCGATGCTGGGCGACGACCCGGAGGACTATCTCGCGCGGTCGGCGGTGAAATGGGTGAGCCGTCAGGGAATCAACGTGATGACCATGTCGCCGGCGAAAAAGGACTACGGCCATCACAATTATCCGCTTGAACGGATTGAAACGGCCATTCGTTGGCTCAAAGCGCATGGCAATCGAAAAATCGGCATTGTGGGCGCTTCGACAACGGGCACGCTTGCGCTGACAGCCGCGTCGTATTTTCCGAATATCACGCTGACCATCGCCATGACGCCCAGCGATTTCATCTGGCAGGGGTTCATGCAGGGCAAAAAGGATGGCTGTGGAGAATGGCCGATCGAGGGAGAATCGCTCTTTTCCTATCGGGGTGAGCCGCTGCCGTATATGCCGTTCTGCTATAAGCATCCGCAGTATTGGCAGGTCATTCAGGCGGAAACAAAGGGATCCGGCGACTTTCTGCGTTCCCGCAAGCTGTTTGAGGATTCCGAAAAGGCGCACCCCATCACGGAAGCGGAGACAATCAAGGTGGAGCGCATCAAGGGCAAACTGCTGATCATCGGCGCGGAGGATGACGGCCTGTGGCCCACGGCAAAGTATATCCGCCGGATGGAAAAACGGCTGAGCCAAAGACCGCACGACTGCGAAACGGAAATCGCTGTTTATGAACACGGCACGCACTTCGTCTTCCCGGAGGGCGTGATGAAAACGATGCTGCCCGTCGGTTTGGGATTGTTTATGCGGCTGATGTTCAAAGCCGCAAAGCAGAATGCTAAGGCGTGCAGGCAGACGCGAGAGGACATTGACCGCCGTGTGACGACTGATTTGGCGGCTTGGAGGGATGAAAAATGAAATACGCCGGAATGCCGATGGGCATGTGGGTATTGTTTGCGCCGTCTTTTCGGAGGAATCTGACGCGTTTTTTCGGTTTGGATGAGGCGGCGGCGAAGACTGCGACGCGAGAGGCGAAGGAAAAATATCGGAAAATCATCGGCGAACTGCCGGAATTTGAAAAGGCTGACCGATTTAAAATGAACATCGTCAACTGTGCGATGCTTGGCGCATTCATCCTGTCTATGCCCAAACGCCCGGATGTGGAAACGCTGACCGGTTACTACGAGGCGGCGATGATGACCCCGGCCATGCGCTGGTTCTGCCGAAAGAGCGGAAAAAACAAATTCACCGAAAAAGACGTTCAGGGCATGAAGCAGACCGAACAGCTGAAGGCCGCCGACCGCAACCCTTATTCGTGGAACATGGATTTTTATCCGTATGCCGATGGCAGCGGCTATGAGGCGCGCTTTACCCGATGCGGCATCTGCGCGCTGATGCAGAAACTGGGGCTGTATGATTTGACTCCGGCGCTGTGCCATCTGGATTATGCAATGAGCGAAGCAGGCGAACGCACGGATTTTGTGCGCGAATATACGCTGGCTTCCGGCGGGCCGTATTGCGACTGCGGTTACAAGGACAAGCGCGTGAGCTGAACATGGGTCGGAATGGCGCGTAAAAGACCGGAAAACCCCCTTTAGGGCGCGCGGCTCTAAAGGGGGTTTCACTGTCTATGGAATTTAGCCCTCGATGGACGTGACCTTGTAATCCTTATCCTCGACGGCCTTCTTAAGCACGGCGCTGTCCACCGGCTTGGAGAGAGTCACGACGGCGGTGCCGCTGGTGTGGCTGACCTCGGCGGACGCAACGCCGTCAACTGCTTCCAGCGCTTTCTTCACGGCGGCCTCGCAGTGGCCGCACATCATGCCTTCAATCTTCATCGTCTTTTCCATGGTTGTTTCCTCCTTGTGATGTTTCTTTTTGATTTTTTTATCTTTTCCTGCATCATGCAGTTTGAAAAGATTCAGTCTCAGGGCGTTGGAGACCACGCAGAAGCTCGACAGGCTCATGGCCGCCGCACCAAACATGGGGTTGAGCGTCCAGCCGAAAATCGGAATCCACACGCCCGCGGCCAGCGGAATGCCGATGACGTTGTAGAAGAACGCCCAGAACAGGTTTTCGTGGATGTTGCGCAGGGTGGCGCGGCTCAGGCGGATGGCGGCGGGCACGTCGCTGAGCTGGCTCTTCATCAGCACAACGTCGGCCGCGTCGATGGCCACGTCCGTGCCCGCGCCGATGGCGATGCCGATATCCGCGCGGGTGAGAGCGGGCGCGTCGTTGATGCCGTCGCCGACCATCGCGACTTTGCCCTGCTTTTGCAGGCTGCGGATGACGCTTTCCTTGCCTTCCGGCAGAACGCCCGCGATGACCTCGTCCACACCGGCCAGACGGCCGATGGCGCGCGCGGTCTTTTCGTTGTCGCCGGTGAGCATCACGACATGAATCCCCATGTTGCGCAGCGCGGCGATGGCGGCGGGGCTGTCTTCCTTGATAACGTCGGCCACGGCGATCACGCCCGCCAGCTTGCCGCCCCTGGCGAAGAGCAGCGGCGTTTTGCCTTCTTCCGCAAGGGCTTCGGCTTTATCGCGGAGAGCCTGCGGCACGTCGGCTTTGGTGGAAATGAAGGAGAGACTGCCGCCCAGCAGCTTTTCGTCGTTCAGCGTTGCGGTCAGGCCGTTGCCGGGCAGAGCGCGGAAATCGCTGACCTCCGAAACGGACAGATTGTCTTCCTCGGCGCGCAGCATGACGGCGCGGGCAAGGGGATGTTCGCTGCGCTGCTCCAGCGCGGCGGCGAGGGCAAGAAGGGCGCTTTCGGTCAGGCCGTCGGCAGGGAGCACGTCGGTCACGCGCGGTTCGCCCTTGGTGATGGTGCCGGTCTTATCCAGCGCGACGATTTCGGTCTTGCCGGTTTCTTCCAGCGAAACGGCGGTCTTAAAGAGAATGCCGTTTTTCGCGCCGAGGCCGTTGCCTACCATGATGGCGACCGGCGTCGCCAGACCGAGCGCGCACGGGCAGCTGATGACCAGCACAGAGATGCCGCGCGCCAGTGCGAAACCGATGGGCTTGCCGCACAGCAGCCACACGGCGGTGGTGATGACGGCAATGGTGATGACGGTCGGCACGAACACGCCGGATACCCTGTCGGCGACCTTTGCAATCGGCGCTTTCGTTGCGGCCGCGTCGGAAACCATCTTGATGATCTGGGAGAGTGTCGTATCCTCGCCGACGCGCGTTGCTTCGCAGCGCAGGAAGCCGGATTGATTGGTCGTCGCGGCGGAAACGCTGTCGCCGACGGCCTTGTCCACCGGAATGCTCTCGCCTGTCAGCGCGGATTCGTTCACGGCGCTTTCGCCTTCCAGAATCACGCCGTCCACCGGGATGTTTTCGCCCGGACGAACGACGAATACGTCGCCGCGCTTCACCTGCGCAATCGGCACGGTGATTTCCTGACCGTTGCGGAGAAGCGTCGCGGTCTGCGGGGCGAGTTTCATCAGGCTCTTGAGCGCGTCGGTCGTCTTGCCCTTGGAGCGAGCCTCAAGCATCTTGCCGACGGTGATCAGCGCCAGAATCATGGCGGCGGATTCAAAGTAAAATTCGTGCATGTAGCTCATGACTGCCGCCGCGTCGCCACGCACCTGCGCGCCCGTCATGGCGAAGAGGGCGTAGGTGCTGTAACCAAAGGAAGCGGTTGCGCCCAGCGCTACGAGCGTATCCATGTTCGGCGCGCCGTGGAACAGCGACTTGAAGCCGTTGATGAAGAATTTCTGGTTGATGACCATGACGGCGACGGTCAGCAGCATTTGAATCAGGCCCATCGCGACGTGGTTGCCGTCAAAGAACGACGGCAGCGGCCAGCCCCACATCATGTGGCCCATCGAGAAATACATCAGCACGATGAGGAAGCCCAGCGACGCGATCAGGCGGCGCTTGAGCACCGGGGTTTCATGATCGGCCAGCGCGTCTTCCTGTTCGGCGATGCTGGGGACGGACTGTGCCGCGCCCTTGAGCGACGCGCCGTAGCCCGCCGCCTGCACGGCGGAGATGACCGCGTCCGGCGTGGCTGAGCCTTCTACGCCCATTGAATTGGTCAGCAGGCTGACCGAGCAGCTCGTCACGCCCGGTACGGCGGAAACGGCTTTTTCCACACGGGCACTGCAAGCCGCGCAGCTCATGCCCGTTACGGTATAGTGTTCCATAGATGACTCCTTTCATGGAGGGGAAAAGGGGGGATGATTGGGGCTTTGCCCCAAACCCCACAAGGGAACTGAGTTCCCTTGACCTTCCGTCATGCTTCGCGGCATGCCGCGAAGCAGAGGGGGAAGTCCAGAAACCTCAGGTTTCTGGCAGGGTTTGGGACGGAGTCCCAACGTATCTCTTCCTATTCTTTCCCCCGTACTTAACGCATCAGCTTTTGAAGCGTGGTCAAAAGCTCGTCGATGGTTTCGTCCTTGCCTTCGCGGATGTCCTGCGCGACGCAGGTCTTGATGTGGTTGGCCAGCAGCACCTTTGAGAAACTGTTCAGCGCCGCGCTCGCAGCCGCAACCTGGGTCAGAATATCAGGGCAGTATGCGTCTTTTTCAACCATGCCGCGAATGCCGCGAATCTGTCCCTCGATGCGGCTGAGCCGATTGAGCAGGTCGCGTTCTTCCTTGTCGTCCCGATGTTTGGTTCGGCAATGACAACAGCAGGTCTTTTCTTCATCACTCATGCTTTTCACCTCGCTTGCGGCGATATTATATACCCCTTAGGGGTATTTGTCAATATGGTTTGCAGAAACAAACATGTTTTTTCCGAAAAGCGTTTTTATCATGCAGAAAGTGATCTCAAGGCGTAAAATGAATACGGCGCGCAAACAAAAAATGAAGTTCAAATGCAATTTGATTTAATTATCGTCAGAATTGATTGCGCAATTCCGAAGAATTGCAGGAAATGATATAATGCATATCAAAATCATTGACGGCAAACGAAAAAAGCGTTATACTGACGCACGTTAATTGCAAGCGGTAAAAACAAAAGCCGATTGCCAAAGCAACGCCGGGCACACGGCGCAGATGGGAGAGATTAGAATGAAGAAAGTTCCCGAACTGTTTGGCAGCATGGTCTTTAACGAGGCCGTCATGAAGGAAAGACTGCCCAAGGATGTCTATAAAGCGCTGAAGCAGACGGTGCGGCAGGGAACGGCGCTCGACCCGCAGGTGGCGGGCGTTGTGGCCAACGCCATGAAGGATTGGGCGATTGAGAAGGGCGCCACTCATTTCACCCATTGGTTCCAGCCAATGACCGGCATCACCGCCGAGAAGCATGATTCGTTCATCTCTCCCTGCCCGGATGGCACGGTGATCATGGAATTCTCCGGCAAAGAGCTGATCAAGGGCGAACCGGATGCGTCTTCCTTCCCGTCCGGCGGTCTGCGCGCAACATTTGAGGCGCGCGGCTATACCGCGTGGGACCCGACCAGCTACGCCTTTATCAAGGATGATACGCTGTGCATCCCGACGGCGTTCTGTTCCTACACGGGCGAGATTCTGGATAAGAAAACGCCGCTGTTGCGCTCGATGGAGGCCATCAGCAAGGAAGCCTGCCGCGTGCTGAAGCTCTTCGGCAAGACGGTTTCCCGCGTGGCGACGACCGTCGGCCCGGAGCAGGAATATTTCCTGATCGATAAAGAGGATTACAAGAAGCGCCCCGATCTGATTCTGACCGGACGCACGCTCTTCGGCGCGATGAGCCCGAAGGGACAGGAAATGGAGGATCACTATTTTGGTTCGATCCGTCCGCGCGTCAAGGCGTTTATGGCCGATCTGGACGAGGAGCTCTGGAAGCTGGGCATCAATGCCAAGACCGAGCACAACGAGGTCGCGCCCTGCCAGCATGAGATGGCGCCGATTTTTGCGACGGCAAACATCGCGACGGATCACAACCAGCTGACCATGGAAATCATGAAGAAGGTCGCCGATCGCCACGGGCTGGTCTGCTTGCTGCATGAAAAGCCGTTTGACGGCGTGAATGGTTCGGGCAAACACAACAACTGGTCGATTTCCACCGATAAGGGCGAAAACCTGCTGGATCCCGGCTCTACGCCGATGGAGAACGCGCAGTTCCTGCTGTTCCTGACGGCTGTCATTAAAGCGGTGGACGAGTATCAGGATCTGCTTCGCCTGAGCGTCGCCAGCGCGGGCAACGATCATCGCCTGGGCGCGAATGAGGCGCCGCCCGCCATCGTCTCCATGTATGTCGGCGACGAGCTGGCCGCAGTCATCCATTCTTTGGTGGATGGCACGGATTACAAGGCGGCGGGGCACAAGAGCATGGATATCGGCGTGACGAGCCTGCCGCATATCCCGCAGGATAATTCCGACCGCAACCGCACTTCGCCGTTCGCGTTCACGGGCAACAAGTTTGAATTCCGTATGCCCGGATCGTCCTTCAACATCGCCTGCACGAATATCATGCTCAACACCGCTGTTGCGGACGAGCTGATGGCGTTTGCGGACGAGCTGGAAAAGGCCGACGACTTTGAGACGGCGCTCTCCAAGTTGATTCGCCGCGAACTGGCTGCGCACAAGCGCATTCTGTTCAATGGCAACGGTTACAGCGCGGAGTGGCCGATCGAGGCTGAGAAGCGCGGCCTGCTCAATCTGCGTTCTACGCCGGAGGCGCTGCTGCGCTATACGGAGGCAAAGAATGTCGCGATGTTTGCCCGACACGGCATCTACACTGAGACGGAAATCAAGTCGCGTCAGGATATCAACATGGAGGAATATGCCAAGGTCATCCATATTGAGGCGCTGACTTCGCTGGATATGCTGGGCAAGATGATTGTCCCGGCCTGTGCGGCATATTCCAAGATGCTGGCGGAAGGCGTTGCGGCGAAAAAGAGCATCGGCGTGGACGCGCCTGCCGAGGTGGCTGCTGTTCGAGAATTGACCGATAAGACCGCCGAACTGATGGCGTTGGAGGAAAAACTGAAAGACGCTGTTGCCGGTGAGCCGGAAGAACTGAACGAGCGTGCGATGTATGAGCACGAAACCGTTATTCCCGCCATGGAAGCCGCCCGCAAGGTTGCTGACGAGCTGGAATTGAAAGTTGGAAAGGCGTATTGGCCGATGCCGACGTATGCGGATTTGCTGTTCTACGTATAATGTGGATTGTGCTTCGATGGGCGCACGGTTTCATTCGCGTTGAGACAGAGTAAGACATCGGAATGGAATAAAGAAGGGGCAATGTGTTTGTGCATTGCCCCTTCTCTATGTGTCTTTTCAAATAAAAATAAATAAAAAAAGTTGTGCTGCAAACACAACTTTAATGTGGTGGAGGTGAGGAGAATCGAACTCCTGTCCGAAAAAGCGACAGCCAAGCTTTCTCCGAGCGCAGTTCGCGATTTAACATTCCCTCTTCCCAGCGCCCACGAACGGGCTCAGGGATTCAGTAGCTTCATCATGTGTTCATGCGGCAAAGCTTAGGCATGAACATGGCCCGCTAAATGACGCCGGATTCCGGTGCAGCGGGATCACCGGGCCGACGCGCAGCCTAATTAGGCCGCGAGGCAATAATCGTTATTGTCAGTTCATTTTTAATTTCCCGATTTTTACGTGGCTCGGGGCCACGGCTCGCTTACCTGACCGCCCACAATCCCGTCGAAACCAGTACACCCCCATAGAAAGAATGGAAAAAATCAGTCGTCGCTGCGGTTTTTTGAACGCAATGCGCGCTGAATGTCGCGCTGAGCGTCCCTGGCCGCCATGTCGTCGCGCTTGTCATGCAGCTTTTTGCCTTTGCAGAGACCAAGCTCCATTTTGAATCGACCGTCCTTCAAATAGACCTGAAGGGGAATGAGCGAATAGCCCATCTTGCCGACTTCCTGCGCGAGATGGCGAATCTGGCTTTTGTGCAGCAGAAGCTTTTTCTGGCGCATGGGATCGGTATTGAAGATGTTGCCCTGCTCATACGGGCTGATGTGCATGCCGCAGACCAGCACTTCGCCGTCTTTGACGATAGCAAAACTCTCTTTGAGGTTCATCCGTCCCTGACGCATGCTTTTGACTTCTGTGCCCTTGAGTTCCATGCCGCATTCCAGCCGCTCCTCGACGAAGTAATCGTGGAACGCTTTTTTATTTTGAGCCATCGGCTTGATGCCTTTTGCGCGCGCCATGCGATTCCCTCCCCGAAAGATGCTGCGCATAGTATAGCACAGGAAGAGAAAATTGGCAAGCGGTTGACCAGATCTTCGTTTCGTTGACAGCAACAGTTAAAAACTGCGAAACATGGTTGAGATTGGAGTTATTTTATGGTATGATGAACCGATTGTTTTTGGCTTGATCTTGAAGTGATAAAACGCGAGAAAGGTGAACGTTTATGACCATTTTGCTTCTCGGCGACCTGACGGGCCGTAGCCGTGTCGCGCTGCGCATGCTGACCTTTGAATTGGAAAAACGCGGTCATGAGGTGCTGATGCTTCCGACGGCACTGATTTCCAACACGCTCAATCTGGGCAGAGCGGCGATGCTGGATACGACCGATTACCTGATGGAATCGCTGGAGACGTGGAAAAGTTTGGGGCTTTCGTATGACCTCGTCTATATCGGTTATGTGACCGGCCTTGCGCAGGCGGAAAAGCTATGCCGGGTTGCGGATGATGCGCGGGCACATGGCGTGCCCGTCGTGGTGGACCCGATTTTGGGGGATAACGGCAGGCGGTATAACAGCGTGACCACGGAGCAGGTCGAAGCGATGAAGCGGCTGATTGGCCATGCCGACGTGATGACGCCCAACCTGACGGAAGCCTGTCTGCTGGCGGATGTGCCCTGCGAGCATGCCGATTGGCAAAAACTGATGGATCGACTGAGTGAAAACGGGGCGAGCGTGCTCATCACCAGCGCGGGCGATGCGGTAGTCGGCGTTGACGCACGGACAGGAATGCGTTTTAACATTCCCTTTGAACGCGTTCCCGGTGAGCACTGGGGAACGGGCGACCGTTTCTGCGCGCTGCTGCTGGATGGACTGGCACACAAAATGCCGTTTGATCGGGCGGCAAAACGCGCCAACGACGGCGTATATGAAGCGCTGAAAACAGAAAATCCCGCAAATCCTATTGACAAAGTATGATATAAAGTGATATACTGGGCATACTGAGTGAGAAGCGGAGGGATTGCGCATGATGATTTCGACCAAAGGACGGTATGCCCTGCGGATTATGGCGGATGTGGCGCAGCATGACGGCGAAATGCCTGTCAGTGTGCGCGAAATTGCCCAGCGGCAGGATATTTCCGGAAAATATATGGAACAGATCATCAGCGTGCTGACCCGAAGCGGTCTTTTGCGCAGCGTTCGCGGCGCGCAGGGCGGCTATCATCTGGCCAAACGTCCCGCCGATATCACGGTCGGCATGATTTTGCGCGCGACGGAGGGCGATCTTGCGCCGGCCGAGTGCGTTTCGATGGATGGGCATGCCTGCACGCGAAGCGGCGTCTGTCCGTCCCATGCCGTATTTGCCAAGGTATACAGCGCCATCAACAACGTCATTGACGGCGTGACCCTGTGCGACCTGATTCCCGAAGGCGAGAACATGCCGACGGCGCACACGGGAACCTGCATGTAATCAAACAGAATAGGGGAGAATTTTGTGATCTATATGGATAACGCCGCGACAACGCGGCTGAGCAGCAGAGCCCTGGAGGCCATGATGCCGTACCTGACCGAGCAATATGCCAATCCGGCCGGCACATACAGCTTCACCAACGCCAGCAACGCGGCGATGGAGAAGGCGCGCAAGCAGGTTGCCGACGTCATCGGCGCCAAGAGCGCGGAGATTTTCTTCACCAGCGGCGGCACGGAGAGCGACAACTGGGCGCTCAAGGGCGTGATGCGCGCGAACGAGAAAAAGGGGCGTCATCTGATTATCTCTGCGATTGAGCATCACGCGATTCTGCACAGCGCCAAGGCGCTGGAACGCGAAGGATTCGACGTTACCGTTCTGCCCGTGGACGCGGACGGTGTGGTTGCGCCGGAGGCCGTGGAAGCGGCCATCCGCCCGGATACCGTGCTCGTCTCCATCATGGCGGCGAATAACGAGATCGGCACGATTGAGCCGCTGGAGGCCATTGGCGAGGTCTGCAAGCGTCACGGCGTGGTCTTCCACACGGATGCGGTGCAGGCGTTTGGTCACATTCCGCTGAATGTCGAACAGATGCACATCGATCTGCTGTCTGTCAGCGCGCACAAGTTCCACGGCCCGAAGGGTGTGGGCTTCCTCTACATTCGCAAAGGCGTGAAGCTGCTTCCGTTTATGGATGGCGGCGCACAGGAGAAGAACCGCCGCGCGGGCACGAGCAACGTGGCGGGCATTGTCGGCATGGGCGAGGCGGCTCAGCAGGCGATGGAGAACATGGACGCGACGATGACGAAGGTTGCTGCGGTGCGCGATCATTTGATCAGCCGCATTGAGGCGGAGATTCCGCATGCGAAGCTGAACGGCCATCGCACCAACCGCCTGCCGGGCAACGTGAATTTCTGCTTCCGCTTTATCGAAGGCGAGAGCATGCTGATGCTGTTGGATGCGCAGGGCGTCTGCGCGTCGAGCGGTTCGGCCTGCACGAGCGGTTCGCTTGACCCGTCGCATGTGCTGCTGGCCATCGGCTGCCCGCATGAGATTGCGCATGGTTCGCTGCGCCTGTCGCTCAGCGAGGAAACGACGATGGAGGATGCGGATTTCGTCGTCGATCAGCTCAAAGAGATCATTCCGCGTCTGCGGAGCATGTCCCCGCTCTATGCGGATTTTATCGCGGAGAACAAGTAAACGCGCGGGGCAGCGGGAGAACGTTTGGGGCGCTGCCCCCAAACCCCACCAGAAACCTGAGGTTTCTGGACTTTCCATTCAATCAAAAAACTATTTTTGCGGCTCGAAGGTTTCCAAAGGGCGATCGAAAAGCCCTCTGGTCGCCTGAAGCGCGAAATTCCAAAAAGTTCAGAGGAGTAAAAAGGCTATGTATACCGAAAAAGTCATGGATCATTTCATGCACCCCCGCAATGTGGGTGAAATCGATAACGCCAGCGGCGTCGGCACGGTCGGCAACGCGAAGTGCGGCGACATCATGCGCATCTTCTTGGATATCGACGAGAATCAGGTTGTGCGCGACGCGAAGTTCAAGACCTTTGGCTGCGGGGCGGCGATTGCGACCAGCTCGATGGCTACGGAGATGATTATTGGCAAGACAATTCAGGAGGCGCTGGAAGTGACCAACAAGGCAGTCATGGAAGCGCTGGGCGGTCTGCCGCCGGTCAAGGTGCACTGCTCCCTGCTGGCCGAGCAGGCGGTGCATGCCGCGCTGTGGGATTATGCGCAGAAGAACAACATCACCATCGAGGGTCTCAAGCCGCCGGTCAACGACGTGGACGAGCTGGAAGAAGCCCACGAGGACGAAGCTTAATTTGAAGATCAAAAAACGGATTGCTTTCGCTGTGGAAAGCAATCCGTTTTCATATGCCGTTATTCTGCCGGACTGGCTTCATCCGGCGTTGCGGGAATGGGTGTAAAGCTCGGTTCCGGCGTCGGCTGCGGAGTGTGCGTGTGTTCCGGCGTCGGTTCGGGCGTGAGCTCAGGCATTGGCGTGAGCAGAGGATCGACCGTCTCGACGGACGACGTGATTTCCGGCAGGGGCGTGATCACCGTGTCATAGGAGAACGTATTTTCGCCGTCCTGAAGCAGGCAGTTGACCACCCGCGCATGGGAAACGCTGTCCCCGACGACCAGAAGCGACTGCCCCGGTTCGCCGCCGCGCGAGGAGGCGTTGCCGCCAATCAGCGAGCCGCTCAGATTGACGGAAGAAGCCGCCGTCGCGTCCATCAGGATGAGTGCGTCGCCGCCGTATTCCGCGCCTGAGCCGCCGCGGATTTCGCCGTTCACGCCAATGGAAACGGTATCGCCGATGGAAACCACCTGCATGCCTGCGCCGCCGACGGAACCCTTGCCGCCGCGAACGCTGCCCGCCACGGTGATAAAAGCGTTGCCGCTCAGGTCAAACAGGTTGAGCCCCGTGCCGCCCATGGTTGTGCCGTCGCCGCCGCAAATGTTGCCGGCAAGCATCATGGTACCGTATTCGGTCATGGGCGAGACTTCCATGCCGCTGCCGCCGTCCGCGCCGCCGCGCACACTGCCCTCCATGCTGACGTAGAGATCGCCGCCGCGCTGGCTGATGGAGACGCCGGTTGCGCCCGTGCCGCCGGCAACGCTGCTGTCTTCGTCGATGAGCAATGTGCCGCCGCCCACGAAAGACAGGCCGTATTGCCCCGACGCGCCTTCTACGCGAACCGTGCGCAGCTCGATGTTGGAAACGCCGTCCACCGTGAAAGAATCGAGCAGGGAGAGATTTGAAAAGACAATGGAAGAATCGCTGACGTGCAGATGGCGCAGCGTCGCTTTGCCGTCGCCCGTGATTTCCAGCAAGGCGGGGGTGACAAGCGCTTCATCGGTTGCGCTCAAATCGCCGGAGACAAGCAGCACATCGCCATCGCGCGCCTGCCGCACCAGAGCCAGCAATTCGTTGTAACTGAGCGCCGGGCCGAGCGTCCCCGCCTGCGCGGCAAGCGGGCACAGCAGCAAAATCAGCAAGAACAGGGCGCAAGCCTGCGTTGCTTTCATGAAAAAAACTCCCTTTCAAACATGCACCGCATGAAAAATTGGATTTTATTATAGCACAATTTGTTCCAGCGGGCAAGCAATGACAGAATTTGCAAAAAAGTGAAAAAAGATGTTGACAAGGGCAGTCGAGTTTGGTATAATTCCTTTTGTCAGTGAGACAAATGCATTGGGGAATTGTGTAACGGCAGCACCTACGACTCTGACTCGTATTGTCTAGGTTCGAATCCTAGTTCCCCAGCCATAAGCCTCCATGGTCAAGCGGTTAAGACGTTGCCCTCTCAAGGCAAAATCATGGGTTCGATTCCCATTGGAGGTGCCAAAAAACCGATTGCTTTTGCAATCGGTTTTTTCTTTTGCCGAATAAACACGATAACAGGCAAATCGAAAATTGCACGGTTGCTTTTTTGCATAAAAACCAGTATAATGAAACTTGCCCCGTAAAGGGCGGGGCGTTTCTGATTACGCAAGCATTTGGAGGCCATACCCATGGGTTATATTGCCGGTATCGGCGGCGCGAATATGGATATCCACGGCAAGAGCGATCGTCAGCTCATCATGCGGGATTCCAACCCCGGTTCGCTGCATACCTCGCTGGGCGGCGTTTGCCGCAATATCTGCGAAAATCTGGCCAGACTGGGCGAAACGGTTCACCTGATTACCGTCGTGGGCGACGATGTGCAGGGACGTGGCATCATCGAAGGCTGTGAAAAAGCCGGAATCGACATGAGCGCGACCCGCGTGCTGCGCGGCGAACGCTCTTCCAGCTATATTTCCATTATGGATGGCGACGGGGATATGCTGCTGGCGATGAGCGATATGCACATCATCAAGCAGCTCAATGCCCAGCTGGTGGATGAATCCCGCGATCTGCTCTGCGGCGCGGATCTGGTGGTCTGCGACGGCAATTTGTCCGTCAGGACCATCGAGCGGCTGTCTCAGATCTGCGACAGGCCGCTGTATCTGGATCCCGTTTCCACGGCATGGGCGCGGGAACTCAAGCCGTATATTGGCTGCTTTGACACGATTAAGCCCAACCGCATGGAGTTGGAAGTGCTCAGCGACTGCCCGGTGGATACGCCTGAAAATGTCGAAATGGCTTGCGACATCGTCCGAGGCAAGGGCGTGCGGCGCGTGTTCGTTTCGCTTGGCAAAGACGGCATGTATTACAAAGGGCCGGAGGGCGGCATCTGGGGTCAGAGCCGCGCGTTTGACGGCATGGTTAACGCGACCGGCGCGGGCGACGCGTCGATGGCGGGCATCATTTACGCCACCCGTCAGGGCTATACAGCCGAAGATGTCCTCGCGTTCGGCATGGGCGCGGGCATGGTTGCCATTTCTTCAAGCGACACCATCAGCTGCGAGATGTCTCCCGCGGCGATTGAAAATATGGTAAAGGAGTATATCAAATGAACAATTTTGATCTGAAAGCCTACATGGACGTTACCCCGGAAATTGAGGAAGCCGTTCGCACCGGCAAGCCTGTCGTCGCGCTGGAGAGCACCATTCTCAGCCACGGCATGCCGTATCCGGAGAACCTGAGCTTCGCCCGCGAGGTGGAGAAGATCATCCGCGAGCAGGGCGCGATTCCCGCGACGATGGCGATCATCGACGGCCGTCTCAAGTGCGGCCTGACTGAGGCTGAGTTGGTTCGCATGTGCGAGGCGAAGGGCGTGCTGAAGGTGAGCCGCCGCGATCTGCCGATCGTCGTCGCGCAGAAGCTGACCGGCGCGACCACCGTCGCCACAACGATGATTCTGGCAAACATGGCGGGCATTCACATCTTTGCGACCGGCGGCATCGGCGGCGTGCATCGCCATGGCGAAGTGACCATGGACGTGAGCGCGGATCTCCAGGAGCTGGCGCATACCCCGGTTGCGGTTGTCTGCGCAGGCGCGAAGATGATTTTGGATATCGGCCGCACGCTTGAATATTTGGAGACGATGGGCGTTCCGGTGCTCGGCCTGAATACCGACGATTTCCCGGCGTTCTACTGCCGTAAGAGCGGTTTCGGCGTGGATTACAATGCCAAGACCCCGGCGGATGTTGCTGCGATTGCCAAGGCGAAGTGGGGCATGGGCCTTCAGGGCGGCATGCTGATCGGTAACCCGGTGCCGGAAGAGTACGCGATGGACTTTGATCAGATGAGTGCCGTCATCGACAAGGCGATGGCGATGGCCGACGAGAACGGCGTGAAGGGCAAGAACATCACCCCGTTCCTGCTGGCGCATATTGTCGAGCTGACCGGCGGCGACAGCCTCAAGACCAACATTCAGCTGGCCTACAACAATGCCCGCGCGGCGGCACAGATTGCCGTTGAGCTGGCGAAGTAAAAGGCGGTTTATACGGACGCGCAATGCGCGCCTTTACAAAGAGAATCGCGCGGTTCTTGCAGAAAACGCTTTATGATTCAAATAAAAGCGCTTCCCTCCGAAATGAGAGGGAAGCGTTTTTTGATGAGAAAACTGCCGCGTGTTCTTGGAGCGGTTTATTCCAAATGTGCGTAAACCTCTTTGAGATGCTGGGTCAATTTGCCGTTTTCCGCGTAATCAATCGGACATTCGATGAGCGCGGGCACATCCTGCTGAAAAGCGTCTTCGAGCGTCGGCAGCAATTCATCCGCGGTACGGATGCGGTAGCCCTTACAGTGCATCGCTTCGGCATAGGCGACCAAATCGGGGTTGGTGAAATCGCAGTAGTGTGTTTCGCCGAATTTGTCCATGCCTTTCCACTTAATCAGCCCGTAGCCGCCATCCACAAACACCAGAACGACAAACGGCAGATGCTCACGCACGGCGGTTTCCAGCTCCTGACTGTTCATCATCAGCCCGCCGTCGCCGGTGACGACCAATACGCGCTTATCGGGCGAAACGAGCTTGGCGGCCAGCGCGCCGGGCAGGGAGAAGCCCATCGTTGCGAAACCGTTGGAAATCAGGCAGGTCTTGGGCTTGTAGCAGTTATAGTGACGGGCGATCCACATCTTGTGCGCGCCTACGTCGGAGAGCAGAATGTCGCCCGGACGCATGACTTTGCGCACGTCGATCAGCACGCGCTGCGGCTTCATGGGGAAGGAAGCGTCCGTCGCATAGCTTTCATGCTCGGCGATGAGCTGCTCACGGATGGCTAGCGCAGCAGTCGGTTGGTCAAATCGAGAAACTGGTGCGCCGTCAAGTGAATTTTGTCGGTGGAAACCTGCCCGGTGATGGCGACCAGCGGCGCGCCGTCGGAATTGGCGTCTGCCACGCCGGTGATGAGGTTGGTTGCGCCGGGACCGAGCGTCGCCAGGCAAACGCCTGCGCGGCCCGTCAGCCGACCGTAAACGTCCGCCATAAAGGCCGCGCCCTGCTCATGGCGAACCGTGATAAACCGAATATTTGAACGCGCAAGGGCGTTCATCACCGCAAGATTTTCTTCGCCGGGGATGCCGAAAACCACCTTGACGCCTTCGTTTTCCAAACATTTGACAAGCAGCTCTGCCGTGTTCATGTGTGTCCTCCATATGCGCATTTGCATAATTCACCATGATAACACACAAAAAAAGCAAATTCAATGCTAAAACAGCAAGAATTTGCATGATTTATTTTTTAATCCGTCAATTCTGCGTATTTGGCGGAAATCAGGCCACAGAGCGCGTCCGGCGCAAGCTCCACCTGTGCGCCGATTTTGCCCGCGCTGACACAGATGGTGTCAAACAGCTGGGCGCTTTCGTCGATGAAGGTGGGGTAGAGCTTTTTCATGCCGATGGGGCTGCATCCGCCGTGGATGTAGCCCGTATTGGGCAGAAGCGCCTTTTGCGGAATCATTTCGACCGCCTTTTCGCCGCAGGCCGCCGCCGCGCGCTTCAGATTCAGCGAACCCGTTGCCGGGATGACGAAAACGTAGAACGCGCGGCTCTTTCCCTGTGTCACCAGCGTTTTGAAAACCGCCTGCGGATCCTGTCCCAGCGCCTTGGCGACGGAGACTGCATCGATGCCCGTATCGGGCGAATAAAAATGTGTCTGATAAGGGATTTCCGCTTTGTCCAAAACGCGCATCACATTTGTTTTTTCGACTTTGTTTGCCATGAATCCATAACCTTCTTTAAGAATATGACCCTTCTGCCGCTCTTGCGGCTCCTCTCCTTATCGGAAGGGTGTGAGCGATATCAAAACGACTTGCTGACATCCAGTTTGATGGGCTTTGCGACTTTTTTCGGGCTTTTTGCGGCCAACGCGGCCAGCTTGCCGGCGTAGAGCGCGTCGTCAAAAGGCAGGTTAATTGTCGCGTTTTCCCACGTCGAGAGCAGCATCGCGTTGGCCAGCATCAGGCTGTTCAGCCCCTCGCGCCCGTCGGCAATCATTGGCGCACCCGTCAGAATGTGATCAATAAACGCACGAATCACGCCCGCGTGCATCGTATAAGGCTCGTCCGGCGTGATGTCCGCCACCGTCACATTCGGCTTGCCGAAACCGCCTTCATATTCGCGGATGAAGCGGTCGGTCGGCGTATCCGGTCTGGCCAGCGTTAGCCGTCCGTTTTCGTAGATCAGCTGGCCGCCCGTCAGGGAGACTTCAAACCGATTGGTTCCGGGCGCCTCGCCCGTGCAGGTGATGAATGTGCCCGTCGCGCCGCCGGCATATTCGACATAGGCCGTCACGTCGTCCTCGACCTCGATGTCATGCCAGCGGCCGAACCCGCAGAATGCGCGCACACGAACCGGCATGCCGCAGATCCATTGCCACAAATCGAGATTGTGCGGCGCCTGATTGAGCAAAACGCCGCCGCCGTCCGCCGCCCATGTCGCGCGCCACGCACAGGAATCGTAATAACTTTGCGCGCGCAGCCAATCGGTGATGATGACGCTGGTGCGCTGGATGCTGCCCAACTCGCCGGAGTCAATCAACCGTTTCATTTTCCGATAAGCGGGGTTGGTGCGCTGATTGAACATGGCGCCGAACGCCCTGCCACTCTTGTCCGCTTCCGCGTTTAGCAGGCGAACCTCCTGCGTGGAAATGCCCATCGGCTTTTCGAGCAAAACGTGCACGCCTGCGCGGAACGCCTCCACAGCCTGCTGAACGTGCAGCCTGTGCGGCGTGGCAATCAGCACCGCGTCGATCAGCCCGCTGGCGTACATCTCCGCAGCCGTGGCGAAAACGCGCACATCCGACGCGCCGGGGAGCGCGAGCAGCTCGGCTTTGTGCGCTTCGCTGGTGGTGACGGCAGCGCACAGATGGGCGTCTGGCACGGAGGAAAGCAGCGTTTTTGCGTGCGCCATGCCCATCGCGCCAAGACCGATGAGCCCGAAACGAACCTCTTTCATGGAAGTCCTCCTTAAACGAGTCGATATTTTTCGTCCAGTATTCCTGTAAAAAAGTCCAGCACATTCTGCGCGGCGCAGTCGAAATTGGTAAAGCTGCGGACAGTGACGACGATTTTCATAGCGGTTCCTCGGATTTAACGGCGGATGTCGTAATTCATATTCATCAGGTTGCGGATGCTGCTCACATCGTCGGTGATGTTGGCATCGCCGTGAATCGTGTGCTTGATGGCGCTGGAAGCGACGGCGAAGTTGAGCATATCCATCGGCTTGTAATCGTGCAGCATGGCGTAAATCAGGCCGCTGGCAAACGCGTCGCCGCCGCCCACGCGATCCAGAATCGTGAAGGTGAACAGCTTGCTTTCAAACGTGTGACCCTCGTACCACATAAACGCTTTCAGGCTGTTTTCACTGCCGGAATGCGCATAGCGCACGTGTCGCGCGATGCACTTGAGGTTTGGATAGCGCTCGACAAACCGCTGGAAGATTTCATCCTGCTGCTCATAGCTGGGTTGCATCGGCACGCCGTCCTTCGCGTCGCCCTGACTGTGGTCGTCCTCGTCGCGCCAGAGGTGATACGGCTCGATGCCCAGCAGAATATCGACGTAGGGGAGGCACTGCGTGCAGAAATCGCGAGCCTCTTCCCAGCTCCACAACATGCTGCGGAAATTGCCGTCGAAGCTGACTGTTAACCCCTTTTCCTTGGCAACACGCAGCATATCCAGTACCAGCTTGCTGCAATTCGGGCTGAGCGCTGGGGTGATGCCGCTCAGGTGCAGCCAGTCGAATCCTTCCAGCAGCGCGCTCAAATCCACATCCGAGAAATCGTATTCGGCCATGGCGCTGTGTTTGCGGTCGTAGATGACCTTGCTGGGACGGATGCCGTAGCCCGTTTCCAGGTAATACGTGCCCAGACGATGGGTCGGCGTTTCCTCCGGTGTGGTGAGGATCATCGGCGTGCAGTGAACGTCGTTGGAGCGCAGCCAGCGCACGGCGCTCTTGCCGAGACTGTTGTTGGGCACGACGGAGAAGAACGTGCTGTCCACGCCCAGGTTGGCCAGCGCGAGAGCGATATTGGCCTCGCTGCCGCCGTAGCTGGCTTCAAAACCGGAAGCCATTCGGATTTTTTCGTAGTTCGGCGGGGTCAGACGGAGCATGATTTCGCCCATTGTGATGAATTTTTTGTCGTTTTCCATGTTTTGCAGAAGTGGATTATAGTGAATCATCCGGGATACCTGCCTTCCTGCTTGTGTTGGTATCAGTATAGCATGGTTTGACGACGGATTCAAGCGGAGGCTGAGGGCAAAAACCGCGCATGAAAACGCGCCCCCTGCCGAGCGGGCGGCAGAGAGCGCGTCGTGTGATGCCTGTATTTTATTTTGCGTTATCCGCAGCCTTTTGCAGCGCCTGAAGGAAGTTGCCCACATCGATGGTGCAGCCGGACTTGAGATCGACGTCGTCCGGCACCTGCGTGTGGTGACCGTCGCCCTTGTCGTAGGTCGGCATGGAGACGACTTCTTCCACCGTTTTGCCGATGCACCAGGCTTCCAGCGCTTCGGCCTGCTCATACCATTCCTTGCCGATAGAGGTTGCGCCCTTCATGCCGTAAGCGTCGCCCAGCTCCTTCTTGGTGGGATGTTCGCCCGTCAGCTCGCTCGTCAGCGCGCCGGCCGCGTCAAAGCCAATCTTGTTCTGCGCGATATCGAAGGAAACGGCGGTGATTTTGCCGGCGTCATCCAGTTCCAGCGCGCACATGGTCGTATTGACGGTCACGCTGCCCGCCTTATCGGCAGCAGCTTCGGAGCCGGACATGCTGGTCACGGAGCCGAGACCGGAAGCGGCCAGCGCACCGGCAGAGAGGGAGAGCATCAGCGCCGCAGTTGCGGCGGCAGCAGTAAACTTGTTCATAACATAATCCTCCAAATCTTTTTTGCGGGTGACATGCGTATGGATGATTTACCGCATCTCCCCGCGGGCGGAGGTGCGATAAATTATCGGATGATGGTGTAGGCGTGGCGGCCCAGCGCATCCCAGATGGCGGAAATCACCTTCGGAGCGCGCAACGTCGCGCCGGATGAAACATCCGTATCGTCGGCGATTTGCCCAGGCCAACTGCAACGTTTATCTCATCGACGAGCAGCACCATGTCACGGGCTATTTTGACGGCGTGGTGCAGACGATGAGCGGTAAGCTGCTGCCCGGCTACATCGAGCAGACGATTGCGCTGGGCTTTATGGGCAAAACGCCGTTTCTCTCTGCGAAAATCGACGGGGAGACGCACCTGACGACGGGCATGCCGATCATGAATGCCAGGAGCCACGTGCTCGGCGTGGTGCTGCTGGAAAGCACGCTGCGTGAGCTGGGCTTTGCACAGGTTTCCAGCTCGGATATTCTGCTGGTCAGCGGCGCGCTGGCTTTCGTGCTGACCGTGCTGCTGGGCGCGCTCTTTTCGCGGATGTTTACGCAGCCGATCACGGCAGTGCAGCGCTTTGCAGGCAAGCTGGCGGGCGGCGAATACGAAGCGAGGATGAACAGCGCCCAGCGGGATGAAATCGGCGAACTGGCGCGGTCGATGGATATCCTTGCCCGGCGGCTTTTTGAGGCGCGCAGCCGCGACGAACGTCTGCGCGAACAGCAGAGCGCTTTCTTTGCCACGATTTCGCACGAATTAAAAACGCCAGTCACGGTCATCCGCGGGTCGCTGGAGGCGCTGCGCGACGGCGTGGTCTCCGGCAGGGATGACGTTCGGGCGTATTATAATCAGATGCTGACCGAATGCAAGGGCTTGCAGCGGTTGATTATCGATCTGCTGGAGCTTTCACGGCTGCAAAACGCGGATTTCTCGCTGAATATGGGGAGCGTGGACGTGCGCGAACTGCTGGGCGATGTGGCGATGAGCGCGGGCGCGCTTTGCAGTCGCAAAGGCGTGCGCTTTGACTGCCGTGAACCGGGAAACGCGCTGCAAATCGTGGGCGATTATGCGCGCCTGAGGCAGATGCTGCTGGTTGTGCTGGATAACGCGGTCAAATTTACGCCGGAAGGCAAACGCGTCAGTCTGGCGCTTGAAGGAAAGACCATCGTCATTGCGGATGAGGGGATCGGCATTCCGGCGGAAGAACTGGCGCATATTTTCGACCGTTTCCGACGAACGAGGCGCAGCAACGAACAGGGAACGGGGCTGGGTCTTGCGATTTGCAGCGAAGTTGCGCGGCGGCATGGCATTGCCATCGACGTGGCCAGTCGCGTCGGGGAGGGAACGACTTTCCGGTTCACATTCCCCGACGGCGGGTCATGAACGTGTAGACGGCCAGTATGAGCGCGGCGGCGAGGCTCATCAACAGCCCAAGCGTCAGCCCGCGCGTGCGATAAGTGAACACGATTTCGTGCTCGCCCGGCTCGACCCAAACGCCCATGAAGGCCACGTCGCAGTTGACGATTTCGGCCTTCTGCCCATCGACAGTGGCCGAGAAGCCCTTGTCAAACGGAATCGTAAAGACGAGCATGCCTGCTTCCTTTGCATCGATGTGAGCGATAAAGCCGTTTGCGGTTGTGTCGAAGCCATCGCAGGCATTCCGCTTCAGCCGGGTGACGCTCTCCTGCCAATCCGGAATGTTGTAAACGTCGAGCGTCTGCATGCGGCCCTGATAGGCGGCCAGATCGTCGTCGCTCAGCGTCACGGCGGCGAGCATCACAACCGGCACGGTGGAACTGTCCATCCGCTGGTGATGGGCGCCCGTGCAGACCGTCTGTAAAAAGCCCATCGGCAGGGCGTTGGGGTTGCGGTAAACCGCGACCCCGTTTTCATCGTGGTCAAATACAAATCCATCCGGCGCGGGCGTGTCGTCGAGCTGGTAATAGGCGGTTACGCTCAGAAAAGCGCGAAGCGCCGCGCCGCCATCCGGCGGGCAGACGGTGGTGGATTCGTCGTAACCGAAGCCCGCCATCGACACAAAGCGCCCGACGGTCGAGGAGCGCAGACTGGTGAACGCGGTCAAACTGCTTGCCCCGCGCAGAAGTCCGTAATTGCGGATTTTTTTGCCGTAGTCGATGCGCTGCCAGATATCCATATCCGGCGTTTCGACGGCTTGAAGCGTCGGTTCGGCGATTTCGGAGAGCGTATACATGCCATCGCCGGCCGTTTCGCCGCCGGAAAGCAGGTTCGCGTCGCTGACGGCGATGTAGCCCGCGTATTGCGTGACGGCAACGGCGCACGTGAGCGCCAGTGTGACGGCGAAGCGGGGCTTTTTGCAGAGAATGAACAGCATCGCGCCGCCGCCGAGCAGCGCTGCCGACAGCGAAAACACGCGGAAAACAGCCGACGCGTAAGCGCCCGTTCGTCGGTTGAACAGAATTTCACCGACTCGGCCCAGCTGATTCAGCCAGTTTTCCGGAAGCATAAACGGCACGGTCAACAGCGCGGTCAGCGCGGTCAGAATGAGGAACGACGTCCGCCACGTGCGCGCGTCGAAATCCTCCAAGGCAGTCAGCGTGACCAGCGTCAGCATCAGCGCAAGACCATACCACCAGCGGGTGTAGGAAATGTTGGTTTCCAGCGCGAAAGCGCCGCACAGCACAGGCACGACGCAGCACACAGCCAGCGCCAGCAAAAGTCCCCTGAGCCATCGGCTTTTCTTCTGAGCAAAGGCGGAAACTGCGCCCGTCAGACCGAACAGCGGCAGATAAGCCGCCGTGGAAGCCCAGCTTGGCGCGTCGCCGTAATAGGCGTGAACAACGTTGCTCTCAATCGGCATGATGAGCGCGCGGAGACGTTCGAGCAGGGTGCTTGCACTGTAATGCTGCATGAGCACGGAGGTATCGCCCGCGCCCGTCCGTGTGATGGAGAGCATGAACAGCATCGACGGCACAAGCAGCACACCTGCCAGCGCGCAGCCCGCGCCGCATTCAAAAATCAACATGAACACATTTTTGAATGTGCGGCGCGGCTTCCAATCTGCGCTGAAAAAGCGGAAAACGAAATACAGCGCCGCCAGCAGGGCGCTGGACAGCATGAAATAATAGTTGGTCAGCGTATTCAGCCCGCAGAAGAGCGCCAGCAGTCCGCGCCGGGGATGATCGCTCATCGCGTCCTCCATGCCCAGCAGAATCAGAGGGAAAAACGCGATGACTTCCAGAAAGTGATAAAACTGCGTGTTGACGATGGTGAACGCCGAAAAGGTATAGAGCACGCTGCCCAGCAGTGCGAGCCGCTCTTCTTTGACCATCCGCCGCAGATAGCAAAACGAGGTCAGCGCGCAGACGGCATGTTTGAGCACTGCCATCACGCTGATGCCAAATGGAATGAGCGCCTTGGGCAGAAGCGCCAGCGGCCAGACAAACACGCTCCCCAGCGTATAAAACGCGTAACTGCCGACGGCGGGCGCGCCGAGGAAGGTGTTGAAGCTGTAACTGTTCAGTCCGCCGCGCAGAATCCGCCGCGTTTCAAGGATGAAGGGGAGCTGCTGCTCGATGAAATCGCCGCGCGTGACGAAACGCCCGCCATAGGGCAGGATGGCCGGGGTGAGCGCCAGAAGTGCCAGAAAAGCGCCCAGAAAAAACGCATGCGCGCCGGTGACGCGCCGCTTTTGAAGCGAAGAAGCCTGCATGGGTGTTCCTCCTTGAGAATCGCACGGCACACACGATGGAGTGTGTCAATGGTTCTATTGTACGGTTGCGCGGCGGCGCTGTCAAGGCGAATGCGGCGAAAGCCAAAGCGGCAGGGGGAAACGGGCGTTTCCGGCAATACGTTTGAAATGTTTTTTCATGGCGATTTCCTTTTCACAAAATCCAAAGGGGAAATCAACGCAAATTGATGAGGAAAGAACGGGATAAAGAAAAAATCCGAAAACACTCGCTTTCGGATTCATGGTGCGGCAGATGAAACCCAATCCGAATCAGAAGCGCCTGCTTCTGTGACTTGTTTTTCGATGGATTTTACACGCTGGTCATCAGAAGAATAGCCAGTATATCTGCCAGCCTATATTATGGGCGAGTACAACAAACTGGAATTTTCAAATTAGTCTTTGCAAATAACCTTTGAATCTTCACCATCAATTACAATTCCCTGACGGTTGTTAATTGGGCATAGATTCAAATCCGAAAACTCAGTCATTATTTTCTCGGTAACTTTCTTAAATGGTGCTGTAAGATAATGCGGAAGAACATAGAAATCAATCAAATCAAGCCCTGCATCATCTTCTTGTGAGTAGTCCTCCGGCTTTTCATCCATTTGCTCGATATATTGGATGCTTGGAGCGCATATAATTGCGCCTGCCGACTCACCGATCATCAATTTTCCATTTGCCAATTCCTTTTTCAGCAGTCCATCAGTTCCCGTTTTACGGAGCTGGTCCATAAGAAAGAAAGAATTTCCGCCGGTAAAATATATCACATCTGCTTCTTCAAAAACAGACTGTATCGTTGAATAAGCCTCCGTTGAAATATCAATTTCAGTTACGATTGCTCCCAACTTTTTGAATAATTTTCGAGCCGAGCCGACATAACCGGTGTAGCCTTCACGCAGCGAAGCTGTTGGAATAAATGCGACTTTCTTATTTTCAATTTCTTCCTTTATCAGACTTCCTACACTTGAAAAGTGCGAACATAAAAATAGTTTCATCAATATTCTCCTTTATAAATTCCGATTTATTGCTCAATTTTCGTATTCAAATTATACCATAAAACTTGTGAACGATTCTACCGCAACTTTGGACTGTATGAGAACAGTCCGGACAGTTTTCTGCCCGGACTTTCTCACTCAATCATAAATCAATTTCGCTTTCACAATCTCCTCTGCCTGTGCCTTGCAAGCGTTCATCTGCCGCACCCATTCCATTTGGTTTTCGGCTTTCAGCTATTCGGTCACGCCGTTTTGCTCTGCCAGTGACCGCACGATCAGCTTCATGCGGTTTCGTGCCGCTTCGTCGATCTTAGCGCAATACTGTCTTACATACACCCGGCATAGACGGAGGGTGCTTCTCTCAGGTTTTCATGTACGCCGCTGCACGGTCTGCCAGCTTCCGGTAGACCCGCTGCACCATCCACGGCTCCGTGGAGGCCGCCAGCGCCTCCTCCGGCGTGAACCACGCCACGCCGCTGTTCTCGTCGGGCTTTTCCCGGAGGGCATCGTCCTCCGCCGCCAACAGGTACGTCACGTTCATGTGGATATGGCTGGGGACATACTGCCCCCGCTTCTCATGGCCCTCCACCGTCAGGCACTCCAGTGAGAAGATCCCCTCCGTCACCGGCGTCAGGCGCCGCAGCCCCGTCTCCTCCGTCACCTCCCGCATGGCCACCGCCAGCAGATCACGGCCGCCGTCGGCGTGACCGCCGGTCCACGACCACGAGCGGTACAGATTGTGGTACACCATCACCACCCGCCGCCGGTCCCGGCTCAGCACCCATGCCGAGGCAGTCATGTGCGCCGTGAGATTCGTCCGCAGGAAAGCGTCCTCATGAGCCGCCAGAAATTCCAGCATGGCCTCCCGGTCCCGCTCCTCCTGCTCGCAGCCGGGAACGAAGGCCCGGATGTCCTCCAAAATACTCATGCTCGCCGCCCCTTTCGCAGATACACCGCCCAGTAGACCACGCCCACCAGACAGCCGCCCAAGATGTTCCCCAGCGTCACCGGCAGCAGATTTCCCATCCACATGGAGGCCCAGCTCAGCCCCTCCGCCGCCACGCCGTACCTTCCCGCCGCCAGGATCCCCGCCGGCAGATAGAACATATTGGCCACGCTGTGCTCAAATCCGCACAGCACAAAGGTGAAGATGGGCAGATACATGGCCGCCAGCTTCCCCGGCACCGACTGAGCCGAGAGGCTCATCCACACGGCGATGCACACCAGAAAGTTGCACAGCACGCCCCGCAGCAGCGCCGTCAGGAACGGCAGGCCCGCCTTGGCCGCCGCCGTGGCCACCACGGACTCGTATACCCCGTCGAAGGTGCCTGCCGCCACGGTGAGGGCCGCCACTAACCCGGCACCCAGCACGTTGGCCAGATACACGACGCCCCAGCTGCGGAGCATCCGCCCCCACGTCAGCTGCCGCTCCAGCAGCGGGATCACCAGCAGGCAGTTGCCGGTAAACAGCTCGCTCCCCGCCAGCAGCACCATGGCAAGCCCCGCCGGGAACACCGCCGCCCCGGCCAGCCTGCCTCCATAGCTCACCGCAAAGGTGGCTGATCCCCCCGCCAGAGCGATGAAGGCCCCTGCCAGCATCCCCAGCAGCAGCATCCTTCCCACCGGCAGCGCCGCCTTGCTCTTTCCCGTCTCCACATAGCGCTGTGCCACCTCTGCCGGACTGTACATACGCATCGCTCCTCTCTATACCTGCAGGCGGGCAGGGGGATCGTCCTCCTGCCCGCCGCATCTACGCCGGTCTTTCCGGATCAATAATTCTCTTTCCGCACCTCAAAATAGCTCTGAGGATGGGCGCACACGGGACAGACCTCCGGGGCCTTCTTCCCGATGACCAGATGTCCGCAGTTGCGGCACTCCCACATGGTCTCCTCGCTCTTTTCAAAGACCCGCTGCATCTCCACGTTGTTCAGCAGCGCCCGATAGCGCTCCTCGTGAGCCTTCTCGATGCGCCCCACCTGCCGGAACTTCTCCGCCAGCACGGTGAAGCCCTCCTCCTCGGCCTCCTGCGCCATGCGGTCATACATATCCGTCCACTCGTAGTTCTCTCCGGCGGCGGCAGAGGCCAGATTCTCCGCCGTGGTGCCGATACCGCTGAGAGCCTTGAACCACATCTTGGCGTGTTCCTTCTCGTTGTTGGCGGTAGCCTGGAAAATGGCTGCGATCTGCTCATAGCCCTCCTTCTTGGCCACGGAGGCAAAATAGTCGTACTTGCTGCGAGCCTGAGTCTCCCCGGCAAAGGCCTCCCGCAGATTACGCTCGGTCTTGCTTCCCTTCAATTCCATGATAAGCTCCTTTCCGCTCCCTGTGGGAGCCATATAATTTGTCGGTTCATTATACCATACCTTTCCCCGGATTGACAATTTTTATTTTTCTTGCGCCGGAGGGTCTGGTGGTGTAAGATAGTAAAAAATCACGGGGCAAAGGCCCCGCAATTTCCGCAAGGAGGTATCACGTTATGAAAGTCGGCTTTATCGGCACCGGCAATATGGGGGGCGCACTGGCCCATGCCGCCGCCCAGTCCCCCGCCCCGGCGGAGCTGCTGCTGTCCAACCGCACCCCGGAGAAGGCACAGGCTCTGGCCCAGCAGCTGGGGGCCACCGTCTCCGACAATGAAACCATCGCCCAGACCTGCGACTACATCTTTCTGGGGGTCAAGCCTCAGATGATGGCGGATCTGCTGGCCCGGCTGCGCCCCATCCTGTCCCGGCGGCAGGAGGGCTTCGTGCTGGTGTCCATGGCCGCCGGTCTCACCCTCCATCGCCTGCGGGAGATGGTAGGCCTCTCCCGCCCCATCCTGCGGATCATGCCCAACACTGCCTGCGCCGTGGGAGCGGGCCTGACGCTGTACGTCCCCTCCCCGGAGGTGACGGAGGAGCAGCTGTCCGCCTTTCTGACCCTGATGTCCGCCTCCGGACGGCTGGAGCCGCTGGAGGAGCACCTCATCGACGCCGGCAGCGCCGTGGCCGGCTGCGGCGGCGCCTTCGTCAGCCTGTTTCTGGAGGCGCTGGCCGACGGCGCCGTCACCTGCGGCCTGCCCCGTGACAAGGCCCGGCGCTACGCCGCCCAGATGGTGCTGGGTACGGCGCAGCTGGCTCTCCAGTCCGACCAGCACACCGCCACTATGAAGGACGCCGTCTGCTCCCCCGGCGGCACCACCATCGCCGGAGTCCGGGCGCTGGAGCGGGGCGGCTTCCGTTCGGCGGCCATGGAGGCCGTCATTGCCGCCTATGAAAAGACGCTGGCACTGAAAAGCTGACCCGCCCCAAACGTAGAGGCTCTTCGGACGGAGGTCTGCCCCCCGCCCGGAGATCAGCGCACCACACATCCCCCCTTCTCCGGGCAAAAACGCCCCACCGGCCATGCCGATGGGGCGTTTGAGACTGTCGAAAAAACCTCCGGGTTTTCCGACAAAAGGCTTGCAGTCTGCTGTGCGCATAATTTGTGTGCCATAGGCGCACAAATTCCACACTTGCAGCCTGAGAAGTATTTTCTCTCACGCATCTATCGTGAGAGAAAATGATTTCCATTCTTTGCCGCCTGCGGGCGGCAAACTCTGCGAGGCTTTTTTGACACACTGAAACGCCCCACCGGCCATGCCGGTGGGGCGTTTCCTTATAGGGAAATACAAAGCCCGCTTACTTCCCGTAGATCACGCCGATGAGCCAGTTCAGGAACCGGTAGGGCAAAATGCGGGTCAGCAGGGCCAAAAACTGATAGTCAAAGCGGATGGTGTAAATGGGCTTTACCCGCTGCTTCATGGCCACCTTAGCGATGAAGGCCCCCGCCTTGGCCGGATCCATGCCCGTCTGCTCGTCGTGCTCCATCCGGGCCACGGAGCGGCTGATGCGGCCGCCGTACACGTCGTCGCCGTCGATGGTCTTTTCCCGTGCGGCGGTGAAGCCCGTGTGGATATCCCCCGGCTGCACGGCGCACACCGTGACGCCGTAGGGCCGCAGCTCGTTAGCCAGCGCCATGGTGTAGCTGTTCACCGCCGCCTTGGCAGCGGAGTAGTAGGCCTGAAACGGGATGGGAGCCGCCGCCGCCACGGAGCTGAGGTTCACGATGCGCCCGGCGCCCGCCTGCCGCATATGGGGGATCACCGCCCGGTTCACGTTGACCATGCCGAAGAAATCTGCGTCAAAAAGCCGCTTGGCATCCTCCGTCTTGGTGAACTCGATGGCGCCGCTGATGCCGAAGCCGGCGTTGTTCACCACCACGTCGATGTGGCCCTCCTGCCGCAGCACCTCCCCGATGGCGGCATCCACCAGCTCCTCACGGGTGATGTCCGCCACCAGATGGTGCAGACCCTCTACGCCCTGCGCCCGGCGGCTCAGCTCATATACCGTATAGCCCGCCGCCTTCAGCGCCAGAGCCGTCTGCTTTCCGATACCGGAGGTTCCTCCGGTGACAACCGCTACCTTACTCATGCTTTACCAGCACCTCCGCCATAATGTCCATGGCCTCATCCAGCAGGGCCTCCGTGTGGGTGGCCATGTAGCTGGTCCGCAGCAGGGCCTCTCCCTCCGGCGTGGCCGGGGGCAGGGTGGGGTTGACGTACACGCCCCGGTCGTAGATCTCCTTGGCCACCTCCAGCGTGTGATACGTCTCGTAGGTGTAAATGGGGATGATGGGCGTGGGGGCGTTCAGGGCCGACTCCCGGATCTTCATTCCCCGGTCCGTCATGCCCTTCCGGGCGTACAGGCTCAGGCTCCGCAGCCGGTCCACCAGCTCCGGGTGCTGCTCCAGATGCCGCAGGGCCGCCAGTGCCGTGGCGCAGTTGGCCGGCGGGATGGACGCCGAGAAGATGAAGGGTCTGGAGGCGTGGCGCACATACTCCGCCACCTCCTCCGAGGCCGCCATGTAGCCGCCCAGCGATGCCAGCGACTTGGAGAAGGTACCCATGTACACATCCACCTGATCCTCCAGTCCGAAGTAGCTGGCGGTTCCACGGCCGCCCTCGCCCAGTACGCCCAGTCCGTGGGCATCGTCCACCATGACCCGTGCGCCGTACCGCTTGGCCAGCGCACAAATTTCCGGCAGCTTGGCGATGTCGCCGCCCATGGAGAATACGCCGTCGGTGACGATGAGGGCGCCGTTCTGCTCCGGCACCCGCTGCAGCTGCTTCTCCAGATCCGCCATATCGCTGTGGCGGTAGCGCAGCATCTTGCCGTAGCTCATCTGGCACCCGGCGTAGATGGAAGCGTGGTTCTCCCGGTCGCAGATCACATAGTCGTGCCGCCCCACCAGTGCGCTGATGATACCCACGTTGGACTGGAACCCTGTGCCGAAGGTGACGATGCCGGGCTTACGCAGAAACTTCCCCAATTCCTCCTCCAACTCCAGATGCATCTGGAGGGTGCCGTTGAGGAACCGGGAGCCACTGCACCCGGTGCCGTACTGCTCCAGGGCATGGATGCCCGCCTCCACCACATCCGGGGCCGTGGTCAGACCCAGATAGTTGTTGGAACCCAGCATGATGCGACGCCGGCCCTCCATCATCACCTCCACATCCTGCCGGGACTGGAGGGCGTGGAAATAGGGATACACCCCCGCCGCCTTCAATTCCTTCGCCAGAGACGGCTCATAGCATTTCTGAAAAATATCCATAGCTCTCTCCTGTTATGTAATATAAAGTATTAGTTATTTTCGTTTTGCAAGCCATATTATGTGGCTTTTTGCTGCAATAAATATTATATAGTGTTGTGAAAAATTTGTCAACCCCCATCACCTTCGTCGGCTACGGCAGGGGTACTTTCTTCCCCCGTCCGGCGTGTCCAAACAGGACGTTTTACCCTCTGTCCAGCCGTACAAATCCGTCCGGAAAAATGTCCATCGGACGTCCACCTTGACCTTTGAAAGCGTCCCATGTCCGGTGGGCCTTGAAAACCGCCATGGCACAAAACGAGATCGGCAGAGCTGCGATGTGTGAAATAGAGTATCAAAAAAGCAGAAAGGCAGGCGTCGGTCAGAAAACCATAGAAATAAAAATGGCATCGGCAAAATGCCGTGCTGCAAAACCGAAGTACCCAAAAACGGTGCCATGAAAAAGCAGGGCATCGGCAGAAATGCCGATGCCCTGCTTTCAAAAAATCTTTTGCGTAAAATTCTGCTGCCGCAAAGCTTATTTGCCCAGAAAGCTCTTTGCCAAAAACCATTCGGCAACCGATTCCATCGTGCGGATCCGGTAAGATTTCTTCGGTCAGAGCCGCCTGCCCGGAGTGGTTGGTCCGTTTGTTCAGCGCTGCTGCGCCGCCTGACGGCCCGCCCGGAAGGCCCGGAGGTTCAGCTCCCGCACCTTCTCCGGCACGGTGTCCGCCACCACCTGCTCCCAGTCGATCTGGGGGCAGCCCAGACTGTCACACATAGCCCCGAAGAGCACCACGTTCATGCACTTGGGGTTGCCCAGCCCCAGCGCCATGTCGCTGGCCGGCACGGCAATGGTGCGGAACACCTTTTCCATGGCCTCCACGCAGCCCTCCGGGTAGGTCTCCGCCCCGGAGGCAATGGTGGTGGACTTGATGGCGTAGTCGTTGATGACCGCCACGCCGCCGGGCTTTAAGAACTCGGCATAGCGCACAGCCTCCATCTTCTCCAGCGCCACCAGAATGTCCGCCTCGCCCTTGCCGAACACGGGGCCGTACACCTTGTCGCCCCAGCGCACCTGCGTCGAGACGCTGCCGCCCCGCTGGGCCATGCCGTGTACCTCGCTCTGCTTCACGTCGAAGCCCGCCTGCATGAAGCCGTTGGCCATGATTTTGGAGATCAGGATGGCCCCCTGACCGCCCACGCCCACCAGCAGCGCACTTTTCACACCAGACATCACACTTCCTCCTTTACGATGGCACCGAAGGGGCAGACCTGAGCGCAGACGGTGCAGCCCACGCACTGGGTGCGGTCGATGACCGCCTTGCCCTCCTCCATGGAGACGGCGGGGCAGCCCACCTTCAGGCAGCTGCGGCAGCTGCGGCACTTATCCGGCTCCACATGGCACATTCCCTTTTGGAACCTATCCCGCTTGATGAGCAGGCAGGGCCTCCGGGTGACGATGGCGGGATGCTCGCCCCGCTCCAGCGCCGCCACGGCCCGGTCCACCGTCTCCTTCATAGCCGTCAGGTCCTGCGGGTCCACCGTCAGCACTGGGGCAAAGCCCATGGCCGTGAAAATTTTCTCCACGCTGAGCACGGGGGCCTCGTCCCCCAGCAGAGTATAGCCCGTGCCGGGGTTATCCTGATGGCCGGTCATGCCGGTAATGCGGTTATCCAGCACGCAGGGGATCATGCGGCCGTTGTTGTAGATGATCTCCGCAGCGCCGGTCATGCCGCTGTGGAAGAAGGTGGAGTCGCCCATGACGCCGAAGATGGTCTTATCGGTGACGCCCTCCCGCTCAAAGCTCTTGGCAATACCCATGCCGGCGGAGAAGCCTGCGCCCATGCACACCACGGAATCCATGCAGTTCAGCGGGGCGGCGCTGCCCAGCGTATAGCAGCCGATGTCGCCGGTGACGACATAGTTTTTGTTCTTGGACAGGGAATAGAAGAAGCCACGGTGGGGACATCCCGGGCAAAGGGCCGGAGGACGGCTGGCCGGGGTCACATCGGTCTTGCGGAAATCTGTTTTCTCACCCAGCACCCGCTCCCGCAGCAGCTGGGTATTCAGCTCGTACAGAAGGCCCGTCAGTTCCTTGCCCACGCAGGGGATGCCGGCGGCCTTGATCTGATCCTCCATGAAGGGCTCCAGCTCCTCGATGACATAGAGCTTTTCCACACGGGAGGCAAAGTCCCGGATCAGATCCATGGGCAGGGGGAAGGTCAGGCCCAGCTTCAGGAAGGACGTCCCCTCCGGGAACACCTCCTTGGCGTACTCATAGGACACGGAGGCCGTGATGACACCCACCTTTCCGTCGCCCATCTCCCTCTTGTTCAGGCCGTTTTCCAGCGCACGGGTGCAGCCGTACTCCTCCAGCCGCCGCAGCCGCTCCTCCACCAGCGGGTGGTTGGCGTAGGCGTGGGCGGGGGTGCAGACGAACTTGCGGACGTTGCGCCGGTAGGGCGGCGCCGTATGCTCCCGGCGCTCCCCCCACTGCACCAGCCCCTTGGAGTGGCAGACCCGTGTGGTGGTGCGGTACAGCACCGGGGTATCGAACTCCTCCGACAGCTGGCAGGCCAAGGCCACAAAGTCCTTGCACTCCTGCGGGTCGCTGGGTTCCACCATGGCGATCTTGGCCGCCCGTGCATAGTGGCGGTTGTCCTGCTCATTCTGGGAGGAGTGACAGCTGGGATCGTCCGCCGTCACCACCACAAAGCCGCCGCCTACGCCCATATAGCCGGCGGTGAACAAGGGATCCGCCGCTACGTTCAGGCCCACCATTTTCATGGTGCAGAAGGAGCGGGACCCGGCAATGGAGGCTCCATAGGCCACCTCCACCGCCACCTTCTCGTTGGGCGCCCACTCGCAGTAGACGTCTTTTTGATAGGGGGGCAGGTTCTCTAAAATCTCTGTGCTGGGGGTGCCGGGATAGGCGGAGCATATCTTGATGCCCGCCTCGTACACGCCTCTGGCCGTGGCCTCGTTGCCGCTCATGAGATGCTTCATATGGTTTTCCACCTTTCTGTTCCGGTTGGTATCAACATGACTATGCCGGGACGTATTTAATATGTTTCCGCCTGTGCCTCACCGTGGAGCACCCGCAGGGCGCCCTCCGCCAGCGCCTGCATCTCCTCCTCGCCGGGAAACCGCAGGACGGGGGCCAGCCGCCCCACATAGGCGGTGATATCGTCACAGAAAAACTGCTCATAGGCCATGCCACCGGTGTAGACGATGGCATCCACCTCGAAATGCAGCACCGCCGCCATGGCGCCGATGTCCTTGGCCAGCTGGTACACCAGCGCCCGGTAGGCCGCCGTGAACCGCTCGTCTCCGGACACCACCCTGGCGCAGATCTCCCGGAAGTCCGTGGTACCCACATAGGACAGCATCCCGGAGCGGCGGCCCAGCGTCCGCTTGACCTCCTCCCGGCTGCGCCCGGCATAACAGTAGTCGATGAGCTGATTCACCGGCAGGCCGCCGCCACGGTCCATGCCCATGGCCCCCTCATCCTTGACGTTGAACACGTCCACCACACGACCATGGTCATGGGCCGCCACGGACACGCCACCGCCCAAATGGCAGACGATGAGCCGAGCCTCCTCGTAGGACTTGCCCAGCTGGCGGGCCGCCTTGCGGCCCACGGACTTCTGGTTCAGGGCGTGGAACTGGCTCAGCCGCCGGAACTCCGCAAAGCCGGAGACATGGGCCATCTCCGTCATCTCGTCCACGCACACCGGGTCCACGAAGAAGGCGGGGATGCCCGCTATGTCCCCGATGCGCCGGGCCAGATACGCCCCCAGATTGGAGGGATGCTCGCCGTAGGGGGCCTGCTCCACATCCTGCATCACCCGGTCACTGACGGCATAGGTACCGGAGGGAATAGGGCGGTACAGGCCGCCACGGCCACACACGGCATCGAAATCCTCCAAGCGGAAGCCGCCCTCCGCCACCGCCTCCAGCACAGCCCGCTGACGGAACTCCGCCTGATCGATGACCCGGTCGAAGCCCTCCAGCTCCTGAGCCGTGTGGATGATGCTCTTTTTCAGAAGCTCCTGCTCCTCCTCAAACACCGCTACCTTGGTGGAGGTGGCGCCGGGATTGATGACCAGTACCTTCATCCGTTCCCCCTCTCCCGGTGATGTCTTTCACCGAATTACTTAATGAATGATTTTATTATGGCAGTCTGCCGCCGGTTTGTCAATGTCCGGCGGGGAATTTTCCAAAACCCGTCAAAGCCCACAAAATTCTCCGCCGGAAGCTGGTGGAAACGCAGAAAAGAGGAGCCGAATGGCTCCTCTTTGGAATTTCTTATTCGCTGGGCGGCAGACGGTATACCTCCAGTCCGTCGGTGCGGCCCACATAGGCAAAGCCCTTTTTCTCAGCGATGTGCCGGGTGACGGTCTGCTCCGTGACGCACTCGATGACCGCCGTCTTTCCCGCTCGGTGGGCCAGTTCCACCAGCCGGTCCGTCAGCCGGGAGGCATAGCCCTTCCCCCAGCAGTCCGGGGAAAGCACCCAGCCCAGCTCCATGCTGTCCGGGTCATAGGCGTGGTAGATGACGTAGCCCAGCAGACGGCCGTCCTCCTCCGTGCCATACACAAGGGGCGGCTCCGCAAGCCCCGCCTCCCGGAGGAACTGCTCCGTTTGAAGGCGGTCATAAGGCGGCTCCAGATAGCGCATCACCTGCCGGTCGGACAGAATCCTATACAGCGCTTCGGCGTCCGATGGCCGAAGCCTGCGGATGGTCAGGGCCTTCATCCCCGCATCCCCTCCAGCAGATGCTCCGCCATGCGGCGGCCCCGCTGGGCCAGTGGGAAGCCGCCCTCATAGATACGCCACTCGAAGAGCATCCCTCGGTGCAGCGTCACCAGCTCCTCCACCACCTCCGCCGTGATCAGCTCCTGCCGGATGCTGCCCTCCCGGCGGCACAGATCCACCAGCTCACCCAGCAGGCGGTAGTATACCCGCTTCTCGCTGCCCTTCAGTACGCCCTGCTCCGGGTAGCGCAGCCCGTGGATGAAGGCCTTGTACAGCACCTCGTCCCCCACGCTGATCTCCAACGACCGGCCCACGAAGTCCAACAGCTTCTCTCGGCCGGAGCGATCGGTGTCCGCCAGATACGCCTGCTCCAGCACCTGATACGCCTCGTCCACGTGCTGGGTCAGCTGGATGGCCAGTTCGTCCTTGCTTTTGAAGTAGTGATAGATATTGCCCACGGAGCAGCCGGCGGCCTGTGCGATCTCCTCCACGGAGACGTTTTCAAAGCCCTCCCGGTCAAACAGATCCAGCGCCGTCTCCTGGATCCGGCGGCGCATCTCCATGGCCTGCCTCTTTCGTGCGGTGATCCTCTCTGCCATCGTACTTTCCCCTATGTCGTAAATTCTCCTTGTATCATACCGTTTTGGCGGTGGAAAGTCAATATCCCGTTGACGCAGCGGCCTTTGACGGCTACAATAGAGAAAAAACGCAGGAGGCAGCCATGGCCCACATCATCTCCATCACCGATTTCGACACCCCGGAGCTGGACGTCTACGCCCGTCTGACGGAAAACCAGCTGGTCAACCGGGCAGACCCCGCAAACGCCCTCTTTATCGCAGAAAGCCCGCTGGTCATCGGGCGGGCGCTGGAGAGCGGCTGTGTGCCGGTGTCCTTTCTCATGGAGCCACGGCACCTGACGTCTCAGGCCCTGCCCCTGCTGGAGCGCTGCCCGGAGGACATCCCCGTCTACACCGCTGCGCCGGAGGTGCTGACCCGGCTGACGGGCTTCCATCTGACCCGTGGGATGCTGTGTGCCATGCGCCGTCCAGCCCTCCCCACGGTGGAGGAGGTGTGCGCCAACGCCCGGCGCATCGCCGTGCTGGAGAATGTCATGAATCCCACCAACATCGGGGCTATCTTCCGCTGCGCCGCCGCTCTGGGTATGGATGCGGTGCTGCTCACCGCCGCTGGGAGCGATCCCCTGTACCGGCGGGCTTCCCGTGTCAGCATGGGCAATGTGTTTCTCGTTCCATGGACGTATCTGCCGGAGGAGGCTCCGTGGCCGGAGCGGCTGCGGCGGCTGGGCTTCCAGACGGTGGCCATGGCCCTGCGGGAGGACTCGCTGCTTCTGAACGACCCCCGGCTCATGGCGGCGGAGAAGCTGGCGGTGGTGCTGGGGACCGAAGGGGACGGTCTGTCCGACGGTACCATCGCCGCCTGCGACTACACGGTCCGCATCCCCATGACCCACGGAGTGGACTCCCTGAACGTGGCCGCCGCCAGCGCCGTGGCCTTTTATCAACTGGGGCTTATGAGCGGCGGCGCTCCGACGTAACGGAAATTGCTTGCTGCACTCTGCAAAAACCAGCCCCATCGTATGGATACGATGGGGCTGGTTTTTATTTCTTAATCCGCCGGGGTGATTCGCTTCGTGCGGAAGTAAACGATCATGGGGATGAGAGTCAATACCAGACACGGCAGCCAAATCAGCAGGGTCGTGGCCGGAGGCCCACCGAAATAGTGCAGCGGCATTTCATCCCGGTAGGCGGTGAGTCCGCCGTGAGCCACCAGCTCATAGACGGAAATCAGAAGGATGATACCGTTAAAAATGCAAAGATCCCGCAGCTTTGTCCGGCGCTCCACGGCACTTTTCCACCAAACATGGATGACCATCAGCAAGGCAATGAGTGCAGCCACCATGGCAAGGGTTTCGGCAATCCCCATCAGATGATTCGACAGGAAAAACTGATGGAAAAATTCCTCATTCCGTTCCATCTGCGTGTTGGCCGCCTCATAATGAAGATTGCCGCCAGCGTAAGCCCCTGCACCGCAGAGATGGATGAACAGCAGCACATTGCAAATCAGGCAGATGACTGCCGGCACCGTAAAACGATCCTTTTTAGAAATCTCAGACAAATCGTCATCTCCTCTCTATTCCACGGATGGATGGTTACTGACAATTTCAATATATCAAGCCCTTCATCATTTGTCAATATAGTGCAATTATTTTGTATAATATATACAATATATCAATTAAGAATTAGTTGCCTTGCCAAAATCCGAAGCAATCAGCTTGTGGGAGTTCTCTCCATGAGAAAGCATAAAAAAGACCGCAGAGCTTTCCCCGCCTCCTAATAAGAAAACATGGAAAAGTCAGTAAAATCAATGTTTTCAAAGGCAGGGAACACGGTACGAAGTCAAAAA